>Ga0105044_10006240_pt1 | contig 16386 bp, 14 predicted proteins | sample MAT01_FD_78092 | JGI IMG/M metagenome (GOLD analysis project Ga0105044, IMG submission 78092) | Freshwater microbial communities from Lake Fryxell liftoff mats and glacier meltwater in Antarctica - MAT-01 | ecosystem: Environmental > Aquatic > Freshwater > Ice > Liftoff microbial mat | place... | reverse complement strand
GCGCGACGATCTGTCCGGACTGACCGCGCGGCTGGTCATCACGGCCGCCGCGCTCGGGCGGATTCCGGCCCGCGCGGGCACATCGCGAGGATTCGCCTCGCGTCGTTCCTTGGCGAACTTCAGCGGGGCGACCTCGGCGGCGATCGCCGCGCTGGCCGACGCTCTGCTTGCCGTCCGGCCCGAGGGGGCCGAGCGGGCGTCGGGGCTCTGCCGGTCGGCCGCCCGGGTGGTCTCGGCGAATGTGGCCGGCGCCCAGAGCCAGCTTGCGGCGGCGGACCGGCTGCACCTTGCGACGGCGGCTGGCGCGTTCCTGGACAACGAGGTCGAGAGCCTGCTTCGGCTGGGGGCCCTCCGAATTGCCAGCGGGCAGGCCGAGCCGGGGCTGGCTGCGCTCACGGAGGCGGCGGAACAGCTTCGTCGCGGCGGCGTGGTCTGCAAGACGGACCCGATGCCGTTCGTGCTGGCAGAGGCGGAGCTTGCGGCCCAGTCGGGCGACGACCGGCTGAGCCTGGGGCGGCTGTGCGCGGGCGTGGCGCTCTTGTGCGGAACGGCGAGCCCGCGGGCGCTCGAGTACATCCGGGATGATCTGACCGACGACCTGGATCGCGCGGGCTGGACGGCGGCCCGGCCGGGAGACGCGGCCCTGCTGCGGATGCTGCTTGCGCAGCTCGGGGCCGCGTCGTCGCCGCAGGCGGGCGCGGAGCAGTCTCGCGGGCTGGCGTCGCCGCGACCGCTCCGCGCCGCCGCCTGAGCGGGGCGTACGTGGTCGGTGCGGGTTACCGCCGCCGACGCCGCGCCGCGAGGATGCCAGCGGTGGCCAGGAGGCCGGCCGCGCCCGGTGCGGGGACCTGGAAGTAGTTGGCCATGACGTAGGAGGCGACATTGGCTCCGATGGTCTGGCCGTCGATGTTGTCGGACATGTAGTGGATTCCTCCGTAGAGCCGGCTCATGCCGGCCTCGTTGGCGGCGGCGTCGAGGCTCGTGATGGTACGGAGAAGCCCGAAGTCGCCCTGGAACGTCACGTTGATCGAGTCGGTGCCGAGGATGGACTGGAGAACGGCGGCGGCGGCGCGGCTGAACGCGGAGTGACCCGAGACGTACGAAGGGTGGTTGGGCGTGGTGAGCAGGGGGGACCAGGTGTCGTCGTCGAGGCTCGCGGTGTTGGCGATCTGGTCGGCCAGGCGGATCGCGTCGACGGGGCGCCACAGGTCGAGGCTGTACTTGCAGTCCCAGGCGCAGATGGCGGCGTCGGCCATGGCGACGTTGAGGGCGGCGAAGGCGCGGGCACTCTCGTCGCTGCTCCAGCTCTGCTGCTCGGCCACCTGCTGGGCGATGCGGTTCCAAGCGCCCGGGGGCGTGATCGTGCCGGCGTTGAAGGCCCAGGCGCGGGCGATGTCGGTCTGATCCTGGGTGCGAGGGGAGCCCGTGGCTCGGCCGATGTCCTTGACCTGCTGGAGCTCGTCGCGGTACTGCTGAGAGGTGAGCGCGGGCGGGCCGGCGGGGCGGAAGGCCTGCGCGCTCGGCACGGCGAAGCAGGTCACCGACGACCAGAAGGGCAGCACGGCGGGATCGGGGTTGTCGGCCGGGGGGCGGTACCGCCCGGGGGTGGTCGAGCCGGGGAACGTGATGCCGCCGGGGTTGGTCGAGCCGTCGCTGGCGCGAGAGGCCAGGTGCTGGCCGGCGACCGAGTCGCCCAAGGTGATGCCGGCGGTCTTGGCGGCCGAGTTGGGGATAAGGGCGAGGCGGGCGTTGCGCTCGGCGGTGATGGTGGCGGCTTGGGTGGGGAAGAGCTGTGCAAGCGCAGTGCTGGACGCCGCGATCACCGCGGCGTCCTTATTTGCACCGGGGGAAAATGTGTTGATAAGGAACGGCGTGGAGGCGCGATCGATCGCGTTCACCGAGTCGTAGACCGCGGTGGACATGATCGCGAGGTTGCGAGCGGCCCGCGGCGGGGGCGTCGAAGTTCCGCTTACAAGCTGGAGGGCGAGCTGGTTCCAGTCGCGGACCTGCTCGGCCATCGCCGAGCCTGAACCGGCCAGGAGAACGACCAGAGCGGCGGAAGACACAGCTGCGCGGACGAAGCCCCGGGTGCGGGTACGCATGGTTCGACCTGTCTTGAAAGGACTGTGTGAGAGGAACAACAACGACCGGGCAGGCGTCGGGGCTTGACCGTCGGTTTCATCCTGCCACACGCCGTCAGGGGTGCAACACCTCGACAGCCGGATTGTCCAAAAAGATGCGGATGTGCAAGCCATTGGGACCCAGAACCGCAGACGGGCGGGCCCGGAGGTCCGCCCGTCTTTCCAACTCGCTCTGGCTTGACGTCAATCGACGAACCGATCACGAACGGTGAACGAGAAATCGTGAATAGTCTGGACATCCGCGGCAGACTTGGAGGAGACGTCGGCGTAGCGAGCGATCAGCCGCGTGACGGCAGCGCTGCTCCCCGGCTCGCCCATCGCGAGCCCGCCCAGGAGCGCGAACTTGTGGGCGAGGATGTCGTTGAGGTTGGCCGAGGTGTTCCGGGCGTGGCCCGAGGGATACATGACGAGTCCCGAGTCGTGTACGGCCCCGTCGGCGCCGGTGATGCGGATGGAGGTCGGGATGCCGTCGGGGTAGCGGCGGTCGTAGTCGGGGCCGCCGTGCTCGAAGTTCATCTTGCTCATGAGGGTGCGGGTGACGGGGTGCTGGATCGCCTCGGCGGAGAAGTCGTAGGGCGTAAGCATGAGGGTCTTGAAGTCGAAGGTCTTGGCTCCAGCCTTGCGGGCCTCCAGGGCCTTGCGGAGCTTGGTGCAGACAAGGTAGAGCATGGAATGGTCGGCCGACTGGCGGGTCTTGGGGTCGCGCTTGGCCGGGTCGCCGATGATGCCGAAGGCCGGCTCGTAGGCGACGACCGTCATGCCCTTGATGCCGCCGCCCTGGGGATCGTCGAGCAGGCGCGGTGCCTTGTTGATCAGGTCGATGAGGCCCTGAAGGGCGCCGGCGGACTGGTGCTCGTAGAGCCCGAGCTTGAAGTGCATGCCCATGACGGCGAAGTCGTCGCCGCCCTTCGCCAGAACAAGCTCGAAGGGGGAGGCGTAGGCGGCTGTCTTCGTATGGCCGCTCTGGGCATCGCGCCGCGGCTCGGCCCCGACCTTCTGGAACATCTGCCCCGGCCCCTCGAAGATGCGGAAGATGGCCTCGGGATTGCGGAAGATGTCGCGCGGGCCAAGGAATCCCATCATGCTGCGCTTCATGCTCAGCACGGCGGCCTCGCTCGAGATCGCCGCGCTCGCGCCCTTCGAGTCCGAAAGCTGCTTGCCCGCGCGGATGGCGCGGAACGGAATGTAGTGGGCGACCATCATGCCGATCGCGCTCTCGATCTGCTCGGGGGTGGCCTTGAGCATGGCCCCGAACGTCGCCGCCGAAGCAATGGCCCCGTGGACAACGTGGTCGACCTTGTAGCTCTTGAGGCTGAAGACTTCCGCCAAGCGGCCGCGGATCTCGTCAAGAAGGATCATGCCCTTCACGGCGGCCTTGCCGTCGAGGCCCATGAGCTGCGCGGCGGCGATCGGGACCGCATAAAAGTCGTTGTGCCCGAACTCGCCCGCGGTGTGGTTCAGCCGCGGGTTGAAGCCGAAGTTGGTCCCGTTGGAATCCCACTCGCGGACGGCCGCGGCGTTGGCGACGACGGCCTTCTCGGGCTGAACCTGAACGCTGGACCCAAACACTGTCGCACCGGCGTGGCGGGCCCCGAAGGGTGCGGCGAGGGAGCCGACCCCCGCGGGCGGCACGGCATAGCTAAGGGCCTCGCGGCGGAGCAGATTCGGGGCGTTTGTGCCCAGCGCAAGCGCTGAGACGCCGCAGAGGCAGGCGTCGGTGTGGAACTTCTCGGTCTTTTCGACAACGCGCTTGCCGGGATCGGCGAAGCCGACCGCGCCCTTGCGGGCCCACATGAAGTCCAGTGCGTACTGGGCGATGCCCAGGGCCTGGTTGGAGTCGGCTGGGAGCGTGACGTGGGTATCGGAATGGTGGAGGTCGGCGGTGTGGCTGGCGGCGTGGGCGGTGGGGGGCATGGCGGTGCGCGTCCGTGTTCAGGGGGTGACTGGGCGGAGTCGCGCAAGGATATCCTCCGCCGTGACCAAGAAGACTCCACAAGACCCCGCCGCACTGCCGTTCGAGGACGCCCTGGCCCAGATCGAGGCGATCATCGAGAAGATCGAGTCCGGCGAGGCCGGGCTGGAACAATCGATCGCCGACTATGAGCGGGGCGTGAAGCTCGTGAACCACTGCCGCACGACCCTTGACAAGGCCCGGCGGCACGTGGAAGACCTCACGCGGAAGCTGGAAGCTGCCGATAACTCCCCAGCGACCCCGGCCGCGCCGGCTCACGACGAGCCCGACGCCGACGGGGACCCCGACGAGGCCCCGTTCTGATGCCCGACTATCGCCTGCTCGAGTACGGACTGGCGGCCATGTGGGTCTTCTTCGTGTTCGCGTGGGGCGCGTGCCTGGGGTCGCTCATCAACGTGCTGGTGTACCGGCTGCCGCTGGGCATCGGGGTCGTCACGCCGCCGAGCCGGTGCCCCGCGTGCGAGACAAAGCTGACGTGGCGAGAAAACGTTCCGGTGCTCGGCTGGCTGATGCTCAAGGGTCGGTGCCGGTTCTGCCGGAGCAGGATCTCGGGGGAGTATCCGCTGGTCGAGCTGCTGGTGGGCGTGCTGTGGGTCAGTCTCTTCGCGCTCTACTACCTGGTGCCTGTCGGAACGCGGCTGCTCGGGGTGCCGATCGATCAGATCCGGCCCGAGTGGGCGATGGCGGACGCGTGGACGGGCTGGCCGCGGACGACGTGGCCGATGTTCGCGGCGCTCCTGCTGCTCGTTGCATCGCTGGTGGCGATGACGTTGACGGACCTCAAGACGTTCACGATCCCCTTGGTATTGCCGTGGTTTGCGACGATCGTCGGCGTGTCGCTTCACACGCTGGGCGGGGTGCTCAACCCGGAGGGACTGATGCGGGTCGCGCCGGGCTGGGCGTGGGCGATCCCGACGCCGGGGGGCGCGGCACCCGCGACCCCGGGTGCCTGGTGGTGGATCGGCGCGACGCTTGGCGGCGTTCTGGGGCTTGGCGTCGCCAACCTGCTGCTGCATTTCAAGCTCATCCGCCGGTCGTTCGACGACTATGCCGACTGGGAACGGGCGACGTATCCGCAAGCCGTCGAGGCAGCCAGGGCGGAGCATGATCGCGAAGCGCCGGGCGATCGGCCCGGCGAGTATCTCGTGGGTGAGCACGCAGGGTCGGGCGTGCGAAGCGTGGTTGTGTTTGCCGGGGTGTGGCTGGGGGCGATTGTGGTGGGTGGAGCGGCCGGTGCCGTGATCGGGCCGCGGGCCGGGATTGCGCCGTGGTGGGGAGTGCTGGTCGGTGCTGTTGGCGGTCCGATTCTCGCGGCGGTGCTCGGGCGCGGGTCGGCCGCCGGCGTGGCGACGCAGGGAGCGGCGGGGGCCAGCTCGCCAACAGAGGCTTCGGCACCGGAGATGTGGATCGCGTATCCGCACGCGCGGCGCGAGATGCTCAAGGAGCTGATCTTCCTGACCCCGTGTCTCGCGCTCGGGCTGCTCGGCGGGCTGATCGCCCAACGTGCAGTCGGTCTCGCGCCGCCGACGCCGCCGATGTGGCTGCTGACGCTCTCGGGTTCGCTGATGGGCTACCTGATCGGCGGCGGGGTGGTGTGGGGAATCCGTATCCTCGGGTCGCTTGGGTTTGGGAAAGAGGCGATGGGGCTCGGGGACGTACACCTGATGGCGGCCGTCGGCGCGGTAGCGGGCTGGATCACGGCGTCGCTCGCGGTCCCGATCGCGGCGGTTGTCGGGCTGTATTGGTTCGTCATCTCGGCGGTGATGAACCGGCCCGCGGGACGTGCGATGCCGTTCGGGCCATACCTGGCGGTTGCGAGCGTGCTGGTGATCCTCGGGCGGCCGGCGATCGAGCTGGGGCTCAACTGGCTCCTGGCGACCGGGGTGGACGTGTCGCGCCTCACGCTGCCCTGACGCACGGGGCTGGCGGGGCTCCGCATCTGCCGATCTGGCAGGCCCGGGTCGGGTGTGGCTGTCGCAGGCGGCGTTGGTACGCTCGACGGAGGGTCGACACCCGGGCAAACGGCCCGGCGTGGGGTGGCATTCAAGTTGCCTAGCGAGTCACAGGTGTCGGCGCAACTGGTGCCGACGGCACGACCGAAGATCGACCGAACATCCGCCGCAAGACTCGTACCCATACCACCCCTTGGTTTCTGGAGAGCACGTTCATGGCCGTCAAGGAACTCTCGTTTGATATCGAAGCCCGTCACGCCCTCCTGGCCGGCGTCGAGAAGCTGGCCCGGGCCGTCAAAAGCACGCTTGGCCCGCGGGGCCGCAACGCCATCCTGGACAAGTCCTGGGGCGGCCCGACGGTGACCAAGGATGGGGTGTCGGTCGCCGAGGAGATCGAGCTCCGCGACAAGGCGGAGAACATGGGGGCGCGGCTTGTCAAGGAAGCCGCCAGCAAGTCGTCCGACGACGCCGGCGACGGCACGACGACCGCCACGGTGCTCGCCGAGGCGCTGTTCCGCGAGGGGCTCAAGCACATCGCGGCCGGCGTCGACGCCAACCAGCTCGTCCGCGGCATGAAGAAGGCCGTCGAGGTCGCCAGCGCCGAGATCAAGGGCTTGGCCAAGCCCATCTCGGGCAAGGCCGACATCCAGAATATCGCCAGCATCTCGGCCAACAACGACCCGTCGATCGGCAAGATCATGGCCGACGCGTTCGACAAGGTCGGCAAGGACGGCGTCATCACGGTCGAGGAGGGCAAGACCCAGGAGACGACGGTGGACGTCGTCGAGGGCATGCAGTTCGACCGGGGCTTCCTGTCGCCCAACTTCGTCACCAACGTCGACGACATGACCTGCGCGTTCGACAAGGCGCTCGTGCTCATCCACGAGGACAAGATCGACAGCGTGTCCAAGCTCGTTCCGCTGCTCGAGAAGGTCATGCAGGCCAAGAAGCCCCTGCTCATCATCGCCGAGGATGTGTCCGGCGAGGCCCTCTCCACCCTGGTCATCAACAAGCTCCGCGGCACGCTCCAGGTCTGCGCCGTCAAGGCCCCAGGCTACGGCGACCGCCGCAAGGCCATGCTCGAGGACATCGCGGTCCTTACGGGTGCGACGCCCGTCATGAAGGACGTGGGCATCGAGCTCGACAAGGTCGAGCTGGCCCACCTGGGCATGGCCAAGAAGCTCGAGGTCGACGCCGACAACACAACGATCATCGAGGGTGCCGGCGAGACCAAGGCGATCCAGGCCCGCATCGAGCAGATCCGCCGCGAGATCTCGACGACCACCAGCGACTACGACCGCGAGAAGCTCCAGGAGCGTCTGGCGAAGCTCGCCGGCGGCGTGGCCCAGGTCAACGTCGGCGCGGCGTCCGAGGCCGAGCTGAAGGAGAAGAAGGCCCGCGTCGAGGACGCGCTGCACGCAACCCGCGCAGCCGTCGCCGATGGCGTGGTTCCCGGCGGCGGCGTGAGCTTCATCCGGGCCCGCAAGGCCGTCGCGGCCATCAAAGAGTACAAGAGCGTGTACGGCGGCAAGGGCGAGGACAAGTCATCCGACGACGTTGGCCGCTACAAGTACGACTTCGCCGCCGGCGTGGACGTCGTGTACAAGGCCCTGACCGTCCCGGCGCAAACCATCGCCGACAACGCGGGCGAGAAGGGGACCGTCGTGGTCGCCAAGATCGAAGAGGGCGGCGAGAAGAACCCGAACTTCGGATTCAACGCGCTCACGCTCGAGTACGCCGACCTGGTTAAGCAGGGCGTGCTGACCCCGGCGAAGGTCGACCTGTCGGCCCTTCAGAACGCCGCGTCGGTCGCGTCGATTCTGCTGACGGCCGATTGCGTCATCACCGAGAAGCCCGCCGACAAGGACGACCACGACCACGGCCACTCCCACGGCGGCGGCGGCGGCATGGGTGGTATGGGCGGCATGGGTGGCATGGGCGGTATGGGTGGCATGGGTGGCATGGGCTTCTAAAGCAGTCTCGCACGCAGCGCCGCGGCGGCCCAATGTCGCCGCGGCTTCACTTCCGATCCGATCGCTAGGAGATACTCGAACATGGCCATCAAGCCCCTCGAAGACCGCGTCCTCGTCAAGCCCATCGAAGCCCAGAGCAAGACCGCCTCGGGCATCTTCCTGCCCGAGTCGGCCAAGGAGAAGCCCGTCCGCGGCGAGGTCATCTCCATCGGGCCCGGCAAGCGCCTCGACAACGGGCAGCGGGCCCAGATGAGCGTCAAGAAGGGCGACACCGTCGTCTACGGCAAGTACGCCGGCACCGAGGTCGAGCTCAAGGGCGACAAGCTGCTGATCTTGCGAGAGAACGAGCTGCTGGGCGTCCTCGCCGGTTGAGGCGTCCCTGCAAAGGAGCATCGATGGCGGACGAGCGGCCGGGGTCTTCGGGCTCGCGCGGAGGCTGGGCGCGGCGCGTCAAGAGCGCCGTCCCCGCGCCGCTGCGGCGGGCCCTCAAGCCCCTCGTCGCACCGCTTGCCCCGTCGCCGGTGCTCCGACACCCGTGGATGATCGCCGACCGGCGGACCGACAACGCCTGGACCATCGACACGGGCGAACGGATCCACAAGTTCTTCTTCATCACCGGCTGCTACAAGAGCGGAACCAACTGGGTGATGAACATCCTCAACCTTCACCCCGAGGTGGTCGTCAAGGGCGAGTTCCACTTCGAGGTGCTCTACCAGGGTGTCGGCCCGCTGACACAGGTGCCCTGGTTTCTATCCAGCCGCGAACCCGCGCGGACGGTCGCCCTTGAATCAACGAACGATCTGGTCCGAAGAATGATGTACGCCAGCACTCGAGACAAGCCCGACGCCACCTGGATCGGCGACCGCACGCCGCGGGGCCTGGGCGAGGTGCTGCCCGGCGCTCCGACGATCAACATCGTGCGTGACGGGCGGGACGTGATGGTGAGCTGGAACTTCCATCATCTTCGGGTACCGGACGTGAACCGGCTGCTGCCGCAGTTCCGCCACCTCGGCGAGCGGGAAGTACCGCGGTACAAGGCGAACCCAAACGCGTTCAAGCGGCCCAGCGCCGGGTTTCTCGGCGACGAGTCATGGTTCCGGTTCCACGCCCGGCAGTGGGCCGAGATGGTCCGCTGCGAGATAACGCATGCGCCGGTGTTCCGCGAGCACGGGACGCCGCTATTGCAGCTGCGATATGAGAAGATGCACACGGATATCAGCCTGGCCCGGCGAGAGCTGTTCGCATTTCTGAGTCTTGACCCCGCCGCCGCGGCGCCGCTGACCCGAGAGAGCAAGACGTTGCCAGGATTCAGTACCGCGGGCCCTCAGGAATTCTATCGCAAGGGCGCGACCGGCGAGTGGCAGGACTACTTCGACGACAACGCCCGCCGCTGGTTCAAGGAGGAGGCGGGCGATGCGCTCATCGCCGCCGGGTACGAGGAGGGCGACGCGTGGTGAGCCCCCTGAGAGCCATTGTTTCCAAGGCCAAGAAGGCCCTTGTCGACGCGCCCGAGCCCAAGCCGCGGTTTGCGCCGCTGTTGCCCAGGGACGAGCCGCCGGTGCTCGGCCACCGCCCCGGGATCGACCGGACGATCTATGCCCCCGACGCCGCCTCCGAGATGGAGCCTCCGTTCGGGTCCGAGCGGGCGGCCGACTACACGGTGATGGCCGAAGGGCAGCCGCGGAAGTGCTTTTTCATCATCGGTCATCCGCGGTCGGGAACGCACTGGCTCGGACACGTGGTCAACCAGCACCCGGCGATCACATCCTTCGGCGAGTATCGTTTCGAGGCGCTGCGAACGGGCTTCGACGACCTGGTCCGTCATGACTGGCACGCCTGCCACGTCGAGCCGATGCGCTCCGCCGCGGAGCGTGCTTTCCGCGATTCCATCCGGGGGATCCTCGCATCGTCCTGCGTCCGAAAGCCCGAGGCCGTCTGGCTCGGCGATCGCACGCCACGGTCGCTGCAGGTCTACTTGGACTGGGCCCCGACGTTCATGATCATCCGCGATCCGCGCGACATCCTGGTCAGTTGGGCCCACACCGAGCTGACCAACGCCGGGCCCGACTACACGACCGGCGACTTCGCCAGGGACCTCGAGCCTCTGCGGCAGGAGTTCCTCAAGGACAAGGACTTCTTCAAAAACAACCCGCACCTTCTGCTGGGGCACGAGCGGTGGGCCATCCTGCTTGCGAGCAAGTGGCGGAAGCACACGCACGATGACCTCACGGCGCTCAAGGGCGTGCTCGCCGGCACGGTCCGGTCGCGGGTGTACGCCGTGCGGTACGAGGCGCTGCACGCTGATGTCGAGGGCGAGCGGGCGAAGATGTACCGGTTCTTGGGCGTCGATCCGGCGCAGGCGGGGCCGCTGAGCGAGCAGACGCGCTCCAAGCCCGGCTTCTCGCAGGAGAATCCGTACGACATCTATCGCGCCGGCAAGGTGGGGGAGTGGCGGAAGTACTTCACGCCCGACGTGAAGCGATGGTTCAAGCACGCCGCCGGCGATGCACTGATCGAGATGGGGTACGAGAAGGACCACTCCTGGTGAGCCGCGAGCCCGGACATCCCGAGCCAGTCGCCCCCGCACCCGCGGCGAGCCTCGCCGATCGCGCGGGGCGGAAGCTTCGCGCGGCCGTCGCGGGGTTGACGGGCGGTTCGGCGTTGCGAAACGACCTCGTGTATCTGTTCATCAGCGGGTGCGCCCGCTCGGGGACCAACTGGCTCAGTGCGCTCGTGAATCTTCATCCGCACGCCGTGGCCGATGGCGAGTTCAAGCTGCAGTGGGTCGCCGACGGCGTGGAGCGAGCGACACGCAACGAGTGGAACGTCGCGGGGCGTGTGCCCGCGGCGGGCGAGGCGATGCGGCGTCACCTTTCGGAGCTGGTCCGCGAGGCGATGCAGGCGGGTCTTCCAGCGCGTCCCGAAACTCGGGTTCTGGCGGACCACTCGCCGGTCGCGTTCGTGCCGATGCTCTCTCCGGAGCAGGCGAGGCATGTGATCATCGTGCGTGACGGGCGCGACGTGCTGGTGTCGTGGACCTATCACACGCTGCGGATCGCGAGGCCGAGCTTCGTGCTCCGGCCGCTGCGTGCGCCGTATCAGCAATCGCTCTCGACGCTCGACGGTACCGACGCCGCGCTCAAGCAGGCGGCCCGGGTGCTGCTGCTGAATCCCGAGTGGGTCGGCCGGTATGCCGACGACTGGGCCCGCCGCGTAACCGACGATGACCAGCGGCTGGCTGGCCTCGACGATGCGACGCGCCGCGCGTGCATGCTGATCCGCTACGAGGATGTCCACGCCGATGTCGATGCCCGGCGGGCGGACATATATCGCCTCTGCGGCCTGGACCCGGCCCTCGCCGCCGCCACTTCGCAAGAGACCCGGACCGCCCCAGGCTTCGCGACCGAGCGGCCGGGCAAGATGCTCCGCAAGGGGCAGACGGGCGACTGGCGAAACTACTTTGTCCGCGCGACGGCCGAGGCGTTCCACGCCCGCGCTGGCACGGCGCTTGCTTCACACGACTATGAGACAAGCGACGCCTGGGTCCATGGGCTTCCCGAATCGCCCGCGGCGTCGGGCGTCGCCCGAGACACGATGAGTTCTGTTCAAACGTTTTCCACCAGCACAATCGGCACCGGCTAGACCGACCTGTTTCCAAGCATCTATTCACAAGCACACCAAGACGGCAGACAAGCCCAGCACACAGGAGCGTTGACAATGGCGACCAAGCAGATCATGTTCGACGATGCAGCCCTGATCGAGATGAAGAAGGGCGTCGAGGCCCTCGCGCGGGCAGTGAAGGTCACGATGGGCCCCACGGGCCGCAACGTGATCATCCAGAAGTCCTACGGCGGACCCTCGGTCACGAAGGACGGCGTGAGCGTCGCCAAGGAGATCACGCTGCCGGGGGCGTTCGAGTCGATGGGCGCGAAGATGGTCAACGAGGTCGCCAAGAGGACGGCCGACAAGGCCGGCGACGGCACGACCGCCGCCACGGTCCTGGCCGAGGCGATCTTCAACCAGGGCCTGCGGTTCGTGACCAGCGGGGCCAACCCGGTCCAGATCCAGCGCGGCATCAACGCCGCCGCCGAGGCCGCCGCCGCCGCCATCGACAACATGGCCGTGAAGTGCAAGGGCCTCGAGGACTACAAGAAGATCGCGACCGTCTCCGCCAACCACGACACCGAGATCGGCGGCCTGATCGCCCAGGCGATCAACAAGGTCGGTGCCGAGGGCGTCGTCGAGGTCGAGGAAGGCAAGGGCGCGACCACCAGCCTCGACTATGTCGAGGGCATGCAGTTCGACAAGGGCTACATCAGCCCGTACTTCATGACCGACCCGAAGTCGGCCGAGTGCGTGCTGGAGAACGCCAAGGTGCTGATCTTCGAGAAGAAGATCGCGAACCTGGCCGACCTGCTTCCCCTGCTCAACAAGGTCGCGACCTCGAGCGTGCCCCTGCTCATCATCGCCGAGGAGGTCGAGAACGAGGCGCTGGCGGCGCTGGTGGTCAACCGGCTCCGCGGCACGATCAAGATCTGCGCCGTGAAGGCCCCGGGCTTCGGCGATCGTCGCAAGGCGATGCTGGGCGACATTGCGGTGCTGACCAATGGCACGTTCTTCGCCGAGGACCTCGGCCGCTCGCTCGACTCGATCGAGCTCTCCGAGCTCGGCGCCGCCAAGAAGATCGTCGTCGACAAGGACAACTGCACGATCATCGAGGGCGCTGGCAAGAAGAAGGACATCGAGGCCCGGGCATCTCAGATCAAGGCCCAGCACGACAAGTCCACCTCCGACTATGACCGCGAGAAGCTCCAAGAGCGCTTGGCCAAGCTCACCGGTGGTGTCGCCATCATCAATGTCGGCGCGGCAACCGAGACGGCGATGAAGGAGAAGAAGGACCGCGTCGACGACGCGCTCCACGCCACCCGCGCGGCGGCCAAGGAGGGCTACGTCCCCGGCGGCGGCGTCGCGCTGCTCCGCACGCAGAAGGCCATCATGGACGCCAAGAGGAAGGCCAAGGGCGACGAGGGCTTCGGCTTCGACATCGTCGCCAAGGCCGTCGAGGCGTGCGTGTACCAGATCGCCGAGAACGCCGGCGTCGACGGCGACCTGGTGGTCGAGAAGGTCAAGGAAGGCTCGGGCGGCTTCGGCTACAACGCCGCGACCGGCGAGTACCTCGACCTCGTCAAGGCCGGCATCATCGACCCGGCCCTGGTCGCCAAGACGGCGCTGGTGAACGCGGCGTCGGTCGCCGGGCTCATGCTCACGACCAACTGCCTGGTCAGCGAGCTCAAGGACGACACGGCGGCGGTCGCGGGATCGGTGAGCTGAGCGGGACGGTCGCGAAGCGTTCAACGCAGAGTCGCGGAGACGCGGAGATGAGGCCCGATTTGGCGGTGCAATCACGCGACGGCGACGATCTCAACCGGTTAACCGGCCAGATCGTCGCCGCGGCGATCAAGGTGCACCGGGCGATCGGTCCGGGGCTCCTTCAGTCGGTGTACGAAGCGCTTTTATGCCGGGAGTTGACGCTCCGCAGGGTTGGGGTTCAGACTCGGGTGCCCCATCCGGTCGTGTACCCGGGCTTCGCGATCGAGTCGAACGCGTTGCGGCTGGATCTACTCGCAGAGAACGCTGTGATCGTCGATCTCAAGTGCGTAGAGCGCGTGCTCAAGTTTCACGAAGCGCGGACGCGCTCGTAGCTGCGAGCAAGCGATCTGCGGGTCGGCCTGCTCATCAACTGCAACGTCCCTACTCTAAAAGAAGGTCTTCACAGGATCGTTAACAAGTTCTAATGCCTTCCCTCTGCGTCTGTGCGTCTCTGCGTTGAAGCCTCAGAACACGGAATCCCATGCCCCCCGCCCAACGCGACTACTACGAAACCCTCGGCGTCACCAAGGTCGCCGACGCCGAGGAGATCAAGCGCGCCTATCGCCGCGCGGCGATGAAGCACCATCCCGACCGCAACCCCGGCGACGTCGAGGCCGAGAAGGCCTTCAAGGACGCAGCCGAGGCCTACGAGGTCCTCTCGGACGACCAGAAACGCAAAATCTACGACCAGTTTGGGCACGACGGGCTCAAGCGCGGCGGCGGGCCCGCCACCCACGACTTCTCGCGGATGGATGCCACCGACATCTTCTCGATGTTCAACGACATCTTCGGCGGCGGGGCGAACGGCATGGGCGGAATGGGCGGCGCTGGTGCTGGAGGGCGCGGGCGGTCCGGGCCGCCGCGGGGCTACGACCTCGAGACCGAGGTCCAGATCACGCTCAAGGATGTTCTGGCCGGGACCGAGCAGGACGTCTCGTTCACACGGCTGGACATCTGCGAAACCTGCGCGGGAACGGGGGCCAAGCCGGGGACCAAGCCCGTCATGTGCGGAACCTGCGCCGGGCGCGGGCAAGTGCAGCAGACGGGTCTCGGCGGGATGTTCCGGATGGTCACCGTCTGCCCGGCGTGCGCCGGGCGGGGCCAGGTGGTCAAAGAGTTCTGCGACTCGTGCCGGGGCAAGGGGCGCGTGCCGAAGAAGCGGAAGATCTCGGTTCGAGTCCCCGCGGGGATCTCCGACGGTCAGGCCGTGCGGGTGCGTGGAGAGGGCGAGCCGCCGCCGCCGGGAGCGTCGGCGGGCGGCGAGGGAACACGCGGCGACCTCCACGTGGTTGTCCGCGTGAAGGAAGACCCGGCGTTCCAGCGCGAGGACGACCACCTCATCACGCGGGTGCCCCTGAGCTTTGCGCAGTCGGCCCTCGGCGCGGATATCGAGGTGCAGGGCCTCGACGCCAAGCACACCGTCAGCGTGCCGCGCGGAACCCAGCACCAGACACTGTTCCGCGTCAGCGGAGCCGGGCTGCCGGATCTACGGAGCGGGCGGCGGGGCGACCTCGTCGTGGTCGCGCAGCTTGTAGTTCCGAGCAAGCTCTCGTCGCAGCAGGAAAAAATCCTGCGGGAACTCGCCGCGACCGAGGCGCACCCGGTGGCGGCACCCAAGAAGGGTTTCCTCGATTCCCTCAGAGAATCGCTGCACGGCAAGTCCTGACCTCTACCGTCCTGCCATCTAACCAGAGGCGTCCACAATGTTCTCCAAGCCTTCGCCCAAGCCAGACAACTCGCCGTCCGACGGCCCCGGCGGCGACGCCGAGCGGCACGACTTGTCCGAGCAGGTTCTCCGCCTGTCGGAAGAACGTGATCAGGCCCAGGGCGACTTCAAGCGAGCGCTCGCCGACTTCCAGAACTATCAGCGGCGGGCCGCGCTCAACGAGCAGGAGGCCCGGCGGCAGGGTGTGACCAGCGTGCTGGGGAGCGTGCTGCCCGTCCTGGATCACTTCGACTTGGCGCTCACGCAGACAACGCCGGACGACGCAAGCCGGCGCATTCTGGATGGCGTCAAGCTGATCCGGGCCGAGCTGGTGCGGGCGCTCGAGGCCCACGGCGTCAAGCTGATTAGCCCCCAGCCAAACGATGAGTTTGATCCGAACATGCACTCGGCGATCATGCAGCAGGCGGGGGAGGGCGTGCAGCCGGGGCGCGTGAGCTCGACGTTCCAGCCCGGGTACATGATGGGCGATCGGGTCATCCGATCGGCCAAGGTAGCCGTCGCGCCCGCGGGCGCGCCCGGCGGCGGTAACAGCCCAGATCGCGGCGCCGGCCGTCGGCCCCACGGCGAGATGCCGCTCGACGAGTGATCTTTCACCTCCGAAAAGCCCAACCAATGCCGACCTACGACTACCACTGCACCGCGTGCAAGCACCGCTTCGAGCAGTTTCAGTCCATGAAGGACAAGCCCCTCCGGAAGTGCCCGTCGTGCGGCAAAGGTGCGCTCGAGCGGCTCATCGGCATCGGGGCAGCTGTGATCTTCAAGGGGTCGGGCTTCTACCAGACGGACTACCGCTCCGAGAGCTACAAGAAGGCCGCAGAGGCGGACACGAAGTCGGCCGAGCCCGCGCCCGCCGCGGCGGCCTCGACCGAGGCGAAGCCGGCGACGACCAAGCCCGAGAGCACGCCAGCAAAGCCCGCCAAGGCCGAGGCGGCGGCAACGGTCAAGGCCGATGCGCCCAAAGGCACGCCCGGCAAGCCCAAGTCGAAACGGTCGTGATCGGGCCGCGAGTCGTAGCCGGTTGCATTCGATGCAGGCCTAGGGACCAGACATGCGCATCCTCGGACATGGCATCGACGCGGTCGCCGTCTCCCGCATCCAGCGGCTGATGTCCGATCACGCCGAGCGGTTCCTGGATCGCTGCTTCACCATCGAGGAGCGGTCGCGGGGCGAGGAAACGCGCCGGTACGCCGAGCACATCGCCGCGAGGTTCGCGGCGAAGGAAGCCGCGATGAAGGCGCTCGGAACAGGACTG
>Ga0105044_10006236_pt1 | contig 16392 bp, 5 predicted proteins | sample MAT01_FD_78092 | JGI IMG/M metagenome (GOLD analysis project Ga0105044, IMG submission 78092) | Freshwater microbial communities from Lake Fryxell liftoff mats and glacier meltwater in Antarctica - MAT-01 | ecosystem: Environmental > Aquatic > Freshwater > Ice > Liftoff microbial mat | place... | reverse complement strand
TGAGCCGCTTGAGCTAAATGCTGCGTCGCATGAAACCAGTCCACAATCTGCCATCCACCCGGACATAGATCATCGGCCAGTGCCCAAATCCACGCCGCCCCATCGCCGATCACAAACCGCTCTTTGGCGGTTGGTAACTGATGTTTGACGGCTAACGCCCACGCTTGCGGCGCAAATTCGTCCTTGCTGCCTAAAAGGGCCCGATAGTGAATGTTCACGCCATGGGCATAGTCGCCTAACAGGCCCGTATGCGGGTCACGTTCTAACTTCACGTCAATATCAAACACGGCCGCCACTTTGATCTCCCGCCAGCCCTCGTGACGGATATTCACCATACCCCCATCCATCGCCAACCCCTTCTTTTGGGCCTGGTCATCACGCGCCTCTGGCAAACGAACCCGTTCAACGCTCACCTGCGCCACCTCGTCTTGGATATACTCCCACAGCTTTCCCCCGTAATGTTGCGTTTGCCGCCAGATGCTGCTGGGCAGGATCAGGCGGCCACACAGTTCGCGGAAGACCGCTTGGCATGGCTCAAACGGTAGCACGCCACTTAACCACGTCATCTGTTGGCCCATCTCCAGGCTGTAAGCCGTCTCATTCAGCCCCCATTTTTGGTCGAGGGGGAAAAAAGCCACTTTGACACTGGCGACAGACATAATAGTGGCGCTCAACTTCAATCTCGCCCTGACGGCTGATCACGTGCTTACGCCGTGTGCCGCGTTTATGGCTTTTCCCGCCACAGGCCGGACATGTCACCTGTCCCGCGTCGTCAACCGTCTCGTCAACCACCAAACTTTGCAGTGTCTCTTGCATCAATTTTGCACCCAAGTCCCCCGTGGCACGCTCTAAATCACTGAGGCGGAGTGTCTCTGAGATGGGTAAGTTTTCGAGCATCGTGTCGACGAGGTGCTCATACTTGGCAAGTAGCTTTTTCTTGAGGTCTTCGCGCTCTGACATCGCTCACATCTTTCACTTTAGCCTTCTTTCTACTTTATCTCCTTTTCGCACCAAAGTGAAATGCACATAAGGACACGATGCTGCGGGTGAGCGACGAATAGACGCTGAGATCACTGCATTGGTTGTTTACACTGAGATGAGGCCACACTTCTGGCCTCATCTGCGCGTGATACCCACCATCTGAAACCGCTTTGCGATGATAAGCCGACGCTTACGATCCGATATGAAACAGGTCAAAATCGAGCTTAGGATAGTCTGGCAAGAAAATGGGATTCAGATTCTCTTGCAAATAGAAGGTATCGCTTGAAAAAAATGTATCTCGCCACGACTCAACAGTGGGAAGGGTCTCAGGCAAATGAGGGACAGTGGCCGTATAGATCTCATCAAACCAATCACGGCCCGTTTTCATCACGGCTTGATTTAAATTGTTGAGCGTCTCTACAAGGAGAAGAGAGTCTTCATAATGGTACAGGGGCCGAGGGAGATAAGGCAAAAGATCAGAAGGCTGCACATCCACAGCAGCAAGATTGGTCGGCGGTGTCCAGACATCAGCCAATTGAAAAACGTCTCCCTGCCATGCATGAGGTAGGTAATCGATGTAGCCCCGAGTGACCGCAGGTGTGTGACTGGCTATCTGAGTGAAGCGATCAAGGGTGGTTGACATTGAAAGAGGGGTCCAAATGGGGTTTGTTTGCCAGATGGGATCGGAAAAATCACCCCCGCCGCTCGAAAGTCCCTGAGTTTGACCGGGTGCGTTTGTCGTGAATAGCGACAGTCCGCCCGTTTTTGCATCGAAGTACGGTGATGGCAGGTTATATTGACTGGCAAGCCAGGCCGGAAGACCAAGCACATTTCTGAGTCTGTCCCTGGCATCCTGTGACGGGGTTTGAAGGGATTGCCCAAACGACGAGTCACCCATGCCCGCAGGAAGGGGCGCAAACTGTCTCTCAACAGCCTGATCACTCAATAACTCCGCACGATGCTGTGATTCCAAAGCTGACTGAAGGAGGTGCAGACCTTCCCCATAGGAGCTGTGGGCCTCACGAACTCTGGGAGGATAAGGCTGTGTCACGGTTAAATCATATACACTTCCCTGTGCATCCAGACCATTGGGATTGGGCTGTAAAAAGATCGCGCTCTCTGGGGAGTAAGAACGTCCTTGAAAGAAGAACAAATTCGTCGCAGCATCCCAGATGCGATCACTGTAGGGCTGTACAGATACGGGAATATCCTTGATGCGCAGGAGATCACAGGGCTCGTCGTTCAACTGTGGTGCCTGAAAATCGAGATAACGGGCAAATGAGTCGAAAATCCACAGAGGGGCTGGCGTATTGGTATCACCAGATGCGGATTGAATCCCGTAGATCCGATTTTGACCATTGGCGATCACGGTTGATGAGAGGCCATTTGTGCTTCTAAGAAGTAGAACACCCTCTGAGGTGTAAAGCGAGTACTCTGTACTATCGCCATCCACAATGGCAACCGGAAAATCACCTAGATACATGTATCGACGGGAACCAGCTCGAGTAAGGCGATTATATGCATCATACTCAAATGATGTGAGGTTATCCCCTGACATCACACTTTGTAAACGATTCGCGGCATCATATGAATACGATACGCAGATTTTACTGTCAGCCTCAGCCGTTTCATTTTCTTTTTTGATATATCGAACATTGCCCAGGGCATCGTATTCATAAACAACGGTTCGGGTTATGGTCTCGCCCTCTTTTGGATTGAGCGTCACAACACGCGATTGCAGCTGCGTCTGGGCAGCGTTACATTGACGAGGGCCAGCGTCTCCATAGACATAATCAATCTCGACCTGTGTCTCGTCTTGATATAAGCGCGTTTCTCTCTGAAGGCGTCCGCAATCAGAATAGACAAATGTGGCCTGATAAAAGAGCCGCTCACTGCCCTGGTCATTGACACGAATCGTCAGCGGTCTGTCATTCTGGTCATAGCTCGTTGCAATCACATAGCCCGTTGTGGCGTTGTCCACAGTTGTCACAAAATAGGACTGGTCACCGATGATGCTCTCTTTACGCACAAGACCCGACGGTGTGACGCCATAGATAAAGTCCAACCTGTCATAGCGTAAGCTGGTGATACGGCCTGTACGATCCACTGTGTAGAGAATGTTGATGTCAAATTGATTCCAGAACAGGTTAAAGCGCAGAAGCGTGCCATCTTCCTGCTTAAATTGGGGAATGGACAGGTTCTCTTGATTTTCCCCCATGCTTACACGCTGAATCAGACCATTCTCCGCGAGACCAACGTGAAACACAGTCTCGTCAGCGGCAATCTGAAAACCATCCGTTGTGTACGTAAATGTTAAAATCTGTTCCCCATCGCTGATATGCTGGATGCGATCCAGATCATCGTACTGAAATTCGAGCGCTTCATTTTGATCGCTTTGCACGCTTTGAATCTGATCAATAGACTCACGCTCGATTGCCTGAGTGCCAATTTGGTCCACAAGCGCCAATCCATTATTGCCATAGCGGATGCTGAGACTGCCGCGTTGAGTGAGCTGCCCCGCTCCGCTCGCATCATACAAAAATGGAACCATCGCCCCATTGGGGTAATTGACCTGAACCACGCGGCCCAGGGCATCATAGTGATACGTTTCCAGCACCCCACCCTGCGTCTCGCACGCGGCGTAATCAGGCACATTTTGCGATGTGAAATTCTGGCAAATGCCACTCACACGATCCAGACGATAGCTGAGGATCAGATCAATGCCCGCAGGCGTTTGAAGCCGTTCAAGCCGATTCAGATCATCGTATCGATAGGTGAATGTTTTTCCGTCTTTGGTCTGATAGTTGATAAGATTTTTATTGCTGTCATAAGCAAACGTCTCAGTGTTCTGTTCTTCATCGACACTTCGGCTCGGTTGGCCCGAATTGGTATAGCCAAAGCGTAGGGTTGTCCGCCATATCGAATCGGGAGAAACACTCTCAGGACAGGGCGAATCATTGATGGTCAATTCGTTGGTCACGGGAACAAAGGGCGCTTGCAAACATACCTGCTGCGTAATGGCTTCTAACTGTCCTTCGATATTGTAAAGGTAGTCAACACGCTGGCCCGGTGTATGGACAACAATCCGAGGCGTTATGAATGTATCCCCTGGCGCAAAGATATAAAGGCGCACTTGAGGCTGATCGGCCTCTTGCTGCGTGGTGACGAGGAGATTGACAATGCCCTCATCCCTTTCTGCGTAGTTGTAGGTAACGTTGGCATCCCCTTTCTGGGCACTGAGCTGACGATAGGCCGCATCGTATGTTGCAGTGGTGGTTGTACCATACCCATCAGTAATATTTAAAGTGGCCTCGCTGGCCCGCTCAAACGTCCAACGAAAGCTGTCCTGTCCTGTCCCAAGCACTTCGACACGCCCGAGAGGATCATAGGAGACATCAAGAGGATTATCCGCACTGTTCAAAATCTGCTCAAGAGCCCCGTCTGCCGCAAGATCAAATGTCCAACCCCATTGCGGAAGGGATGTCTCAGCAAGCGTTATCAGGTGAGAATTAGGTTCGTAGGCAAAGGTTAAATCGCGCTGGGCGTCTTTTTCGGTTGTGAGCCATTCGACAAGCTGAGAGCTTATGTCCCAACGCAGGTGAGAGGTTCGACCTTGCGGGCTCACGATAGACCAGAGCAGACCCAGACTGTCGTAAAGATACGTTGTTTCATGTCCCAGCGGATCGGTATAAACAATTTTGTTGTTGCTGTCGTACCAATCAAACTTATGACGGCCAGCAGGTGTGATAATTTCTTTAATCCGCCGCGGATTCGCACCATTCTCGTCATAGCGATAGCTGGTCACGTTACCCAAAGGCGAAATGACGCTGTTGAGCAGACCTTGAGCATTATATGTGTAGGTGGTCAGATCACTGGTGAGGATATTCTGCTCTAAGGTCAGATGCCCCTTCTCATCATAACTGTAAGCCGTGCCGCGCCCCAGTTCATCCACCTGCTTGGTCAGCAAATTCGCATTGTTATAGGTAAAGCGGAACGATGCTTCTGGAACGCCAGCGACCTGGATAGCCACAAGCCGACCCAAACTATCCCGCGTATACGTGCGTGTAAAGTTTGACTCGTCACGCCACTGTGTCAAATCACCCGCCGCATTATAGAGAAGCGTCCATACCAGGGGCCCACTGTTCACCGTTACTTTAAGGCCGCCCGATTCAAGATCAGGAGCGTAGGTAAACGTTCTCTGGCCGAAGTGATCTTCCACACTCGTGAGCCGCTGATGCACATCATAGGTCAGGGCAAGATCGCCGAGCTGATTCCAATACAAAGGGGTCAATGCAGGCTGTGGCGCAGAACGAATAACCTTCACACCACCTTGCGGCAAATTGCAATAGGTCAGCGTCATCACTTGAAGATTATTTTCCACCGGGTTGGCGACACTCACCACGCGTCCCAACGTATCGTAAGTAACCTGCATATTCCTTACCACCCCCGCGCCCTGGTTTGGATTACGCAGCAGTGCAAGCGACTTCGGTTTATCGTTTTGATAGAGCGTGGCTTCACTATCATCCGACCAGACGATGGAGCCAAAATCAATATCGTCGAATGTAAACTGACGATAGCGGCTGATCCAATCGCTCTGCCCAATGACAGCAGGGAAAAATTGCCATTTACCCTGCCAGGTTGATTCTGCCTGTGGACCACCTTCACTGCGGAAGACACTGACCAGCTGCCAATCCGTATTAAATGTATAGCGAGCCCCCGCAATCTGTTTGCCTGCCAGATAATCCGTCTGGGTAATCGTGATTCCATTTTCGGGGTACTGATCAACGGAGGCATCCTCGATACCATAGTCATAGCGTGTCTCACTGAGAGAGTAATCTCCCACAAGCCGCAAGCGTCCAAGCGCATCAACCACAGTATAGGAATCACGATTATAAGGGTCGGTCACAGTCACCCGCGTCCCTCGGATAATGACATCATTGGCTGTGTCATCGTCTGGAGGCACATTGAGAGAGTCTTCATAGGTATAGGCATAACGGGTGATTTGCGGCTCAAGCGCAGTCCCATCAGCCGCAATATTATGGGCTGTGGTACTGGCCAGACGTTGGAGAGGATCAATCAGAGGATCATTGTAGATATACGATGTAGATCGCACCACGCTTACAATGTCATCTTGCTTAGGGGCTGTCGTCTGCTGTTCAATCATGCGCTGATAGGCATCAAAGACAACTGTGATGACACTGTTGGAGGGGTCGGTCATCGTCACTGTCGAGTTAAAATTTGCGTTCGGGTTGGCCATATCGTAGGCAATGGTATAGAGGCCAAGAATACTGTCTTCTAGCCCGATCAAACGGCCCAGGCCATCCCATGTGTAGGCGATGCTGTAGCCCGAATCATCCGCCGCTCGGCTGGATTGCGTCAGTGTATGGATGAACCCAGGCATATTCTCGGTATAGGTATAGATCCAGGACACGCCATCGCTGCGCGTCAACTCGGTGAGTGTGCCCGCATTGTCATATGTATAGGTATAGGTCATACCCTCTTTTGATATGAAGGTCTCCAGCAAGCCGCTCGATGTATAGCTGTAGCGCATGCTGCCAGTATCGGAAAAGCTAACGCTCTCCGGCAGCGATTGAGAATCAGGGGTGTTAATCTTAAATTTGGGATAGTTGCCGTGAATTTCCGCCAGATGACCCGCCGCACCAAAACTGAAGGTTGATTGAGAACGACCTGCAATCTCTTCCAATACCAGCTTATTGTCGCTCCATGTATAGACCTGAGGGCGTCGGGCCAATGGGTCTACATCGTCAAGAAATTGACTGCGGCTCAACAATTGATAGCTTTTGCCCGCCTCTTTAAGTGATCCAGTATCCAGAGCGTATCGATACGTTTGCGTCAAGCCGCGCACATCTGTGACAACTGCGACGCGCGCCTCCCCTTCTGTGGTCATTTTCACAGATTGATAAAGGGGAGATGCATCATTGGGCTGTGTTTCGCCTGGGGCCAGGACTCTGAGGCGTGTTTCTTCTCCTGCATACTGGATGCCCATCACTGGGATTGTCGGTGAGCGGGGATCTTCAAGGACGATAAGCCGTCCCTGGTCATAGCCATAATGAGCTTTTTGCCCATTCGGATACGTGACCGTTGTTAAGAATCCATCGATATACTCGTATGAAACCTCAAAGCAATTTTGCGTTGTTGCGCATGCGTCTTCCTGCGATTGAGTCAAATCGCGTATTTGGCTCAGGACGATATGCGAGTCGCTGTTGTAGACAAGCACCAACTGTCTTGTATTGACACTGTCGGTGATAGTGACTGTCTGCCCATTGAGGCCATTAATACTGGCCTCGTCATAGTTGATTGAGACTGCATAGCTTTGGGCTGGATAGCCATAGCTGCGCAGTCGTCCCGCGCGATCAAAGATGGCTGTAAATCCATCATCGCGTCGAAGAGTCCACTGTGAACGTGCCCACGCAATGCGATTCGCCCCCTCGCGAGAGAGTATCCATCCTGGCATTGTGAGACCTGTATAGGTATCTGCATCCACGCCTGATGATTTGATGAAGGTATGCTGTGAGCCGCTGGACGTTGTGTATGTCACGACGTCCTCAGAAGCCCACGTAACATTGAGAGCCGCATAATACGACACTGAACCGCTGCCCGTATCAATCGGGCGGGCCAGCGAGGTCGCATCATAATCAGCCTTGTAATCAATCGGATAGTTGCTCGTCCACCCAAAGCCAAATGCGCTGTCAAGCGTTGCACTGGCGCTGTTATAACTCCGATTCAAGGTCAGAGTCATGCGGGGATGATACACATCAAGATCCGTCACCGAGTACCAGAAATTGCCATTGGCAGGATTAATGTCTCCGTTGCCTGCGCAGTTGAGTTCCTTCAGCAGCGTGTTCACTTGAAAACATTCATTGCCCAGGTTATTGGCCCCACGCGGTCCGTAGCCGGGCGTATTTGGGAGCGCACGACCATCAAACGGTGCCCCCACAAATAAGGGTGTAGGGGAGGATTTGACAATTTCGATATAGCCGTCATCAGCGGGAAGAATCATGCGCTGTGTATCATCGCGATAAATGAGTTGAATCACATCATCCAGTGCCTCAATCGTGGCAATATTTGCCGCAGAACGGGCCGTTGTCTGACCATCACGAACCGGATCATCCATAAATGTAAAGGCCACGTCATCCGTCAGGCGAAACGCTTTGAGGTGCACCCAATCGAGCTGAATATTGACCTGAGAGGCGGGAACTTTGCCCACTGTGATTTTCACAGGCCCGGCAGACGTTTCTACGGGAAGGCTCAGAGGGGCGAAATCAATAAATGTTCCCTGTACAGCCAGATCACGATCACCGACCAGATGTGTCGTGAGAACGCCATCGATAAGATCGATGCTTTTTCCCGCCAGAACGCCTGTATTAATGCCATCGCCCCAATCGATACACAACTGATGCTCTGCCGAGGTCTGGTCAGGCGTAAGCGCCTTGAGGCTGATATAAAACTCCTCGCAGGGATAGCGAGTTTTTTCATCTCGGCCACTGAGATTCATATCGCGACGAGGATTGGTCGGATCAATGGTCGCGGTAAAGAGACGCCCATCAAGGAGACTCACGCCGATGCAATCACGCATCATCCAAACGCCTCGAATCCTGTCCCAATCGATATTGATGAGGCTGTTGTAGGAGTCCTTAAAGCTTCTGAGATCCGTCTGTTCGTTGATTGTCGCGTAGCCGTAATCCTGAAGATAAAACGTCGTGAGCTGCGCTGCGTTCTCTCCTGGCACAATCGAGAGATCCCCACCAACGAGATCCACCTGCTGGGCCCATTGGCCCAAAACAAGCCTGCCGTTCGCGCCTTCATCAGTGAGATGCAAGCGATCTGGGACGGCCAGTGATATGCGTGTCAAACTGTTGGCATGAAACCGTACCCGTGCATTGTTCAAGGCGCTATAAGTCTGCAAGCCCTGGCTTGTATCAAACATAACGCTTTCGATGGCATGTCTGTTGGTGTCAGTCACCGGTTGAATGCCCGCCTGAACATCCCCTGTATCAGGGAAGCGCACGGTCACAGTGTAGGTTTGCGAACGCAATCCTTCGAGTTGTGCCTCGTGACTCATGCGTACAACCAGGGTATACACCCCACCAAGAGGAGCGCTAAGGATGTATGAATGATTTGCAACGATAACGGTCTTCTGCTCGCCAATCCGTTCGAGGCCCTTAAAGAGTGCAAATTCGAGGGGAATATCAACAGGAAGATCGCGAAAGGTCACTTCGAGTGATCCGCCGCCTTCGCTAACGGGCAGCGTCCACAGCTCACCCAGATCGTTTTCAGCGATGTCACCTGTTGCATTTGTGCCAGATTGCAGGACTCCCCCATCGCGCAGCACTTGGCTTGGGGTGATATTCTGACCCATTAGATACGTCACATCGGTACAAGCCTGAGTGGTTGACTCATTCTGGAGCGCATTTGTTTGTGCCTGCTTCCAGAAAAGCACAAAAAATGCTATCAACAGTGCAAACGCAAACGCTCCGTAAAAAGTCCGTTTCACAATTATGTCTCCAGGCATTTCTTAAATGACATAGTCAACTAAAGCACTGTGGGTGGTGTTTGCTGTGTAGAGGCCGATGAGCTTCCATCAGAAGAATAAGTTGATAGTGACGTGACTTACCCTACCGCTGCACATCATGTATAGCGCGGTTGCAGTTGTAACACCCTTCTAGAAGGATTGCAGCGCAGGGACACCTGGCATGAGGACAATCCAATGTGATGCCCAAATCGCTGTTGGAGGAACAGGTAAGACCAACATAGTGTATCCTCTACTAACTTTTGTATAATATCATCTTCATGTGTAAAAAACATTTAAGTAACAAAAAACTAATGTCGTACAAAGGGCTTTGTATGTATTTATAGAGTTTATTGTTATTGTTACAGTAATTCTTGCCATGAAAGACATTATTTGGAGAAGGGCTGCAAAATTTAGAGTGAGTTGGTCACAGACAGTTCGATTCAACTGACACTTACCCAGATGATAACTTTTTGTCACATAAGGTTATATTCGGTAAGATAGGCATTTTTGCCTTCAGAAGGTTTGTGATGAGGGGGCAATTTTTTATGTTTTGCGACGCAGATACAGGAACATACTCGTTCTATAAGAGTCGATATTCTCGATTGTCGCTTTACTAGAGGTTTTGCGGCACTAATAGACAGTCAGAAACAGCAAGCATAAATTTCACCGTCACACAAACTATGAGGGTGTACAACTGTGCAAGAAGATTATGAAGCCCGTATTGGCCGAACGTATTTTGGACGCTATAAATTTGTCAAGTTCATTCGCGATGGAATGGCCCTTGTCTATCAAGCGATTGATCTTAAATCCAACAGTGAAAACGTCGCTGTAAAGGTTTTCATCAAATCAGACAATTTAGATCTTAACGAACGTTTTAACCGTGAGATTAGAATTTATCGTAAGATAGATCGCTATTCCCACTGCCTGGCAAAATATCACGATGCTGATATGACCGGGACACCTTTTGATGGGTGGACAAAGGTCAAATATTTGGTGACTGTGTGGGAAGGGGATAAAACAGTTACTGATCTCGTTGCCGAGGCCGCCTACATATCCACACGGGATCTTTTACAGATCTGCGTCAATATTGTTAAGCAGTTGGCCGATCCTCTTGACTATCTCCATCGTGGTAAAGCACAGGGTTTCTATACGCTTGAAAACGGTGAGAGGGTCAGAAGAATCGTTCACCGCGATATAAAACCAAGCAACATTGTCTTCAATATTTATGAGAAATCGCGAGAAAATGAGGCGACAGCGCACTCATATTTAGAGGCAATCGCCCAATCCTATTTAAATGCGCAGACTGTTTTGATTGACTTTGGCATTGCAAAAGAGTTCTCCGTCAGAGAGTATTCCTCGTCTCTGGAGGATCAAACAAATATCCATAATGTTCTGGGAACATATAATTATATGTCTCCCGAGCAGTGGGACCCGGAAAAAGGCAGCGTTGATGGCCGCAGTGATGAATACGGATTGGCGTTAACGATCTACTATATTCTCTCCGGAGGAAAATCGCCTTTTAATCCGGATTTTTCAAAACAACCCCCAGGAACACAGACCAAACACCCCACCCGTGCGTGGTGGCACTACGAACATACGTCTCGCAACAGAAATGCGTTAACCCCCCTTCACGTCTACAGAAAAGACATCTCTAAGCCTGTGTGGGAGGTCATTAAACGGGCGATAAGTGTAAACCAGCAAGACCGCTATCCGACCATTGGTGACTTTGCAAAAGCACTTGAAGAGACCCTGCCCCCGCCTGATCCTGCCGAGGGCATGGATACCTCTGGCACTCATGTGATTATGATGCCCTCATATGTCTATGACAAATATGTGATGCCTTCTCCGCCACCCGTTTCTGTTGTCAAGCCAACACCACACGATGCCGTTACGCCTCCTGTTACGAAGTCAGATAAGCCTCTTGCCAACCCAGAGCCTGCAATCCCTAAGCCATTCTGGCAACGCCCTATGCTTTGGGGAGGGGCGATGTTAGCCGTTTTGATTATCGGGATGGGGATCGCGTTGCCCGCGTTAACTTCGTCCCCAAATACGCCGACGCCTATACCGACAACAGTGGCAATACTTCTCGCCACCAGACCAACGAGGACTCTTGAAGCGGAGGAAACCACCACAGCAACAGAATCGCCGACCCTGCTTCCAACTCAAGAACCAGCGTCCCCAATCCCTACTCAGGAGACGCCAAAAATAGTGCCTCCAACTCAGACTCCCGTATCGCCGACTGCGACTGATACCATGCCGCCAGCATCCACAGCAACCGATACAGCTCTCCCAACGCTTACGCCCTTACCAACGCTCACAGCAACCTTTACATCGATCCCGACGGTCACAGCAACATATACAGCCCTCCCAACCCTTACTCCCTTGCCCACGCTCCCACCAACGCCGACGCCCTCCCCAACGTCCACAGCTACATATACGCCTTTCCCAACACTTACACCCTCCCCCACGCTGCCACCAACGTGGACATACACTCCTTCTCCCACAAAAGTCATTCTCAGAGCTGTAAACGTGCTAGTAGATGATATGTATAACGCAGCATCAGGGGCTTCTTTTGGCTGTCAGACATATATAACAGCTTATGATGAGTTCGTACTTCTCGTGGCAGACAACGCCAATAGAGAGGTCGATAAAACGGGTTTGTTAATTCATAAAGACAATACCCGTGTCCCAGCTAAACTCCTCTCAGACCTTTACGAGGCGTGCAGGAAAGAAAATCCTGCTTCCGATTCTGTGATTCTTAATTCAAGTCACGACACTGATATAAGAAAAGCCGAGACTCTTCTCAACAATGCAAAAATAGCCCTGCAAGCGCGTTAAGTAGACGAAGGCTGTCAGAATCGAAACCGGGCTAATCACATGACCCCATTCAAGCGGCCCAATGATGGCTAGAACGAAACTTTTTAAGACAGACAATCAATGTCAAAATGGTTTCTAGCAGGAGAAGTGTGACCCCGATACTATATCGTAAATGGAGTGTTATGAATGACGTCCAGAAAACGTCCCCCTAAAGAACCTGAGCCCTTTCTCAAAAGCTTTGGCATGCTGCGCTATATCCCACGCTTTTTTCGTCTCATCTGGAATACCAGTCCTCGGCTGACTTCGATCAATATCCTGGTTCGTCTGCTTCAATCTGCCATCCCTGTGCTTCTGCTGTACGTCGGTAAACTGATTATCGACAGTGTGATTGCACATATCAGCACCGACGATAAGGATTTGACAGGCTTGTGGGTGTTGATTGGTCTTGAACTCGGATTGTGGCTTCTCTCGGATGTCTTCAGTCGGGTGATTACACTGACGGATTCATTGGTGGTGGAACTCTATTCCAACCGTGTATCCGTTCAGTTGATCGAAAAAGCCGCAGCGATGGAGCTGTGGCAGCTGGAAGATCCCGAATTCTACGACAAGCTTGATCAAGCGCAGCGCCAAACAACCGCGCGAACCAATCTCACAGCCTCTGTTCTCTCTCAGGCACAGGACCTCGTCACTGTGACCTTCTTGATCATTGGTTTACTGGTTGTAGACCCCCCCTGGTTGGTTGCGCTGCTGATTCTGGCGATTGTGCCCGCCTTTATCACCGAGCTGAAGTTCAGTCGAACAAGCTACAGCCTGTCGAAACGCTGGACACCAGAGCAGCGCATGCTCAACTACCTCGCGTATATTGGCGCGACAAATGAGAGTGCCAAAGAGGTAAAGCTGTTTAATTTATCAGGCTATCTCAGTGCCCGTTTTGCAAACCTGGCAGAGCGTTTTTACAGGGAGAATCGTACACTTGCGATTCAACGGGCGGCATGGGGAAGCCTTTTTAGTCTCCTGAGCAGCGCCGCCTATTACATTGCCTATGGGATCATTATCTTTCGTGCAGTGAACGGCATGATCACGTTAGGAGATCTTACGTTCCTGGCAGGATCATTCAATCGTTTGCAGATGCGGGTCCAGGCGATCTTTTCTCGCTTTACCAGCATTACAAATAGCGCCATGTATCTCCAGGATTTCTTTGATTTTATCGATTTAAAGGTTGTACCGAGCATTCATCTGGAACCTCGCGATGTGCCAACCACCCTTAAGCATGGCATTGTGTTTGAAAATGTCAGCTTTCGTTATCCCGGTGCGGATGAGTATGTGTTTCAGAATCTCTCTTTTGAGCTGCGCACAGGTGAAAAATTAGCTCTCGTAGGCCGCAACGGGTCCGGTAAAACCACGCTGGTCAAACTCCTGCTCGGCCTCTACGAACCAACTGAGGGGCGCATTCTCTTCGATGGCATTGACATTCGGGCCTTTGACCCCGAAGCATATCGCACCCGTTTTAGCGCAATTTTTCAGGATTTTGTCCGCTATAACTTTACGGCGGGAGAGAACGTTGGCGTTGGGATGATCGAGAAGATAGAAGATCAAACGCGAATTGAGCAGGCAGCCCAAAAAAGTATGGCCGATGAGGTGATTCAGGACTTGCACGATGGTTATGAGCAGCAGCTTGGCAAGCGCTTTAGCACAGGCACGGGGCTCTCTGGCGGACAATGGCAAAAAATTGCACTGGCCCGCGCTTATATGGCCGATGCCGACATCATTATTCTGGATGAGCCCACCGCTGCCCTGGATGCGCAGGCTGAATATGACACCTTTTTGCGCTTTGTTGAACTCACGAAATCTAAAACAACCGTCATTATCTCGCACCGTTTTAGCACAGTGCGCATGGCGGATCGCATGGCGGATCGCATGGCGGATCGCATTGCGGTCCTCGGAAGCGGTCAAATTCTCGAAATGGGAACCCATACAGCGTTGATGGCCAACGGGGGATTGTATGCCGATCTCTTTAACTTACAGGCCCAGGGGTACCAATAATCACGCTGATGAGGAGGAGAGTTAATCACATCATAAGCTTGTTGCAGCTTCCTCAGCGCCCCAACAACGTTTTGTTAGTGCAAATTTTTGGCCACAAGGCGTTCGTGTAAGATGTGATGCGATTTACTTCTAAAGACGGAGAAAACGCGCTTTCGAGGCATGCCAAATGGATCCCTGTAGGGGCTTGAGCCATAGGCCACCGAAGGTCTAGATCAAGACCACCCTTGCGTTTTAATCACAGGCTCGATGCACCGTGCCCCTACACCGCCCCCAATATCTATGGGACAGAGCAATAAACATCTACCTGTGGCGATACCTAACAATTTGTAATTGTCCATCCACGAGTTCCGACTCATATACATACTGCTCATTGATCAGCTCTGAAAATGCGGCCTTATTGGTATTGCCGTTGGAGATGATATACCAGAGCTGCAACGCTGATTTATCCATGAGTGTCGATGCACCCTCAGCCGTCATAGCGTTCAGAATTTGAGGGTTTTCCATAATGCTCTCAGGCATGATGTGATACACATTATCGATGGCGTCAGGCAACCAGACCCTATCAATGAAAAGATGTAGATCTAACTCTTGAGAGTCAAAAACAATGACATCGCCGAATTTATAGTCATCAGGCAGTAGAGGCACTCTGGTGGGTTGGGCGAAAGCCGCAAGCTGGTGCTTGAGCAAGGGGCCACTGACATGCCAATAGCAGTCGTTCTGCGTTAAAGGCTCAAGAAGCATGCAAGTCTCATTGATACCGATCCTGTCTGCACCAAACTCTATTTGAAAAAACTCAACCGTATTCAGCAGGCTCTTAAAATTCGCTACTGCATAATTGACGCTGAAACCAATTAAAAGGAGATAACCAGCAGCCGAAGCAAGACGAAATAAAGGCCTGTTCCTGCGAAAAAGGCGCTGTTTTAGCAGATGGATCGACTCAATACTCATGGCTATCACGGCAGTCCAGGCCAATAGTGAATGCGTGATATACCAGGTTGAGCTGGCACGTTCCATCCCACTCATGTCCAGACGCCCAAGAGTGATCAAAAAAGCAATCGCGCCGCTAAAGGCCGCAAGGGACATCCAGACTCCGACGAACAACCAGCGCTGTTTATAAACACCCAGGTAAATCAGATTTGCGGCCAAAAGCAGCAGCAATATAAGCCCCATGAACGCAGCCAGACTAAGATCGTTGGTCACGATTGGAGTGCCGAGAAGCGCCAGTATAAACGTTATCCATTGTATGAAATCGGCAGGAATAGAGATGGCCTGGTAAAGCGTGGAGCCCACGACTGTATTAGATGTAAACAGCGCAATCGAAAGAACAGTCGCCACAGCCCAGAAGGTATAGAATTTCCAACCCCGATAGCCTCGAGCCAGCAGTACGGTTCCCATAGCAGGCCAGGAAACAATGCCTTGCTGAAGGGAAAATAAAGAGCAGAAACAGAACAGTGCCGCCAGAATGAGTGCCCGCCATCCCACGCTCTTTTGACGTATAACCAACACTGCCAGCAGAAAGAAGAAGACGAAAAAGAAGCTGCTATTATGAGGTCCCCAGATCCAGTTTAATTGTTGATTCAACGAAAATACGAGTGCAGCAAACAAGATTACAATCAGCGGCATTGCATATTTAAGATCAAATTCAGCCAGCTTGATGAGGACAATAAAAATCAAACCGGCGACAATCAGGGAAACCCACGCTTCGAGATGGATATTCCAGTGTGTAGTGGCCGCCAAAGCATAGGTGATGAGATTCGTCCATAGAAGCCGATTGCCATTGTTTTTTGTGAGCATCGAAGAAAATGAAAAATTGCCGTTCGCTGCCTCGACGGCTATGGGCAGTGAATAGAATGCCTGATCGTTTAAGGGAACATTCTCGCCATATGTTCTTGCGAATACGATGACGAGAGCAATAAAAATACCAACAAGAAGCATACTGATGGCCAGCATGATGCGCCTGGATAATGAATTAGGAGTCACACTAGAGCCGCCTGATGGAATGTTATAAGACATATACG
>Ga0105044_10006235_pt1 | contig 16394 bp, 13 predicted proteins | sample MAT01_FD_78092 | JGI IMG/M metagenome (GOLD analysis project Ga0105044, IMG submission 78092) | Freshwater microbial communities from Lake Fryxell liftoff mats and glacier meltwater in Antarctica - MAT-01 | ecosystem: Environmental > Aquatic > Freshwater > Ice > Liftoff microbial mat | place... | reverse complement strand
TGCGGTGAACGATTAAACAGGCTGAGGGTCTAAGTCAGTGTCGTTCACACAAAACCGCTCTCTAACTTTGTCGAGGAAAACATTTCCCCGGAAACGGGTGCGGCTTGGGAGCGAGCCAGAGGTAACTTAAATCGCTCCCTCCCTTCGGGGAAAGCACTCGGACGGCTACAGCGATGAGAAAGGAAGTACGCCTTTCCCCACCGAGTTAAAACCCGGTGTCCCTAGGCGAACATTTTATGGTGCGATTCAGACGTAAAAACACAGCCTGGCTCACTGTCCTGGGACTCATCGTGTTTCTCGCTGTGCTGGCTGCGGGCAGCGCTATGACGCCACCTGTGGCAATAGCGCTCTTATCAATTCTCGCTGTCGCCGCCCTGATCTCGTCCGTCGAGATTGGCCGCGAACGCGAAAACCTGATGAGCACGATTCGTCGTATGCCCACCAAATCGCGCATGAGTGCCCAGGCGCGCGAAGCTGCCGAACGCGCCAAGACACACGGCGGGTATACCAACCCCGGTATCACTCTCATGGATGTGGGACTGATCGCCGTCCAATCCAGCATGGAGGGTATGGCAATGCGGCGCACGCGCTCCATCTCAAAGGATGATGACGGCGCACGCCCCTTTATCACGCTCAATGTGGAACCGGAGTATGCAGATCGCAATGTGGTGATACGCTTCGAGATTACCAGTCATGGCGGCGAGGCGCTGTTCGTCCATGAGATGAAGGCGTTTCTACGCGATGGCGAAATGAGCATCATGGCCGATCATCATCTGCCGCTGGCGGGCAACGCACGCATTCAGGGCATGGGCGACTGGGATTTGCGCGTGTTTCTGGATGGCAATCTGGTTGGGCTGCACAACTTCACCCTATCACCCTCGATGCGCGAACGCAACCGCCGCCTTGCCGGAGATTATCAGGCGAGCCGCGCTGTGGATGAAGCGCCCGCTGACGAGTTCGATATTATCGATGAATTGAAGCAGGAGCGTGCGCCCAAGCCGCCCACCTTGCAGGATCTGCTTCAAGAGCAGCGCAGCACCCGCTTAAGCGGTGAATCAAATTCTTCATCTTCCAGTGCGTCCAATGACCGCGAGTCGCGGCGGCTGACCAACACCCCGCGCCGCCGGAGATAAAATCTTATGGATTGGAACAACAATCGCAACACCCTGATTCTGGCGTTTATCCTTCTTGCTCTCGGCGCAGTCGCCTTCCTGGAATCGAGCGCCTTCGTGGTGCTGTTTCTGTTGGGGCTGCTGTTCCTCGTTCGCCAGTTCGATCAAAGCCAGCTCAATACGAGTTATCGCACCGGATATGAAGAAGAACCCGGCTACGCGGCAGACTCCGATTATGAGGAGGACTGGGAAGAGACCAGCGCCCCGCCCCGCGCCACCCAAAACCAGCGCGAACCCGTCTATCGTCATGCCCTGGAAGCCGTGACGCGGGCGGGCCTCGACCCGGACAGCGTGCAGGTGCTGGCGGTTGATATTGGCGTGATGGCGGGCAAAGGCCAGGAGACGCCCACCGTCTATCGCACATGGTCTGTGCCGGATGATGTGGAGTATATGCAGCCGTTTGTGCAGCTTCGTCTGCCGAGCAAGGCACGCGGCAAAGTGCGCTTTGAAGTCGCGGATGCCTCCGGCAAAGCTGTTTTCGTGCATGAAAACTTCTATGATCTGGATAAGGGCCGCAACTTTGTCGCCCCTGCTGCCCGCATCCGCATTCAGGATGGCTATACTCTCGGCAAAGGCTGGCAGCTTCGCATCATTGCCGATGATCTGCTCGTCGCCACGCATCGCTTTGAATTTGACGAGTCCACCAGTGCCAATATTCAGCGGCATATCGGCGAAGATGGCGAGATCAATGCCGAGATGAAATCGGTCATGACAGAAAATCGGCTGCCCAAAATGTCGCTTGATGATCTGCTCTCGTATCAGAGCGAAGAAGATGCCAACAGCGGCCAGCAGCGAGCGCGTTAAACGTCTCGATTTTCAATATCATGCATTTGCTACACCCTCACCCCAACCCCTCTCCCACTGCGTGGTAGAGGGGCTTTTTATGTCTGTATAAGGCGTTTTTGTAGGGGCGCGATGATACCATGCGATTTGAGGGTCATAGAAAGGCGTTTTTGTAGGGGCGCAGCGTGCTGCGCCTTTCATGTGGTGGGTATCCTGCAAGGTTGGGCGCAGCGTGCTGCGCGCCTACGCCATTCCCACCTCAAATGGGATGTGTATCGACACAACCACGCCAATCCCACCTCAAATGGAAACGAATTAACAACCCCAACACCCCTCAGACCATCTTTTTTTATAGACACCAACGTTCCATACGTGATCTGTACAGTTTTTCAACCGTCTGCTCATACGGAATGGCCTATAATAGAGACATCATTGAAACCGTTTCGTAAGGGCGCTGTATGGCAAAGACACTCTCCGACTGGTTGCAAGACCTGCAAAGTGGCGACAGCCAACGCATTAAAGAAGCTATTCGCGCCCTGACCTACATTGGGCAGGAGGCCGTGCCTCCCCTGCTGACCCTGATTCGCGTCAGCAGCGTTCCCATCGAGCCTCTGGGAGAGATCATCAAACAGATTGGCGGCACAGCGATTGATGCCGTGAGCAACCTCCTGCTTGATCCTGATCCGGCATCACAACGGCGGGCCGTCGCCGTCCTGGGCTATACGCATAATAACCGTGCCGTTCTGCCCTTCATCATGGGCTTCAAGTCGCGGGATGAGACCATCCGTGCCGATATCGCGCAGGCACTGGGCAATTTTACCGATCCGAGTGCGCTGCCCTTCCTGCTTGAAATCATCCAGAATGAATCGGACGTGATTCGGGCCAAAGCCGCCCAATCGCTGGGGGCCTATGCGCGTGATCCGCGTGCCATTCACACTCTACTCAGCCTCATGAATGATGAGAACGCCGCAATGCGCGGCGGCGCGGTGCAGGGGCTGGCACGGGTCAATGGCGATGAACGGGTGCAGACCGCGCTCGACAAAGCGACTCAGGATGAGGATTCGCTCGTGCGTCAGTTGGCCGCTGCCGCCTTGCAGCATCAGCGCGGGGATGCAATGGCCTTCCAGCGCCTGGCGAATACGGATGATCTGGTCGATGACGAGGTGCAAAAAATCCTGCACGATGGCCGCCTGTCCGAGACCGATATGGAGGCCATGCGCCACTCCAACCCGATGGTACGCGCCCGTCTCATCGAACTGGTAGGTCAGTCGCGCAAAACCAACGCTTTCAGCATGATTTTTCCGGCCTTGAACGATATCAATCCGGCGGTACGGCACTCCGGCGTCGAAGTGCTGGCACGCATGGGCACAGATGTCATCGATCCGCTGCTGGAGGCGTTGAAAGAGACAAAATCACCGATTGTGAAGGCAGGCGCGGCTCAAACGTTGGGCCTGCTGGCTGATCCGCGTGGGCTGCCCGCGCTGATTATGCTGTTGAAGGATGAGGCTCCAGGCGTGCGCGTGAGTGCCGCCAAAGCGCTCACCGCCTACCAGATGGACATGAGCGACACGCTGATTAAGGCGCTGCAACAGGCTCTCTATGATGACAACGAGGCCGTCCGTGCCCAGGCCAAGCAGCTTCTCAGTCAGCACGGCATTGAGCCGGAGGCTGAAAACCCGCTTATGCGCTTTTTCAAGCGGTTTACACGCGGCAAGTGACCTACAGGCCCGCGCTGCGCCACTGCTCAAACTGGGCGGCCTCGCGTGCAGCCATCCAATCACAGATGGCAGACAGATCGCTCACAGGCGTCTGTGTGACGGGCAGCGTGTGCAGGTAGGGCGGCGGGCCAAATTCGGGCGTCAGCGTCGTCACGGCCATGCCCTGTGACTGCTGCGCCTGCCACATCATGCGCCACCACTGCTCATGCGTCTCCAGGTGCGTGCGATACTCCGCCGCACGCGGATCGGACACCTGCGGCCCTTCTTCATAGCCCACCCGCGCATGAATGTGAAGACACTGCTGTGCGGCCTGCTGGATGATATCGGTCTCGGTCTCCAGCAGGCGCTCACACACGCACACCCAATGGCTCAGATCGCAGCACAACTTGAGAGTTGGAAATTGTCGTAACAAGCGGCTCGTCACCCAGGGATTGTATAAAACTCGTCCGCGATGCGTCTCATGGGCGACGGCAATGCCCGCCTGCTCTTCCACCGTCAGTGCCTGCTCAAAGAACTGTATGCTCTCCTCATCCGACCAGGCATCCCGCCCACTATGCGCCGTGATGAACAGCGGTTTGAAAGCCGCACACGCCTCGACCTGCTGCGTGAACGACGCCACATTTTCATCAACAGTGCGCCCCTGCGTAAAGATCATCGGGATATAGGCAAAGCCAAATTCGCGCAGCAGCGCTCGAAAGCGATCTGCATCCGCCGCCGCCGGCAGTCCATTTTCGATGCCTGTGTAGCCCGCCTGCTGAAAGGTGGGAAAGGCCGCTTCCCAGTCCGATTCAACGCCCCATAGATGGCGGATGAGTGTGAGTTCCATGATAATCCTCCTGAATGATGCCTCGGACACGGTAGGCCGTGTCCCTACAAAATTATCATGATGACCCGTAGGGACATGGCACGCCATGTCCTATGATGCCGAACGTCCATATCTGTGGACACGGCAGGCCGTGTCCCTACAAAATCATCATGATGACCCGTAGGGACATGGCACGCCATGTCCAAAATCCACCCCTTTATATCACCCCCTTCAAGCGCAGCTTGAGCGCGTCATCAAAGCCGTGAACGGTCATCTCGCTCAAATCCGACACATAGTTTTGCGGCGGCAGCGTCGCCAGCACGCGGCGGGCATTGCGCCACAGGCGATAGGCATCCGGCCATGACCCGACCTTAAATTGCAAGGCGGCCAGCACATCCATTGCCAGCACATGCTGACGATCACAGTACAGCGCGGCCTTGAGATGTGTGCGGGCGGCGGCATCATCGCTCTTTTCCATCGCCAGCAGCGCCTTGACGTAAAAGGCATTGGCTTGCAGCGGATCAAGACGCAGGGCGGCCTCCACGTGCGCTTCGGCCTCCGGCAGCGCCTTCTGATTGGCAAAGAGATACGCCAGCAGCGTATGTGTGGGCGCATGATGCGGCTGACGCGAGACCAGACCGGACAGAATCTGAGCAGCCTGCTTCATGTCCTCCAGCCGCAGTGCCGCTACTGCCCGCGCATAATCATCCACCAGCGAGCCGGTGGTGGGCAGCGTTTTGAGGGGTGTATCAAGCGATTCATAGCGCACCCGCCCCAGCGATCCCGTCGTACTGCGAAGCGGCGGCTTCTCATAGATCGGCACGCCAGGGAAGATATGCAGCCGCCAACGCTCACGCTCGTAGCGAATGGCTTCCGCCTGCCCCAGCAGCAGCCATCCGCCGGGGCGCAGCACGCGGTACATCATGTTTTCCACGCCTTCGAGCAGATCACGCCGCAGGTACAGCATGACATTGCGGCAGAACACGATATCGCACGTTGCCACAGGCGGCACGTCCAGCAGGCTCGCTCGCTGGAACGTCACCATCTGGCGGATGGTCGGGATGAGGCGCAAGCTCTGGTCAACCGGCTCAAAGTAGCGCTTTTCCAGGTACTCCGGGGTATGGCGGAAAGACCAGCGGCGGTAGAGGCCCTGTCGCGCTGCATCCAGCGCTTTGCTGTTGATATCTGTGCCGATGATGTTGAGCGTCCAATTCGCCAGATCGGGCAAAAATTCGTACAGCGTGATCGCTAGCGAGTAAGGTTCTTCACCCGTTGCACAGCCCATACACCAGATCGTGAGTTCCAGATTTGAGGCTTGACGCTTCTCCATCGTTAAGGCCGGAAGAATTTTCTGGCGCAGGATGCGAAAATGTTCGCTGTCGCGCATAAAATAGGTTTCGCCGATAGTAAACGTGCTGATCACGCTCTGCCACTCAGCGGACGAATCGGCGCTCAGATGGAGACGCCGCGCAAAAGCATTGAGATCGCCCCCGGCCAGACGATCCAGCAGCGTAGGGAGTTCATGGCGAAACTGTGCCGTGAGATCGAGGCCAGTACGATGTTCAATAAGCTGTACCACGCGGGTGACAGCGGCGGAATCCAGGGATGACATGACGGGAAAAAGCCTGTTAGACTTGGTGGCTAACCGTGATTATCCCTGATCCTATCGATAGGGCGCAACCTCAATCCTGATAATGCTGAGAGAGAAGCGCGTGGCGCGTGTGAGAATTCGTTTGACCCTCCTCCCAACAAGCCGCCTGTGGATGCAGCGTATCCATTGGCCCGCAAGTGCGCGATATCTCAGCCTGCTCATGGGCCTGTGGTTCGCGCTGTCTGTTCATGCCCAGGCGGATGCCCTGCATCTCAGCGCCGAGGCCATCACCATCACGAAAGGCGACACGGTGGGCCGCGTGATCTTGCAGGGAGCAGCAGGCAGCGTGCCGAGCCGCACCGACATCTTCGCCCAGAATTTGTTCACAGGCGAGGCGGTCACGGGGCGGGCCAACAGTGCAGGCGCATTCTCGCTGGCGATTGGCGGCACAGAATTTACGCCGTTTGCCCTCAATGCTGTCGTCGCGGCCACGCCGGAGCAAAAAGACGCGCCCGCGACTCTGCCGGGCGATACGGGCGTGATCGTCTGGTCACATCTGCCCACATCGGCCAATGGGCATACGGTCTTTGCGGCGGGCGGATCGCTGGCGTATGGCGCGGCGACCTGGTGGGGCGAAGGCGATACCCCTTCGCGGCTGAACACAGGCGATGCGCTCTCGCTGACGATGGATGTGGTGCTGTCTACGGCTAATACCACGCCCAATCTCGCTTTGCAGGTGCGCGGTCATCTGGCGTTGGAGCGGATTGCCGACGAAGACGGTCAGCCTGTTGCGACCTCTGCCGATTTGATCAATGGCTGGACAAGTCGTCAGACGCGGGCGGGCCTGCCCATCTTGAGCGCCGAGGCTCCGATTGATATCGGCTATTCTGCCGACGCGCCGACCACCCTGAGCGAGAACACCCTCAAAGCCACGCTCAAGTTTGCGCTGCCCTTGCCCGCTGATCTGCCCGCAGGACTGTATGTGCCGATTTTTCGCGGTGATATTCGCGTGGGCGACAGCGAATGGAGTGATTGGTACGCCAACCGTCTGTTGAGCACACTTGGCACAGTGCCTGTGGGCCGCGATCCGTCAGGCGATTCCACCATGCGCCTGCCTGTGGCGCTGCAAATGGGCGCGATGAGCACGCCACACATGCTGTGGACGCTGTTCCAGGCCGAGAGCAGCGATGGCGCAACGGGCCTTGTGCCTGTGGGCGCACAACATCTCGCCCTGAGCAATCAGCAGCGCTACAGCCCGACCACGCTGGTACTGCCGCCGGGCCGCTATCCGATTGAACCGTATTTGCCGAGCCTGTTTGCGCCCAATTTCTCGTCGCTTGGCGGGCCGCGTGTGCCGCTGGCCCTCCCTGGCGGCGAATACAGTGTCACGATTACGCAGCCGAATGCGGGCGTGGATCGGGTTGCGCCGCAGCCCTTTCGTCAGATCGCCTTTGAACAGGCCGCCAATCAGCCGCTGGTGGCCCGCCTGACGACGCTCGATCCACTGCTGACGGATTACCCCTTCACCATGTACGGCATCTATGATCTGACGACGAGCGGCACGATTCAGGATGTGTCCGGCCAGAAGTACACGGGTGGCGGAGCCTACCGCGTCCTGATCGCCGAGCCGCTGGATCTGACGCCCATGACGCCGTTGGGACTGCCGTTTCAGGAGGGCGATGCCTTCCACGCCGGGCTGCGGATTGCGCCCGCCCTGCCCGCCGAAGTGACCGCGACGCTGCGTTATTTCCCATTGGGACAGGACAAGCCCATCCTCTTCACGACAGCAGGACAGGCCAACAATGCGGGCGATTACATGCCCAAAGAAGCGTTTGTCTTCCATGGCGCGGGCGAATATATCGTTGATTACGAGGCCCGCTATACCGATGCCGAAGGCCGTTTGTGGGCCAACAGCATTCGCGGTGCGGGCGTCGTCAGCAGCCTAGACAGCGCCTTGATCGCACATGGGCGGCGCGGGCTGGTCGGCTATGATCGGCAACCGCTGGCATGGTTCGATACGACGGTCTATCCTGATGATGCCCCCGCCCTCGTGCCGCTCCCCTATTGGCCGTATAACAGCGGCGATCTGGTCTTTCTGCCCAATCGCGCTGCAACGGGGTTACTGTCCACGCTGACCATCCAGGACATGCAGGGCCGCTACGCCGCCACCCTGCCCTTTGCCCCCACCACGCAATTGGATTCGCTGCCCACGTCCGACAGCGCTCTCTCTTATGCCTATGTCAGCGCGGTCACGCCCGCGCTGACGGTGCGCCAACTGGTACAGGGCGAGTCAGACGCCGCCCGTCCCTGGTCGATGAGCGAGACGTTTGGTGGGCAAATCGGCGGAGCGGCGCTGCGAACGGGCGATACCCTGCTGCTGTATGGTGGCATCGTCACGCCGGATGATACAGCGGGCTATGCGGCGCTTGGCATCGTCACCAGGGACAAAGACACACTTGAGGTCGTCCCGCCCTTCACGCAGCCTCTTTTTGTCGAGAAGGAGAGCAAACGCTGGATTGATGTCTGGTCGCTCTCACTGACACCCGGCCAGCAGATGACAGTCGGCGATACGCTGAGCCTTGCCGGACAGGTACTCCCGCCGCTGCCCGCGCAGGTGGCCGTAACGCTCACAGCACCGAGCGGCGCGGTTCGCACCGTTGAGGCAACAGCCAATGAGACGGGCTACTTCTACAATCCCGATCAAAATTTTGTGGTCAATGAAGCGGGCGTGTGGCAGATTGTCATGGAGACGCGCTTTGCAGGCCGCACATCGGCGGGCGTCGTTGAGAGGCCGTATACAGGCCGCCGCCAGTTTGACGTGTACGTCACCAGCGATGCTACGTCGATCACGAGCGACCCGCTCACAAGCACGCTGCAAACGCCGGGACAGGCAGTGCAAATCAATCTGACTGTGCCGCAGGGCTGGACGGATGTGAGCGGCTTTTACACCGCCCGCACCGATGGCGTTCTGCTGGGCAGCGGCCCGCTGCTGGTGCAGACAGGCGCGGCGCGGTATGTGTATGCGCGGCTGGAATTGGCGCGACAGTCGACGACGCTGGAGACCGATGGCACAGGCGATGTGATTACGCTGTCATTTTTGCTCAGAGGGATTGATGCGAATGGGCAACCTGTGGCACGCGGGCGCACCTACACGGTTATCAATGGGGTGATTCGGGCGAACCAGGAGTGATGACGAGAGATTTTAAGGAGAACCGAGATGGAAGACGCTGTTTGAAGCACTAACTTAAGGATTTTGTGCTCCTTGTGATGGAATTCGGCTGGCGCGTCGGAGTCGGAGGCTCAAGCCCCCACCTTATCAAACCCAAGCCCACTCAAGGGGGCTGATTTTGGCCTCCTCGCTTTGGAACAGCCCCTTTAGCGGGCTTGTCCTTCCCCAGGCGGAGCTTTCAGCCTCCGATGACAGGACAAAAACGAGGCTGAGGACGGGATATTTGCTTAAGTTGCTGCATCTTCGATGTATTTGGTGTTCATCGCCGCTGTCATCTCATTCAACTGCTCCTGGGTCAGTCCTTCACGAATTTCAGCGGCAGCCTCATGCAGCAACCGGATACGTTCTTGCGGCGTTTTGCCCCGTCCCGGACGCAGTTGGGCCTCGCGCTGGCCGAGATAGAGGCGGAGTTGTTTAATATCATCAAGCGAGAGCGCATCAATCGCTGTTTGGATTTCTTGCAGAGTCATCGGATACCTCCTCGTCTTCGTCCTCATTATACGACATTGATCATCATCTCCGAAGGAATTTGAGCCAGACATAAAGTGCGTTACACTCCACATTCATGATTGCTCCCACTGAGGGATACGATGACCGAGAACTCGCTGAATATGCTCATCACGCAGGAAATTTTGGATATTCTGACAGAAACCTTCGAGTCGGTGAAGGGGATTTATCTGGATCGCGGCACATCGCTGTTTGAGACGCTGGCGACGATCAGCGCCGAAGAAGCCTCGCGCCCCGTCTCGGCCACCTGCGCCACCATCGCCGCCCAGGTCGAGCATGTACGCTACTATCTCGATATTCTGGGCAGCTATATGAACGGGATTAAGCCCGAAAACGTCAATTGGAATGAAATCTGGCAGACGGTGAGCGTGGTCACGCCTCCGGACTGGGAAGCCAGCCAAACCCGCCTGCAAGAGAGCTATCAGCGCACCGTGGCCGCCGTCAAAGGCTTTGAGTCATGGGAGGGCGAAGATCGTCTGGGTGGGGCGCTGGCGCTTTTGGTGCATACCGCCTATCACCTGGGCGAAATTCGTCAGGCGTTGTGTGTGGTGAAGGGAGCGTAGCAGGCCGATCAAACAGGATAATAGGCGCGGGGTCGAAATTAACGGTTTGTTTTCGGGTGGGCGACCCATGGGTCGCCCCTACATTTGGCATGAATGTGTATCGTATGATGCGAGATTTCACCTGACCTCAAACCAGATCGCTCATAAAACCTGCACCCCTCACGGGTCAATCCGCAGGCGCTCCAGCAGATGATCCAGGCCCTGCAACAGTGACGCCGGATCACCCTCATTCAACAGGGGGTAATCGGCAATCGCAATCGGGCCGCCCTTCTCGATCTTTTCAATCTCCTGCCAATCGCGTGCTTCGGCCTCCTGCGGCGTCAAGGGCCGCACCGCCCGATGTGCCAGACGGTCATAGCGCAAAGCACGCGGCGCAATAATCGCCACCACCACCATCGAATCGCCAAATTCGCGGCGCAGCGTGCGATACTCGCTAAAGCTGTAGAGGCCATCCATCACAACGGTGCGCTGCGTTGTGAGCGCCTCACGCAGATGCGGCAGCGCACGCTTGGCAATGGCATCCATGCCATCTTGCGCCCGAAATTCCTCGCGCACGATGCGCTCATGATCGGGCGTCACGGCCCAGCCACGCCGCACAACCTCATTCTCGATGATGCCGCCAAAGCGAAACTGAAAAAATCCGCGTGCTTCCAGATGTTGGGCGCACAGCGTTTTGCCCGCGCCCGGCATCCCCACCAGGGCAAGGGCGCGATAAGGGGACTCGCTCATGCGGTTGTTGCCTCCATCAATCCGGCGCGATTATAGCGGCAAGCGCGGCAAAAGATGAGGGCTTAAAGATAGGGGTTGGAATAGAGGTTGATTGAGGGGACATCAGAATGGAGAACAGACAGGAAGAATTTAACGTAACTCACCTTACGCACCCCCCATAAAATGATGCCGAGAGCGCTGGAATGACCATCAAACCCTTCCTCCTAGCCCCTCCGCACTGTTCAGAGAGGGTGAGCAAAACGCTTGAAGTCCCTCTCCACAACGTGGGGAGGGATTTAGGGAGGGTAAACTGCGTAAGGTGTGATCGTAATTTGGCCCCGCTCTAATTTATCGGGATCAGGCAGCGTTTCACGCGCCGCGACTCCGGCTCACTCACCGTACATGTGGCGATCACATCCACTGGCCCCTGGCGCACTTCAAAATAAGCGCCCGTGTTCCATTTGCTGCTCAACCAGAAGATATCACGGGTAGAGCGGAAGGCGACCACCGTGCGGCAGATATTCGCGGGCGACTCGGTCTTCTCGAAGGTGCGGAAGCCTGAAATATAGACCAGAAGACAGTTATTGGATGATAACTGCTGCGACATGCTCCAATCACTCGCCTGAAAAATTCGGGTTTTTTGGATCACACCGTTATCATCCGGCTCAAACAACCAGAATTGCAGATCGCCAAAACTCCTGGAACTCACGCCTGAGCTATTGCGATTAAACAGCACCAGAGCGCGGCCATCATAATTCAGGATCAGCGGCGTATCGAACTCATCCACCATCTGCAAGCCCGGCGTCGGCGTGAAGGTGGGCGTTGCAGTAAAGGTCGCGGTCTCAGTCGGTGTGGCTGTGCTGGTCATGCTGGGGGTATAGGTGGGTGTGGGCGTGTTGGTGGCCTGCGTGGGGCTGGGCGTGCTGGTCGGCGTAAATGTATCCGTCGCCAGAGCCAGCGCGGTAGCAGTCTCGCCTGCCGTATGGGTTTTCAGATCGGCCTCAGCGGTAGCGGTCTGATCCAGATGGGCCTGGGCCGTCGCGGTGACAAAGCCTGTCGCCTGGACGATGGCGCTGGCCGTATCCTGGGCCGCAGCGGTGCGCGTCAGACGCATGGCGCTGGTAGCTTCAATCGCGGCGGCAATGCGGGCTTCACTGGTCTGGGTGACAAAATCCGCGAATGTCGCTGTCTCCTGAGCGGCGCTGGTTTGATCCGCTCGCATCGTCTCACTGAGTTCAATCGCGGCGGCAATTTGCGCCGACTGCGTTGATGTCTGAACATCGGCCTGGGCAATGGCGGTGCCAGTGGCCGACACATTCACGGACGGCAGCAGCGTTGGCAGCAGCACCAGAGCGCCCACCAGCAAAGCCAACCCGATGCCCGCCCCCAACCATGCCAAACGCCGCCGCCGCGCCTGGGCCAGCACATCGGGCCAGCCGACTTTCTTCATGCTCTGGGTTTTGCTGTTGGGCATGGGCTGATAGGTCGGCCATTCCTCATCGAGCGAGGGCATAGGCCGAGGCAGCGAGGGACGGGGCCGCGAGGCGGTGGCAAAGCGCTGATTTTCATTCATCCGCAGGGCATCGGCCAGTGCCCGAATGAACTCAATGCACGAGCCATAACGCCGCGTCGAATCTTTGTCGAGGCCCTTGAGAATCACCACCTCCGCATCGAGCGGGAAATCGGGCAGCGTGTCGTGCAGCGGCGGCGGCAGATCGCTGATGTGCTTCAGCGCAACGCTCATGGCCGAGGCATCATCAAACGGCACGCGCCCGCTGAACAGCTCATAGGCGATGATCGCCAGCGAATACTGATCGCTCTGCGGCACAGCCTGCGCCGATGAAATGGCCTGCTCCGGCGCGATATAATGCACGCTGCCGAAGGTGTTGCCAATCGTGCCTTCAAGAGCGTTGAGCGCCAGGCCAAAATCGGTCAGGACGCCGTGTCCTTCCGAATTGACGATGATGTTGGAGGGTTTGACATCCCGATGGATGATGTTGTGGCGATGGGCCGAATCGAGCGCCTCGCCCACATCGCCCAGGATACGAATGGCCTCTTCGTGGGGCATCTGGAGGCCCTGCTTTTGATACCCCTTGAGGATTTCGCGCAGGTTGCGGCCTTCGATATACTCCATCGCAATGTAGTAGAGATTATCGTATTGGCCGAATTGATAGACGCGCACGATCCGCGCATGATTGAGGCGGGCAATGGCGCGGGCTTCGCGCAAAAAGCGTTCGCGGTATTCTTCTTCTTCATCGCTGGCAATCAGGCGCGGTTCAATCACCTTGACGGCGGCGTACCGTTCGAGTTTGTCATCATAGCCGCGATACACGCGAGCCATACCACCCGTTCCAAGGATGCCCTCGATACGGTAGTCACCCATTTGGACGCCAATGAGCGGGTCCTGTTGTTGGGATTGGGTCATGCGTCCATCCTGCACGATGAAAAAGAGTTGTTGGTGTGTTGCGCCACATTATAGCGCGAAGACCGCCTGAAAGAAAAGCAGAACCTTAACAGATTTCTAACCATTTCTGCGTGTGTGAGGGCGGTACTAGCCACGATCCAAACCTATGCTACGATAACATGGAGATCAAAAATGGAGGAAACTATATGAGATTTCAACTATTGGGCCGCAGTGGTATGCGCGTGTCTGAGCTTTGTCTCGGCACGATGACGTTTGGCGATGATTGGGGTTGGGGCGCAGACAAAGACAGCGCTCAACAGATGTTCACCGCCTTTGCCGATGCGGGCGGCAACTTCATCGACACCAGTTGCAATTATACCAACGGCACAAGTGAGCGCTTTGTGGGCGATTTTATTCACAGCGAACGCGATCAATTCGTGGTGGCGACCAAATATACGCTCATGAGTCCCGATTCGACGCAGCCCAATCTTGGCGGCAACAGTCGTAAAAATATGATGCGCTCAGTCGAAGGCAGCTTGAAGCGCCTGCAAACCGATGTCATTGATGTGTTGTACTTGCATGTGTGGGACTATCTCACGCCGATTGAGGAAGTGCTGCAAGGGCTGCATGATCTCGTGGCGCAGGGCAAAGTGCTGTATATCGCCATCTCCGATACGCCCTCGTGGGTGGTCTCGATGGCAAATATGATGGCCGAACTGCGCGGATGGCCGCGTTTCATCGGCCTCCAGGTTCCCTATTCGCTGCTGGAACGCGATATTGAGGCCGAACTGCTGCCGATGGCGCGGCACTGGGATATGGCTGTTATGCCCTGGGGCCTGCTCAAGGCGGGCGTGTTGAGCGGCAAATTCCTGCAAAAGGTCGATCAGCCGACGCGGGTGAATGCCGACCAGCTCAAACTCAGCGACAAAGAGATCAAGGTCGTGCAGACCGTCGTCGATATCGCCACAGAGGTCGGTCAGTCGCCCTCACAGGTCGCCATCAATTGGGTGCGCCAGCAAACGCATCGGGCGCAGATCATCCCGATTCTGGGGGTTCGCACGCCGCAGCAGTTGCAGGATAATCTGGCGTGCCTGGAGTGGCGCTTGAGCGATGAGCAGATCACCCGTCTGAGCGAGGTGAGCGCCCTGCCATCGAGTTTTCTGACACGCTTTGCCAGCAGTCCCTATGTCTTTGGCAAAACCAAAGATTTGATTGATGATCATCGCAGGGGTACGCCGCCTGCCTCGTTTTAAGGTTATCTCATGCATCCTGATAAACTCGCGCTGCAAACCAGTCAGGCGGGGATGCGGCTGATGGCGCAGCTTCATCTCTACAATCAGCACGATCAGGAACGCCTCGCGCAGTTCGTGGCCGAGAGCTATCACGATACGCTGATTGCACAGAAAAATGTGGATCAGCGCCTGACCGAACTCCATCAGCAGTATGAGGCATTGGGCCGCCTGAAGATCAAGCAGGTGCTGGCGACGAGTAAGCATCATGTCATCGTGGCCTTGAATGCCGAGCACGATGAGCGCTATTTTTACTATGAACTCAAGGTGGAGGATGATTACCCGCATAAGATCATCTTCCTGCTGTTTGCGCCGCTGCAAGAGGCCGGGTCTTAGCCCCTCGCCCACACCATCAAATTCCGACAGGAGATGTTTCATAATGCCCACGCCCCGCACACACGACATTCTTGAACGCATGACAATTCATACCGATCTGGCCCGCAAGCTGCTCACGGGCTTCATCCGCGATGAGGTCACCAAATCCGGCATGAAACGCTGCGTCATGGGTCTGTCCGGCGGCATCGATTCGGCGCTCTCGGCGTATCTCTCGGCGGAGGCATTGGGCGCGGAGAATGTGCTCGTCGTGCGGATGCCGTATAAAACTTCGTCCGAGGCCAGCCTGACCGATGCCGAACTGGTGATTCAGGCACTCGGCCTGCCCTCCCTGACGATCCCCATCACCGACATGGCCGATGCGCTCATCTCGCGTTTTCCCGACATGAGCAATCTCCGCAAAGGCAACATCATGGCGCGAACCCGCATGATTACGCTGTACGATCAATCGGTGGCCTGGGGTGGGCTGGTCATGGGCACGAGCAACAAGACCGAGTTTTTGCTCGGCTACAGCACGATTTATGGCGACAGCGGTGTCGCGCTGCACCCGATTGCCGATCTCTACAAATGCCAGATTCGCCAGCTCTCGCGCGCATTGGGCGTACCTGCACCCATCCTCGACAAAGCGCCCTCAGCCGATTTGTGGGAGGGACAAACCGATGAGAGCGAACTCGGCTTTACCTACAACGAGGCTGATGCCATCCTGTATCTGCTGGTGGATGAGCGCTACAGTGTGGCGGAGGCGGCGGAGGCAGGCGGCTATGATCCGGCCTTCGTCTCCAAAATCTGGGAGCGCGTCAAGGCCAATCACTTCAAACGCACTATGCCCAATATTGCGAAGGTCAGCCGCCGTACCATCGGCCATGATTTCCTGTATCTGCGTGATTACACCGGGCGGCATGGCATCCTGGCGGGCGGCCAGAATTGATCCCGTACAAAAATGTGTCTCTTGTAGGGGCACGGCACGCCGTGCCCTTGATCGGAATGGTACATTTTGAGCGCGGTATACCGCGCCCTCATGATATTCTCTCGTAGGGACGAGGCCCGCCTCGTCCGCCCCAAACACCTATTGGCCTTCGCTTTCACTTCGACCTATATAACCAATGGTGCATTTCTCGATTTTGCGATCATTTTGCCTCACAAAATCAAATTCTGAGGCTCAGTTTTTGGGTAACTACTCAGGCTGGTTTTTATGGTACAAATTAATTCATCGTCAATATACCAACCGTCAAATTAAACAGAATAGTTGAGAAATATCTCAACTTGGAAAAATCCCAACTCTGTGTATCCGC
>Ga0105044_10006232_pt1 | contig 16397 bp, 13 predicted proteins | sample MAT01_FD_78092 | JGI IMG/M metagenome (GOLD analysis project Ga0105044, IMG submission 78092) | Freshwater microbial communities from Lake Fryxell liftoff mats and glacier meltwater in Antarctica - MAT-01 | ecosystem: Environmental > Aquatic > Freshwater > Ice > Liftoff microbial mat | place... | reverse complement strand
TTGGCGGCAATCCTCACCAGCCTGAATCTCCTGGCGTTCCTGGGGCATACCGCCCTGGGCTGGCTCGATGAGCCCTACCGGCTGGTGCGGGCCCGGCTGGCGTCCCGCCAGACCTTCTTCGATCACCTCCGCGCCCAGCCTCCCGCTCAGCCACCTCTCTCAAAAGGAGAACTGCTGGGATCAACCCGTCCATCATTTACAATCCACTTGGCCGCCAGCAGGGTCATCGTGCCTGCGGGGAAATTTCGATTCCGCCGGCGAGTCAACACGTAGCACCAACTAAAATATATGGGCGACAAATCCCCGAAATCCAACCAGAAGAAGTCCACGCAAAAGCAGACCAAAGCCAATAGCGCTGATCAGAAGAAAAAGCAGGCTGTGGCTTCCAAGCAGGCAGCCCCGAAGAAAAAGTAAGGCTGCTCTTCCCGCTGTCTCCCCTGGTTCATAAACCCGGGGAGACATTTTTCTATGGCCCTGCCTTCCATGACGGAACGGAGAGTCGGCGAAGTTTAATCGGACATGGCCCCGTCGTGAAACCACCCCTTCGACGGACGCTGAGAGGTTACCCGTTTAGGGAGCGACATTGGAATCGCATTCGATCGCGAATATCCCCTCCCTCTCGGGCGCTTTTCCACAACTCCATCACGAGGAAGAATTTGAAGGACCGGGCGTCAGGCTAACCCTGGTTCAGCGTGTGATTCAAGGGCACGCCGGACGGGTCTGGGCAGAAAGTCAGCCAGTCTGGGAGCAATTTTCAAGAACCCTGAACCCTCAACCGAAGTCCTGGCCCTCAGTCAGGGAACCACGGTGCGGTAGAATACCTGATCCTGAGTGTCGATCTCCCCAGCAAACTCAGCGTCACCATTATCGTCCGTTTCCACCTGTCCCACCGGGTTCCACCCCACGCCCAAACCAGAGGTCGATTCAACCGTCACCACAGTTCGGGGTGCGTCACTGATCGCCAATCTCAACGAATTACCTTCTCGGCGAAGTCCCACTCGGCGACCCCGCCCGGAATTCAGGTCAACCTCCAGCCACTTGTTTCCCCGCTTCTCCAAAACCTGATCGGCTGAACTACCGGATGTAGCCGACTGATCCGGCACGATCATTCCTGCGACGTTACCTTGTTGCACGCCCGCAAACTGAACCGAGTAAAAGAATTGGTCAGGGAGCACATTGGTCACGTCGTAACTAAAGGCAATGTCGACCAACCCACCACCCTGTAGAATATCCAAGGGTATGGAATAGATAAGCGCACCCGGAACGCCCGAATTGGCCCGCTCATACATCCGGAACATGAGTCCGCCGGTCTCGGCATAGTTTGCGTAGTACTCAAAGGCCACGCCAGCGATAATCCGATCCGTCCCACTAAGGGTCACGTCATCGGCCACCTCACGGTCGGTGAAAAAACTAAAATTGGACCCCGCCGGCACTGAATACGCCACTGCGGGTGTACTGGTCGGATTTCCATAAACCAGGAATGACGCCCGGAAATTAGCTTCCACCGACCAGGCCGGATATGCGGCCGAGACGGCGGTCGCCAGAAGGAGTGACCCGTTAATCAATTTCATCGACGTCAAGTTAGCCAATCGCGCCCAAACCACGGAAGCCTTTTCCCCTGTGACATCCCCGGAAATACAATAGGATTCTATTCCCAATTCTATAAGTTTTTTCCTTGTTGGATCTAGAATACCAAGACGACTTCACCGATGGAATGGGACGGCTGACCCAGCCGTCATCCGAGGCAAGAAAAACACGATCTGGACGACCAACCCGGTCCAATGACGACCGGAGTCCGATTTGATCCAACCATTCGAATCCGCCGAGTCACCCTCGTCAGTCATCTGGACTAGGGGCCCATTCGTGGTTTTCAACCGATCCATTCCAGCTAAGCTCACCTACATGCCGGTCTACGAATATGAATTGTGTGATGGAAGCTGCGCAGCCTGCGGCGGCAAATTCACCCTACGTCGCCCGATGAGCGCGCCGGAGTTGAAAGGTTGCCCCGCGTGCAAACGCCCTATCCGCAAGATTATCTCGGGATTCAACACCCCTTCCATCACCAAGCCAGTCTCCCACAGTGACGCCAAAAAGGCCGGATTCACCGTTCTGAAACGAGTGGGCAAGGGCGAATATGAGCGGCAGTAGAAACGATGGAACAAGGCCTTTCCAAATGAGGGTTAACCCTCCATTTTCAGCGAACGATGAATCCGCTCGACTCAGTGGAAGCAGCGGTCGCCCGGACGGCGTCCCGTCTCCGGTGGCTGCGCGGTTGGACCGGACTGTGGAAGGGTTCTCTCTGGGGAGCGGTTCTCTACTTGCTCACGTTGGGGCTCTACAAGCTGGTTCCCATCCCGAGTGAATGGGTACTTGGGTTGGGTTTTGTCGCCGGCAGCGCTCCGGTGGCGGGTTTGCTTTGGGGATTGCGTCGAACGACGAGTAACGCCGAGGCAGCGCGCTGGCTCGATGAGCGCCAGGGCCTACAACAACGCTTATCCACGGCCTTGGAATTGGGTCAACAACGGGACGGCGGGACGTGGCGGGAATTGGTGATCGCTGACGCGGTGGCTGCCACCCAAGGCCTAAATCCTCAACGGCTTCTTCCACTGGCCCTGCCCCGAATCGCGCGGGTACTCGTTCTGCTGCTAGCCCTGATCGCAACTTTAGGTTTTCTACCGGAGTATCGAACCAAAGCACATATCCAGGCCAAGAAGGACTCTGAGGTCATTAAGGAAGTTGGGCGTGAGTTGGCGATCTTATCGAAACGTGTTTTGGAACAGCGACCCGTTCTGACCGAACCCGCGCGAAAGAACCTGGAAGACGTCAAGGAACTCGGAGAACGGCTGGGCCAGATCAAGTTGACTCGAGAGGATGCCCTGAAGGATTTGGCCAAAGCCACGGACCAGTTGCGTCAGCAAGCTACCGATCTCGCCCGTAATCCAGCCCTGCGCAAACTTGAAAAGGCGGCGCGGACACCGGGTGGTACTTCTCAACAAACGACCAGCCAGCTGCAGAAGCAGATGGAGGCTCTCCAAAAGCAGGTGGGTAACAAAGGACCAGACACCGAAGGCGCCAAGGATTTGCAGAAGGAATTGGACAAGTTAAAGGAGGCCGCGAAGGCCATGGCGGACAATTCCTCCGCCGAAGCGAAGGCAACGCAACAGCGGCAGCTTGCCAACCTGGCCAACGAACTTGCCCGCAAGGCGGAAGAAATGGGACTTTCCATGCCCAGTTTGGACGAAGCCGTGGCGGCGATGAAAGGCGCTCAAATCGACCAGTTCTTAAAACACCTCGAAATCGCCGAAAAGGACCTCGAGAGCCTGGCCGAGCTCGCCCGCCAGATGGCGCAACTGCAGCAACAGGCCGAAAAGATAAGCAAGAATCTCGCGGAACAGCTGAAAAATGGTCAGGCGCAGGCGGCCATTGAATCCCTGCGGAAAATGCAGGAACTCCTCAAACAGACAGAACTCACTGAGGCCCAAAAACAACAACTGGCGCAGGAGATTCAAGAGGCAATCAAGCCCGGTGACCAGTACGGCGAGGTGGGCGATCATTTGAAGCAAGCATTGGCCAAAACGCAACAGGGAGACCCTGCCAGCGCTCAAAAATCCCTCGCCGCCGCCCAAAAAGAGCTCGAGGAACTTCTAAAGGACATGGGCGACATGCAGGCCCTGATGGCCGCAATGGACGGGTTGAAGCAAGCTCAGATGTCCGTGGGGAATTGCCAAGGATGGGGCAAAATGCCGGGCCGAGGCGGAAAGCCTGGAGGAAAGGGAACCCCAAAAGGGAATCGCGGGTTCGGGGATTGGTCGGATGACAATTCATGGGCTTTGCCCGATGAAATTGCGGATTCATGGGATAACTCCGGTTTGGAACGAACGGACAAGGATTCCCTAGGCGTCTCCGAGCGCGATTCTTCGGTACCCGATAACCTCGCAGCCACCAAACTCAAGGGGAAGATGCAGCCCGGAGGAGCCATGCCCAGCATCACCCTGAAAGGATTAAGCATTAAAGGGGAGAGCAAGGTGGCTTATACTGAAGCCGTCCAAGCCGCGCAGTCCGACGCCCAGTCAGCCTTGAACCAGGAACAAGTACCAAAGGCCTACCGCAATTCCGTGCGAGATTATTTCGACGACCTCAAGCAGTAACTGCCAGACCCGCGACGTCTTCGGATCAGTGCGGGAGTCTTCCGTCCCAAGCCCTTCGGGCCTTTCTCCTAGAAGGACTGGTTTAAAATTCCCCCCCTGGCGGTTAAGAGCCTGTCCGAAAACTCCGAGGGGTCCTGTTTTCGGAAAGGTTCTAAGCCTTTTCCTGAATCATCTCGAATTTCGCTCCACTAAGGATTCGCTCCACGAAACTGGTCGTGTAGGCACCCCTCCGGAAATCAGGATCCTGCAGAATGGCTTGTTCAAACGGAATCGTCGTTTTGACCCCAGTGATCATGTACTCGCTCAACGCCCGGCTCATGCGATTCATGGCTTCACTCCGATCCTTCCCGTAGGTGATCAACTTGCCGATCATGGAATCATAATACGGCGGAATAGTATACCCGGCGTACGCATGGGAATCCACGCGAACCCCCCCGCCGCCCGGGGCATAATACATCTCAATCCGACCCGGGCTGGGCCGGAAATCATCGAACGGATCCTCCGCATTGATTCGGCATTCCATGGCATGTCCACGGAACTTCACATCCCCCTGTGAAATTCCAAGTTTCTCACCCAAGGCGATCGAAATCTGCATCTTAACGATGTCGATTCCAGTGACTTCCTCAGTTATCGGATGTTCAACCTGAACCCGTTTATTAACTTCCAGGAAATAGAAATTACCGGAGTCATCGGCAACGAATTCGACTGTCCCCGCATTCGTGTAACCAGCATTTTCCGCGATACGAAGGGCCGCCTTGCCCATCTTTGCCCGTAAGCCTTTGAATTCCTTCTTTTCTAAAAGTGGGGAGGGTGTTTCTTCGATCAACTTCTGATGACGCCGCTGAATCGAGCAATCGCGTTCACCCAAATGAATGATGTTTCCCTTGTTGTCCCCGAGGATTTGAAACTCGATGTGATGGGGATTCTCGATGTACTTTTCAATGTACACACCACTGTTGCCAAAGGCCTTTTCCGCCTCGGTCCGGGCCGTATGGTAACCCTTGATCAGCGCCACATCGTTATGGGCGACCCGCATTCCTCGCCCCCCACCTCCCGCTACCGCTTTGATCATCACCGGATAAGTAATCTTCCGGGCGATCGTCATGGCGTCTTGCTCCGTCTCCACCAAGCCATCCGAACCCGGCGCGGTGGGCACTCCGGATCGCCGCGCCAAAGAGCGACTGGAGGCCTTGTCGTGCAACGCATTCATGGCCGCCGATCGGGGACCGATGAACCGGATGTTGCAGCTCTCACAAACATCCGCGAAATGGGCGTTCTCGCTCAGAAAACCGTAACCCGGATGAATGGCATCCACGTCCGCAATCTCCGCCGCCGAAATGATCCGGTCGATCCGGAGATAACTGTCACTACTGGGACCGTCACCAATACAGATGGCCTCATCGGCCACCTGAACGTGCATGGAATTTGCATCGGCTTTCGAATAGACGGCGACCGTCTTGATGTTCAACTCACGGCACGCGCGGATAATGCGCATTGCGATCTCACCGCGGTTGGCAACCAGGACTTTTTCAAACATAGGGCGGCTCGACAGACGGCTGATTCAGGCTCAAGTACAAAGCCCGCGGCTCTTGAGGGAAAACCAGCGAGCCTCGGATCAGTGGGTAAGGTTGTTACAGAGGGCGAATCTTGAACAAGGGCTGGCCAAACTCGACCGGTTTGGCGTTCTCTGACAAGATAGAGGTGATTACACCTCTAGCTTCGGCCTTGATCTCATTCATGACCTTCATTGCCTCAATGATGCAGACAACGGTTTCCGGCCCCACTTCGGTCCCAATTTCAACGTAGGACGCCGACTCCGCTGAGGCCGACAGATAAAACGTTCCAATCATCGGCGACTTGATTTCAGCGTCCGATGAGGACGGGTTTGCCGCCGAGCCAGTACCGGCTGCGGAGGAGCCTGGGGAGTTCCGCGAGAGCGGAGCAAAGGCTGTCAGCTCAGGGTCATCGACCGGGGTCACCGCCGGAGCGAAACCTGGCCCGATAGGCCGCTTGAGCTTGATCTTGAAGTCTTTCTCTTCGAGTTCGAACTCCGATAAGGAGTTCTTTTTCATCAAATCGATGATGGCTTTGATCTCTTTGAGATCCACGTCAAAACCGGGGTTAGGCCGGCCGGGTAGGCTGGCGGTTAGAACGTCGGGCAAAGAAAAAGAGCAGCACCAATTGGTGGCTCTGCTCCGATCCTGTCACGACTGCGTTGAAGACTACGGAGGTGTCATCCGGCGGTCAAGGAACATGTCGGCACCAAGAATGTTCCCGTCCCGTGCGCAAAAAACTATCGAGATCCATTAATGATAACGGCTGCTTCCAGACCCAGAATGTACGAAGTTGGGCCGAATCCGCAGATTTGTCCCCGGCAGACCGCCGCAATCAGAGATCGATGACGGAATTCTTCCCGCGCGTGAATGTTGGAGAGATGTACTTCAATGACCGGGAGTTCAATCGCCGAGATCGCATCCCGCAACGCCACGCTGGTATGCGTGAATGCCCCCGCATTCAAAACCACCACCGCAAACGCTCCCCCCGCTTCCTGGATCCAGTCCACCAACTGCCCCTCATGATTGCTCTGCCGAAATTCGATCCCAACCTTTAATTCATCAGCCCGCCGTCGAACGTTTGCTTCGATATCAGCCAGGGTCGTTCGTCCATAAACCTCCGGTTGGCGGCTACCCAGCAAGTTCAGGTTCGGACCATTGAGGAACAGAATTTTCACCAGGGATTGGTTTAGCCTGATGGACCCGCGGGTGTCGAGGATCGGTCGGGGACGATCGCTGTCGGCTCGCGGCGTTGCTGACCCGCTCAAAATCAAAACCGACTCACTTTTGTAACAAATCTGTCAACTCAGTGTTGACACTCCCGCAACGGCGGCAAGTTTTAGGGAGTTGTTAGTCTCCCAGCGGCGCAGCTCGCAGGAGGGGCTGGGTTCGTCTGGGTGACGGGCATTCGCTACTATGAGCAAGAACACCTTTCTCGTCGCAGAAACCCTTCAAGATGCCAAACACCCCTTTCGGGCCGTCGCAAACCGGCCCCGCAAGGCCCAGAAACACCGATACGAGCGCCGGAAGGCTCGGGAAGTTTTGAAAATTGTCGACTGGTCGGACGAAGTCTAAGTGGGCTAATCGCGGCCCGCGCTTGCCCTTCTTTCGCCGAGGGCGCAGAACAACGAGTGATGTTGTTCCGCGTTGCCTGCATCGTTCTCATTATCGGAACTTCCCTCGCGGCAGATTGGCCTCAGTTCCTGGGTCCCTCCGGAGATAATCATTCTCCGGAAACCAACCTCGTCGAAAACTTCCCGCCCACTGGCCCTCGCGTCCTGTTCGACCTTCCCGTGGGCACCGGTTATGCCGCACCTTCGGTAGGGTCAGGTAAGCTTCTGCTGTTTCATCGGGTTGGCCCCAATGAACTCCTCGAAGCCAAGGATCCCAGTTCAGGCCAGTCGCTGTGGACTAATTCCTATCCGACATCCTTTCAAGACCCCTACGGCTACAACAATGGCCCTCGGTGTGCCCCCTTGATCACGAACGGGATGGTTTTCACCTTGGGAGCGGAAGGTCGGCTGTCCAGCTTTGACCTCGAATCAGGCACCCGCCGCTGGCAGCGGGAGACAGCCAAAGACTTCGAAATTCCAGAGGCTTTCTTTGGGGTTGGCTCAACACCGATTCTCGAAACTGGGCGACTCATCGTGATGGTGGGCGGCCAACCCAACGCTGGCGTAGTGGCGTTTGACCCTCTAACCGGACGCACCCTCTGGGAATCGGTAGGCGAGACGAACTGGCAAGGTCAACCCAAGCTGGGGTGGCCCGGCGAAGCTCCCGTGCAATGGAAACGCTGGGAAAAACAGGCCAGCTATGCCTCCCCGGTCACCACAACCCTCAACGGAGAACGCGTTGTGCTTTGCTTCCTGCGCCAAGGTCTCGTCGGCCTCAATCCGACCAATGGCGCGGTCCGGTTCCAACACTGGTTCCGAGCTCGCGTCGAGGAATCGGTCAATGCCGCCAACCCCGTCGTTCGAGGCCAAGACATCCTCATTTCGAGCGCGTACTACCGGGCCGGTTCAGTCCTGCTGCGTCCCAACGCAAGCAACACGTCCCTAACCGAGGTTTGGCGCAGTTTAGCCTTGGAAATGCACTGGAGTACGCCTGTATTGTTCGGGGAATACCTTTATGGATTCAGCGGACGAAACGAACCGGACGCCCGCTTCCGTTGTGTTGAAATTGGAACCGGAAAGATGGCCTGGGAGCGGGACGAGAGTTGGGCCAAAAATACCTCGAAACAACCGTCTACTTTTGGTCGCGGTTCGCTCGTAGCGGCCGATGGCAGACTGTATGCCCTGGGCGAAGGCGGACTCTTTGGGATCTTTCGCCCTGACGCCGGTCGTTGCCACGAATTAGCGCGTTGGCAGGTTCCTTCACTTCATTTTCCCTGTTGGGCCGGCCCCGTTCTTTCCAATGGAGGAGTCTATCTTCGAAGCGAAGACCGCCTAGTTGCGCTCGATCTCCGCCGTTAATTGAAGTCGGGAGGAGCCGTGTATCGATTTACCTCAACAGGTTCGGTAGACGCGAAGTTGACCCGCGACCTAATTGGCTAACGGTTCAAGCATGGTCAATTGCGCATTCTGCACATATTCTGATCTCGTATTCGCAATCGTTTTTTCAACATGACTCTCCTCGAATCCCTCAAGAAGTACACCGTCGTCGTCGCTGATACCGGCGACATTGACGCTATCGCACGCGCCCGCCCCCAAGACGCTACGACCAATCCTTCGCTCATCCTGGCGGCTGCCCAATTGCCGCAATATCGCCATCTGATTGACCAGGCCGCATTGTTTGCTCAGAAGCAACCCGGCGATGCGGAGGCGCGTATGGCCTCCATGATGGACAAACTCTTTGTTCTGTTCGGCACCGAAATTCTCAAACATGTACCGGGCCGCGTTTCAACCGAAGTCGATGCCAAATACAGTTTCGACACCGCCGCCAGTCTAACCAAAGCGCGCCAACTTATCGGCTACTATGAGGACGCAGGCATCGCCCGGGACCGCATTCTCATCAAGATTGGGAGCACGTGGGAGGGCATCCGAGCGGCGGAACAACTCGAACGAGAGGGAATTCACTGCAACCTCACCCTCTTGTTCAGCTTTGCCCAGGCCGTGGCGTGCGCCGAAGCCGGAGTCACGTTGATTTCGCCCTTCGTGGGCCGCATTTACGACTATTACAAAAAGGAAAAGGGCTCCGAAATCCCGCCCGAACAGGATCCAGGTGTCGAATCCGTCAGCAAAATCTATCACTACTTCAAGAAGTTTGATTACCAGACCCAGGTAATGGGCGCCAGCTTCCGCCGGATCGAGCAGATTACTCTTCTGGCCGGATGCGACCTGCTGACCATTAGTCCTGATCTGATTGAGAAGCTTGAGCAGACCCAAGGCGAACTTCAACCGGCCCTCACCGTCGCGGACGCCAAGGCTAGTCCCGGTGAGAAGCTTCAACTTGATGAGAAGATTTTCCGGTGGATGCACAACGAGGACGCCATGGCCACGGACAAGTTGGCCGATGGTATCCGCCGCTTCAACGCAGATGCCCGCAAACTCGAGGCTTTTGTGCGAAAAAATCTGACCGTTTGACGAGATCAGAGCGTACCAACTGCTTTGAGCCGAACCCAGGTGGCACCGGTGCCCCCAAAACCCGGTGCCGCCAATTGAAATGACTCCACCTCGGGTAGGCGGCAGAGCACGGCATGGACGGAACGTATGAGTTGCCCCGTGCCTTTGCCGTGAATGATCCGCACCTCCATGATTCCCCGCTCCCGGCAGAGTCGAAGGTAATCGGGAACCAGCTCTCCGATTTCAGCGGGGCGGAAGGTATGGAGATCGAGTTCGCTGGTAATCGGCAGTTCGACCGGTGACTCGTGATCAGCCGGAGATTCCGGAATGCTCATACCGAGATGATCTCAAATTGGCAGCCTCGGAAAAGGATTGGGACATGAAAAAGGGCGGCCGAGACTTTGGCCGCCCTTCGTTTGAGGCTATTTGCAATTATTGACCGACCACTTGCACGTAGGTCGGTTCGCTGGTGATGGGAATGTTAACCGTCCGGTCGGATGTGGTAGTCACGTCCGTCCAGGTTCCGGTGTTCAAACGACTCCGCACCTGAACTTTGAACGGTGCGGTTCCACCCGTCCACGCAACCACCAGGTTATTCCCATTGGTGACCGCCGTGGCGGCGATGGATTGCCCCGGCACTGCCGGAGTCGGATCTTCCTGCGGATTCGGATGTGAAATCACGGTGTAGAAATTGATCTCAGTCGGTGAATTCGCGCCTTGGGCAGGCTGGTTCTGCAGATTGATCTCACCCTTAGCCGCCACCAAGATTTGCTTGGTCGTCATAGCGAGGCTCATTCCCACTGACCGAATACCACCGGTTTCAGAGGCGTTAATGAAGGGCAGGAAGCTGGCGGTCAAAGGAGCGATCGACTTAGTCGTCCCGTCCAGGGCCAGCACCCGGGCGGCGACCTGTTGAGCTTCATAACCATCGGGCTGGCTGACCCAGCTCACGACAATGCGTCCGAGGGCGTCGGCGGCCACAGTGGCCCGGTCAAAATTCCCGCGGAATCCACCTTCGCTCACATCGGCAACTGTCACGAATTCACGCGTACGAGCATCCCAGGCCGCCACGCGAACGATGGTCACATTCGCCACCTTGCCAGCGAGGAAGACGTACGGGCTGTTAATGTGTCCAGCGATACGGGTCCCGTCACCCCGTCCCGTAGCAAAGGATTCGCCCGATGTAATGTTATGATCAGCGGATCCCTGCAGAGTTCCGGCGTTGTCATAGAAGTAAAGGAGGCTTCCGTTACGGACCACGAAGCCGCCCTTGACGGCGGCCAGGTTGGCCCACTGATCCCCATTCGCGACCAAGAAGCTTTCTTTTACTACCGTTCCATCGGGAGCAAAGATCGTCGCCACCGCAGCGTTACCATCCGGATTGAATAAGCGCGACCGATCTTCGACCAGCGACACGAAGTTGCCGTTTTCGAGCCCGACTAAGTCTCCACCAAAACGACTGATCTGGGCGTCCGGCGCAGCACCGCTGCTTAAACGTCCATGGGCCGAATCTAAGGCTTTGGTTAGCGGCGTCTGGGTGAGCGTAGACGTTTCGAGACGATGAATCTGGAGGGTTCCATAGCGACCATTGTCCAGTCGGTCATAGCCCAGATTCCAGCGGGTATCTCCTTTGAAGGCATCCAAGGTGTGAGGTGAGGCCTCGCCTCCAGCCACAAAATTGACAGCCCCGGGACGGGGATCTCCCGCGACGCGTCCGGGATTTCCATTCTGCCGGGAAGCATTGATCGCCCCCTTATACGCCGTTCCATTGTCGGAATAAAACGCCTCGCCTAACCTCATCGATCCTCCCTCCGCCGGTTGTAGCGCCACCACAAAGCGTTGCTGATCGGTGGTGCCCTCGGCGAAGGCGTTTCCCTCAATCAAGAACGTGCTGGTCCCCAGCACGGACACGTACGGTTCCCAATTACCCAAAGCGGCCTGGTCCTGATTGATGACTACGGTATCAGGAACAATTCGGGTCAGCCCGACGGATTCCACACTTCCAGGCTTGGCCGGAAGACCAAAAAACCGTCCCCCCACCACCGCATTGTCGACAGACCCACCCGTCTGGCTTTCCCAGATTACGGCGATGAAATCACCCCGGAACGCGACCCGCGGACCGGTGGATGCGAGCGTATTGGGATCGGGCAATTCTTTTTCGCTGACGTAAAACGTTCCGCCCAGAGGCGCACCTGTGGCATCGAACAGACGACCGAGAATCAGACTCGCATTCCCCCCAGTCACGACGCTGTCGTTGAAGACAACGGCCACCCGGCCGGCGGCATCAATGCCCACATCGCACCGGAGATTGGTCGAACTCACGAGTTCGACATCGTCTGCGACCGACTTCGCCCAGCGGAGCGAACCATCGGCATTAAGGACGGTCACCCAGACCTCCTGGGACCCGGTATCGGGATTCAACCCGCGCGCCACCGCGGCATAAGCATTATTTCCGTTACCGTGGAAGCCGACGCTGTCACCGCGACCACCGGCAACCATAACGGGGGAACCCGCCAGAGTTGCCAGATCGATGTTGGTGCTGCCAGGGGTTCCGGCATTGTCGAATAGCCGAACCACCGCACGTCCCGCGGCGTCAGCGAAACGAACTCCAAATCCATTCTTGGCGACGCCCACGCCGTGCCACATTTCAGATTTCTCCGGTAAGGCACTGACCAATTGCACTGCCTTAACCTCCGCTCCGGTCGAACTGACGATCCGAACGACGGCGTGATTCTCCGGAGTGGCGCCCCCGTACACATTGACCAAGTCGTCCTTTTGACGACTCTCGCCGACGATTACTACATTGCCATTGCCTAGGAAATCCCAGTCACCGATGCGCACATCGCCATCGCGCTGAGCATAGGCTGCCGGTAGGCCTGACAGAATCTGCGATCCCAATCCCGCATTGCTCAGCAATTGGACGGCCGGAAAGTCCCCCACATTGTTTCCGCTACCGTCGAACTGGGTCCCCTTAAACTCCACCACTTCGATACCCAAATCGAAAGCGGTTGCACCCATACCCAAGCCGTCGCCAAAAAGGTTCGCCTTGATTTTAGGTCCCCAAGAGGTGCGACCGGAGACAGCCGAACCATCGGATCGGAAATAGGAGAGAAATCGAGAGGTCAGGGTTTGACCCGCAAACGCCGGATCAATGGTGGTAATTTCAGTATCCTGCGTCAGGGGCAAGCCATCCGGTCCGTAAAGGGTCCAGACGGCCTCCAAGTCCAACAGGTTGTCACCGTCATCCTCCCAGCCAATCAGGACGTTACCATTTCGGGCGATGCCCACTCCAAGGCTTTCCGTATTTCCATTGTTAATAGTATCAAGCGTATTAACATAGAACGTCTCAGAAACGGGGATCAACCCGTTATCCTCTGGTTTACCAGGATCGGCTGCATTCAACAGCAGAGCCTGTGTGACTGCGGCGATGGACGCCGCAACAGCGTATGCACTCTTCATTTATATAGGATTATGAGTGCTAGCAGCCGCCCGATCGGGAGAGTTTCCGGACGTTACCAGCCCACCCCCAAGTCTTCGGGACGAAGTCGAAACATCTATCGCGATCGCACCGTAGAAATGCCTCAGGGAAGGCAAATTAGATACCGGAACCAACCCCGTTCGGCAATCTCCGATTTCACCCGAGCATCGCTTCAAGCGAGTGCCACCGCACGCCTCCCCCTGGAGTCCAAGGCAACCAATTGGGACCTCAGGCAGCACCGCTCTGAGCGATGGGCTCACCGCCGGCAAAACACTCCGGCAGGAACACCTCCAACTCCAGGTACCGCAGCCGCCGAGCACTCCTGCCCGCAACTCATTTGGGGATTCGCTTAGGCCGTCCCGGGCCACGGCCACGTTTCGCTCCCCGGTCCCGATTCCGGTCAGGTGCCGCTCGGGAGCGCGCCCCCTCGGCGGGCGGCCGTTGTTTACGTACCGGATCGATCGTCTTGGGGCGTCCCCGCGGCACCAAAACAACCGGACAGCCTTCGAATCCAAAGACCCGCCGAATTTCACTGGCCAGGTACTTTTCGTAGGCCGGACTAAAGACTTCCTTGCGATTCACAAACAACAGAAGGGTCGGAGGCGACTGTTGAACCTGGGTCGCATAGAAGAATTTCAACCGATGCCCCAGTTTGCTGACCGGTTGCCGGCGCTCAATCGAATCAGCCAAGGTGCGGTTAAGGATCGAAGTGGGGATCTTCTGCCGCCACTGCGCGCCCACGTACCTCACGGCCTCCAACAAGCGATCCAGCTGAAATCCGTCCTTTGCCGACGTGAAAATCACGGGGGCATAATCCAAGAAAAACAGCTTCTTATGTACCCAATCGCCAAACTCTCCAAGGGTCACGAGTCGCTTCGGACGACCAAACGAGTCCTCCTTCTTTCGCCGTTGGAACTCCGCCTCTTGCACCTCACGCACCTCAGCAGCCACCAGATCCCATTTATTGACGACAATGATGCAACCCCGATGCGCCTCCGTGATCAGATCGGCAATCTTCTTGTCCTGCTCCAGGATCCCCGACTCGGCATCCACCACCAGCACAACGATATCCGACTTCTCAATCGCATCTCGAGTACGTTCCGCACTGAAATGTTCAACCGTGTCGTCAACCCGGCGCGCCTTCCGTAAGCCCGCGGTATCTACTAATACAAATTGTTCACGGCGACCCTCGGTGTTGACTTCAAACGGCACGTCCACCGCGTCCCGCGTGGTTCCCGGAATCGGACTGACAATGACGCGCTGCGAATGGGTCAAAGAATTGATGATCGAGGATTTCCCCACGTTGGGTCGGCCCACAATAGCCAGCCGAAGTGGCCGATCGACCGAAGGCTTTTCCTTGACGGGTTCGTCTTCCAATTCTTCTAAATTCTCCGCCGGAACGGAACTGTCCGGAGGCGAACTCTCGGGCAGCAACAGGAACGCCTGCTCCATTAAATCCTCGATACCGCGCCCATGGATGGCGCTCACCGGCACAATTTTCTCGAATCCTAAGCGGGCGAACTCCGGCAACCCGACATCCGCCCGGTCGTAGTCGACCTTGTTGACCACCACCAAAACAGGCTTATTGGCGGTACGCAACCGCTTGGCCACCTCGAGGTCCAACGGAACAACTCCATCCTGAACATTGACCACCAACAGGATAACTGCCGCAGCTTCCAAGGCCATCTGGACCTGGTCAAAGGCCGCCGCAGTGATGACATCGTCGGCCCGCTCGCCCCGCAACAACCCGATTCCTCCGGTATCAATCAGGGTAAATGGGCGGCCATGCCATTCAGCTTCCACCATGACACGATCGCGGGTGACGCCCGGCTGATCATGCACGATGGCGATCCGACGGCCGGCAAGCCGGTTGAAAAGCGCGGACTTTCCAACATTGGGGCGACCGACGATGGCGATGACAGACTGCATTGATGGACTGTGCCGGAATCATTCAGCCCCGGCAAAATCCAAACCGAACCGTAATTCAACTCGCCCTAGCGAAGCGCGCCCCGGGCCCGCAAAGCCGTCACTTCGTGAATCCTTGTGCCTTCAACCAAAACACCACATCCACCCCCCAAGGATGCGGATTCTCGAACGTGGGCGGTTTCGCCGCCAGCCCTAACCCGTGCTTGCCCGCCTGGTAAATGTGCAGATCGAAGGGAACGCCCTGGCGCTCCAGTGCGGCGGCAAATTCCAGGGAATTCAGCACTGGAACCGCCTGATCTTCATAGGTATGCCAGAGAAACGCTGGCGGAGTTCCAGGAGAGACCTGTTGCTCATTCGAAAGCAGCCGGATTTGTTCAGCCGTGGGAAATTCGCCCAGGAGATTTCGCCGAGAACCCGCGTGGCCGAAGGATTCCATCGTGATTACCGGGTAACACAAAATACCCAAATCCGGCCGGGAACTCTGTCGTTCCACCGGATCGGTCGACTGGGGATCACCGGCCTCATAGTGAGTCATCAACGTGGAGGCTAGATGTCCTCCGGCGCTGCTTCCCATGACACCTACCCGTTTGGGGTCCAAGGAAAACTCCGGCGCATGGGTGCGAACCCACCGAACCGCTCGGGCTGCATCATGCAGCATGATCGGATGACGATAACCGTGACTGCCCAACCGATATTTCAGGACAAAACAGGTAATTCCGGCGCGGTTGAGGAAGAGAGCATAGTCATTCCCCTCGTGAGCCGCGAGACCGCCATAACCTCCTCCCGGACAAATCACGATCGCCGCGCCGGTGGCTAAGCCCGCCTCAGGTAAATACGGCGTTACCGTCGGGATATCTCGTTCGGCCTTTCCCAAAGCGCCGGGAGCGCCCTCGGGCCAAAGAGCTACCGACGTTCGAATTTCAGCATGCAGCAAAGAGCCAAAAATTAAAGTTAAGGCCAGCGAAGCGAGTTGTTTCATGGTAGATCTCTACAGGTTGGATTCGGGGCGGAATTCGCGCAAGACCACACCCACAGGCCCAGCAGTTCTCATTTTGAGAGGGCCCTGAGTGCGCGGCTGGACGTGGGAGTGGGAACGAGTTCTAGGGAAGGCGCTGCCCAAAGATTTTTACACTTTTGGCGGAACTCACTCCCCTCCTTCCGGTAAATCCAATGCCGGTGAGGGAAGACGAAGTCATTCAGGGTCGGCGGCTGAGGTCCGCGGAACTGGGCG
>Ga0105044_10006231_pt1 | contig 16400 bp, 11 predicted proteins | sample MAT01_FD_78092 | JGI IMG/M metagenome (GOLD analysis project Ga0105044, IMG submission 78092) | Freshwater microbial communities from Lake Fryxell liftoff mats and glacier meltwater in Antarctica - MAT-01 | ecosystem: Environmental > Aquatic > Freshwater > Ice > Liftoff microbial mat | place... | reverse complement strand
TCGCTGCTGGCCTCGGTGGTGTGGGACGAAGCGCGCTTCGGCCTGGCGCTGGACCTCGAGCGTTACATGATCGTGGCCGTGCCGGACTACAACAGCGGCGCGATGGAGAACAAGGGCCTGAACCTGTTCAACACCAGCCTGCTGCTGGCCAGCCCGGCCACGGCCACGGATGCCAACTTCGCCGACATCGAAAGCGTGATCGCGCACGAGTACTTCCACAACTGGACGGGCAACCGCATCACTTGCCGCGACTGGTTCCAGCTGAGCCTGAAAGAGGGCCTGACGGTCTTCCGCGACCAGGAGTTCAGCATGGACATGGCCGGCAGCCCGTCGGCGCGTGCCGTCAAGCGCATCCAGGACGTGCGCGACCTGCGCGCCAGCCAGTTCCCCGAAGACGCCGGCCCCATGGCGCACCCGGTGCGGCCAGACAGCTATCTCGAGATCAACAATTTCTACACATCCACGGTGTATGAAAAGGGCGCAGAAGTCGTGCGCATGATGCACACGCTGGTGGGCCGCGACGGCTTCCGCAAGGGCATGGCGCTGTACTTCGAGCGTCACGATGGCCAGGCCGTGACCTGCGACGACTTCGCCCAGGCCATGGCCGATGCCAACCCGGGCAGCGAACTCAGCCCGCGGCTGGACACCTTCAAGCGCTGGTACGCCCAGGCCGGCACACCGCGCGTGGCGGCTGTGGCGCAGTACGACGCGGCGGCACTGACGTACACGCTGACGTTGCGCCAAAGCGCCGAACCCTCGCCCGGCCAGCCCGACAAGCTGCCCTTTGTGGTGCCGGTGGCCATGGGACTGATCGGCGCCGACGGACAAGAGCTGCTCGCGCCGCGCCTGCTGGTGCTGGACAGCGCCGAGCAAAGCTGGACATTTGACGGCATCCACCAGGCCCCCGTGCATTCGCTGCTGCGCGGTTTTTCTGCGCCGGTGCGGTTGGACGACGGCCTGTCGGACGCCCAGCGCCTGGTGCTGCTGGCCCACGACAGCGACCCCTTCAACCGCTGGGAAGCCGGCCAGCAGCTGATGCTGGACCGCTTGCTGGCCGCTGTGTCTTCTGGCCAGGCGCCGGTGCTGGACGATGCGCTGGCCAGCGCCTTGAGCCACACATTGCAAGACCCGGTGCTGGACCCCGCCTTCAAGGCCCTGCTGCTGACCTCCCCAGGTGAAGGTTATGTGGCCGAGCAGCTGAGCAGCGTCGACCCGCAACGCATCCACACCGTGCGCGAGCAGTGGCGCGCGCTGATGGCCGAACGCCTGCAAGCCGATTGGGCCGCCGTGTGGGAAGCCAACCAGGTGCGCGAAGGCTACAGCCCCGACGCCGTCCAGTCCGGCCGCCGCGCCCTGGCCAACCTGGCGCTGCAGCACTTGTGCCTGCATGCCGTGCGCAGCGGCGACGCGGTGTGGCAGGGCCGCGCCTACCAGCGCTTCAAGGACGCCGGCAACATGAACGACCGCCTGGGTGCGCTGCAGGCCCTGGTGCATGCCCATTCGCTGCTGGCCGACACCGCCATCGCACGCTTCCACGCCCTGGCTGGTGGCGACGCGCTGGTGCTGGACAAGTGGTTCAGGCTGCAAGCCACCGCGCCCGAGCCGGTGCCGGGTGTCAACGTTGGCCAGCCCGGCAGCGCCTTCGCACGCGCCAAGGCGCTGCTGCAGCACCCGGACTTTTCGCTGAAGAACCCCAATCGCACCTACAGCCTGCTGGCTTCGCTCTTCACGGCCAACCCCGCCGCCTTCCACCGCGCCGATGCCGCCGGCTACGTGCTGTGGGCCGACAAGCTGATCGAGATCGACGCCATCAACGGCCACGTCGCGGGCCGTCTGGCGCGGGCCATGGACCGCTGGGCCAGCCTGGCCGAGCCCTACCGCAGCGCGGCACGCGAAGCCATTGCCCGCGTGGCCGCCCGGCCCGACCTGAGCGGCGACGTGCGCGAGGTCGTGACGCGTGCTCTGGAACCGAACTGAATCCGAACTGAAGCCGAACTGAACCCGAACTGAACCTACACCCCGCGCCCGGACGCCCTGTCATGAAACGCATCAGCCTCACCCAGTACCTGGTCGAACAGCAGCGTGAGCACGGTCGCATCCCGGCGCAACTGCGGCTGCTGATCGAGGTGGTGGCGCGCGCCTGCAAGCACATCGCCATTGCCGTCAACAAGGGCGCGCTGGGTGATGTGCTGGGCAGCGCGCACAGCGAAAACGTGCAAGGCGAGATCCAGAAGAAGCTGGACGTCATCAGCAACGAAGTGCTGATCGAGGCCAACGAATGGGGTGGCCACCTGGCCGCCATGGCCAGCGAAGAGATGGACAGCATCCACGTCGTGCCCAACCGCTACCCGCAGGGCGAATACCTGCTGCTGTTCGACCCGCTGGACGGCAGCAGCAACATCGACGTCAACGTCAGCATCGGCACCATCTTCAGCGTGCTGCGCAAGGTGGGTCACGCCCGTGGCGTGAGTGAAGAAGACTTCCACCAGCCCGGCAAGCACCAGGCCGCGGCCGGCTACTGCGTGTACGGCCCGCAGACCACGCTGGTGCTGACCCTGGGCGACGGCGTGGCCATGTTCACGCTGGACCGCGAGACGGGGTCCTGGGTGCTGACCGAAAGCGGTGTGCGGATTCCGGAAGACACCAAAGAGTTCGCGATCAACATGTCCAACATGCGGCACTGGGCGCCGCCGGTCACACGCTACATCGAAGAATGCCTGGCCGGCAAGGACGGCCCGCGCGGCAAGGACTTCAACATGCGCTGGGTGGCCAGCATGGTGGCCGACGTGCACCGCATCCTGACCCGCGGCGGTGTGTTCCTGTACCCCTGGGACCAACGCGAGCCCGACAAACCCGGCAAGCTGCGCCTGATGTACGAGGCCAACCCGATGGCCTTCATCGTCGAACAGGCCGGCGGCTTGGCCACCAACGGCCGCGAACGCATCATGGACCTGGTGCCCACCAAGCTGCATGAACGGGTGAGTGTGGTGCTGGGCTCGAAGAACGAAGTGCAGCGGGTCACCGGCTACCACCAGCCGGCGACCTGATCGCCGCAGTTCATCCGCGCGATTGCGCGGCCCGTCGCATGGCGCACCTCGTGCAGCCGGCGGTTTTGCACAATCCGGCCCTGCTTTCATCGAGGCCGCAGTGGCATGAATATCCTGAAACGCTTGTCTCCCTTCACCTGGTCTGTGGGTCTGGTTGGCGCGGCCCTGGCCGTGTCCCTGATACTGCCGGTGCATTCGCATGCGGCCGGCATCCCCAAGGCCTACCCGGTGCGGGACTTCTTCGCCAACCCCGAGAAGGCCTATTTCCGCCTCAGCGCCGACGGCAAGACCCTGGGTTTCATGCAACCGGTGTCGGTGGACGGTGCGCCGCGGCGGCTGAACGTGTTTGTGCAAGCGCTCAAGGGCAGCCAGCCGGTGGGCACCGCGCGCCGCCTGACGGCCGAGAGCGCACGCGACATCAGCATCTACAGCTGGAAGGGCAGCGACCGCATCCTGTACGTCAAGGACTTCGGTGGCGACGAGAACTTCCACCTTGTGTCGGTGGACGTGGCCAGCGGCAAGGTCACCGACCTGACCCCCGGCGACAAGGTGCGCGCCTCGCTGCTGGACGAACTGCACGACGACCCGCACCACATCCTGGTCACGCACAACCGGCGCAACGCCGAGGTGTTTGATGTCTACCGCATCGACCTGCGCACGGGCCAGGAAACGATGGTCGCGCAGAACCCGGGCGACATCGTCGGCTGGGCCACCGACCACGCCGGCCGCGTGCGCGTGGCCTTGCGCACCGACGGCCTGAACAGCGTGGTCATGTACCGGGCTGATGACAACGGCGCGTTCAAGCCCATCATCACCACCGACTACAAGACCGAAGTCAGCGTGGTGGCCTTCACAGCCGACAACCGCCGGCTCTACGCCAGCAGCAACCGCGGCCGCGACAAGCAGGCGCTGGTGACCATCGACCCGGCCCGGCCCGACCAGGAAACCGTGGTCTTTGTGCATCCGGACGTGGACCTGGGCGGCGCCACCTGGTCACGACTGCGCAAGAAGATCACCGACGCCAATTTCGTGACGGCACGCATCGAGCGCAAATTTTTCGACCAGGACACCGAACGCCTGTACCAGCGCATCGCGGCCAAGGCGCCGGGCATGGAAATCACGCTGCAGAGCGCGACCCGGGCCGAGGACAAGTTCATCGTCGCGGCGGGCAACGACCGCACGCCGGGCACCCGTTTCATCTACGACGCCAAGGCCGACACCCTGAACGTGCTGGCCGAGATCAACCCCAAGATCGCTGAATCCGACATGGCGCCGCAAAGGCCCATCAGCTACCAGAGCCGCGATGGCTTGACGATCCACGGCTACCTGACACTGCCTGTGGGGCGCGAGCCCAAACAACTGCCCTGCGTCGTCAATCCGCACGGTGGCCCCTGGTCGCGCGACATCTGGGGCTACAACCCCGAGGTGCAGTTCCTGGCCAACCGCGGCTACTGCGTGCTGCAGATGAACTTCCGCGGCTCCACCGGTTACGGCCGCCAGTTCTGGGAAGCCAGCTTCGGCCAGTGGGGCCTGAAGATGCAGGACGACATCACCGACGGTGTGAACTGGCTGGTGCAGCAGGGCATAACCGACCCCAAGCGCGTGGGCATCTACGGCGCCAGCTACGGCGGTTACGCCACGCTGGCCGGCGTGGCCTTCACGCCCGACCTGTACGCGGCCGCCGTCAACTACGTGGGTGTGAGCAACTTGTTCACCTTCATGAACACCATCCCGCCCTACTGGCGCACCGAACTGCAGAAGCTGCACGACATGTTGGGCCACCCCGAGAAGGACAAGGAACGCCTGACGCGCACCTCACCGGCCCTGAACGCCGACCGCATCAAGACCCCGCTGATGGTGGTGCAAGGTGCCCGTGACCCGCGTGTCAACAAGGCCGAGAGCGACCAGATGGTCGAGGCGCTGAAAAAGCGCGGCGTCGACGTGCCCTACATGGTGAAAGACAATGAAGGCCACGGCTTCCGCAACGAAGAGAACCAGTACGAGTTCTACGGCGCGATGGAGTCCTTCCTGGCCAAGCACCTCAAGCCCGAGGCGCAGCGGGACTAGCGGTACCCCACCTGCATGAGCCCCATCACCCTGTACGGCATCCCCAACTGCGACACCGTCAAACGCGCGCGCGCCTGGCTCACCGAGCATGGCGTGGTGCACACCTTCCACGACTTCAAGAAGGCCGGCGTGCCGGCCCCGCGGCTGCAGGACTGGGTGACGGCACGGGGCTGGGAGGTGGTGCTCAACCGCAAAGGCACCGCCTGGCGCGGGCTGGATGAAACGGCAAAAGCCGCCGTGGTGGACGCGGCCACGGCACAGGCCGCGATGCGGGCCACGCCCAGCCTCATCAAGCGGCCGGTGGTGGAGTGGGCCGATGGCGAAATCACCATCGGCTTTGACGCCGAAGGCTGGGCCGCGCGGCCCATGTGATGAGCCCGCCGTTGTGCCCAGAAGTCGGGGTGGCGATAGACGCTGAAGTCCAGCGCCAGGTGAGCGGCCCGCACCTCGCCGTGGACACGCGCGCCCAGAGGCCCGTCAGAAGCCGCGGCTGAAGACCTGAATGGCGGCCACCGGGCAAGCCAAGCAGCCTTGCGCTGACCGCCACCTTTGCCGGCGCCCAGGCGGACGAAAAAAAATGCCCAACTGCCGAAGCAGTCGGGCACTCGTAAATGGTGGATCCGGGGGGAATCGAACCCCCGTCCGCAAGCCATCGCCGGACGGTTCTACATGCGTAGCTGTCTGATTTGGATTTAGGTGCCTTGGTCGCGCAGCAGCACGCTACCTAGGCCCCGAGTCATTTGGTTTTAGGACCCCAACGAATGACACGCAGAGGCACGATCCTATGTGAATGACCTTGCAGTCATCGGTGTTGCCACCTCAGACCCAGCCCATAGGAGAGCTGTTGCAAGGCTCACCGGTTTTAAGCGGCGAGGGCGTACGTTTGATCGTTCGCAGTTACTTTGTTTCCAGATGGATTTACGAGCTGACTGGTGCTCGGCATGCCCCGCGCCGACTCCGCACCCACGTCGAAGCCAGGTCGGACCCGTGGGACAGAGTTTAGGCCAGATCGAGAAATTGCAAGACCTCGTTCGGGTGCAAGAGCACCCGGTCGGCGCCCCAGGCCTGCACCGGCTCGTGTGGGCCCAGGTAGCCCCAGGCGGCTGCCCAGCCCGCCATACCGGCCGCACGGGCGGCCTGCATGTCGCGCCGGTCATCACCCACGTAGATGCAGCGCGCAGGGTCGTGGCCCAGCCGGCGCGCGGCTTCCAGCAAGGGGGCTGGGTGCGGTTTCGCGTGAGGCGTGCTGTCGCCGCCGATCAGCACGCTTGCACCGTGAAGGGGCGGCAGGGCGCGTGTCAGCGGGTGCGCAAACCGCAGCGACTTGTTGGTGACGATGCCCCAAGGCACCGCAAGTCGCTGCAGCGCCGCCAGCATGGCGTGCACGGGCTCGAACAGTTGCGACAGCTGCAGCATGCGCTGTTCGTAGCGGTCGTGGAACTCGTCGCGCAGCGGCTCGTACTCGTCCTGCCCCGGCACCACGCCAAAGGCCGCACCCAACATGCCACGTGCGCCGGACCCTGCATGCGGCCGCAGGTGGCCGTAGGGCACTGGCGCCAGGCCACGATGGGCCAGCATGTCATTGGCCGTGCCGGCCAGGTCGGGGGCGCTGTCCACCAGCGTGCCGTCCAGGTCGAACAGCAGGACCAGCGGCGGCCGAATGACGCTCAGGCCGGCTTGCGGCACGCCAGCAGGTAGTTGACGCTGGTGTCGCCCGACAGCCAGTAGCGGCGTGTGAGCGGGTTGTATTCCATGCCCCGGCTGCCCTGCAGCGCCAGGCCGGCATCACGCGACCAGCGGGCCAGTTCGCTGGGGCGGATGAAACGCGCGTACTCGTGCGTGCCACGTGGCAGCAGGCGCAGCACGTACTCTGCGCCCAGGATGGCAAACAGAAAGGACTTGGCGTTGCGGTTGAGCGTGCTGAAAAAGACCCACCCGCCTGGCCGCACCAGACGACTGCAGGCCTGGACCACGGCTGCGGGGTCCGGCACGTGTTCGAGCATCTCCATGCAGGTGACCACATCGAAGCTGGCCGGACTTTCGGCGGCCAGGGCTTCGGTGGCGATCTCGCGGTAGTCCACGTTGTCCACACCCGCTTCCAGCGCATGCAGGCGTGCCACACCCAATGGCTTGGCAGCCAGGTCGATGCCGGTCACATGGCTTGCACGCCGCGCCATGGCTTCAGCCAGGATGCCGCCCCCGCAACCCACGTCCAGCACACGTTTGCCAGCCAGCGCTGCCAACTGGTCTATCCACTCCAGGCGCAGCGGGTTGATCTGGTGCAGCGGCCTGAACTCGCTTTCCGGGTCCCACCAGCGGTGGGCCAGGTCGCTGAACTTGGCCAGTTCTTGGGCATCGACGTTTGACATGCGCCGATCGTAACGCCCGGGCAAGAAAAAACCCCGCCGAGGCGGGGTTCTTGTGATGGCGGACCCGGCTTCAACCGGGCGGCGGCATCAGCGGCGGGTGCGCGTTCCGACCACTTCGACTTCCACGCGGCGGTTCTTCGCGCGGCCTTCGGCGGTCTTGTTGTCGGCCACAGGTTGTGCAAAACCCTTGCCTTCGGTGTACACGCGATTGTTCTCGATGCCCTTGCTGGTGAGGAACTTCTTCACCGACTCGGCACGAGCGATCGACAGCTTCTGGTTGTACGCAGCGCCGCCCACCGTGTCGGTGTGGCCCACAGCGATGATGACTTCCAGGTTCACACCCTTGGTCTTTTCCACCAGATCAGCCAGCTTGGCTTGTGCATCGGGCTTGAGCACCGACTTGCCGGTATCGAAGAAAGCGTCAGCCGCAAAGGTGACCTTCTCGCTGACCGGAGCGGGCGGCGGCGGGGGTGCAGGCGGCGCGGCCGGGCGAGCCACAGGCGCTGCCGGTGCAGCCGCAGGCGGGGGCGGCGGCGGCGGCGGGGGAGCCACACGCGGGGCCGGCGGCGGAGCCGGAGGCGGCGGCTTGATGGCGCCGTCGCAGTTTTCAGCGGCAGTAGCCGGGGTCCAACCGGCATCACGCCAGCACAGTTCGTTGGTGCCGTTTTTCCAAACGGTACCGTCGGCTGCGCGCCAGTTGTCGATCGACTTCGCTTGCGCGAATGCCGAGAGTGGTGCAGCAAGGGCAACGGTTGCGAAAAGCACCGCCACCTTGTTCAATTTCTTCATGATTCTCCTCTCGAGGAAAGCCGCAGACTAGCCTGCGTAACGTCCAAAACGACAAGCGGGAAATTTGACACTTCTACAGGGCAAACCCCCGCAGCCGCGGGCACTTACCACCGACGGATCATTGTGCCATAGGGCATCCGCTGCTCGGCATTTTGGGCCCTGCAGTGGTGCCACCCCTTGGGCGTGTTGCGCATCCGCGACAGGCCGGACCCCCGTAGAATCCCGCTCGATCCGCCGCTGTACGCATCCCCATGCGGCCCTCTCCTACACCGCCACCGCATGAGCTCCTTCGCCAAGGAAACAATTCCCACCAGTCTTGAAGAGGAGATGCGCCGGTCGTACCTCGACTACGCAATGAGCGTGATCGTAGGCCGCGCACTGCCCGACGCACGTGACGGTTTGAAACCCGTGCATCGCCGCGCACTCTTTGCCATGCACGAGCAGTCCAACCACTGGAACCGGCCGTACAAAAAGAGCGCGCGCATCGTCGGCGACGTGATGGGCAAATACCACCCGCACGGCGACTCGGCGATCTACGAGACCATCGTGCGCATGGCGCAGCCCTTCTCGCTGCGCCACATGCTGGTCGACGGCCAGGGCAACTTCGGCTCGGTGGACGGCGACAACGCTGCGGCGATGCGCTACACAGAGATCCGCTTGTCCAAGATCGCCGGGGCGATGCTCGAGGACATCGACAAGGACACGGTCGACTTCGCGCCCAACTACGACGGTTCCGAGAACGAACCCACGGTGCTGCCCGCGCGGCTGCCGAATTTGCTGGTCAATGGCTCCACCGGCATTGCCGTGGGCATGGCCACCAACATCCCACCTCACAACCTGAACGAGGTGGTGGACGCCTGCCTGCACCTGCTGAAGCATCCGCAAGCCAGCATCGATGAGCTGATGGAAATCGTGCTGGCACCCGACTTCCCGACCGCCGGCATCATCTACGGCCTGAGTGGCGTGCGCGAGGGCTACCGCACCGGCCGCGGCCGCATCGTGATGCGCGCCAAGTGCCACTTCGAGGACATCGGCAAGGGCGAGCGCCAGGCGATCATCGTCGATGAGATCCCCTACCAGGTGAACAAGAAGACGCTGCTCGAGCGCATCGCCGAGCTGGTGCACGAAAAGAAGATCGAAGGCATCAGCCACATCCAGGACGAGAGCGACAAGTCCGGCATGCGTGTGGTCATCGAGCTCAAGCGCGGTGAAGTGCCCGAGGTGGTGCTGAACAACCTGTACAAGCAAACGCAACTGCAGGACAGTTTCGGCATGAACATGGTGGCCCTGATCGACGGCCAACCCAAGCTGTGCAACCTGAAGCAGCTGATCGACATCTTCCTGGAGCACCGCCGCGAGGTGGTCACCCGGCGCACGGCCTACGAACTGCGCAAGGCGCGCGAGCGTGGCCACGTGCTGGAAGGCCTGGCCGTGGCGCTGGCCAACATCGACGAGTTCATCGAGACCATCAAGACCAGCCCCACGCCACCAGTGGCCAAGGCTGCACTGATGGCCAAGAGCTGGGACAGCAGCATGGTGCGCGAGATGCTGGCGCGCGCCGAAGCAGGCACAGCGGGCGGCCGTGCCGCGTACCGCCCCGAAGGCCTGCCCGCCAGCATGGGCTTGCAAGCAGACGGCCTGTACCGCCTGAGCGACGACCAGGCACAGGAAATCCTGCAGATGCGCCTGCAGCGCCTGACCGGGCTGGAGCAGGACAAGATCATCGGCGAGTACCGCGAGGTGATGGCCCAGATTGCCGACCTGCTGGACATCCTGGCCAAGCCCGAGCGCGTGACGTCCATCATCAGCGGCGAGCTGGCCGACCTGCGCCAGGAATTCGGCCAGACCAAGCTGGGCGCGCGGCGCAGCGTCATCGAACGCAATGCGCTGGAGCTGGGCACCGAAGACCTGATCACGCCCACCGACATGGTGGTTACGCTCAGCCACACGGGCTACATCAAGAGCCAGCCGCTGACGGAATACCGTGCGCAAAAACGCGGCGGCCGCGGCAAGCAGGCCACGCAGACCAAGGAAGACGACTGGGTCGACCAGCTCTTCATCGCCAACACGCACGACTGGATCCTGTGCTTCAGCGACCGCGGACGTGTGTACTGGATCAAGGTCTGGGAAGTGCCGCAGGGCAGCCGCGCCAGTCGCGGCCGGCCCATCGTCAACATGTTCCCGCTTCAGGACGGCGAGAAGATCACCGTCGTGCTGCCGCTGACGGGTGAGTTCCGCAGCTTCCCGGCCGACCACTACGTGTTCATGTGCACGGCGCTGGGCGTGGTGAAAAAGACGCCGCTGGACGACTTCAGCAACCCGCGCAAGGCCGGCATCATCGCCGTCACGCTGGACGAGGGCGACGTGCTCATCGGCGCGGCACTGACCGATGGCCACCACGACGTGATGCTGTTCAGCGACGGCGGCAAGGCGGTGCGCTTCGACGAAGGCGACGTCACCGCCCACGGCCGCCAGGCCCGCGGCGTGAAAGGCATGACGCTGGACGACGGCCAGAACGTGATTGCCATGCTGGTGGCCGAGGACGAAACACAAAGTGTGCTCACCGCCACCGAAAACGGCTACGGCAAGCGCACCAGCATCGGCGAGTACACCCGCCATGGCCGCGGCACCAAGGGCATGATCGCCATCCAGCAGACCGAGCGCAACGGCCGCGTCGTGGCCGCCACGCTGGTGCGGCCGGCCGACGAGATCATGCTCATCACCGACAAGGGTGTGCTGGTGCGCACCCGTGTCAGCGAGATCCGGGAGCTGGGGCGCGCCACACAAGGTGTGACCCTGATCGCGCTGGACAATGGCGCCAAGCTTTCTGGCCTGCAGCGCATCGTCGAAAACGACGCCCCCACCGATACCGAAGACAACGCTGGCACCGAGCCCGGCCTGGAAGGAAACTGATGTTGAAGTTCGCGCTGTGCACCGCCGCCCTGGCGGCCGCCACCCTGGCCAGCAGCCCCGCTTGGGCACAAGCCGCCGGGGGCAAGAAGGAACTTGTCGCACGTGTGCTGCAACTTCAGCAACCCGGCATTGAAGCCATGGCGCGCGGCATGGCCGAACAGCCCGCCATGCAGCTGATGCAGGCCGCCGGCCCGGCGCTGCAGCGCCTGCCGGCCGAACGCCGCGAAGCCGTGGCGCGCGACGTTGAAGCCGATCTGCGAAAGTACTCCGAAGAAGCCGTGCCCATCGTGCGTGACCGTGCGGTCAAGCTGGCACCCTCCACCATCGGTGCACTGCTCGAAGAGCGATTCACCGAAGACGAACTGCGCCAGATCATCACGATTCTGGAGTCGCCCGTTAACCGCAAGTTCCAGGGCATGGCCGGTGACATGCAGCGCAGCATCGCCGAGAAGCTGGTGGCCGAAACCAAGAGCGACATCGAACCCAAGGTCAGGGCCTTGCAGCAAAGTGTGGCCAAACGCCTGGGCGCCACGCCCAACACGGGCGGTGCGGCCTCAGGCCCGAAGAAGTGAGCCTGGGCAGACCCTGCGCATGACCGCACCGGCAGCCGTCAACCCGCAACTGCTGGCCCTGCGTGACCGTATCGATGCGGTCGACAGGGAGTTGCTGGCCTTGCTGAACCGCCGCGCGCAACTGGCGCTGGACGTGGGAGATCTGAAGAAGCACGAAGGCTCGCCGGTGTTCAGGCCCGAGCGCGAAGCGCAGGTCATCGACGGGCTGAAGGCCGTCAATGCGGGGCCTCTGCCCAACGCGTGTGTCGCGCCCATCTGGCGCGAGATCATGTCGGCCAGCCGGGCGCTGGAAACGCCCACCCGCGTGGCCTACCTCGGGCCTGCGGGCACCTTCAGCGAAGAAGCGGCACTGGGTTACTTTGGCTCATCCATCGTGCGTGTGCCCTGTACCAACTTCGACGAGGTCTTCCACACCACGTCGACCGGCGCGGCCGACTTTGGCGTGGTGCCGGTCGAGAACTCCAGCGAGGGCGTGGTCACACGATCGCTGGACCTGTTCCTGCACACGCCGCTGTTCATCATCGGCGAGACCAGCCTCTTCGTGCGCCACAACCTGCTGCGTCGCAGTGACAGCCTGGACGGCATCACCGCCGTGCTGGCGCACCCGCAGGCGCTGGCGCAGTGCAACGCCTGGCTGTCGGCGCACCTGGCGCAGGCCGAGCGCCGGCCGGTGTCCAGCAATGCCGAAGGTGCGCGCCTGGCGGCATTCGACGGCACCCTGGCGGCCATCGCGAGCACCCGGGCATCGGGCGAGTTCGGTCTGCATGTCGTCGCCCCAGCGATCCAGGACGACGCGCACAACCGAACCCGGTTTGCCGTGGTCACGCATCCCCAGCGGCACCCGGCCCCCAAGGCTTCGGGGCACGACTGCACGAGCCTGGTGGTCTCGGTCAACAACCGCCCCGGCGCGGTGCACGACATGCTGGTGCCGCTGAAGACCCACGGCGTGTCGATGAGCCGCTTTGAATCGCGCCCGGCGCGCTCGGGCCAGTGGGAGTACTACTTCTACATCGACATCGAAGGACATCCCGACGAGGCAAAAGTCGACTCCGCTTTGAAGGAACTGCGCGGCGTGTGCGCTTTCTTCAAGATCCTCGGCACTTACCCCATCGACGTGCACTGATGTTCACCCAACTCGGCGTCATCGGATGTGGTTTGATGGGCGGCAGCTTTGCGTTGGCGCTCAAGCGGGCCGGCCTGGTCAAGCGCGTCGTGGGCTACAGCAAGTCGCCGTCCACCACCGAGCGCGCCAAGAAGCTGGGCATCATCGACATGGCGGCCGAATCGGCGCTGCAGGCGGTGTCGGGTTCTGACATCGTTGTCATCGCCGTGCCGGTGGCGGCCACCGAAACCACTTTCAAGGCCATCCGCCACCTGGTGGAGCCGGGTGTGCTGTTCATGGACGTGGGCAGCACCAAACGCGATGTGGTGGACGCCGCCCGGCGTGTGCTTCGCGAACGCATCGCTTCGTTCGTGCCTTCGCACCCCATCACGGGCAAGGAAGTGTCGGGCATCCAGCATGCCGACGCCGCGCTGTACAGCGGCCGCCAGGTCATCATCACGCCACTGCCGCAGACCGCGCCCGATCTGGTGCAGAAGGCCACCGACGTCTGGTCGGCCATCGGCGCGCAGGTGCTGAAGATGACACCCGAGAACCACGATGCGGCCTTTGCTGCGGTCAGCCACCTGCCGCATCTGCTGGCCTTTGCCTACTTCAGTTCGGTCGTCAACCAGCCGGCGGGCAAGGACTTCCTGTCGCTGGCGGGTCCGGGCTTCCGCGACTTCACGCGCATCGCGGCCAGCAGCCCCGAGATGTGGCGCGACGTGCTGGTGGCCAATCGCGAAGAGGTGCTCAAGCAGTCGCAGCGCTTCCGCCGCGCACTGGACGCGCTGGAACATGTCATGCGCGAAGGCAATGTCGACGCGCTGGAGGGCCTGATCCGCAGCCCCGCCGAAGGCCGCGCCAGCTGGCAGATGGGCGGCCCGCGCAACCCGGGCGGCCAGGGGACTGGCGGATCGGGTTCGTCCGGCTCATCGGGGTCTGGCGGCAACACCAAGTCCTGACGCCGTTTCGCTGAGACCTGATCATTCGCTCGCGGCGCCCAGCCCGCCACGGCCTTGCATGCACGACCCATGTACGACATTCCCCATCTCGACCTGCCGCCGCTGAACGGCGCCTCCGGCACCGTGCACTTGCCGGGGTCCAAGAGCATCTCCAACCGGGTGCTGCTGCTGGCCGGGCTGGCCCAGGGCAGTACCGCCGTTCACGACTTGCTGGACAGCGACGACACCCGCGTCATGCTGGATGCGCTTGCGGCCCTGGGTTGCACGCTGCGCCGAGACGGCCCGGTGCTGCACGTCACCGGTCTGGGCGGCCGCCTGGTGCAGCACGAGGCCGATCTTTTTCTGGGCAATGCCGGCACCGCCATGCGCCCGCTGGCCGCCGCGCTGGCGGTGCTGGTCACCTTGCAGGGCGGCCGCTACACCTTGCGTGGGGTGCCGCGCATGCACGAAAGGCCCATCGGTGACCTGGTTGACGCGCTGCGACCGCTGGGCTGCACGATCGACGATCTGGGCCAGCCCGGTTTCCCGCCCCTGCGCATCAGTGGCACCGCCGGCGGGCAACTGAAGGCGGCACAGCCCATCCGCGTGCGCGGCGACGTGTCCAGCCAATTCCTGACCGCCTTGCTGATGGCCTTGCCGCTGGCCGCCGAGCACGGCGACCTGGTCATCGAAGTGGATGGCGAGCTGATCTCCAAGCCCTACATCGAGATCACGCTGAATCTGCTGGCCCGTTTTGGCATCCAGGTGCAACGCCAGGGCTGGCAACGTTTCACCATCACAAAAGGCAGCACCTACCGCACGCCGGGCAGCATCCGCGTCGAGGGCGATGCGTCGTCGGCTTCTTACTTCATCGCCATGGGCGCCATCGCCGCGCACGGCGGCGCGCCGCTGCGCATCGAAGGTGTTGGCAGCGACTCCATCCAGGGTGACATTCGCTTCGTCGAAGCGGCTGTAGCCATGGGCGCGCAGGTCAAGAGCGGCCCGGGCTGGCTGGAAGTGCACCGGGGTCGCTGGCCGCTGGCCGGTGTCACGCTGGACTGCAACCACATCCCCGACGCGGCCATGACGCTGGCCGTGATGGCCTTGTACGCCGACAGCCCCACCCGCCTGACCGGCATCGCCAGCTGGCGGGTCAAGGAAACCGACCGCATCGCGGCCATGGCCGCCGAACTGCGCCAACTGGGCGCGACGGTGGAAGAAGGTGCCGACTCCATCCACATCACCCCCATCCTGCCGCCACAGCGCTGGCAAGCGGCGGCGCTGCGCACCTACGACGACCACCGCATGGCCATGTGCCTGTTGCTGGCGGCCTTCAACCCGCTGGCCGGGGGCCACGCGTCGGTGCGCATCCTGGACCCGCGGTGCGTAGCCAAGACCTTCCCCGACTACTTCGAGACGATGTTCGGTGTGGTCACGGCCGACCCGGCCAGCGTGCCGGTGATTGCCATCGACGGCCCCACGGCGTCGGGCAAGGGCACGCTGGCTTCTGCGGTGGCCGTCGCGCTGGGCTACGAACTGCTGGACAGCGGTGCGCTGTACCGCGCCACCGGCCTGGCAGCCGTGCAGGCCGGTGTCAGCCCGGACGACGAAGCCGCGGTGGCGCCACTGGCGGCGCGCCTGGACCTGCGCTTCGGCCGCGGGCCGGACGCCGGACGGACCTGGCTGAGCGGCCGCGAGGTCACCGACGAGCTGCGCCTGGAAAGCACCGGCCTGCTGGCCTCGCGCGTGTCCGCGCTGCCAGCCGTGCGCCAGGCGCTGCACGGGCTGCAACTGGCCTTCCGCCGGGCGCCTGGGCTGGTTGCCGACGGGCGCGACATGGGCACCGTGGTGTTCCCGGATGCATCCTTGAAGGTCTTCCTCACCGCCAGCGCCGAACACCGTGCCGAGCGACGCCATAAGCAATTGATTTCAAAGGGAATTCCGGCTAACATCGCCGACCTGCGCGCTGACCTTGAAGCGCGGGACGCACGCGACTTGAACCGCGCCGTCTCGCCTCTGAAGCCGGCGTGGGACGCGAAGCTGCTGGACAACTCGGACTTGGGCATCGAAGACTCGGTACATCAAGTCCTGGATGCCTGGCAACATCGCGGGCCGTTCGGCAGCCGGTAGTTGGCGGCCCAGCGGCTGCAGCGCTTGTCATCCGTCAGCAGCTTTACCCACGTCCTTCCCACCCCCTTCAGTGGCCGTCAGGTCCGTTGCCCATCACACGGTGCGACAAGGTGGGCAGGTGTTCAACCCCAACCGCGGCATTCCGCCGCAAGCACGCCCGGCTCTGCCTTCAACTCCTCCGGGTCAAGTCAGGAAACTCATGTCCGTCACTACTACCGTCACCTCATCGGGTGGCAATGGTTCTTTTGCCGCTCTGTTCGAGGAATCGCTCAAGAGCAACGACATGCGCGTCGGCGAGGTCATCTCCGCCGAAGTGGTGCGCATCGACTTCAACCACGTGGTCGTCAATGCCGGCCTGAAGAGCGAAAGCTACGTGGCCATCGAAGAATTCAAGAACGACCAGGGTGAACTGGAAGTTCAGGTCGGCGACTTCGTGTCGGTGGCCATCGACGCGGTCGAAAACGGCTACG
>Ga0105044_10006229_pt1 | contig 16401 bp, 20 predicted proteins | sample MAT01_FD_78092 | JGI IMG/M metagenome (GOLD analysis project Ga0105044, IMG submission 78092) | Freshwater microbial communities from Lake Fryxell liftoff mats and glacier meltwater in Antarctica - MAT-01 | ecosystem: Environmental > Aquatic > Freshwater > Ice > Liftoff microbial mat | place... | reverse complement strand
AGGTCGGGCTCCGGTTGAGGCGATCGTCATCCTTGTCGGCCGTCTTCCCAAAGCCTTCCCAAACAGGCCGAGAAATGGCCATCTATCGCGCCAACGGTGAAACTCGAGATCCGTCCTCGCCACCATATCTTGCCTGGTCAACGCCACTTTCTTGCGCCCACGGCAGGAATCGAACCTGCGACCTGCGGTTTAGGAACCCTCCAGTCAGGCATTCGCCGTTGCTCGTCGTTGTCTGCGAAAGCACGGCTGAGCACGGTGTTTGCGGGTCGGTCGTCCGCCGACGTTCGCTGGCTTCCGCCCAGATTCGGCCAGCGTTGCTACCACGCTGCTACCACGGCGGCGCGGCCGGCTCCGGTCGTCGTCTGCACCCGCTGCCCCCCAAGGTAACCGCGCGTCCCCGCTCGTGCGTTCCGCTCCCACTGCGCCAGAGCCCGACTCTTCAGCAAATTCTCCCAGATCGATGCGTCTTGCGATTTGTTCGAGTTTGGGTTAGGATTCGCGTACGACGAACACCGAGCAACTCGAAGAACTTATGGGGCTCCTGAACGGTGAAGTTCATCTGGTCGACAGAAGCGGGCATGCGGTCGCGCTAGCGACAGAGGTGACCGAGGCGTTTCAGACGGCCGTCGCCGAGATGCTCGCCGGCGAGGCGCAAGATCTCACTACCCAGGAAGCCGCCAAGCTGATCGGCGTCTCTCGACCGACGCTCATTCGGCTTCTCGACGTCGGAACGATCCCATATCGACGAACCAGCGGTGACCATGGTCATCGGCGAATCTCACGACGTGCCGTGCTCGATCACCTGCGAGTCGATCTGGCACGCCGCCGACAAGCGCTGGACGAACTCGCCGCTGACGCTGAGGCGTTCGGTTTCTTTGATGAGTGATCTGCGCACGACGCCGCCCCCTACCTTCGTACCGTGAGCAACCGCGGGCCCGTTCACCGGCTCGCTCGTAATGCTGGACGCTGACGTTCTCTATCCGATCCGGGTCTGCGACTTCATCCTCACTGCCGGTTCGCTGCGACTCCTCGCACGCCCGGTCGCCAGCGATGAAGTCCTCGCAGAGGCGCAACGAAACGTCGTTACGGATCGACCTCACCTCGGCCAACAACAGATCGAGTGACGATTCCAGAATGTGCGGGTGGCCACCGATGGACACGATCAGACCATCGGCGAACTACTCGACAACGAATCGATTGTGAACCAGAAAGACCGCCATGTCCTCAGGGCAGCGATTCACCACGGCGTCGACTTCGTCGTCAGCAACGACTCGCGGCTACGGCAGGAGATCAGCGAGTGGATCAACCAAGGGTCTGAGGCGGGCATGCTGCGCGCAGCGCTCTCGGCCGACGACCTCGCTGCAGGGCTTGTGAACGAGTCACCAGATGAGGTCCTTGCTGTCGTGCAGGCGATGAGCAAGCGCTTCGTCAATCCATCCCGCTCCTTGAGCGAAACGCTGGCAAGCCTGACCAGGTCAATGCCGTCGCTTCAAGCGCTGACCACCCGACCCAACAGCGGCCGTTGATCCGCCGAGCGGGTGAGCCCGGCGACTCAGCAGCAAAGTTCACAACCTAATTACGCGGCTGCACACGGGTATCGGCCGGACTGGCCGCGCCAGAGCACTGTGATCACAACAATGTCATCTCCAACGCTATGCACTACCGCGAAGCGCCCTGCCAGCGAGACAGCCCGTCCGGGTCCGTACTTCGACGGCGACGGATAGGTGACCTCCGGAAACTGGACTGTGGCGACGACCTCATTCTCTTCAACCCCATCTGGACCGCGCGCGTTGAGGCATGATGTGAGAGCGAGTTCACGTCAGGCTCGAAGTGCGGAAAAGATGACCGCAATCACGTCGAGAGCGTTGCCGATCTGAACTCGACCGATCATGTCGTGTGCGGCTGCAGGCTTCTCCGCCGTTGAATACCGCAGCGTCAACTCGCCGTCGAGCAGCGCGGCACCGAGCGGTGGTGCGCGGTTCGCCACGATCACGTAGTGGGGTCTCCTGGCAGGGGAGCAAGCAGGTCCACCTTCTTGCGAAACGGCACTCGAAATCCTGCGTCAAGCGCTGATTGAAGTTCTGCGGCCAAGAGGGCGAGCTACTTCGCCACTCCGCACACCAAGGCGATTCGCCGACATCTCCGCCAGTCTTGCGGCTATCGGCCTCAACGGAAAGTCGGGTCAGTTCGCCCAGCCTGATCGCGAAGTAGGGCTTGGCTGACGCGGCAAACAATTGATCCGGTCCTCCAAAGCACGCTCCTACGCCGATCGCGGTGGCGACCGGGTCGGCGATCGTGGTCCGAGGGGTTGGTTGGCTTTCGATGTCGGTTGTCATCCCTCCACTCAACTCGCCGCAGCTTCCGCCGCGACCCCCTGTAGCCAGCACCAATTCAACCGAAATCTTTGATCACGATGTACGCGTGCGGAGCAAACAGCTCCAGACCAGAGCCGTTCGTCCTTCGACCAGATCGCGTTCAGATGCAACGCCGCGGCATCAGCGGCTACGCGCAAGTGCGCCTGGTCGGACTTTGCCACCGCTTCGAGGATCGTCAGCACCTCCGACACCTCTGCCGGGTCGGGCTGGTCCTGCTTGAAGACCCAACGGGCGAGCTTGGCCATCGACGGGCCTTCCGGGTCGATGGCGGCGACGCCCACCAAACCGGTGAACAGGATCTTGCCCGAGGTCGCCCAGAAGTCTCCGCCACCCTCGATACCTGCTTTGGGAGTCCAGGCGGCCAAAGCCTCGCCCGCCTTCTTCGCACCAGACGGAGTGCCGGCGTTGCGCAACGGCGACCAACGGGCCAACTCGTCGGTACCGATTTCGACCCACTGCTCGGTCGGGTTCACCGGGCGCTTTGTCACGATCCCAGCGGGATCGAAGACGCGAACCTCACCGAGTTGGCGTCGCCGGAGGAGCGTCGCATCGAGCAGGTCGCGTTTCACTGACAGCAGCACCGCCGGCCCATCCCAATCGAGCACACCGGGGATCGCGCATTCCGCCGTCTTGCCCGAGCGTGACGGCCCCACGATCGCCACCGACGAGATGTCGCCCGACGGAGCGCGCCACGGCAGACGGCGACCAGTGGGGGCGAACTTCCGGTTCTGCGTCGCCACCAGCCAACGGCCGTAGCGGCCAACCACGAACCTGCCCGACTGCGGGCGTCGGATCAGCAACGGGCGAAGTTCTCGCCGTGTCGCAAACCTGGCCCGAACGTCGACACCGAGCCGCTTGCGACCAGAACCCGAACCGCGCACCAGTCGTACCGCCAGGAACGCGACGACGACAGCAACGACGGCCACGCCGACTGTCGCCGTCCAGTAGATGACCGGGCCGGGCAGTTGGACGGCAGATTCAGCGGACCACGCCGAGCGCGGATCGCCAGCGGCCGACGGCAGTCGGGGCACGACTCGAAGAGCCTCTCCGAGACTGGCATTGAACTGGTGTCCAGTTACGCGCGCAGCGAGGGCCGCCCCGGCCCAGACCACGGCCGCCGTCCCGACTCCGACCGCGAGCGCCGCCGCACCGAGCAGCTCGGCCGGGGACCAGTCCATCGAACTCGAACCCTTCGATTGCATGTTCGTCATGCGCGCAGGGTCCGACATCGATGTTGCGTTTCACGCGACTACCCGCCTCGCGCCACGCGACTGACCACGCGACTGCGCAGGCCAGCGGCACCCCTGACGCGAATGCCCACGCGATCGCGGTGCTGGTCGGCCGTCATTCCGACAGTCGCGCCGACAGTCGCGTGTCCAGCAACAGCCGGCCTTCACCGTGAGTCCCTCACCCGCCAACCGGAGGACCACCAATGACCGCCACGAACCAAGCCGATCGAAGCCTCATCCTCGCCGCCCGCCGCCTCACCACAACGCGATCGACGCAGCGTCTCATCATCCGCTGGGCAGACGACCCCCAGCTGCACGGAAGGACGCCCGCTGAGATGCTCGACGTGCTCGCCCATCGCGGACACGACGACCACGATTGCATCGTGCGGGGACTCGCCATCCAAAGCCAGGGCCACGACGAGGACGCCACCGTCCTACTTGTCGTCGCCCTGCGGCCCGGTTTCTGGAAGCTCGCACACACCTACCACCGGGCACGCCTCAGCGGAGCCTTCGACGATCTCGTCGTCAATGCCGTTCACGTGATCTCCCGAGTCGATCCGACGTCGGACCTGCTGTACGACCGAATTCTCGGCCGCATCCGTGCGGCAACGCCCCGCGCTTCTGAATGGCCGAAAGAGGAACCCCTCGCCGAGCTCGACGACACCCCAATTGAGAGCGACAGCGACATGATCGACCAGATCGAAGCATGCGACGCCCTACGCCGACTCGGTCAACTACGCCAGGCCGACACCGCGCACACCGCCGACTGGAACGACCTCATGGAAGTGCGCGTACGCGGCACCTACGCCCGAGACATCGCACGCGGCAGGACCCCCAGCCAAGTGCGCGCCGACATCAGCCGATTCAGTCGCCGCATCGAACGACTCCTCGCGGCGTGACGCTTCAGTTGCAGGCGCTTGTTGAAAATCCTTCGGGCTACGTGGACATGTGATCGCGGGCAGGTTGGATCGCCGACGTAGGCGAGTCTCTCGGCACCCATGTGCTACTAGCCGGGGGACGTATCGGCTAGCGTGCGATTCAGAGATCGCCTGTCTTCATGACACTCTTGCGCAACGAGCGCCTCGCCCACCCGGGCCTCCACAGCCGCAAGTCGGCCTGTTCACAGGAGACCTCTCGATGCCCACTCGCCCTGATCTCGCAAACCTCGATCAATACGTCCTGCGTGTCGCTCATGGTTCGTTGCTGGACAACCCCCTCGACCCCGAGCTCGGCTCGCACGTCTGGGTCGCAACAATCTGGCCCGACCGACAGCAACCGGGCGGCTGGGGGCGGCTCGTGTGGGATCGCCACCCGAGCGGCAGAGGTTGGACCATTCACCCCTTGACTCATCTCGGTGACGTCATTGAGTTCGGCGCCGATCAGACCAGCACCAGCGACCGGTGGTACGGCTTCATCATCGAGGCAGGCGAAACGAGCTTGGCCGTGGTCGGACCGCACGCCACACCGGTCAATGCGTGCGACGACGGTGCTCGTTCGTTTCGCACCGCAGCTGAACTCACGCCGCGTTGGTTCATCGATGTGGGCATTTTGACGTGGGTATCCGATAATGTCTTGTGGTCTAAGGAGTTCACCTGTAGGGTGAAGGTGTGAAATATGCGATTCGAGTTCGAGGATGACGACCTTCGACGCCTCTACGAGGAACCGGATTTCGTGCTGCCCCGACTCGGCCCCGACCTCATCAAGTCATACCGGAAGAAGGTCGGCTTCCTCGCCTCTGCGGATTCCGAACTCGATCTCCGCAACTACAAGGCACTCCATTTCGAGAAGCTCTCTGGCGGTCGTGTTGGACAGCACTCGATACGGCTCAACAAGCAATGGCGGCTCATCCTGCGCATCGAGTCCGACGCGCAGGGGCGCCTGCTGATCATCGTCGAAATCGTCGACTACCACTGAACGGAGGTTCAGACCATGACCATGACCTACACACCTGCCGAGGTATTCGGGCCCGGCGAGTACCTGCGTGACGAGCTTGACGAGCGCGGCTGGACGGTCACCGAGTTCGCCGAGATCATCGGCCGGCCACTCCAGGCAGTCTCTGAGATCTTGAACGGCAAGAAGGAGATCACGACCGAGACCGCTCTTGCATTGAGCGAGGCACTAGGAACGAGCCCGGCACTCTGGCTGAACCTTCAGACCAACTACCGCCTCTTCGAACAGCGCACGCGCACGATTTCCTCCGAGACGATGACACCGGTCGCCCGTCGCGCCCGGCTGCGCAGCTTGCTCCCTCTGGCCGAGGTGCGCGGTAGGGGGTGGCTACCGAATACTGACGATCTCGACGTCGTCGAGGATGCCGTACGGCGCTTCCTTGACCTCGACTCCCTCGATGAGCGCCCGGGCTTCGCTCTCGCCGCACGACGGGCGAACACGACAGAACCAATCACACTCGAACAGACAGCTTGGCTCGCCCACGTACGAACAGTCGCCGGCACTCGTTCGGTCTCGACATTCGATCTAACCAATCTCGCCGCACTCTCGCTCGAACTGCCCCGGGCACTTCGCGCAGGGCCGAGCAAGCTGCCAGAACTCCAGCCGCGTCTGGCCGACTGTGGAGTGATCTTGGTCGTCGCTGAGGGACTCCGCGGGGGCAAGCTCGACGGCGCCGTCACCTTCCTCGGCGATGGTCGGCCCGTGATTGGTCTGACGACTCGCGGTGACCGCTTTGATGGACTCCTGTTCACTCTGCTCCACGAGTGCGCCCATCTCGTCCTTGGTCACATCTCGCCCGATCGTCCAGCGATCGTCGACGACGATCTCATGGACACTCCGACCGACCCGAACGAGATCGCCGCCAACGACCAAGCGTCCGAGTGGCTGTTTCCAGGGGGATTCGAGATCACCTCGACCACCTTGCCCGCGATCGTCGCCAGCGCCGAGCGCTACCAGGTTCACCCCAGCGTCGTGCTCGGACGGGTGCAGCGAGACAGTCAGAACTGGAAGTTGCATCGCCCTCACGTCCCTAAGGTTCGTGCACTTCTCGCTGAGCAAGGGGTGCTCGTATGACCGGCAATGCGGGCGGAGCGCAGCGCCAAATCACGATGTCTCCGTCGTTCTCGCTGTACGTCACGGCGACCAATGTCGAACTCATCAAGCAGGCAGCCGAGTTTGGCGACTCGATCACCATCGCCGGGCCGAAGGGTCCTGAAAGAACGATGACACCGAGATGTTCGCAGCGATCGCAGAGCAGGCGCGCATTGCTCGAGACCTCAATGCGACACTTCTAGTCGCTATCGATGGCCGATGGATAGCGAGGCGGCACAGTGCGCTCGTCGACGCTCTCAATGCTGCCGAACGCCCGGCTGCGCTCGTGCTCGCCGACCCGCAGGACCCGCTCGCCAACAAGGGCGCCGTCTCCGGCCTTCGATCGCTCGCGGGAGGAGCCCCACACCTCAGCATTCTCCGGTGCGACCACGGCGGTCTGGGAGCAGTTGCCATCGGCGGCGGGCACGCAGCAATGGGTTTGTCCACCTCAACCCGCCACTTCGTCGCGACGGGAATGAAGGCAAACCGATTGGTGGACAACACGGCACGTCTCTTCGTGAGATCGGTCCTTGACTGGTATCGCGCCGCAGAAGTCGCCGGTTGGAGTTCAGCGGGCGCACAGCTTGGATGTTTGCTGCAGTGCTGTGGCGGCGAGTCACTCGCTCGCTATCTCGACGGTGATCTCGATGCCACGTGGCACAACATGAACGCTCTCGCCGACTTTGGCGACTTCGTGCTCAACGCTGATCCTGACGATCGAACCGCTGAGTTTGTGAACGCCTGTCGTTCTGCCATCTCTCGCTACGGCTTGGCAGGAATCCACGGACCAGCTTCGCCGAAGCCTCAGCTGACAAGTTGGGCGTTCTCGTAGAGCCAGCTCTGGTAGGCGAGTTCGGCCATCCACCATCGGTAGACGCTTGGCACTCCCGTCTCCGCCCGGCCTGCGGACAGTGCGCAATTCGTCGCGCCTGAGTTCACCTCTACAATTCCGACCGCCCACTCCCTCGCCGTGCATTCGATCCGTGCCGACAGTGGCCGCCTGCCATCCATGACGACAGCGATCCGCTGGAAAATCGGTGTGAAGCGGATCGCACGTTGAACCAAGTGGTCGGCGTTCCGACCAACGAACGCCACCGAACGAACGACACCAGGCGGCGAGTAGAGCCTCTCGAAACCGCTGCTCGTCAACTCGACCGAATGTGATGCCGCGCGTAGCCGCTCGACCTTCTTCGGTGGAATTGCGGTGAGCGGAACTGGCACGCCGCTCGGCAACAGCCAAAGTCCGTGGAGTAGCTCGGTTGACGTCAGGGCGCCGAGCCCTGAGCGGGCTCGTCGCGCGTGCTCAACCAGATCGAGTTCGAAGCCCACGAGCATCGAGGTTCCATCAATCCGCAAAGCCACCATTGGCAACCGCAGGGTGCGATCCTTCAGGGTCGCCGGCGGCACCCAACCGATACGCGGGTTCGCAACGATACGACTGGCGGGGTTGTCGTACTTTGGTCGACCCTCGACGTGTTCGATGTAGCGCGCCTGGACATAGCGTAACTCTTCCGTCGATGTCGAGGGTTGCCAGAACTGCGGCGATTCCTCCTCGTGGAAGACCCGCTGCCCGGCGCATGGCTGCCGGCCCGAGGTCGGCACCGACGTGGTTCGCCTTGAGTGCATCAGGAGCAAGACCCCGTTCGTCGACGAGGTAGTTGAGAACCTTTTGTCCGGTCGGCCACCAGAGGATCCGCTCGCACCCCGCCACGTACTCCAGCAGCGTCGCGTCGGGCTCGGTCCTGCTCTCGGCAATCGGAGAACTCCGCGACGGAATCGGACGGCACCACCGATGACGACCGAGAACCCGTCGCCAACCCCAGACGGCGAGGCGAGGAAGCAGCTCGTGGATTGGTCGGCCAGCGAGTCGCCCGAATCCCACCAGCGCGCACGCAAGTAGCGGGGCGACCGCCAAGAGAAGAGGCGCCTGGGAGAGCACCGCAAGCCATCCGGCGATCACACCGATGGCCAGTGTGATCAGCAGCGAGGGCGGCACATTGCCGAACAGACCGGCACGACGAAATGCAGCGAACCGGTAGCGGCGGGGGACATCGGTGGTCATGTTCTGTCCTTCGAATCGTGTCGGGGAACGTGAGCGTCCACTGACTGAGTGCTCGACGAAGCGGCCTTTCGAGCAGCCGACGCAGCGACAACGGCAGCCACGCCAACGGGACCCGCGGCGGCTCCTACACCTGCGCTCGAGGCTGCCGCTCCTCCACCGGTGCTGGCGCCAGCAGAACCACTCGCCCCTGCCATCCGGGCGGCGCTCATCGCGCCACTGCTGGAGCCGCCCGATGCCCCGGACCCTCCAGCGTCACCGCCGGCGCCGTCGCTCGCGCTGCCGGCCGCGCCGTGGCCTGAGGAGAGCCGGTGCATGGTGGACTGCGCGTACTACTGAAACTGCATGCCCGTCGACGCTGCGCGCAGCGGTCCCGACGCGACACCGGCAGCAACGGTGGCCGCCGCAACGACCGGGATGAGCCGGTAGACGAGATATGGCATGAATGCCGCCATGCCAAACGTGATGATCCCAACCACGAGGGCGCCGAACTCGGCAAGACCGTTTTCGACGACACCGTCGCCCGGTGTGCCTGTCGCTCCGACGCCACCCAATGCGCCGACACCGACCGACAACGCCAGCGCAATCACTGGCTTGGCGAGGATGAGCGCGGCCAATAGTTCAATGGTGTGGCGGGCCATCCCGCGAAGCGTCGGCCACACCATCCCAGGGATACCGAAGGCGATCGCGAGGACGACAACGAGGTAGATGAGCGAGTCGCGCAGCATCAACACGAACCACAAGAACAGCAACGCGATCATCAGCACGAGAAGGACGAGCGGGGCGAGGAAGGTTCCGCCCGGCACGGTTGTGGTGATCTGCCCAACGCCGTCGAACACGGTCACGGCGTTGGCGCGCATGCCCTCCCACACCGAGTCACTCACAGCGTCGGTCAGCCCAACGGCTGCCTGAGTGAGCGTGACGAGTGTGAGCATCACGAAGACGGTCATCGGTAGATCGGCGAACGCGCGACGCATCACACCGCCGACGTCACCAGTCGCTACGCCGTGCGCGATCGAGACGAAGAACAAGCCGAGCAACACGAGGCCGCCGATGCGCGCAGCGACTTGGTATGGGCTGTTTGTGGTGCCGGAGAACCACTCGGCGTTGAGATGCGGCGAGGCGGTTCGGTCCATGACCGACCAGACGAACCCGAGCAGCTGCACGCAGCCCTTCGCGATCCAGTTGGTGATCCCTTCGAAGATCTTGTCGCCCGCCCAGCCGACGAGGCTTTCGAACGGTGAGGTGACGAAGCCCCACAGGTCGTCGAACGGATTGCCGATCGGGAACATCAGTCCTCAACTCCCGACGCGGGCTGCCAGTCGGCAACCACGGCAAAGCTGTCCCAGTCGGCCGGTAGGGAATCCGTGGCGATCGGTGTCGGTCCCTCGACAGTGGTGAAGCTCGCGAGCTTCCACTCGCCGGCCTCGACGATGAGCACGAGTTCACTGGTACGGAAGCTCATCCGGGGAGCACCGAGATCCTTCGCACCGAAGACGACGATGCTCCACACGTGCGCTCGCGCAGCGCCCGTCGCATCGACCGAGATATCGATCGTCAGCGGTGTCTCCACCAGACGCAGCCCGCTCGCCGGGATCGGCAGCCCATCGGCGAGCTTGGCAAGATCGGAGTTGAGGTTCTCCGTCATCGTTCCGGCCGACGCCGACGCAACCTGCCTACGGAGGAGTTCGCCTCGGGCGATCGGGCCCATCTTCAGCAAGTCGCCAGTCGATGCGACCCACTGCAGAGCCACCGCGCTGGCATCCTCGACTGAGGGTGCCAGCACGACCGAGGTGCTCGCGGGCACGGCCGGCGGCGGGGCATCTGCTGCGATAACTGTGGCCGTCACGGCTTCATTGGTCGGCGACGTGGAGTTCGTGACCGACGAACCGCCGGCGCACCCGGCGAGGGACAGCCACAGTCCCCACTGCATCATCCAGCCGAGCACCTGATTCCACAACGCAGCACCCGGCATGCCATCGGTCGACGGAGTGGGGTTCACCGGATCGGCGAACGCTGCCGATGCCGGCAGGAGGATCGCCGTCGCGAACATCAGCACCGTGCCGGTTCGGAAGGCGAACATGCGCCATCGATGAGTCATCGGAATCCTCCTTATTTGCCGGGAGGGATCAGTTGCCCTCCTCGCGCTACCTACAGAGGCCCGAATCCGCGACGCGCAGCACTTCTGCTGCGATCACCGTTCACGTGCCTCTGTAAGGGGAGGTGAAACTGATCGCTGCCATCGTCGTCTCAGCCGTAAGCGGGCTTCTCGCCCTGCCGCTCCTCGCCGGGGGCACCACCGGCCAAACGATCGCAGGATGCGGCGACGTACCTCGAGTGCTCGACACCATCCGCACCCTCGAATCCGGCGGCGACTACACCGTGAAAGCAGCACATGCAAGCGCGGCCGGCGCGTACCAGATCATCGACTCCACCTGGGCCGCCTGGAGCGCAGCCGCCGGCGTCGGCACCCAGTACCAACACGCCTCACAAGCACCACCAGCCGTGCAAGATGCCGTCGCCGGCTTCCACGTCCAACTGATTTGAGCGCGCCGGGCGGCGGCTCAGCGTCACAACACGCCGTACTGGGCAAAGGCGTCGGTGCTCGACATCCCGTCCTCGATCGCCCGCAGGACGAGGTTCTCGGCCGAGACCTTGGTGAACGCCCGCTCGAGCACCTCGTCCTCGACTGCCGAAGGCACGACGACGACACCGTCGACGTCGGCGACCATCAGGTCGCCCGGAGCGATCGTCACTCCGTCGATCTCGACTGTGACGCGGTAGTCGGTGACCACCGTTCGCACCCCGGCGTCCTGACCGAACGCACCCCAAGAGTAGACGGGAAATCGGCGTTCGAGCACACCGTCGGTATCGCGGTGATAGCCGTCGAGGATCGCGCCGACCGCGCCGCGGTGCTGCGCGGTCGTGGTCAAGATCTCCCCCCACGCCGCACACTCGGCGCGCGCTCCCATGCCGACGTAGATCTCGCCGGGCAGCAGCTGATCGAGCGCATCGGTGAGCGCGCCGAACGGTCGCGGCTGTGGGCCTGCGACGTCGGCGAGCACCACCGGCATCGCCCGCCCGACCAAGCGTGGCCCAGGCGCGAGGCGCCTGATGCGCGGCGGCAGGAACTGGTGGGTCCGACCCAATGCGTCCAGCACGTCACCGACGACTGAGGTGTGCAACACGTCGGCGACGAATCGCGCCCGTTCGGCGTCGTCGACGGGGATCGATGATCGTGGGTTCGTGGTTGGTTGGCTGGTCATGTCTGCTCCGGTCGGGTCAACGGGAGTGCGTGTCGCGCGTGTTCGTCAGTTCGTCGAGCTCGCGTCGCGAGGGCGTGCCGCGCCAGTTCCCGCTGGTGGCGGCCGTGACAGCGGCGACCCGGTTGGCGACGTTCAGCCGGGCGAGGGGCTTGTCGCCGGTGATCCGGGCCACCAGATACCCGGCGACGAACGCATCGCCCGCCCCGGTCGTGTCGACGACCGTGACGGCGTTGCCTGCTGCGATGTGCGTATAGCCGTCGATGTGGGCGACGGCACCGTCGGCACCGTTGGTCACGATCGCCTCGCGTGGCCCGAGACGGGCGAGCAGCTCGCAGGCCTCGGTGGGGCCGGCACCCCCGACGATCAACTCGGCTTCGATCGCGGACGCGAACAGGACGTCGACGAGCGGCAGGGTCGACCGGTACACCTCGACAGCCGTCTCCGGTGTCCAGCCGAGCGCGCGGTGGTTGACCGAGAAGCTCGTCGTCACCCCGTGCGCCCTCGCCACCCGCAGCGCTTCGAGCGCGGCGGCGCGGGCGGACGCGCTGATTCCCAGTGTGATCCCCGACACATGCACGCAGGCGGCGCCGGCGATCAGATCCGGCAGGAGGTCGTCTGGACACAACCGTGACCCTGCGCTCGCTGTGCGCCGGTACTCGACGGCGTACAGATCGGCCGTGCGCGGATACGAGAACATGATCCCGGTCGGCGCGCTGCTGTCGACGACCGCTCCCGAGACGTCGACCGACTCGGCCCGCAGCTCACGCACGATCATGCGCCCGTACGCGTCGTCGCCCACGCGGCCGATCCACACGCTTGGAACACCGAGCCGGCGGACGCCGATCGCCACGTTCGATTCGGCGCCGCCGGTGTCGAGCCGGTACCGGTCGCCGGCCGACGGCGGCCCGGCTTCGGCGCAGGCGAACACCGCCATCGTCTCACCGAGGCACACCACGGCTCCGGGTGTGGGGTCGCGACCTACCATTCGGCGAATGTCCCGTCTCGCCGGCGCTGGATCGGGGGCAACCACGACTGAGGTGTCCAGCTGTGACGCGCGAGCGCCTCACGATCAATCTCGATCCCGAGCCCCGGCTTCGTCAGCGGCGCGAAGTATCCGTCGGTGATCGCAAAGCAGTCCGGATCGACCACGTAGTCGAGCAGCGCCACACCGAGCAGCTCGCGGGTGTAGTAGTCGACGCCCTGCTCTTGGATGATCACATTCGACATGGCGAACCCGAGCTGCAGGCTGGCGGCGAGCCCGATCGGCCCGCCTGCGCAGTGCGGCGCCAGCACCGCGTCGTACTGGCGGGCGAGGTGGCTGATCCGCACCGCCTCGGAGATGCCGCCGGCGTTGCCGAGGTCGGGTTGAAGCACCGTGACGCCGCAATCGAGCACGACCTTGAAGTCGTGCAGCGTGTGCAGCCGCTCGCCGGTCGCGAGCGGCGTGCGTGTGAGTGCCGCCAACTCGCGCCACGCGTTGTCGTAGGTCGGCAGCACCGCTTCCTCGACGAACAGCAGGTGGAGGGGCTCGAGCAGTGGCAACGCCTGGATCGCCAGTTGGCGTGAGCAGCGACCGTGCAGGTCGACGGCGAGGTCGACCGAGGGCCCGATCGCGTCTCTGATCGCGCCCAGGTACGAGACCATCCGATCGAGCCGTGCAGGGGTTTCGATCAGCGCCAGCGCGTCGGTGTCCGAGCGCCCGAACCCGGCCTTCACCGCGGTGAAGCCAGCGGCGACTCGCTCGGCGGCCGCTTGGCCGTACTCCCAATCGGCGATCTTGGCCGGGTCGCGGCCGTGGTCGTCCATCGTGATCCATGAGTAGGCGCGCATGCGATCGCGCACGGGGCCGCCAAGCATCTCGTGGATCGGCAGGCCGGCGGCCTTGCCGGCGATGTCCCACAGCGCCATGTCGATCGCGCCGACGGCCGAACCGGAGATCGCGCCGCCGGCGTAAAACCGGCCGCCCGTCATGCACTGCCAGATGTCCTCGATGTCGAGCGGGTCGCGGCCTTTGATCTGTTCGCCGAGCTCACCGATCGCGGTGCCGATCGTGAGATGCCAAGGTTCGGTGGCGGCCTCTCCCCAACCTGTGATGCCGTCGCTGGTACGAATCTCGACGAACAACCAGCGCGGCTCGACGAAGTGGCAGATCGTCTCTTCGATACGCATCAGAGGGATCTCCTGTCAGGCAACAGCCAGGGGCGTTCCGATTCGAACGCGGCGGCCGCCCTGAACACGCGCGTGTCGTCAAAGCTGCGGGCGACGATCTGGATCCCGGTCGGCACGCCGGTGGCGCCGAACCCGCTCGGCACCGATATCACCGGGCAGCGGCTGAGCACGTTGAACGGCCACGTCAGCTGCCATCCGACCTCGTCGGGTTGCGGGGGGCTCGTCGACGGATCGCTCGCTGTGATCACCGAGTAGTCGGCGGGCACACCCGCGATCGCGGTCGTGGGGCACACAAACACATGGTGCCGATCGACGATCGGAGCGAACGCCCGGTAGATCTCGGCGAACACCTGGGCGGCGTCGAACACGTCCTTGACGGTAAGTGCTGCATCCGCGCCGTGCGAGTGGGTGCAGTCGGTGGCGTAGCGGTGGAGGTAATCGGACACCACGCTTCCCCACTGATGCACGAACGGGACGATCGACGCCACGGTGAGCCCGGCGTAGTAGTTATCGATCGCGGCGAGCATCGCGTCAGGCCATTCGATCTTGGTCTCGGTGAGCGTGCAGCCGAGTCGCTCGAACACTTCCAACGCGGCTTCGGTGTTGGCGCGGACGTCGGAATCGACGTGGAACATCCCGAGATCGATCGAGTAAGCGACCTTCCAACCCCGCACGCCACCGAGCCGGCGACGCAATCTGACGCGCTCTCGCAACGATGCGATGTCGTCGGGGTGGGCGCCGGATGTGACGTCCTGCATCAGGGCCGCGTCTTCGACCGTACGGGTGATCGGCCCGTAGTGCATGAAGGTGTCGAGACTGCTTCCGGCCGGCAGCGGGTTGCGTCCGTACGGCGGCTTGTAGCCGACAACGCCGCAGCACGACGCGGGGGTGCGGATCGAGCCTCCGTGGTCGGATCCATCGGCAAGGGTCGTCATGCCGGCCGCTACCGCCGCTGCCGCGCCACCCGACGATCCTCCGGGGGAGTAGTCACGATTCCACGGGTTGCGGGTGATGCCCCACAACCGGCTGTGCGTCGCCGAGCCGTAGCCGAGCTCGGGTGTGGTCGAGCGGCCGACGACGATCGCGCCGGCATCAACCAGGCGCTGCACGGTCGGTGCCGACTCGTCACTCCGCGTGTGTTCGTACACGACCGAGCCGCGGGTGGTCACCTCGCCTGCGAGCGGATGCAAGTCCTTGATCGCGATCGTGACGCCTTCGAGTGGACGGGCGTCGCCGGCGCGATACGCCCGGGCGGCGAGCTCGGCCTCGTCGCGCGCACGTTCGAGCCTGAGATTGACGAGCGCGTTGAGGTCCGGGTTGACCTGTTCGAGCCTGTTGATCTGCGCCTCGATGACGTCGACCGGCGACAGCTCGAGTCGCCGGAAACGTGTTATCGCGTCGGTGGCGCTGATGTAGCAGAGGTCTGGGTCAGTCATTGGTGGCGCTTCCCGGCGAGCCAGCGCGCATAGGCCTCGGACTCGGATGCGGCGAGCGGGTAGACGTCGACGATCGATTCGCCGGCGGCGACGCGTTCGAGCGAGTACTCCTCGAGCTGGTCCTGCGCGGCCGCATCGAGCGCGACCTCGTCGGCAATCGCGGCCGGAACGACGACCACGCCCTCGCGATCGCCGACGACGATGTCGTTCGGCATCACCAGGACGCCTGCGCAACCGATCGGCACGTTGACGTCGGCGGGAAAGTGGGCGACCGATGAGGTCGTCGCGTGCGCGCCATGGCTGTAGGTCGGGAGCGCCAAGTCGACGAAGCTCGGCGAGTCACGCAGGCAACCGTCCGTGACCAGCCCGGCCGCGCCGCGACGTGCGATGCGGGTGGCGAGGATGTGGCCGAACGAGGCCGACCTGGTCGATTCGCGGGCGTCGACCACGAGCACGTCGCCGGCGCCAATCGACTCGACCGCGATCCGCTGGACGTCGGTGCGGTTGTCGTAGTCCACGTCGAATCCGACGTCTTCGCGCGACGGCACGTAGCGCAGCGTGTAGGCGTAGCCGACCATCCGCAGATCGGGCCGAGACGCCAGCATCCCGAAAATGAAGGTGTTGCGGAATCCGCGCTTGAGCAGCTGCGATGTGAGCGTGGCGGTCGAGACGTGTTCGAGCGCGTGACGTGCCGCATCGCTGAGCTCGATCCGTTGGGTCACTTGCTCACCCCGGCTGTGAAGCCCCGCACGATCGAGCGTTGGGCGAGCCCGAACACGAGCAGGAGCGGGAGCATCGACAGCAACGCAGCCGCGGCCGTCTCTT
>Ga0105044_10006225_pt1 | contig 16405 bp, 15 predicted proteins | sample MAT01_FD_78092 | JGI IMG/M metagenome (GOLD analysis project Ga0105044, IMG submission 78092) | Freshwater microbial communities from Lake Fryxell liftoff mats and glacier meltwater in Antarctica - MAT-01 | ecosystem: Environmental > Aquatic > Freshwater > Ice > Liftoff microbial mat | place... | reverse complement strand
GCGCTTTCTGAGTCAACACGATCAGAGCTGTACGTTTTTCGCTAATGTCGTTTTCGAGTTCACCGATTAGAGTTGAAGTCTGAGTCTGCAGAGTTGTGTATTTCTCCTGCTCTTCACGAATATCTTTGCGAAGATCTTCAATCTGTTTTTGTCGGGCACTCAACTGCTCGCCGTGCAAGGCTTCTTTCTTTCGCAGTTCGTCTTCTTTCTCTGCGACCTGTGCCTGCAGGGATTTCATCGTGTTTTCGTGCTTCGCATTTGCGTCAGCAAGTTCTTTGGCTTTTGTTTCCACAAGGATCTGCCGTTCAGTTGCAGCAGCGGTACTGATATCACGATCCGTGGCCGCCTTGATCATAGCAGCCTGTAAAGGCCGTGCACTGGATGATCCATCACTTGCTCGCTTAGCAATCTCTTCTTTGACGGCTTTGACAACTTCGTCAGTCTCGCCAACATTCCCGACCAGGTCCTGCAAAGCTTGACGCTCGACCAGGACGTTTCGCAGATCCCCATCGGCCTTTGTCTTATCTGCCTGCGCTGTTGCCAACTGTCGCTGAACATCTGCGCTGTGAGCCCAGGTCATGTACCATGCAACGCCAAGTCCGATTGTGAGCAACACAAAAATCGAGAGCGATATAACAAGGCCATTACTGTCTTTTGAAGCCATCGAATTGCCCCTAAGCCAGCTTCTCGCCGGCGTTTTTGTAAGCAAGGAACGCAAACACTGCAGATATTACGGATTCAGCTCTCTACATGAACGTCAGAACAGAACGTTCCTACCATCGTCTGCTCAGAGTGCCCACGACACTCCCATCAAAGAAGTTCTGGCAGTTTTTGCCGGAGCTTGTCGCAGGGGAGGTAATTTTCCTAACAAACTACGCGAACGGACACCAAATTTGCAGGATTGCAAGAATCGTAACGAAAATTCAGGCAATTTGAACGAAGTCCGACGGGCACACCACTATGAAGATAACGGGTTGCCGGAATGTGTCAAGAAGTTCTTGCCGCATGATTCCCCGGCTTGCAGAGAATGCGGTCAGTTTGCACAAGAGAAACCAATCGCGCAACGTGTAACCTTGGGCGGGACTTTGGCCAGGGATTGCGTTCGGTCGCGGTTTTGTAACAATCCACAGATACCGAATTCCTGTTCATTATATTTTTGCAGCCATGTTGGGTTGAACCAGTGAAATCTGCCTTAAATTGGCAAGAACCTACTTTCACTCTTCCGAATCGACGTTTAACGTTCGATCTTAGCAACTGACGTTGTCTGTAGATTCAGTAGTTTTTAAGCCGGGATGAAGTCGTTGAGAGCCCTGATTAGTGACATTCACGGAAACCTGGAAGCCTTGACGGCCGTTCTTGCAGACATCCGCAAGAAGGGTGTGACTGAGATCTATTGCCTTGGGGATATTGTGGGCTACGGTCCCAATCCGGCTGAGTGCATCGATCTGGTCATGGAACTTGATATGAGCCTGCTGGGCAATCATGATCAGGCCGCTTTGTTTGATCCCGAAGGCTTTAACGCCGGCGCAGAACGTGCGATCTTCTGGACTCGATCCGTACTTGAACAAGGTGTCGGTCCGAAGGCGGAAAAACGCTGGGACTTCCTGGGAGAACTCAACCGCCGCTTTCGTGACGACGAAACCAAGACCATGTATGTGCATGGGTCGGCTCGCAATCCACTGAATGAATACGTCTTTCCGGACGACATCTACAATCAGGTCAAGATGGAAAAAATCTTTGCACTGATTGATCAGTATTGCTTTCAGGGACACACGCACATTCCAGGCGTCTTCACTGATACGCTGGAGTTCTTTGCTCCTGAAGAAATTGACTTCAAGTACAAACTGACGAAGCAAAAGGTGATGATCAACGTCGGCTCTGTTGGGCAACCTCGCAACAACGACCCAAGGTCATCGTATGTCACCGTCGATGGCGACCTTGTAGAATTCCATCGGGTGCCGTACGAACTGAATGAAACTGTCAGCAAGATTTACGCGATCCCGGAACTGGACAACTTCCTTGGCGACCGACTGCGTGAAGGCAGGTAGAAACGCATTCACACTCTGGCAGTTTCAAATGAACAACACGATTTCATTCGATGATCCGCCTTGTGTGAGCCGAATGCCTGGCGTGAGGCGAGCATGACTTCGCAACTGCCCCGCACCTATCGCAGCGTCGTCCTGAGATCACTGGCCAATTCTTCTGGCCTGATTGCAGCGCTGGTGGTTGAGATCGTCGTTTTCAGCCTGCTGCAGCAACGGTTTCTAAGCGCCGCTACTTTCACGGCAGTGCTCAATCAAATTCCAGCTTTGACCGTTGTTGCTGCTGGAATGACAATCGTCCTGATCTCCGGCGGCATCGATTTGTCTGTTGGTTCAGTGATGGCGTTGACGGGATCGCTCGTCGGAATCCTGATGGTCGATCACCACTGGGGACTTGCGACGTCAATGCTGGTCGCGTTGATGGCAGCAATCGCCTGCGGAATGATCAACGGTGCTGTCGTGGTGTCGCTAAAACTTCCTGCGTTTATCGTGACGCTCGGGACACTGCAGGTCGTTCGCGGCGTCTGTTATCTGATTACAAATTCCAGAACCAAATACATTGGCACGGCTATCGAACCGATCGCAGCGAAGATCGATTGGATCGGCATGTCCCCGGCATTTCTGTTTGCACTCGTCATTGTAGCGGTCGCACAATTTGTGCTCAGTCGCACAATTCTGGGACGCTACTGCATTGCGATCGGTAACAACGAGGCCGCTGTGAGAATGAGCGGCATTGATCCTCGTTGGACACAAATCACAGCCTATGCGATTTGTGGATTTCTGGCTGGTGCAGCGGGGATCATCGAAACGTCTCGCCTTGGTTCTGCTGACCCAAACGGTGGCGGACGAATGGAGCTTGATGCGATCGCGGCTGCAGTCATCGGAGGCACCAGTCTTGCGGGCGGGCGTGGTGCGGTCGTCAGCACATTCTTTGGCGTGCTGATCATCGCCGTTCTGAAGACGGGATTGATTCAAGTTGGAGCGGGCGATGGTACAAAACTTGTCATTACCGGGCTCGTGACGGTGCTCGCCGTGGCGGCCGACTCGCTGCGGCGCAAGGTTCGTTAGGCGAGCGGCAGGAAAGGAATTGCCAACACCAAAGTCCGCGCCCGTGCAACCGCCTGCGATCGACCATGCTGAAGGGTTGCCGATCTGAGGACAGATCGGCTTACGTAGTTCGACCTGTCCCAGGTCGAATTCCTTCGACCCGGCTACATCGTTTGGCAGGACTGATTCTGCCACTCGCGTGAGAACCTGTCCAAAAGAATTTTTGTGACGAGGGCTTCGGGCCGCAGTCCTTGTGGAGCAAAATTCCCTACGGTTGGATTTCCACGGAATTGATTCTAACCTGTGCGGAAATTCAAATTCACCGAACAACATTCTGTCTGGAAAATTCTTTTTGGAAACAACTATGCATCGAATTCTTTTAATGCTTCTGTGTGCTGCCGTGCTGGGTTCAGTGCCTTCATTTGCAGACGACGCAGCTCAAACGCCAAAACGGCTGAGTGTCCAAATCCCGGTTGAGATGGATTATTTGCTTTATCTGCCGAAAGATTATGACTCAAAAGAGTCATGGCCATTGGTACTGTTCCTGCATGGATCCGGCGAACGAGGCAGCGATCTGGAACTTGTCAAAAAACATGGTCCGCCAAAATTGATCAGTGAAGGCAAAGAGTTTCCATTTATTGTGATCTCGCCGCAGTGCAGAAAAAATGCCTCGTGGGAGCCGAATGAATTGACCGCACTGCTTGATGATGTCATCAAAACACACAAGGTCGATCAGGATCGCATTTGTGTCACAGGTTTAAGCATGGGTGGATTCGGCACATGGAGACTTGCCGCGTACACACCGGAACGCTTCGCTGCTCTGGCCCCCATCTGTGGCGGTGGAGAACCCTATTGGGCTTCGCGATTTGCGCATGTGGCAACGTGGGCATTCCATGGTGCCAAGGACGAAGGAGTGCCGCTGAGACGCACCGAAGAAATGATCGAAGCCATGCAGAAAAAAGATGGTACACCCAAGTTGACGGTTTATCCCGAAGCTGGCCACGATTCATGGACGGAAACGTACAACAATCCAGAATTCTACGAATGGCTACTGGCGCAGAAACGTAAGCCGGTTGCAGAATAGATATCATAAGAGCCGTCGAATCGACACCTCATTCAACCACCAGAACAAGAACAGAACATGGCCAAGAAGAATTTGAGCACAAAGAAGTCCCCAATTGAAATGGACGATGCGGCGGCGGAAGCGTCTGTCGAAACTGGTGGTTCTTCGGAATCGGCAGCAAGTGTCCCTCACGAAGAAGAGATGCCTCCCGCAAAGGGAAAGACAAAAGCCATCGACGACCAGTCATCCAGCGGCAATGTCGGCCTTAGCGACATTCGAAAAGCCGTGGCATTTTCCAATTCAGTCGGTGGACTGGACAAAGCGATCGCGATTCTGCAAATCCTGAAGGTGGCCAAAGAAGTTCAATAGTCGCACAGTAAGACAGGCGATCAGCGGCGATTGATGAGAGAATTTAAAGTGCGAAGTGCTCTTGAGTCGTTTTTCGGTATTCAGATACCCTACGACTCCACTTCGAAATTCTTAGCCCGCCGCCTTCTGCCACAGGACCACGCAGATGCAATCTGCGTCCCGTCAAACCTGCGTCAAGCCTTTGCAGCACTCAGCAAACACACTTTTTGCGTCGCTGAATTCATTGCTGCGCGCCGTTGATGGGCGAGTCATCCTGCTGCGCCCATTGCCGCCGAATTTTGATCATCAACATGATGACATTGACGTGTTAATGTCAAACGATCAACGCCAGCAACTACTGCGAGCTGCGTTTACGTCTTGTCTGCAGAAGGAACTTCATTGTCGCATTGAGCGGAGTTCGCCCTCAAAGACACGTCTGACACTTTGGACTGTTGATGCATCACAGAAGCTGATGATTGATCTATGGGCTGACTTCGACCAGCTTCCGCTCCGTCGTCATCATCGCATCTCAGCGGATCGCCTGCGGAATGCACTCACGGAATCTGCCAACGATCAGATCCCGGCATTGCATCATTTGCCGCCAGACATCGATCTGTGCTTGCTGATTCAGCATCTGGCGAAGAAACGAAAACCATTAAGCAGCCCTGGCGTGCGACATCGTATCACCTTCGCCTGCGATCGCCTGAAATCATGGTCACCCGAACCAGACCCGCGATGTTTGCCGCTGGATCTGCTGCACAGCCTTCGAAGCGTGGCCGATCGTTTGCCACAGGCAATCGTCGTCACGCCAAATTCCATGGCTGTTGCTCAGGAGTACCTTCTTTTGCGGCTGGCGAATGTCCCGGGCAATCGAGGCTTGCGGACTCTTGAACGCCGCAAGCGACGCGGTGTGTTGACCGACGCACGCAAGGCGATTCTTCACCGGCGGCCAACAATCGCCGTGATCGGAAGCGATGGTGCCGGAAAGTCATCAGTCATTTCGGCGCTTTTAGAAAAACAGATCGCAGAAAAACAAATTATCGTTGTGCCACTCGTGGCCAGAAAGTTGTATCGCCGGTCGTTGATCTATCAACTTGTCAGCGGACTTGCGAAGAGACTGCTGGGCACAAATCGAGATCGTTTTGACAGTTTTGTTTCCATCCCGATTGCTCTTCGAGCATTAACGGCTGCATGGGGCCACGCAATTCTTCGTTCTAAACGTCAGACGCCAATATACGATCGTTCCGTTGGCAGCTTTCTCATCACGGATCGAAAAACTGACTTGCCTTGCACATCCCTGGCCGCGACATGGATTGAACCTTTAATCCCGCCGGTCACAAGTGTATTGCTCGCACTGCCACATTCAGAACTTGTCCGTCGGAAGAATGAAATGTCGGCACCCGGCCACGAAACATATCAACGACTTCTGTTTGAACAAGCTCTCAGGCAGCAACCCACGGACATCATACTTCTTGCCAGCCTGGAGTCCGCACAGGCGACAGCAGCAGTTGCGGCTGAATTGTTGTGGCACGGCTCGACGCCAATCGATGCCTCCCGCGAGATATCGCAAAGCGGAAAGGCAGCGGCATGAAGTCACCACTTCGACTTTTTAACGCCCTGATCGATCATCATCGTCTTGCTGAACGACGACGACAAGTGGAATGGGAGCTGGGCGTGATCTTCAAGACCGCCATTACACTGCAGCCGACATTGTCTGGTGGTGGCTTCGATCGGATGTATCTGGCTCATCGCGACTTCGCCCCAAGGCAAACTCTTGCCAGCGTCCGGATCAATGTTCCTGGGCGAAACGTGGCGGCAAAAGAGCCGAACCTGCCGCGTATTGCCTTGTCGGCTGAAAACCGCATCCATCGCGAAGCTCGGGCTTACCGCCAGTTGTCATCAGTCGGGCTCACGCCGCGTCTGATTGCTCGTGGCGACTTTTTCCTTGCAAATCACTGGCTCTCGTGGCCCCGATTTTCCGACATCCTGAGACATCACGGCCATCTGCTGTGGGACATCCTGCCGGTTGTTCTTAACTCTATCCGAGAGATGCACGAGAACGACGTAGTTCACATGGACCTGAACGACGGCAACATTCTGATCGCTCCAAACTTTCAGTCCGCTGTCATAATTGATTTTGAATACGCCCCGTTGCATTCTATGAGTACGTTCGATCAGCAGCGATTCGATTTTTTGCGTTTTGCTCATAACCTCTTGAAGCCACGTCGTGGTCGAGAGGCTGCTTTTCAACAACCGCAAAAATTCGTCGATCTGTTTGCAAAGTACGTCCCGGAGGCTGGCTATGGAATTCCGGATGCCATGGATTCAGCCTGGTTCTCCCGAGTTAACGACCATCCGGTGATTCGCAAAGGGTTTGAAGAAATCTTTGGCGTGCTGGACATTGAATCGCGAGCGGCGGCATGAACCAACCTGCCTGCATGAACCAACCTGTTAGCGTGAACCAATTTGTCTGCATGAACTGGGGCACTGCCTATGGAGCCGACTATGTGAATCGGCTCTATTCCATGATCGCTCGAAATACGCAGCAGCCGTTTCGCCTTGTCTGCTACACAGAATCTACGTTCGGAATCCGCAGCGAAGTGGAATGCTACGATTGCCCCGAGGTTGACATTCCGTCTCCAAAACGCAATCGCGGCTGGAGAAAGTTGGCACTGTGGGCTAGCGAACTACCGGGCCTCAGCGGTACCGTGCTGTTTCTGGATCTGGACATTGTGATCACAGGCAGCCTGGATGATTTCTTTAAGTACCGTCCCGACGCTGATTTTTGTGTGATCCACAACTGGACGCAACCAAACCGACTGATCGGAAACACTTCCGCGTATCGATTCACAGTCGGCAGTCATCCGGAAATCCTCAGGCGATTCCTTGATGATTTCCGATCGGTCTTAGCCGCGTATCCAAATTCGCAGACTTACATTTCGTCATGCCTAGAAAATACGATTGAGTTCTGGCCGACAGACTGGTGTCGCAGTTTCAAACGCCATTGCGTTCCACGCGGAGTGACTCGCTGGTTTCGCCAGCCGCTCTTGCCGACTGGTGCGAAGCTTGTTGCATTCCCCGGCCAGCCGAATCCTCACGAAGCGGTCAAAGGCATCTGGCCGGCACCGTGGTACAAACGCATCTACAAACACATCCGCCCAGCTGATTGGATTCAGCAGCATTGGCGTTGAAGCGGCTTAGGCCGGTCAATGTATTCCGGCCTGAATTGTTGCCTACCAATTCGGATTCTGAATGAGATTTCACTGCCGTAGCCAATTGCACAAATCACAATGGCGAGTGGCGTTTCTGCATCCATCTGGTATTTCAAGTATTACCCAAATGAGCAAATGGGTGAGTCCGTCTGTCAGACGTATCTGGGCGAAGAAAAGGGGACGCGACTCATTTCCAAATCAATGAGCTGCGTCCCCTTTTCGCTTCCCTTCACCCCTTTATGTGTTCACCGCCTGTTGCGCCAACGTTACACTGGCTGTCACCCTATTTCAACCACTCACACCCAACGCATCGAACACTGAAACCCATGCCTCAAAAAATCCTACATCCCTGTCGAATCCCACCGCCAAAATTCAGAACAAATCGAATTCAAAAATCTTTTTTCGAATCTACTGTTGACTCTTTTCAAGATCGTCGCTGACCCGTTTGATGCTCTTCTGACCCTTTTGATGCTTTCACTTTTTCGCCAAATGAATTGTGTCGATTCGAACACATTCATGCCCTCCATCGTCCAGCACAATCGATACGAGTTCAGTGCCGGAATCTGACCAGTTGAAACAACCACCACCGGGGACGAGTCGTTCGTGGATGGTACGCACCTTGCCTTCCGCTACCATGCAGAGATGTTGCGTTCCGACCGGATCGACCTTCCGGTAGAACGCCACTTCTCCTAACGCACTTACGAGAGGCTCAGCGCAATCCCAAGTGCCTTCGGTCAGCTTGGTGACTTTTGCAGGAACATTTGTTTCGAAGAATGCAATTCCCATCGATCGTCTGTCATCGTGGATGTATCGCCCCCAAACATGGAGCCCATCGGCGCTCACCGCAGAAGCGAGAAAATTCTGAGGTATGAGCGTCGATTTTTTCAATATGCCATGATGGTCGATTTCATGAATAAATCGCCGTGTATCTTCTCGTATATTTAAATATACGAAATTCGCAGTTTCTGGCTGCGAGAGGAGGTGCAAATCAGTGCCCGTCACGATGCGTTCGACTTTTTCGGACTTCATGTCAATCCACCAAATCGAAAAGACTTTCATATCTTCGTTAAATGAGCGAATCGCTATGGTGTCAAAATGAGACAAAATTACCGCGTCCGTCGTGAAATACTCAGGCACCAAGATCCAATTCATCCGAGGCGATCGATCGTCGTTCCAAAGTGTGGCTTCCCCTGCGGTCACGGTGAAGAAGCCCGGTCTGTCTGCATGATGGATTGTCGCCGTCGTAGCGACATCCTTGTATCGTGCAATCTCAATCGTATCATTCTCGTCGTCACGAAAATCTGTCAAGATCGCGTCATAAGGGACATTTCGCGGGCCAACGGGGCGTTGAAGAATCAACAATCTTGACTTCGACTGCATAAGCGGTCGATTCCATGATCCGTTTGGCAACCGGTATTCACGGACGGCGCCGAGATCTTGTGCCTCGACCGCAGCGGCGTACAGTGCAGCGATGAAGGCGATCACCACAAAAAAACATACACGAATTCTGGTCATTCTAAAATATCCTTTCTCCACTGCAAATATGGACCGGCAAATGGATTCGATTCGTGCCAACCACAATTTGAATTTTCATGACATCCCAATCCGGGTGCATGTGGGCATTGAAGGGCAGGATCGTGATACGGAAGATTCGTGACTTGACTCCACCAACTTGGTGTTTTTTCGGGCTTAGGAGGAAGCGGCGTTGGTGGGGTAGCCAGAATCGGCCGCATCGCAATAACGGTAGGATTCATAGACATCATTGGCCCAAGTAGGATCGGTCCTATCCAAGCAGCGCCCACAACACCGCCTTTGGAGTACGGATCTTTGTTCATCGGGCGAAATGGGATTCCTGGCTGATATGTCGGATCATAAAGCCAACTTGGGTCTTTGAACTCTTGCGTACGCGTAATTGTAACTGGATATGCAACTCCGTTTCCATTTGGGTCGGTCATGATCAGCCACGGGCCGTCTGGGCGATTGACTATGTATGGCGGAGATGCTGCCGAAGAACCATCTGCGGAAGTTCCAGCAGAACCGGAACTGTTGCCCGTGACCGAACCATCATCTGCGGCAAAAGCGCCTGCCGCAGCAGTGGTAACTCCAATTTCAAATTCGCTCTACGCGGCGCTCTCACCCTCATACCAAACGGTTTTCGCTGCTGTGATTGCGACTTGATAATTAGTTTCAGCATTTACCTCTGCAGTGCTCCAAGTGGTTTCAGCCTCCGACTTTGCAATGGCGTACGCGGCCCATGCCGCAGATTCGCTGGTGTCCCAAGCCGTTTCAGCGGCTGCCACTGCGGCATCGTAGGTGTCGGATGCTCCGTCCGCAGCGGTTTGCCAGATTGCCGTGGCGTTGGTGTCAGCCGTTTCATAAGCTGTCCACGCCAATGCTTCGGCGTCGTCCCAATCTGTCTCAGCGGCCTGCATTGCGGCGGAGTAAACACCTTCCGCTTCGGTTTCGGTCTCGTGCCAAGCTGTGTTGGCCGTTTCTTCTGCCGTATCGTACACATCCCGTGCATCGGTTTCAGCGTCTGTCCATGCCTGTTCGGCGTCGGCGATGGCGGTATCGTATCGAGTCTCCGCCGCTGCTTCTTCAGTATTCCATACATCGTCTGCATCATCAACGGCAGTGTTGTACTGAGCCCACGCATCGGCTTCCGTCGTGTTGAATGCGGCGATGGCGTCGTCGTAAGCTGTGTCATAAACTCCGCGAGCATCGACTTCGGATTCGTTCCAAGCCGTTTCGGCATCTGTCATGGCGGTGTTATAGTCGGTTGACGCCGTTGCTTGAGTCTCATTCCATTCGTGCGCGGCGTCATCGACTGCTGAGTGCCATGTTTCCTCCGCCGTATTGATGGACGCCCAGTACGCCGTGGCGGCAGACGCTTCGGCGGAGGCAAAAGAAGCCCATGCGGAGTTCTCCGTTGAGTGCCATTGAGCGTCTGCATTCGCCATGGCGGTGTTGTAAGCATCGTATGCGGCGGTCATGTCGTAGCTGCCGTCGTTCATCATGGATTCCATCGCGATTCCGTATGCGACGTTCATCTCATTGGTTGCAGCGACATAGGCGGCTTGCCAGACAGCGTTGCACCCTCGACGACACTTGCGTACGCCGCATAGGCGGGATCGACAATGCCGTTGTAAGTATCTGCGGCTCCTTGGGCCGCTGAATTGTAGTCCGCGGTGGCGTCATCAACATGACCGTTGTACGTGGCATTCGCATCGTCCATCGTCGAGTTGTAGGCATCAGCCGCATCCTGAGCGTCCGCGTCGAACGTTGCGTCGGCAGTCGTCATTTGTCCGTCGTAAACATCGGCGGCGGCCTGAATCTGAGAGTCTGCCAGTTCGTTCGCGGCATCGACATCGCCCGTATATCCCTCCCAAGCCGTATCGACCGTGGAATTCCATGCGTCTGTTGCCGCATCGACATCGCTGTTGTACGCTTCAGCGGCATCTGTCGCTGCTGTATTGTAGATCCCGTTGGCAGCAGTCACCGCATCGTCATAGACGCCGCCCGCGGCGGTCATCGTCGAGTTATACGCTCCGTCGGCGGTTTCCATCGTCCCGTTGTAGGCATCCGCCGCATTTTGAGATTGCGTGTCATATTCGGCGTTCGCTGTCGCAACCGCCCCGTCATACACGCCGGATGCCGTATCCATTGTGTCGTTGTAGACTCCGTTCGCAGCGTCCATTGTTGTGCTGTAGGCATTGTCAGCGTTTGTGTACGCAGTGGATAGGACAGAATTTGCAGTATTGACTTGGCCGTCATATTCATTCCACGCGGATTGTTCAGTGGAATTGTAAGCCGCGTCGGCGTTGAGCATATCTGCGTCATAGTCGTATGCTGCAACCTGCGACTGCAAGTTGTACGCGGAATCGGCGGTCGCGACGGAATTCTGATAGGTCTCATACGGCGTCGCACTCAACAGTACTCGTGGCTCGAACGCTTCAACAATTGCCGGTGTTCCACTGCCCCATCGTTGTGAAGCGGAACGTCGCCGTGAGGGTGGGAAGACCGTTGTGCGAACTGCGGTCAGAAACTCGCGAACCCGTGTACTCGACATGGAAGATCTCTCCGGTTGGGTGCGTGTTCATTTAGTGGTGATGGTTAGCAACCTCACCCTCGGTTAATGAAGTCTGCCTATGGCGATGTCGAAGTGTCAATGCCGATAGTGCAACCAAATTTTGAGATAGTGAAACCCGGTTGAGCCACTGAACTGTTCAAACGCCTCGCGTCGTGGACGCTCGCTCAGTACGATTCGAAGCGTCAGACCACTCTGCTTTTTTGCAAACTCACCTAGAGAGAATCAAGGAAGACTGGTGCCATCCTAAGGCAAAAAAATGGAAGGCCGAACATTATACAGTATTGGGATGCAGCTCATTGTTTCACGCCTGATTCCGTCAGCAGCATTCTGGATCCTGGCTTCCAGTTGTCTATCAATTCTTACATCAAAGAGCCCCCCGATTTTGCGATGTTCGGAAGAGCGACGGGGATTCGAAACGCAGAATGATGGGTGATATGCAGAGCCAACCGAATTCACGTCACCCCATTCGGGGTTTGATGGGATTTGCTGGAATGCTTACCTGTGGTTTTCACCACAGGCTACCAACCGCCGCTGCTCCGCAGCCAATCGCAGACAACAAACGACCTTGGCAAGAGCATTTGCGATTGGCTGCGGAGCAGCCGTGTGCGGTAGCCTCGGGTGCAAACCCGAGGAACGCTGGCCATGCGAATGCGCAAAGCTCCGGAGGAGCGACGTCGATGGTGTGCGTGGTAATGTTCGAACTATCAATTCCGCGTTGCTCCGCCATCGTTTTTTAACGTCATCCGATTCGGGCGTCTTAGATTTCCGGATGATTGGTGACCTCTGGCTGGCACCACAGGCTACCAACTACCACTGCTCCGCAGCGAATCGCAGCCATTAAAACCATGGCCACAAACTCATGCTACTGCGAACAACAAGTTCCACCACAAAGCTGTTTTTGAATGGAACTCGAACGCTCGTTCAACACTGCAACGCAACCTAGCAAATGGACGCAAACAGTTAAGCGGTGTAAGATTCGTCGACGGTGACATTCGCCGGTTCTGATTTTGGCGAATACAAATGCTCAAACAATTTTCTGTAGTGGAGAAGGCGTCGTGGCAGATTCAGATAAAGCCGTCATTGAAAGGCTACGTGAAGAATGCGACACGATGCGTTCGCGAGTCGAAGCGATATTGACGTGCGAGGCTGCGATCGAATGTCTCGAAGCCGAGGACGTGTTTGGGAAGAACTTTGGGGAACTTCTGTTCTCGGACGTGCGAGCATTGTCTGAGGCAATCAAAACTGCAGATGCCGCGCTTGGATTGACAGACGCGTGAGTGACGATCCTAAAACGCGAAATTGGATTCAGATGCATACTGTTCGCGGCACGATTTGAATGGAACCATTGAACACGGACCACCACCAACATGAGGCACAAGTTTTGACCACGGATTTCACGGATTACACGGATAAATTGCGGTTCATTCCATCAGTGCTATCCGTGTCATCCGTGGTAAAAAACAACTCATTTATGACCGCATGGAGTGTAGTTCATTTCAAACGTCCGCTTCGTCGGCTTGCGGCTCGTCCACTGAGCAATCAGCATCGGAGGACAGGTCGGGCTACTTTTCTGACAGCGTGACATTCAGCCGCTTGCCAACTGCATGCGCCAGCTTCTTCAGAGTATCGAGCGTTGGAGATCCTGCACCGCTGAAGAGTCGCGACAGGTTTGCACGGTCGATCCCAGTTCTGGCTTTGATGTTTTCCAACGACAGATTCTGTCTGTCACGTTCCGCGCTGATCGCTGCCACAATGTCAGCAATCTGCGCTTCTTCCGCATCCAGCCGCGCGAATGCTTGACGGGCTTGCTGTTTTGTGGCAGCAATCACTTCCGGACGCTCCTCTTCGGCAATCGCCTTTCGAAGTCTGTCCCGCATCGCTGGCGTCAGCGCGGGCACCAGTCTGACGGAAGCCTCGTTTGATGCCGTTGACTTCTTTTTCATGGCTTGTCCTTTAGCTCGAACCCAGTAATCGGGAGCACGCACCATTCCACTTCAATCCACTCGAAGACATACTGCCAGTCCTGGCAAGTCAGCCCGTGTTGTTGCACTTTATCGACACTCTCGCCCTGTTCGTCGGACCAGAGATATGCGTAAACTGCCATCCGTCATTCCTTCTGAGTGTTGGCACAAGATACAACACTGATTGGGTGTTGGCAATAGCGAAAAGCGAATGGTTTGAAGCTCATTGCTGATTCGATGATCTGCGGCCCGATACTGTTCGGCCAAAGACAAATGCGGCTAACATGAGCTGGTGCCATGCACCTGAAAGCTTTGTGTGATTCGCAACTGGACGCAACCAAACCGCCTGATCGGCAACACTTCAGCGTACCGATTCACCGTCGGCAGTCATCCAGAAATCTTCTCTCGATTCCTTGATGATTTCCAATCGGTGCTGGCCGCGTATCCGAATTCGCAGACATACATATCTTCATGCCTGGAAAATACGATTGAGTTCTGGCCGACAGAATGGTGTCGCAGTTTCAAACGCCACTGCGTCCCACGCGGTGTGACTCGCTGGTTTCGCTAGCCGTTGTTGCCGACTGGTGCGAAGCTTGTTGCTTTCCCCGGCCAGCCGAATCCTCACGAAGCGGTCAAAGGCATCTGGCCAGCTCCGTGGTACAAACGCATCTACAAATACATCCGCCCAGCCGACTGGATTCAGCAGCATTGGCGTTGAATGGCGGATCTTCTACTAAAACTTAGCTCGAACAGTTACACTCGGCACCACCGCTTGCGGGTTTGTTTTGTACTATTGCAGGAGTGCCGAGATGTTAAACCTTTCTCTTGTCTTCAGTTTGTTGTCGTCGGGTTTGATGCTTTGCACTGAAGATAGTCCAGCAGTGTCGCTGAGCGACTCCGAAGAAGGATGGACGCACGCCGCTCCCAGAGATGACGCGGCTCCGACATTTGCGTTTCAGCCGAAAGGCGGATTGAATCAATCCGGAAGTCTATTGACGACCTCCGACAATCGCCAGGGACTGCACGGCTGGTGGCAACAGACAGTGCCGGTTGAAGGTGGGCGATATTATCGCTTCTCTGCTTTGCGGAAAGCGGTGAATGTCGAGTATCCTCGACGGGCGGCCGTCGCTCGCGTCTTTTGGACTGATAAAGACGGCAACGCGGCCGTACATGATTTCAATGCAACAACGACCTATCGAGAAGGCGAGCGTCCAAGATCAGAGCCTGAATATCCTGCGGACAGCGCTGAGCAATTCGAAGGTTGGACAGAAGTGGCCGGAGTCTTTCGATGTCCGTCGAATGCGACTCAGGCCAAAATTGAATTGTCGTTTCGCTGGGCGAGCGATGCGTCAGTCGAATGGTCGAACGTGCAACTGCAGGCCATCGAAACACCGAAGTCCCGTCTCGTGAAACTGGCAACGGTCCACTTTGGTCCTGCAGCCGGAACGACGAACATGGAAAAATGTCAGCAGTTCGCTCCTCTAATTGCCAGGGCTGCTCAGCAGAAAACGGATCTTATTGTGTTGCCGGAAACACTCACGTACTTCAATTCAAACCGAACGATGGCCGACTGTGCGGAAACGATTCCCGGGCCTTCGACACAATACTTTGGAACGCTGGCCAAGCAACATGATCTGTACATTGTGGCTGGTCTGGTAGAACGCGAGCAGCATCGAATCTTCAACGTCGCCGTGTTGATCGGACCAGATGGAAACGTTGTCGGTAAGTACCGCAAGGTGGCACTGCCTCGTACGGAGATTGACGCGGGGGTTGAACCCGGGGACGACTATCCTGTCTTTGAAACTCGTTTCGGCAAAGTCGGTATGATGGTTTGTTATGACGGATTCTATCCGGAAGTCGCCAGAGAACTCAGCAATCGCGGCGCGGAGGTTATTGCGTTTCCTGTCTGGGGCTGCAATCCGTTACTCGCATCGGCCCGTGCCTGCGAAAACCACGTTTACGTCGTGAGCAGTACGTACACGGACATCGCAGCGAACTGGATGATCACCGCCATCTTTGGACGCGATGGACGCCCGCTCGCTAAAGCGAAAGACTGGGGCGAGGTTGTGATTTCGGAAGTCGATCTGGGTCAGCCAGCGATCTGGCATAGTCTTGGAGACTTTCACGCAGAAATCCTGCGACATCGGCCACCAGTAACCCCGTCAGTTCCATGATGCTTCAATTCCCACCGCAACTGGGGAAATTGGCATCATCGCTTGCTGAGCATCCTGAACTCGACCAGAATCGTATGTCCAGTGCATTACTTTTTACAGATCTCTGAAGGTTATTCGCAATGAAGGCTATGTTGTTAACTGAGTACAAGAATTTGACGGTAACGGAGTTTCCAAAGCCAGAGATTTCTCCAAACGACGTCCTTGTACAAGTTCGCGCCTGCGGGATCTGCGGCAGTGATATTCATGGCTACGATGGCAGCACAGGCCGGCGAATTCCGCCTCTTGTAATGGGACATGAAGCGGCCGGAGTCATCACGGAAATCGGCAGCGCTGTGACATCATTTAAGATTGGCGATCGAGTCACGTTTGACTCAACCGTTTGGTGTGGACACTGTTTCTTCTGTCGGCGCGGTGATATTAATCTGTGCGACAATCGCATGGTGCTGGGTGTTTCCTGCGGTGACTATC
>Ga0105044_10006224_pt1 | contig 16405 bp, 10 predicted proteins | sample MAT01_FD_78092 | JGI IMG/M metagenome (GOLD analysis project Ga0105044, IMG submission 78092) | Freshwater microbial communities from Lake Fryxell liftoff mats and glacier meltwater in Antarctica - MAT-01 | ecosystem: Environmental > Aquatic > Freshwater > Ice > Liftoff microbial mat | place... | reverse complement strand
GAGTGCATTATCACCAGCGAACAACTTACAACGTGGGTAAAAAAACTCGAATCGGCAACATTATTTTGTTTTGATACCGAAACCGATGCGCTCGATTCCATGCAGGCTGGATTAGTCGGCATTAGTCTGTGCGTGCAAACAGGTGAAGCGGCCTATATTCCTGTGGCTCATCGTTATCCGGGTGCGCCGACGCAATTGTCATGGGAAGAGGTTTCTACTGCCTTGAAGCCGGTGTTGGAAAATGCGGGCATTCACAAAGTTGGCCAGCACGGTAAATACGATTTGCATGTGCTGCGTCGCCACGGCATCAATGTCCAGGGCTATACCGAAGACACCTTGCTGGAAAGTTTTGTTTTTAACGCCGGCATCTCGCGCCATGACATGGACACTCTGGCGCAGAAATACCTAGGCTACACGACCATCAAATTTGAAGAAGTTTGCGGCAAGGGCGCCAAACAAATTTCATTTGCCGACGTCGATTTGGAACACGCTACCGCGTATGCCGCAGAAGACGCCGACATCACATTGCGCTTGCATCAGGTTCTCTCGGAAAAACTGAAAGCCACGCCGAGTCTGGAAAAAGTGTATCGCGACATCGAAATGCCACTGGTTCCGGTGCTGACACGGATGGAAGCCAATGGAATACTGATCGATGCCGTCGAATTAAAACGTCAAAGCGCCGATCTAGCGCAACGCATGCATGCCACGCAGCAGCGTGCCTACGAAATTGCCGGACGCAGTTTTAATCTCGATTCGCCAAAACAAGTCGGTGCCTTGTTGTTTGATGAATTAAAGCTTCCCGCAATGGTGAAAACACCGGCCGGCGCACCTTCGACCAATGAAGAAGCGCTGGAAGCCATCGCCGATCAACACGAATTACCGCGCCTGATTCTGGATTATCGTGGCATGGCAAAACTTCGCAGCACTTATACCGACAAATTACCGGAAATGATTAACCCGACCACGGGTCGCGTGCATACTAGTTACCACCAAGCCGGTGCCGCAACTGGGCGTTTGTCATCGAATGACCCCAATCTGCAAAACATCCCAATCCGCAGTGAAGACGGCCGCCGCATTCGCAAAGCGTTTATCGCGCCGCCCGGAAGAATTCTGGTGGCCTGCGATTATTCGCAAATTGAATTACGCATTATGGCGCATTTGTCGGAAGACCCCGGATTAGTAAACGCGTTTGCCAGTGGCATTGACGTGCATAAAGCAACTGCTGCGGAAGTATTCGGTGTTCCGGTGGCAGAAGTCTCAGGTGACCAACGCCGCGCTGCCAAAGCGATTAATTTCGGTCTGATGTATGGCATGAGTGCGTTTGGTTTGGCGAAACAATTGGGTATCGGCCGTGGCGAAGCGCAGGATTACATTGCACTTTATTTCGCGCGTTACCCAGGAGTACGCGAATTCATGGACCGCATTCGCGCCAAGGCACGCGAAGACGGTTTCGTCGAAACCGTTTTTGGTCGTCGGCTTTATTTGCAGGAAATACAATCCCGCAACCAAGCACAACGCGCTGGAGCCGAACGTGCGGCAATCAACGCACCCATGCAAGGCACCGCTGCCGACATCATCAAGCGGGCAATGATTTCGGTGGATGGCTGGATAGTCAATTATTCGGACAAGGCCTTGTTGCTACTTCAGGTACACGATGAATTGGTGCTGGAGTGCGATGAAAGCTTCAAAACCACATTGATTACCGAAGTAAAGGCGCGAATGGAGTCTGCCGCTGAACTTCGCGTGCCACTGATTGTCGATGTAGGGTCGGGAACCAATTGGGACGAGGCGCATTAACCCAATTTATATATCTATCTTGTTGATTTTAGAGCGTTTTTTTTGGCGTGAATATTAGCTGAATCGAACAAGAATTTAACGCCAGCATTCACGAACTTTACATGCCCATGGGTGTCTTATATACGCAACGGACGCAATGTTCGTTGCGGATCACTCCCTCCCCTGAGTAGATCCTGGAAGCCGGATTTCCCCATTCGGCTTCCAACCCCTAGCCCCGCATGCTTCCCCTGGCATGTGGGGTTTTTTTTATGTTGTGCAGCAGTGGTTTAAGCCGCGATTCTTCCGAGCGTTCGTGGCTTACACCACACCTACAACGCAAGCCAATCTCTTGCTTTTAAATAATCCTGTAAGCGTGCTTCAGCACTGCCGGCTTCCGGACTGTATTGATATTCAAAGCGCACGCGCGGTGGCAGGCTCATCAAGATGCTTTCGGTGCGGCCACCACTTTGCAAACCGAATAATGTACCGCGATCCCAGACCAGATTGAATTCGACATAACGGCCACGCCGATATAACTGGAATTCGCGTTCGCGTTCGCCATAAGGCGTATTTTTTCTTTTTTCTATAATCGGCAGATACGCCTCCAGAAACCCATTGCCGACCGCTTGTTGATAGGCAAAACAGTTTTCAAAATCCGGCGTATTTAAATCATCGAAAAACAGACCACCAATACCGCGAGCTTCCTGGCGATGTTTAAGAAAAAAATATTGATCGCACCATTGCTTGTGTTTTTGGTAGCGATCTTTGCCAAACGGCTCGCATAAATCGTGCGCAACTTGATGCCAGTGTTTGACGTCTTCATCAAACGGATAAAAAGGCGTGAGATCAAAACCGCCCCCAAACCACCAAATCGGGTCGGCATTTTTTGGCTGCGCTTCAAAATAGCGGACATTCGCATGCGCGGTAGGTAAATACGGGTTGCGTGGGTGAATGACCAGTGAGACCCCGACTGCGCGCCAGGGTGCACCTGCGAGTTCGGGCCGATGCGCGGTTGCCGAACCCGGCAAGGTATTGCCCGAGACATCGGAAAAGCCGACACCGGCTTGTTCAAACACCGAACCTTCTTTCATTACCCTTGAACGACCGCCGCCGCCTTCGGCGCGCTGCCAAGTCTCTTCCTCAAATCGTTGGCCGCCGTCACTGCTTTCCAGCGCCGAGCAAATACGATCTTGCAGCGTGAGTAAATAAGCTTGAACATTATCGACGTTTGTCATGAGCACCTCTGTGTGCACTATGATAACGTCAATCATCACCGTTATAATATTCACCTAAATGAGCACGACTAAGCTTCCATCCCGTATCAACGTCAGCCATCTTGATAATTCTCAAGCGGCATTCCAGTTTGATTTTTCCGATGGCCAGCATGCGGCGAATCGGATTGCCTGCGAATTCCTGTCCGGCGAGCAGGATTTAGAATCCTGGCAAATTCTGGACAATAAACGCTACCGCTTCGTCATCATTGATATTTCGGAAGCCGAACTAACAATCGAGCAAGCCACCGCTAAGGCGTATCGGGATTTGCTAGAACAAGTACGCCCTTCCAAACATCCGTATTTGCTGCGAATCTGGAATTATTTTTCGGATATCAATCAGGGCCAGGGCGACAAAGAGCGTTATCGCGGTTTTTGTGTTGGCCGCTCGCAGACCGTTGATGGCCAGTTCAATACACCACCACCGGCAGCAACCGCGATTGGTACCGATGGCAGCGACGGCAAGCCCACGAGTTTGCAGCTGATCGCCTTATGCTCGAGTGAAGTCGCACGCACCCTCGAAAACCCCAGACAAACACCAGCCTGGCGTTATCCCCGCGAGTACGGTCCGGTGCCACCGGGTTTCTCACGCGGCATTATTCTGGATGAAGACACTGAAAGTCCGCGTTTATTGGCATCGGGCACCGCAAGTATTGTTGGACATGTGTCGCAACATATTGGCGAGGTCGCCGGACAGCTCAGTGAGAGTCTGGCCAATCTTCAAGCCTTGCTGGCGGAAGGCAGTAAACAATCTGGCCGTGATTTTCATATTGATGATTGCGAGGCATTACGGGTTTACTTGCGCAAGCCAATCGATCTGCCCGTAGCCGAATCCATCATTACCGCTGCCGGTATTGACCGCGACCGTGTCTTGTATTTGCGTGGCGATATCTGCCGTCGTGAACTAGACGTTGAGCTAGAAGGTGTGTTTGTTGCATCGTAGGGTGGGCATTGCCCATCTTGGATTAAAAGCGGATCACCACGAAAAAACCAGAAAAGCTTTAAAAAAGCCAAGAAAACTAATTTTAAATTACGCTCTTTCTTTTATGTTTTCTCGGTTTTTCTCTTGTTCATTTTCGACGCTTCTCAGTGATACGCTTTTGTATTTGATCGATTCGGTGGGCAATGCCCACCCTACAAAATCAGTCCATCGTCCCGGCATATAAACGCAAACATAGAGTCCGCGATAAATTTCTTAACACCTTGATAGCGACACTCGGGATAGTTTCGCTGAGTTTGTCAAATGCCTGATTACTGATTGAAAGCAACAAAGTATCAGCAACGGCAGTCACATCTGCACTACGCGGCGTCTGCATCAGAAAGGCCGCTTCGCCAAATAATTGACCGGCCCCCAGTGTTGTCAATACGCGCCGTTGACCGCGTTTACTCGAAGACACTTCGACCGCGCCTTCGAGGATCAAATACATGGCGCTGCCGCCATCACCTTTGTTCAATAGAACATCGCCCGGGCCAGACGCAATTTGTTCTGCGGCAAGAAATAATTGCTGCTTCTCCTCACCATCCAGATCATCGAGCAAAGGAATACTTAAATCCATCAAGCGCTCGTCAAATTGTTTCAGGAAATCATCGACTGCCAACACCCGCACGCTACCGGGCTTGCTATGCGCGCTGAAAGTTTGTTCAAACCAATCGCCCAAACTCACATTGGGTGGATACTGCATTACCTGAGTCAACAACGGCGATTTGACCGCTTCAAAATGCCCCCAATCGCCGGTAATCATCACCATCGGAATACGGAAGCCAGCTTCTTCATGAACAAAACCTGGCGCATAACGGCGAAAGCCCATCACTTCATACAAAGACACTAGATGTGACTGGCAATGCAGGAAAGCCAACTCGCCACCAGCTTCACGGATGCAATCGAATGCCGTCTTGAAAAAATCGGCTGCTAAGCCTTTACCGCGATATTCGTTGGTCACGATCATTCGTGAAAAAATATATTGCTGGTTCGGCTCAACCGGGAATTTTCTATTTTCGTACAGCTCACGCCAGCTACTGTCTTTGTCTAACTGATCCACCGGCGTAATGCGAAAGGTGCCGACCATTTGCTCGTGGTCAAATGCCGCCAATACAATCGAATAGGCGTCTTCGGGGTCTTTTAAAGATTGCAGGTCGTCATTGCAACCTTCCGGGCGACGTCCCAGTTCATTCACATAAACCTGATAACGAAGACGTGCCACGGCATCGAGTTCTTCGACCGAATTAATCGGTCGAATAAATAAATGATTGGTCTTATTACTGGCAACACCCATCTTGCCGCTCCCCAGCTGCTAGTAGCGCATTCTGGCATCCTTGCGACAGGGTTTTTCACCTTGCATCACGAAGAAAGTGCCGGTTGTCGGGAAAATCACCCGCATTTCGGGTTTGTATTTATTGACTTGCCGCTTTTTGACTTCCAATGTGCTTATCCAGAAAGGTCAGCAAGCGCTCCGCAAAATCCAGTTTATTGGCCATCAAATAATTTCCATGGCCTTCTTTTGGATAAATCACCATTTCTACCGGCATGTGATTTCTTTCCAAGGCTGCCTGCATTCTTTTCGTGTGTGCGGGCGGGGCGGTTTGATCCGAGTCGCCAGCTGCCAGTAATACCGGGATTTTTATTTTATGGGCAACAAGATTAGGTGAGTAAATATCGTAATCTTTGGTACCCAGAGTCATGTCGAAAAAACGGCGACTCGCAGTGTTGACATCACTGTCATCGGTATAAACTTTGGCTAAATCGTAAACCCCAACATTACCGATCGCGCATTGATAAAGATCGGGCTCTTTCGCAGCACCCATTAGAGCCGCATAAGCACCATAGCTCGAGCCATAAATACAAATTCTTTTTGAATCGGCAATGCCTTGTTTAATGAGCCATTGCGTTGCATCGGTCAAATCATCCTGCATGGCGCGACCCCAGCCATGGTAGCCCCGAACCATAAAGTCTTTGCCGTAATTACTTGAGCCGCGAAAATTGACTTGCATCACTGCATAACCGCGATTGGCTAGCATCTGGGTTTCAGCATTAAACCCCCAACTATCATGAATGCCAAACGGTCCACCATGCGGGTTTATCACCACAGGTAGATTTTTTCCGTTGCTACCTTTCGGCACACTGAGAAATCCATTGATATCCAAACCATCACGAGCTTTAAATTTCACGGGTGTCATGACCGCTAGGTCTTCACTCTTAAACCAAGTGGCGTTCGATGCAATAATCGACGCTTTACCCGTGTTTGTGTCATACAAGTAAAACTCTGCTGGCCGCAAATCAGAGGTAACGACGTAAACTCCCAAATGCCCATCTTTCGTAAAGGAGGTAGGAAAAACATCATCCTCCGGAAAAGCATTCAGCAATTTTTTCAGCGCTAACGCGTAGGGGTCAGCTTTATTAATAAAACTGGTTCTTGGCAAGCCATCATTGAAACGTATGGCATAAACACTGCCATCTACAGGCGATCTTAAGAAAGCTTCCGGATCGACATTATCGTCACGCATGAGCAGGGTCTTCTGCTTAGTCGCCATATCAAACTCATAAATGCCGTCGGGTCCTTTTTCTTCTTTAATTTGAAAATAGGCTTTTTTATTTCCAGCCTAGTAGCCTCGTATATAAATACTTTGCTTGGTCTCCGCTTCTTTATTTATAAGCTCCCAGGAAGATTTTTCATTGGTCTTGTAAAAAAGCCGCTGGGTGATTTGTTGTGAATATGAGCAATAAGCAAAGTGAACTTCGCCTAATGTGTTGGCTTCAAGATCACAATTTTGTTCCGGGGCATAGACTACCGGTCCATTTCTAATGCCCGTCACCACATTCATGCGCTGCGCTGAACCGCCACCTTTCTGGTTGGAATATCCCGAGCTGATCAATACGTTGTCATCGTCCTGTACCAGAGTGCTGATCATATAACCACCATGTACCAAACCCTGCTTTGAGCCATCTGCATTGACGCCGTAAATACCAGGTTGGTTTCGCGGTGCGGATAACCGCCCTTGTTTCAAAGCGGTGTAATAGAGTATTCGTTGATTATTGACCCAATAAAAATCGGTGACATGGGCTTTTTCCTGAAGCACGACCTTCCCGGTCATTTGCATGTCCGATAAACGCAAAATGATCAGAACAGTCCTGTTTTCTTGAGGTACTGTTGCAGCTAAATAGTCACCTCCGGGAGAAATTTCCATTGTGTCGAAAGCATGTAGTTTGTAAAAATCACTGACGGGATATTTCTTAACATCCATTGCATGGCTTGGCAATTGCACTAGCATTGCAAGCAGCAACGATGCCGTTGGTATAAAAAGAAGGGATTTCATATTTTCCTAATGATGCAAATTAAGTTTGTTTTTTTCCGGTTCCGCACAGAAGTTTGATCTTACGAATCATTTTCTTTCGGCGTTTTTTCTTTAGCCTTGGCCTTTTTATCTATTTTTTCCTGCTCGGTTTCTTCTTTTGTCTTACAGGCCAATATCCGTTCGTTGCCCAACACACGTACAGTCCAATCCCTATCCAGCGCGCTATTAACTTGGCCACTTACGAAATACCTGAAGCATGGCTTAGCTTTTAGGTAAAGCGATTTGTCATGATTTTTCTTTGCGACCTTCATTCCTGATTTTTCTGCCGTCATTTCTACAAAATGAAATCCAGGAGTGATTTTCATTTCGTCACGACCATCCCAATAAGCTTTGCCATCAACAGCACGCAGCCGCACTTGAAAATTATTAGCGTCGGTTTTTTCGATCTCCCGTGTTTCGATCATGGCATACGGCGCTGTCGCTAGTATAGGTAATAAAATCAGCATATTCATGCTCATCTGGTTTCCTTCGTTTCAACTTTCAAAGTCCGCTCAAACAACTCATAGATCCGCCGATATTGGTCGTACCAACTCTCCGGATGCACATAGGCATGGCGTTCCAGCGGGTAGCTCGCCAGTTCCCATTTATCTTTTTTCAACTCGATCAAGCGCTGCGATAAACGCACCGAATCTTGGTAAAACACATTGTCGTCCATCATGCCGTGGCTAATCAGTAAATTGCCGCGAAAGTTTTCGACATATTCAATCGGCGAGGATTTTTTATAGGCTTCCGGATCAAGCTGCGGTGTGTTGAGGATATTGCTGGTGTATTCGTGGTTGTAGGAAGTCCAATCACTAACGGGGCGTAACGCGGCACCGGCTTTGAAGGTTTCCGGCGCGCGGAATAGCGCCATGAAACTCATAAAGCCGCCGTAGCTGCCGCCGTAGATGCCTACTTGCTCGCGATTGCCTTGTTGCTTAGTCACCAGCCAATCCACGCCATCAAGATAATCTTCAAGTTCGGGATGTCCCATTTGGCGGTAAATCGCAGTGCGCCAATCTCGGCCATAACCTTCTGACGCGCGGTAATCCATATCTAAAACAACGTAACCTTTTTGCACCAGCATATTATTGAACATCTGCTCGCGAAAATAAGTTGGATAACGTGAATGCACGTTCTGCAAATAACCGGCGCCATGGACAAACATGACAACGGGATATTTTTTCCCAGTTTCAAATTGCGCTGGCTTGTATAACTTTGCCCAGATGGTTCCTGCGCCATGACTTGAAGGGACTTGCACAAATTCCGGTGTGATCCAGTTGCGTGCCTTGAATTCTGCCGTACGGGTGTCGGTCAGTTTTACTGTTGCGCCATCAGCGACATTCACCACCGCCGCTTGTGCCGGCATATAGCTGCTTGAATAACGCAGCAGCAAGGTTTTGCTGTCCGGCGATAAACTGAAATCCTCAACGCCATCCAAAGCGGTTATTTCACGCACATTGCCATTGCGATTGGTGGCACAGACTTCGTAATCACCGGGCCAGGCACGATTGCATAAGACGTAGGCGGTAGATTTATCGTTTGACCAAACTGGTGCCGAGGCTTCCCATTTTCCACTGGTTAATGCTTTGGCTTTCGCACCCAAAGCCTGGGTGTAGAGATGCGAATAACCGGTTTCTTCCGACATATACCAAAGCGTGCTGGTGTCGAGCCAGCCAAATTCATTGAAGTTCCAGTTAATCCAGGCCTTGTCGGTCAAGCGATGTTGAGAAACCAGTTTGCCATTGGCGAAATCCACGGTGGCAATCCAGCGATCTTTATTATCAATGGCGCGCAACAGCACGGCGACTTGGGTGCCGGCATCATTAAATTGTGCCGCATCAATGCGAACGCCTCGATTACCTTTCAGGGCATCGAGTTTTTGTGCTTTACGAAATTCGGCCAATGGGTCGATTGCAATGCCGGGCAACGCATCGAGCGAAATATCACTGACGGCACCGGTTTTGGGGTTCACTAATTTCAAGTTTTGCGGTATCGGCGAATTTCTACCAACACGCACGCGCTCGTCTTCCGATTCTTCATAGCCCGATTCGGTTACGTATTTCGGTAATTTTCCAATACGACCTTCATCCGCTCCTTTGACTGAGGTAATCGCAAGTAACCATTGCCCAGCTGGCGACAATGCCGTCCAGTCAATTTGCACATCACTACCTAAATACGCTTTATTGATGGCGCGCGTGATGTCGGCTTTACGATCGGCTTCTGCTTTCGCCTTTAATTCTTCCCGATCATTCTTGATGCGTTTTAGCGTGCTGATTAAACGTAATTGCATGTCACGCAAGTCATCGGCTTTCTGCGCTTTATTCGGGTCGTTTTCGGCCACCGGCAAAGCTGCCGGCTCCTGCAAATGCGTGTTCAGCGACCAGCGATACCACTGATTACTTTCGCGATACAACACCGCCGTGCCATCGGCGCTGAAACGCGGATCGGTTTCGGCTTCGTTGCTTCGGGTGATTTGCAGCAAGCTACCGTTTTGTAGATTGCGCAAAAATACGTCGCCATTGCGCACAAACAGTGCTTGTTGATGCTGGGGATCAAACACAAAATTCTGGCCATCCTGGTTGGCAAGCCCATTATTTTCGACTTTTTTAGCGGTTCCGCCGCTGCGATTCATCACAAAAACATCGCGGATTGGCGAGCCCGTTCGCTTCTGACTGTAATGCAATTGTTGGCTATCCCATGACCACCAGGCGCTTTCCACGGGGGTTCCAATCCAGTCGGGGTGCGACATTGCCTGATCAAGCGTGATAGGCGTGGTTTGTGCCTGAACCGACAAACTGGCCAACGTGGCCAGTGCAAACAAGCGAACTCGCATGGAAACTCCGATGAATGAGGATGAATGGGAAAGCGGCTAGATTATCAAATTAGCTATTGTTTTTAGTGTGAGTCGGCGACAATTGTGCATTGCCAATCGATATTTCCATGATCGCTCACATTTATAAATCACTGCGCAAACCCGATGCCTATCTGTATTTGCGTGAGAAAGAAGGCTTCGGGCTGGTTCCGGACTCGATACGGGCACCCTTGGGCGAGATGGTTTTCGTGATGAGCCTGGAATTGACTGCCGACCGTGTATTGGCACGCGCCAATGCCGTCGTTGTTCGCTCTAATCTGGTGGAGCGCGGTTATTACCTGCAAGTTCCGCCAACGGTGCTCGACCCTTTAGTGGCTGGGGGCGTCGGCGATGGCTGAGTTATCCTCGGCAGCAGCAAGGCCCAAATCAGGCTGGCGTCAAATTCTTGTATTTGCATTTGCGATTTTATTCGCTGCACTTCCGCTACTGTTCACTTCAAGTTGGAGCGTTTTAGGTTTAATCGCTTCACAACTTTTTATGGGTCTGGGCTGGAGAACCTTCAGCACCGATCAAAAACCTTTGGCAAAATCGAAAGTCAAAACCGACTGGCTTGTGTTTGTCGGTTTGTGGTGCATGGCCTATGCATTGATGGCTTTGTTTCTTTATTGGCCTTTGCAATCGCTTCGGTATAGCGGCGCACTGATTTCTGCACTATGGCTAAGTGCCGCAGTGGCTTTATTGACTCTTATTTTTTGGCGACACTGGCCATGGCTGGCATTGGCCGAACAAGGCAGTGACCGCGTTTCAAAATGGCTGGCGCTTGATTCTGCTCCACAGGCATACAGTTTCATGCCCGGCTTAATTACGACACTGCAATGGTTTCTGGTCATTGCATTAGGCCTGAGTTTTGGCCTGGATGAATTTATTCCGGGCTCGTTATTTTTGCCGGCACTCTTAGCGCAATTTTTATTGAGCGTTGCCTTGCATTGGCGTTTGCATGCGATTGAAATTACCAGCGTAAGAAAAGCCATTGATGACCCTGCATTAAAACCTGCCAGCATTCTGATCAATGAAAAACAGGCTGTCGCGGAACCGGTTTCGCTTTATGCCGCTGCACGGCGTAATCAGGTCGATGCCGCATTAACAGCGATACAAAACGGTGCCGATGTCAAAGCGCTGCCCGACAGCAAGGACGTTGATCAACGCAGCTTGCCGATGCTGGCCGTTTTGCTCAGCGACTTGCGTCTGCTGCGCGAATTAATTGCCCGCGGCGTTGATATTAATCATGCGCATCTTGGTTTAACCCCTCTGCTCACCGCGACTCGCGACAGTTGGCATGGTCGCCCTGAAGCGGTGATGATGTTGCTCGCCAATGGTGCCGATACTCGTATTGCCGATAACGACGGCTATACCCCCTTGCACCATGCTGCCCGCAGTTCCGATCCCGCCGTCGCTGCTTTATTGCTCGACGCCGGTGCTTCGCATGAAGCACTGACCAAAGAAGGTTTCAATGCATTGGGTGTTGCCTGTATTGCTAATAATTGGCGCCTGGCAAAATTCCTGATGGAACGCGGCAGCAAGAGCGAGCCTGCCAATGGTCAGTCGGCCTTGATTGCCGCAGCCATGGGCGAGGACGACACCGCTGGCGTGCAATTATTATTGCGCCATAAAGCGCGGGTCGATGCCCGTGGTGCGCAGCAAAATACCGCGCTCTTGCAAGCTTGCACATTGGGCAACACCGATATCATTGGGGTATTGCTGGACGCCGGTGCCGATCGCAATGCTCGTGATGATGCACAAAGCTCGCCCTTGCTTGAAGTCGCAGCACAGGGCTCGATCGAATCGCTAATGCGTTTGTTGCAGGCAAAACCGGATGTTCGTGCGATCGATCTGGAAGGCAGAAATGCCTTGCATCTCGCTTGCGCCAACAATGCCTCGCCGGAGTTTATCAAGCAGCTTATCCAAAGCGGAATCGCCAGTGATCACGCCGACAATGACGGCACGCGTGCCATTGACGTTGCGATTGCCAAAGAGAACTGGCCAGTAGTGGCCGTGCTCGACCCAGAACATGAAATCCCCAGCTCGCTGACCGACAATTTATTTGAAGAGCATCAACTACAACCTTCACCGCGACAACTCATTCGCGAAGCCCTGCAACAAAATGCCGAAGCCGATGTTTCTGCTTATTTGCAAGATTGCAATGCCGAAATTTTGTCATCGATGTTATTAGAATTCGCCGGAGACGCCGACGTATGCCGCATGGAATTGCTGCTGCAAAACGGTGCCCGTGCCGATACCGCACTGGAAGATGGCGATAGTGCTTTTTTCCATCTGCTCGACCGTGCTGGCCATGCACAACCTGCATTGCTTTATTTGCTCGATCGCGGCACTTCACCCAGCGGACTCGGTGGTTTGTCGCGCTATTTAGCGGTCTGCCTGAAAAACGAATATGTCACACGCAGTTACGAAAATTTCGCATTGCAATTACTCGAACGTGGCGCTGATGCGTTCGGGCATCAGGCTAAACACGAAGCGCCTTTATTGCAATCGATTCATCTGGGCTGGCCTCGTTTGACCGAAACACTTTTGCAAAGCGGCGTAAATCCGAACCAGCGTGACGCCCGTGGTTTCAGCGCCCTACATCTTGCTGCCCATCTGGGTCGCGAAAACAGTATTAAGCAACTTATGGTATTTGGTGCCGACATCAGTGCCCGCACGGCAGATGGTCAATCGGCATTAGGCATTGCCTTGGCAGCCGGCCAACATGATTTAAGTGCTTGGCTTGAATGGCGTGGCTGGCAGCCTCCGGCTCGCAAATTACTTGCACTTGATTTGCCTGCCGCTGCCATGACCGGCGATGCACAAGCGGTTACCCGTTTAATCGAATTGGGCCTACCCATCAACGCACTCGATGCACAAGCCTGTACCGCATTATTGCGTGCCGCCGGTGGTGGTCACGACATTATTGTCCGCTATTTATTAAGCAATGGGGCCGACCACCGTATTGCGGCACGTACTGGCGCCACCGCATTATCAGCCGCCATTAGTATGCGACATGCTCATGTTGTCGATGTGCTGCTGCGCAACGGCGCCGACGCCGAACAAAGCCTGCCCGGCGGCGTCACTCCGCTCATGCTGGCAAGCGCGCTGGGCTTGCCTGATATCATTAGTCATTTGCTCTCGCGCGGCGCCGAAATAAATGCCCGTGATGCACAAGGTTTTAATGCATTGCACTGCGCGGCTATTCACGGCTTTAGCTCACGCGACAAACAACGCGTAATAGCCATGTTCGACATGCTGCTGTATGCCGATATTGAATTTGATAGCGCCACCCAAACCGGGTTGCATACTCCCTTGCATTTCCTACTCGGTGCCCGTGCTGAAGCTGGCGCCAGTTGCGATGAAGAAGTACTGATTGCCGCCATGGAACGACTACTCAGTGAAGGCGTTGAACTGGACACACAGGACCAACGTGGCATGAGCGCACTGCATCTAGCCGCCATGCATGGTTTGTCACGCATCGTAAATCGACTGCTGCGCGAAGGCGCCAGCAGAAATACCCGCGACTCTCTCGGCCGCACACCGCATGAACTGGCACTGGTGCGCGGCTTTGTCGATGTTGCAGCAGAATTTGAAACCCTGCGTAACACCCAGCCTTCGATGGCAAGATTTCTACGCGACCCAAATTGATTTTGATGGCGATCCATAGATGCCGATAAGGCTCGGTGTCGGTGTTCGCGCCAGTCCTGATTTCCTTATGGTGATATCTTGCTAACAGCAGTGAAATAAACCCAATAATGGATATCAATCCCTACGCAGCGCCGAGCAGTTAAGTTCGGCCTGAAACATAGGCCACACGGCAACGATTTTACGTCGTTGCACCGATCAAACTTTATGTCCTGTTTTTTGCAACGCTGGGAATCTATCAAATCTATTGGCATTATAAGAACTGGGCTATATTAAAACAGCCAAGACAAAGCGATGAGTGGCCAGTCATGCGAGCCATTTTCTGGATTTTCTTTACCCATTCTTTTTCGTGAAATAAGCAAAGAGCTCGTCAAGAATCGAAACAAGTATTCATGGAATGCTGAGCTTTGCGCTAGGGTTATTGTCGTTATCCTCATCGTTGACCGGGTCATCAGTCGTTCCTCGGCAAAAAGCGAAGATTTCCTTGTCTGGGACCCCATTTCGCTTCTTGTCATTCCGATAGTCGCCTATTTTGTTTTCCAGGCCCAAAAAGCAGCGAACGAGGCATGCAGCGACCCAGAAGGAAGAACAAATCCAAACTACACCCTAAGCAATATTCTCTGGCTTGTTTTGGACGGCCTATTCTACCTTCTGATCGCACTGGGTTTGCTCGTGATGAAGCTGCCAGAACCATAGCTTTCCGAACATGCACACAGAAAATCCGAAAACGATTTGCAGTCAGTTTCCTAGCGCCACATCGCATCTCAATGGGCATCCAAGCAATTTTTTGGTGTACTTCATCGGTAATGAAAAATTCGCCTACTTCAAAACCAGCGCGCCGGAAAAATGGCTTTTCAGTATTCGGCTAAGCTCGGATCGCTTTGTTGAACTGACCGATGTTCCGGGCATCAAACCAGCGAGATATTTCGCCCGACTCCACTGAAGAACTATGGTCAACGCGCAATATTTATCAAAAGATTATTTGAACGAATTAATCGACTGGCCCTATCAAAAAGCCTAGAACTCACAGAGCAAAGTTACTTGAGAAAGAGCAATTGAGGCCACCGGAAACGAGAGTCAAGTGGGAGCATAAATTCCTATGCAATCTTCAGCAACATGTTTACCGCCTTACCCACGCTCTTTTTCAAGTAGAGGCCTAGTCTTTGGCCCAAATCCCCATGTAATTATCATAAATGTGCTTAGTTAGTCACGCTAAAGCCAACAAAAATTATCTGTCAAGCGGACTACAAACACCACGCCCGCCTTTGTTCAAGACATGAGTATAAATCTGCGTTGTCGCCACATCTTTATGGCCCAACAATTCCTGAATCGTGCGTATGTCATAACCCGCCTCAATTAAGTGCGTGGCAAAACAATGCCGCAAAGTATGACACCCCACTGGCTTATCAATACCGGCAGCTTTTGCTGCTTTCGATACCGCACGCTGTATCACTTTTTCATCTATATGATGTCGCCGAATTTTTCCATCGCGCGGATCATGTGCACGTCGTGTCGCAGGAAAAACATACTGCCAAGACATCATCTTATTTGCATTGGGGTACTTCCGCGCCAAAGCATTCGGCAAAAAAACTCCATCCCAGTTTTCTGCAGTATCTTCACGATGCAACTCGTGCACTTTATCCAATTGTGTCCGTAACGGATCACATAATCTTGCCGGTAACATCGTCCGTCTATCCTTACTGCCCTTTCCATCACGCACCACAATCTCATTGCATTCAAAATCTACGTCTTTAACCCTTAACCGCACACACTCCATCAAACGCATTCCGGTTCCGTACAACAAATTCGCCATCAACCACTCACGACCATCCAGACGCGCCAACAAACGATTTACCTCCGCTACCGACAACACAACCGGCAAGCGCGATGGTTGCTTCGCCCGCACAACGTTTTCCATCCACGGCAACTGCAAATGCAGCACTTCCCTATATAAAAAAAGCAAGGCCGACAAAGCCTGATTTTGTGTACTTGGCGCCACATGTCCCTGCACCGCCAAGTGGGTTAAAAATACCTCCACTTCTGGCCCGCCCATATCGGATGGATGCCGTTTTCCATGATAAATAATGAACCGCTTAATCCAGCCAAGATAAGCCTCCTCCGTTCTCAAACTGTAATGTTTAACCCGGCAACGACCCCGCACAAGCTCTAACAGCCGCGATTTCCTAGGCTGACGGCCCGAAGCCACAGGCTGACTCACTAAACTTTCTACGGGGTCATTTTTACCGGTCAATCTAGATCCACAATTCATATCAGGGCCCACTTGGTGTGTAACACCAATGATTCAGGTTTTGCCCAGTTTCGTCTGTCAGGAAACATGGGTATTCCGCGTAGGAAAAGCTTGATACGGGCTCTGGATAGGCGATAATTGGCCATTACCCTACTTAAGGGGTCTACTAGTAGTTAGGTGTCTGATGACGAAATCGGAAAGGCTTCTCGGATTGTTTGCTGCCTTAATTAGCGCTTTCTGCATCATCTTGCTTTTATTGCTGACAAACCTAGCCAGCCG
>Ga0105044_10006223_pt1 | contig 16405 bp, 11 predicted proteins | sample MAT01_FD_78092 | JGI IMG/M metagenome (GOLD analysis project Ga0105044, IMG submission 78092) | Freshwater microbial communities from Lake Fryxell liftoff mats and glacier meltwater in Antarctica - MAT-01 | ecosystem: Environmental > Aquatic > Freshwater > Ice > Liftoff microbial mat | place... | reverse complement strand
GGAAACAGGTAGTGGATGTCGTGTAGCAAAAGCGGCGCGATCACCCCGAAGATCGCCGGCGGAACGAGGGCCAAAAAGTGCATTGGCCGGAGGGCTTGCCCCGTCGTCGCTTCGCGGCAGCCCGCCCAGAGGAGGAATCCGAACAGGTACTCGCCTTCGCAGTACCCGATGAGGAAGAGTTCGCGGTATTTCTGGTCGGCCTGAAACGAGGCGAATACCGAGAACAGGGCCACGGTCAGGGCCACCCAACCGAACGTCCAGTACCGCAGGAACAAGCCCGGCAGCGCCCGGGTCATCGGTAACAGCAACCCCGCCACGAGCATGATCCCGACGGCCTGGATCATGGTGGTGAAGAAACTCGACTCCAAGGTCTCCGTCATGGCGGGCCAGACTTACGAAGTTCAGACTACTCGGCCTCAACGGAATTCTAGCCCACGGGCCACTGTCCCACGCGGGAGAATTCCGATTCGGATCGAGGCTAATCGAAGTTCCTGGCCGTCTTAATCGGACCCCTCAAATATCACAAATGGGACGCACTCGACGGCTTACAGAATCCCCGTTCCGAACCCGTCGTCCGCGGTCGCCTTCGCCGCGGTCGGCCGCGGGGCGGGCGTTTGCAGGTGCGGCGTGCGGGAAGCGGGTTGGTGCGGGCCGTGGGTCTTGTACTGCTTGCCCGCTTCGCCCGATCCGGCCCCGTAGCTGAGCGCGGCATCGGCTTCTTCGAAGTCCGAATCGTAGTCGTCGTACCGGCAGACGTAGCCGGGCTGCTTCGAGCGGCCGTGCTCGTCCTGGTACGCCCGCACCACCGCAACTTGCACCGATTCGCGGGCGCCGGCGTGGATCGGGTGGGCGATGTCCGCGTGGAGCTTCGCCCGGCCATCGGCCGCCTTCAGAGCGCGGTGCTCGTCCAAGCGGTGGCCGCAAGAGTTGCAGAACCGCGACCGCAGGTGGTTCTTGCCGCTGCAGTGCGTGCAGCGGTCCGTGAGCTTGCGGCTGGGCATGGCCACGAAAATGCCTTTCGTGCCTTCGATGATCTTGAGGTCGCGGACGACGAAGGCTCCCTCCAGGGTGACCGAACAGAACGCGAGCAGCCGCTCGTTGTTCTCTTCGCAAAGCTTGATGCGGACTTCCGTGATGATCACCGGCGTACTCCTTCAGGTTGGGGGCATCCTCACTGAGACCGGGGCCAATAACTCCGCACGACGAACACCGATTCCGAACTCGAACTCGACCCGCGAAACCTCGCCGCCACGTTGCGGGCGTGGCCCGCATCCCGGCAGATCGCGAACAGGCTCGAACCACTGCCACTCAGAAGCGTTCCGAGGGGATCGCAACTCGCAAGCCGCTCGAAGGCCGCCTTCGCCGCGGGGGCCAACTCGAACGCCGGTTCCTGCAACCGGTTGAACAAGGTCCGGGCGAGCGCTTCCGGATCGCCCGCTCGGAGGGCCGCTCGCGCTGCGTCGCCCGAACGGGGTTCCACGGGAACCTTCACCTGCCGGTAAACCGCCGGTGTACTCAAGCCCGCGGCCGGTTTCACGATCACCAGGTAGAACTGCCCGCCGGGCGTTTCGGGTTCCACAACTTCGCCGCGACCGGTACACCACCCTGCGGGGGGCGTCAGGAACACGCCGACATCCGACCCGACCTCCGCGGCCACGACCCGCAATTCTTCCACCGTCAGGTTCAACTCCCAGAGTCGGTTCAGCGCCAAGAGCGCCGTCGCCGCGTCGCTCGATCCGCCGCCCAGACCCGCCTCCGCGGGGATCCGTTTGCTCAATCGAATCCTCGCTCCGCGAGTCGTCCCCGTTTTGATTCTCAGGGCGTTCGCGGCTCGGATCACCAGGTTGCGAGAGTCCGTCGGCATCCCCGGAAAATCGCAATCCAACGTCAACGCATCGCCATTCCCGATTTGGACTTCCAGCGTGTCGAAAAGGTCCACGGCGAGGACCAAAGTCTCGACTTCGTGGTATCCGTCGGCCCGCTTCGCCGTCACCTCCAGATGCACGTTCACCTTCGCCGGCGCCCAGGTAATCAGGGCGTCTCGGCCTGCGATCATCCACTCGGACCGTTCGACGGCGACTCCGGAGACCGGAGGCGCAGGAGAGAGTGTCGTCAACATCGGGGACCACGCGAGAGGTGCGAGGCGTCCCTTCCTTGGGCTGGCGCGGCGGCCATTGCGGACCATCCATGGCGAGCGTGCCGAGAGAGGTGGCACGACCGACCGTCGATTCCTGGTGTTTACTTCAGTGCGATGGCGGACTCTAACGTTCTCCGGATTATCGGTCAAGTGGGAAGAATCCATAATATCCGGAATCTCGGCAAATTCCGTTTTACGGTCTCAGCTTTGTGCCTTCGAACCACTTCGCCCAGTAATCGCGGGTGTATTCCTCGGCTCCGTTCGAGAAGTCGGTCGCGGACATTTTGGCGAACGCGGTCTCCATTTCGATGCGGGTCCGGGCGGCCGGTTCGGGGCGGTCGGCCGCCAGGTACGACCAGTAAAGCATGCTCTGGATCAGCAGCCCTTCGACCTTGCCGGGGTACTTCGCCGCGAGCCGCTGGCAGAGCTCGGGCATGTCGTCGTACTTCTTCATCAACAGCGTGGCGTTCGCCAATCGAACGTCGGCCTGAGCGACGAGGAATGGGTCGGTCGATTTCGCCAATTCCTCGAACACCTTGTGGGCTTCGACCAGTTTTCGGTCCGCGTCGGCCGGTGGTCGCCCACCCTGGTGATCGCCGCGGGCGATGAGCAGCAGGCAGCTGCCGAGGTAGAGCCGGCCCGAGCCGGCGAGCGTGCCGGTCGGGTACGTCTGGACCAATTGGCGGAAGCGGGTCTCGGCGTCCGGGAAGTTTTGCTGCTGGAGCAGCAACTTGCCGAGTTCGTAGAGGGCCGTCTGCTGGGCTTCGCGTTCGACCGGCAAATCGGCCGTCGTGTTCGCCACTTGAGTGAGCAGGTTTTGCGAAAGCTCGATCAGTCCGGCCGCCTCGGTTTGCGTTGGCCCCGGCGTGCGGGCTTTCACTCGGCCTTGGTCGAGGTAAGCCATCGCGAGTTTCACCCGCGCCGGCGTCGCGGCGGGGCCGGGGGCAGCCATGGCCTTCTTGAGCGCTTCGACCCCTTCGGCGAACTGTCCGGAGGCGAGGAGCAATTCGCCCTTATCGACCCACGCGGCGGCCGCGGCACCGTCCGCGAGCCCGGCGGTTTGGGTCAATCGCTCGATCGCCGCAATTGCGGCTTTCTCGTCGCCCGATTGGCGGTACATTCCGCTGGCTTTGCGGAGGAAGTCCGATTTGCCCGCGGCCGTGGGGTGCGTGGCCGCGAGAGCTTCGTAATCCTCTGCGGCCCGGCGGAACAGGTCGAGCGCCGCGGCGGGGTCCGTTTTTTGCACGGACGTGCCCCACGCGGAGCGGGCCTCGGCACGGCGTTCGCGGTCCCGGCCGTTCGCGGCTACGACGGCGTACACTTCGGAAGCGCGTATAGCGGAGGGATAGTCGGCGTTGTTCAACGCCACTTGGATGACTTGTTCGAACGCCGCCTGAGCTTCGGAAACGACGAGGAACGGGTTCTTGAATTCGCTCCCCGCGGGCGTTCCCAAGACCACCGCATCGAGCAGATCGACGGCCCGGGCAACGCTCCCCTTGAGGGCGGGATCGGTGACGGTGAGCACGGCCAAGCGGGCCGCCGCCGCCGCCCCCACGGGGCCGGGGTCTTTCGCGGCCAGCGCGAAGTACGGTCCCGCGCCTTTCGAGTTTTTGAGTTGCAGGAACGCCAGACCCGTTTGATACTGCGCCGGACCGCGGAGGTCGTTGGGCAATCCCTGGCCCGCAAGCGCGGCTTCGTAGAGTTTGATCGCCTCGGTCCAGTTGTTATCTCCCGCGGCAAGGCGAGCTTGATACAGCTTGCTTAGGGCCTGCACGTCCGCCGGGGCCGTCGCGCCGATTTCCTTGAGCGCGACGCGGGCCGGGTCCGGGTCTTCCAGGCTCAGGTAAATCTCGGCGAGCCGGAGCTTGCAGCGAGCGAGTGCGGGGGCCGCCATGCGGGTCTGGCCGCCGAGGTAGTGCTTGTATTCGTCGCGGGCTTTTTTGGGCTCGGGCGGCGTGGCCCGCAGGTAGGTTTCCGCGAGGAGCCGCCGGCGCTCGCCGTCCACTTCTTCCCCGAGGGGCGGGCGGACGAGGTGGGAGATCAACTCTTTCGGGTCGCCGTCGCCGATGGCCGCGCGAGCCTTGGCCCGGCGGAAGGCCACGCGCTGTTGATCGGTGGGCGACGCGAGTTTCGTCGGATCGGCTTTGGCGAATTGCCGAGCCGCTTCGGCCCACCACTGGGCCTCACCCGGCGAGGCCTCGGCGAGGGCGAGGAACCCGGACCCGGCGAGGTAGTGGGCGTTCGCGCGGTCCGGAAATTGCTCCGTTCCGGCTGCGACGGCGGGGGCCAAGCGCTCCACCGCGGCCATGTCGATCGGCCGGCGGTCGAGCGCTTCGCGCAGCGAAGCTTGGTCCGATTCGAATCGCTCCGCGGGGCTGCGCGGGGTCGGCGGGAACGCCGTCCACGCGAATATCGCCGCGGCGACGCCCGCGGCGAAGGTCGGGAGTTGCCAGTAGTGGCGAGTGCGAAGCGGGGCCGTATCCGTGGCCATGAGTCGGGTCCTGCGGGGCGTGAACGCGGCCGAATCAGTCCGAGTTGTGGCACGCGGAGCGGATCCCCGTCAAGGGCAACCGGCGGTTGAGGGCGTTACTTCGCCGGTTTGAAGTCGAGGTTCTTCACCAAGAACGCCCATTGGTCCGCGACTTCTTCGATCACTTTGCCCGTGGGTTTCCCGGCCCCGTGGCCGGCGCGGGTTTCGATGCGGGCGAGCACGGGGTTGGGTCCCGAGTGGTTCGCTTGCAAGGCCGCGGTGAACTTGAAGCTGTGGCCGGGGACGACGCGGTCGTCCGTGTCCGCGGTGGTCACGAGCGTGGGCGGGTAAGCCTTTTTCCCCTCGCGCATCAGCGCGTGGTACGGGCTGAACTTCACGATCGCGGTGAACTCGTCCTTGTCCGCGCTGGAGCCGTAGTCGTCCACCCAGTAGCGGCCGGCGGTGAAGTTTTGGAACCGCAGCATGTCCATGACGCCCACGGCCGGGAGGCACGCGCCGAACAGGTCGGGCCGCTGCACCATGACCGCGCCCACGAGCAGGCCGCCGTTGCTGCCGCCTTGAATGGCGAGCTTCTTGGGCGAAGTGTACTTCTTGGACACGAGGTACTCTCCGGCGGCGATGAAGTCGTCGAAGACGTTCTGCTTCTTGGTCTTGGTTCCGGCGCGGTGCCATTCTTCGCCGTACTCGCCGCCGCCGCGCAAATTGGCGAGGGCGAAGACGCCACCCATCTCCATCCACGCGAGCCGGGAAACGCTGAACGAGGGTGTGAGAGAAATGTTGAACCCGCCGTAGCCATATAGTAATGTTGGGTTAGTCCCATCGAGTTTAATCCCCTTCTTATGGCAGATGAAGATGGGGATCTTGGTGCCGTCCTTACTGGCATAAAACTGCTGCTCGACGACGTAATCCTTGGGGTCGAACTTCACCTGAGATTGCCGCAGCAGTTTTGTTTGCCCTGTGATGAGGTCGTAGCGGTACGTACTCGGCGGGGTGGCGAAACTGCTGAACGCGTAGAACGTCTCGGTATCTGCTCGTCGGCCGCCGAAGCCGGCCGCGGTGCCGATGCCGGGGAGTTGCACCTCGCGGACGAACGCGCCGTCCGGGGCGAAGAGTTTCACGACGGTCTTGGCGTCTTGGAGGTAGTTCAATGCGAACAGATTGCCGACGATGTTCGCGCCCGTGAGCGTGTCTTTGCCCTCGGGAATGAGCGTTTTCCAGTCGGCCTTCTCGGGCTTGCGAGCGTCGATGGCGACGATCTGCTTGCGCGGAGCCTTGAGGTCCGTTTTGAAGAAGAAGACCGGACCGTCGTTGCCGACGAAGTCGAGTTCGTCGTCGAAGTTTTCCACGAGCGGCGTGGGCAAGCCGTAGGGTTCGCTCAAATCCTTGTACGCGATGCGAGTCTTGTCGCCGGTAGTGCCATCGCCGATGGAAATGATCAGATAGCGACCGTCTTCGGTGACGACTCCGCCGACCGTGTACTTGGGATTGTCGGCCCGATAGTAAACGAGCACGTCTTCGCTTTGAAGCGTCCCGATGCGGTGGTAGTACAACTTCATATTCACATTCAAACTTTGAAAGGCCGCCTCTTTCTCGGGCTCGGGGAACCGACTGTAGAAGAAGCCCTTGCCGTCCGGGGTCCACGAGGTGTTGCTGAACTTGACCCACTTGAGTTCGTCGCCGAGTTTCTTGCCGGTGGCCACGTCTTGGACGTACCAGGTCTGCCAGTCGGAACCCGCATCGGCGATGGCGTAGGCCACGTACTTCGCGTCGTCCGAGAGGGACATTCCCGCGAGGGCCACGGTGCCGTCCTTGCTCCAACTATTGGGGTCGAGGAGCACCCGCGGTTCGCCCGCGAGCGAGTCTTGAATGTAAACGACGTTCTGGTTTTGCAAGCCGTCGTTGCGGGTGAAGACGTACTTGCCGCCGCGCTTGGACGGGGCGGACACCTTCTCGTAGTTCCAAAGTTCCGTGATGCGGGCCTTGATCCCCGCGCGCTCGGGAATGCTGTCGAGGTAAGCCGAAGTCACCTTGTTCTGCTCGGCCACCCACGCGGCGACTTCGGTGGATTTGCGCACGTCGTCTTCGAGCCAGCGGTACGGGTCTGCGACCTTCGTGCCGTGGTAATCGTCGGTCTGCTCGACCGTACGCGTCGTCGGGTACTTCAACTTGGACTCCTGGGCCACGATGGCAATTGCGGCGGCCAGCAGGGCGGCGCCCGCGAAAACGAACCGGTGCATACTCGCTCCCGATGAAGTGAGGCGATGAGAGGTCACAGGAAATGGTAGCGAAAAAGCTGCCGCTTGCGGCTTCGCGGGAATGCGCTCGTTGCGCGAAGCCGCAAGCGGCTTATAAGGCCGCGACCACCGCGTCGCCGATCTGGGCGGTCGTCGCGTTGCCCCCGAGGTCGGGGGTTTTCACCTTGCGATCCGCGAGCACCTTGGCCACGGCGCTGCGGATGGCGACGGCGCTCTTCGCCAAGCCCAGGTGATCGAGCATCAGCGCCGCGGAGAGGATCGCGGCCATGGGGTTGGCGATGCCCTGGCCCGCGATGTCCGGGGCGCTGCCGTGGACCGGCTCGAACATGCTCGGCATTTTCTTCGTCGGGTTGATGTTCGCGCTGCTGGCGAGGCCGATGCTCCCCGTCACCGCTGCGGCGAGGTCCGTGAGGATGTCTCCGAAGAGGTTGCTCGCCACGATCACGTCGAATGTCTCCGGCTTGCGCACGAGGTCCATCGCCGCGGCATCGACTAGCAACGATGAGGATTGCACGTCCGGATAATCGCCCTTCACACTCTCATACACTTCATCCCACAATCCCAAACTGTAAACTTGAGCGTTCGATTTCGTAATGCTCGTGAGCTTCTTCCGCCGCGTGCGCGCCCCTTCGAATGCGGCCCGCAGAATCCGCTCGCAACCCCGGCGCGTGAACACGCCCGTTTGCACCGCGACCGTATCGGGCGAGTTCGGATAGAGCACCCCGCCGACGGGGGCGTACTCGCCCTCGGTGTTTTCGCGGTACACCATCATGTCGATCGAGCCCGGAGCCTTCCCGACGAGCGGGCAGGGGACGCCATCGAAGAGGTAGCTGGGCCGCAGGTTCACGTACTGGTCGAACTTCCGCCGCATCGGCAGCAGCAGTTCGTGAACGGTGATCTTGTCCGGCACGCTGGGGTCGCCCACGGCTCCGAACAGGATCGCGTCGTGCTTGGCGAGCACTTCCCACCCGTCTTCGGGCAGCATCCGGCCGTGCTTTTTGTAGTACGCCGTGGACCAGGGCAGCGAGCTCCAGTCCAATTCCGCCTCGGGGTCGTGGCGGATTGCGCGCTCGGCGGCGCGGATGGCTTGAACGATGACCTCGGGGCCGATGCCGTCCCCACCGATGACTGCGATCTTGTGAACCGCCATTGCAGAAGCCTCCCAGGAGCGGTATGCGGTGCGACCCGCCGAGCCTGCCGGACCCGCGCGCGCGGCGCGAGCGGTGCGTCCGCACGCTTTTCCGGTCGAACCCGCGCGCATTTATCGCCGCGGGTGTGGACTCATCGGGCCTGACCGGGAAAAGTTTACATAGTGGCCCCGAACGTGGCCCGATCCGTTCCCCCGAGCCGGCCGAAATGACCCGTTCCTGCCCCGCACGACTCCCCCGCACTTGCCGGCGAATGCTGGCGGCGTGCGGCGTTGCGTGCGCCTTGGCCGGCAGCGGGTGCAAGGCGTTCCACAAGGGCGGGCCGAGCGATCCGCCGTCCCGCGTGACGGACCCGCTCCTCGGCGCTCGCATTCCGCCGCAGAACCTGCCGATCCCCGGCAAAGACGGCTACGCCGCCAACGAGCGCAAAGACCCGCTGCTCAAATCCGGCGGCGGGAGCGACGACAAGGGCGCCCGCGTTTCGAAGCCGAAGCCCGCGGATAACGGGGTTCCGTCCGCCCGGATCGGCTCGCCGAAAGAGCCGTACCTTCCGGGCCGGGAAACGACCACGGCCGCGCTCGCCGCCCACGTTCAGCCGGACGACTCGGCCCTCTCGATCGGCGATCGCCGCACCGACGGCCGCACCACGGGCACACCGAAAGGCCCGGTCCCCCTGCGGCCCGTGAACCCCGAGACGAGCACGGCTGGCGGAAAAACCGCCGAGCAGTTCGCCAAAGAGTTGCGCGACCTCGGGGCGAAGCTCACGCCCCCGGTCGCCGAGCGCGGCCAGTTCGTGGTCCGCGGCGACGTGCCGATCAACCCGGACAACCCCGGCCTCGTCCGCCGCTACGAAGGCGCCGGCCCGAGCGCCGCGGCGGCGATGAAAGATTTGCTCGAGCAAGTCAGATCGGATCGTCCGTCTTCGTAAGCTCGCCCCAGTGGCAGACGTTCGAGCGAATCGATTCCGCATTTCTCTCACAGACTTCGCTGTGGTACTTCCGGCTCGATTCCCGATAATTTCCTCCGCCCTCTGGCGAACTGCCCTTGGACCGTTCCCGCCGGGTTGTCGAATGGCGTTTCATTGTCCGAGTTGCCTCCGCAAGCTATCCGACTCGGCCGATCCGGCCGAGCCGCCGGTGTTTTGCATGTACTGCGGGTTCCGGCTGCGGAGTTCGGACGGCGCGGCGGCGGCCCCCGTCATGCCCGATCCGCCGGGGACTTCCGGCGACGAAACGAATGCGTACATCCCCGAGGCGATGCCCGCGGAGCCGGCCGAAGTCCCACTCAAGTCGATCGGCGGCTACCGGCTGATCCGGTTCATCGGCGCCGGGGGCATGGGCTCCGTTTACGAAGCCGAGCACGAGACGAACGGCCAGCGCGTCGCGGTCAAACTGCTCTCGGGTCGGCTGGCGTCCAACCCGTCGTCGGTCGAGCGATTCCGCCTCGAAGGCCGCGTGGCCAGCCAGATTACGCACCCGAACTGCGTGTTCGTGCTAGGGGCCGATGCGGACGTGGGCCGGCCGTACATCGTCATGGAACTGATGCCGGGACAGACTCTTAAAGACGTGGTCGATCAGAAGGGGCCGCTGAGCGTGGTCGGAGCCGTGGGCCGCATTTTGGACGTGATCGACGGCTTGGCCGAAGCCCACCGCTTGGGCGTGATCCACCGCGACGTGAAGCCTTCAAACTGCTTCCTGACGGACGACGACCGCGTGAAGGTCGGGGACTTCGGGCTCTCGAAATCCCTCGTGGCGGATTCCGGCGAGAAGCCGCACCTCACGAGCACGGGGGCGTTCCTGGGTACGGTCTTGTACGCCAGCCCCGAGCAAATCCGCGGCGAACCGGTCGGCTACGATTCGGACGTTTACGCGGTCTGCGCCACGCTCTACTACCTGCTCACGGGCCGCGCGCCGTATCAGCACGAGAGCATCACCGCGGCGCTGGCGAAGGCGGTTTCGGAACCGCCGCCTCCGATCCGCGGCCGCCGCCCGGACGTGCCGCGCGAACTCGAACGGGTCGTCTTGCGGGGGCTCGACCGTTCGCGGGACTACCGCTGGCAGAGCGTTCAGGAACTCCGCGACGCCCTGCAAGACGTCCGCCCGGATACCCAGCGGCCCGCCCGGCCGCGGAACATGAGTCTGGCTTATTTGCTCGACATGTTCCTGATCGCCGTCATCGGAACGCTGTTCGGATTGCTGCGGGAAGGCCTTTCCGAACTCCACGACAGCTTCAATCTGAGCAGTCTCGATTGGATCGACCTGATCGTGACGGTGCTCTACTTCGGGCTCTTCGAAGGCTTACTGGGGTGGACGCCCGGCAAGCGATTACTGCGAATGCGGGTCGCTCGACTCGGCGAGACCGGACCACCGGGATTGCTGCGGGGGCTGCTCCGAACGATCGCCTTTCCCGGTCTCTGGGTCATGGCGTTCGCCATGGCGAACGAACTGGGCGGCGGGTTGTACGCAACCGGATTCCGGGGCGTGGGCATCGTCGCGGGGTGCATCGCCCTCGCGTATCAACTGCAGCGGTCCGTCCACGGCTACCGCGGCATCCACGACCGCATCTCCGGCTGCCGCGTGGTCCAACGCCCGCTGCCGGCCCCGCGCGTGCGGCTGACGAGCTCGTTCCCCAATCCGCTCGACCGCGTCCAGCCGTCGCCCGTCCAACTCCCCGCGACCGTGGGCGGATTCGCAATTTCCGGCAAGCTCTGCGAGTTGGCGGACGGCGGCGAAGTCTGGGTCGGAGAGGACAAATCGCTCGGCCGACGAGTGCTCCTGCGAGTGCTCGCGACGGGCCGCGACGACGATTTGGCGGAAGAATCGCCAATCACGCGGCCGACGCGGCTCCGCCAGATCGGCCACGGCGTCATCCCTTGGGCGAACGAGGCCCGGGCGTGGATCGCCTACGTCGCCCCCGCGGGTGCGCCGCTCGTGGACGTAGTGAATCCGATTCGTCCGCTGAATTGGGCGACCACCCGGCCGCTCCTGGAGCAAATCGCGTCCGAACTCGGCGCGGCGGAATGCGACGGCCCCGCAGCGTGGCGGCCGGCCGTGGAACAAGTTTGGGTCGAACCGAACGGCCGACTCCAGATCTTGGAGTTCCCCATCCCCACCGGTTCGCGCGGCCCGGCCCTCACTCGCCTACCGAAGTCCGCGGACACGATCGCGCACGTCCGGCAAGTGGCGAGTTTGGCTTTGGAAGGCCAGCCTCGCCACAACGCGGGGCGGGTCCACGCTCCGCTGCCCGTCTCCGCGTCGCGCATTACGGACCGCCTCTTCGGCGTGGACGGCGAAGGCTACGACGACCTCCCGCCGTTCGTCGCGGACCTCGCCGAAAGTCACGCTCACCCCACCCAAGTCACGGCCGGAATGCGGGCCGCCCACGTCGGCGTGCAGTCGGTCCTGCAAGCCCTCGGCCTGTTCACCATGCTGCTGCTGACCGCGTCGTTCAGCCTCATGATGGCCTGGATCAACCTGAATCAGGCGCACTCGTCCGAAGACTTGCGCGATCTGGTCGCCGATCCGGTCGCCCTCGGACAGATTCGCCAGCGGGCGGAACACATCCGTTCCGGCGATCCGGAAAACGCCGATCGCTTCCTGGCCGCGACCTCGCCCGAAGAAGTGCCTCGCACGCTCGAACGGCTCGATCGCATGGCGGCGCAAAATCGGACGGAGTCCGACTCTGCGCGGACGTACCTGACCCGCCCCGAACGCTCGCTCATCGAGGTCTACGAGCGAGACCGAGTCGATCGCCAGTACGCCCAAAACGCGCAGGCAATTTATGCCTTGAACAACCAACTCGCGATGGAGAAAACTTCGGACGTGCAGGATCGTTCGATCATCCGTTCGTCGATGGCGATGGGCTTCGCGGTGTGGATCGTCGTCTGGCCGTTCGTCTGGGCCGCGTTCGCGTTCGTGTTCCGCGGCGGGCTCGCCTTCAGCCTCGCCGGCGTCGCCCTCGTGCGTTCGGACGGCAGCAAGGCCGGGCGCTTCCGCTGCGCCGCCCGCGAACTCGTCCTCTGGTTGCCGTTCACTGTGCTTTTGCTCGCGAACCTCTGGGTCCAGTCCGCCTTCCCCGCGATGACCGCGACGCGAGTGGTCCTGCTGCTGATCGCGGTCGTGCTCTTGCCCGTTTACGCCGCAGTCGCCATCCGCTTTCCCACGCGATCCCCGCAGGACCGCATCATGGATACGTCGCTGGTTCCGCGGTAGGAATTTCCCCCGTGGGGACGGGCCTCGGGCCCGTCTCGGATTCTCGGACAGGCCCGAGGCCCGTCCCCACGGAATCCACGACGGGTTCCTTCAATCGCTCGGGCTCGACGCCGCAGCACGATTGCGTGGACTCGATCCACTCTTCGAGCGTGATCTCCGCCGCCGATCCGGGCATGTCCAACTCCTCGCTTCTCGGAAATCTTTCTCATCCCGTTCCCACGGAAGGGACGATACAATCGGGAGAGTTCCTTCGATTCTAGCCGCGACCCCGAGGCCTGCCATGCGGATCGTTCGACGAGCCCTGCTCACAGCAGTCGTCACGGCCTCGACGGCTGGTCTCGGCCTCGCCCAAACCGGCGGCGGGAGTCCCGGGAACGCGACCCCCGCGGGCACGACGGCCACGTCGTCTACCATCGGGCCGACCGGTACGACCACTTCGACGGCGACGGGCAACACGGGCACGACCGGCACCACGTCGACGACCGGCCTCGGCGCGACGCAGGCGACGGCGTTCAACACCTCGTCCTTGCTCGACACCTCCCTCGGGAGCCAGATCACGACCGGTTCCTTGAAACCTTCGAATATCTTCGGAAAGTACTACGCCGAAGTGCGCTTCCAGGGCCAAGCCGGTGCCACGCCGGGTGGAAGCCCCGGCGGGTTCGGGGTGACCCCGATTTCGCAGACGGGAACGACGACGGGGGCCGCGGGCCGCACGGGAGCCACGGGCCGGGCCGGAGCCGCCGCGTTTGGCACCACGAATACCGGCAATTTTACCACCACGACGAAGGCCCAGATCGTCGCGCTGCCCCGCCAGATCTCGTACACCGCCCAGGTCCGGTTCTCCACGCCGACGCTCACGCCGGCGAAGGTCCACACCGAGGCCCGCGCCGCCGTTGATCGCTCGACCATGATTGCCAACGCCGCCGGAATCGAAGTGCTGGGCGAAGGGCCGCTCGTGACTTTGCGGGGCACCGTGGTCAGCGAAGATGAGGCCCGACTCGCGGAAGGGATCGTCCGCCTCACTCCCGGCGTGCGGGACGTGAAGAACGAACTTCGCTATCCGCCCCCGCAACCGTAAGCGCTTTCGCGCAGCGAGCCGTACAATACCGAACGGGCGAGGTAGTTCTCGCCCGTTCGACGTTTTTGCACGAGGTGGTTGCCCGATGGCCGGTGTGAATCCCTACATCCAGAAGGTCGAAGCGGCAAAGGCCACGCGGCCGTTCAAGATCACGTTCGTGATCGAGGAATCGAACGAAACGAAAGAGTTCGTCGTCGTCCCCGAAGAAATCCCCTACAGCCGAATCGGGCTCGAAGGCAGTATTTTGGACCTCGCCGAGGGGGCCGGAATTCAAATCGACCACTCTTGCGGCGGCGTCTGCGCGTGCGCGACCTGCCACGTCCACGTCCTCCGAGGCGCGTCCACGTGTCCGGCCGCGACGGACGACGAGGAAGACATGCTCGATACGGCTCGCGACCTGGTCACGGAGTCCCGCCTCGGCTGCCAGTGCGTGCCGAACGGAACGCAAGACGTCGTGGTGAAGATCCCCGCCTGGAATAAGAACCTCGTGAAGGAAAAGCACTAACAGGCCGCGCGGCGGTTGCTTCGGCGTCGCCAACGGCTTATAGTCGAATCACGTTGAACTGACCGATACCCCACCCCGCTGCGAGTCCCCTCATGCGAAGTGCGTGGCCCGTCGCCGCCGCCGTCGTCCTCTCCCTCTTCGGGGCGGACGCGGTCCGCGCGCAGGAAATCAAAGCCGAAGCGAAGTCCTTCAAGTCGATCGACGGCGTGAAGCTCGAAGGGCAGTTCTACAAGTCGCCCAAGGGCAAGGACGTGCCGACGGTCTTGCTCGTCCACGGCTTCCAGCAGAAACCGGACGACGCCGCGTGGGACGACACGGCGAAAACGCTCGCGGCGAACTACAACGTCTTCCGCTTCGACTTCCGCGGCCACGGCAAGAGCACGGACATCGACCCGACCGAGTTCTGGCTCGACAAGTACCCGAACAAGCAGTACGTCCGCATTCAACCGCCCCTCACCACGGTGACCAAAAACACGATCAAATTCGGCGACTTCCTCCCCTCCTATTACCCCGTGCTGGTGCAGGATCTCGCGGCCGCCCGCCACGAACTCGACCGCATGAACGACGCCGGCCTGATCAATTCGAGCATGATTTACATCCTCGCTTCGGGCGACATGACGTACCTCACGCTCTTCTTCATCGCCACCGAATGGCAGCGCGAGAAGAAGAAGCCGGGCGAAATTCTGCTCCACCCCCGCTACCACTTCGTCAGCCCGAACCGACCGCTCACCGAGGGCTACGACCCCGCCGGACAAGACTACGCCGGCTGCGTCTTCCTCGGGCCCAACCGCCTCCCGGCCACCGGAACCGCCTTCTCCAACCAAGACATGAAGAACATCATTTACAACGCGAAAACGCAATCGGTGAAGCTCCGCACCGAGACGCCCATGCTGTTCCTCTACGGATCGAAAAACGCCCGCGACCCCGCCTTCACCACCGGCGTTCTCAACGAAGTCCTCATGGTCAACGCCAAGGTCGCTCCCGGCGGCGTCGCCATCGCCAAGCCCGATCTCGTGTTCAGCGTCAAAATCGAAACGGCACTTACGGGTGTGAAACTCCTCGGCAACGCTCTCGGTACCGAGGCCCACTTGGAAAAGTTCATCAAGGACATCAGCACCACGGAACGCAAGGCGAAGACCTGGACGGTCCGCGAATGGGACAAGCCGATGTTGATCGACGTGCGGGCGTATGGGGCCTTGAAGTAAACTCCGAATTGCAGCGAAATACCCGACGCCCGGCCTTTTTTGAGGGCCGGGCGCTTTCGTTTCCCGCGTTTGGCAAGCTGGGAAATCCTTGCGGCCGCCCGACGACTATTTCTTCGATTTTCTCGGCGCAAGTCATTTCTCTCTTCCATCCCGTCCGGCCGATAGGTATGGTGTTCCCGTTCTGCGGACCCACGGCAATCGTCGCTGAGTGGGCATGGCAGGAAGCCTCGTCTCCCGCGCGAACGCAACATATGCCCCCACAGCGCACCGCGCCCGCGGCCGTCGTACGGCCATGGGTGGAAGAACTGGAATCGCGGGAGACCCCCGCGGTCACGATCCGGTTCGACTTCACCTACGACCGCACGGGGTTCTTCAACGATCCTGCTCGGCGGGCGGCCCTCCAGCAAGCCGCGGGGACGATCGGCCCCCGCTTGAACGACACGCTCGCCGGCCTCGCGCCGTCCGGCAACAACTCCTGGCAGGCCTCGTTCTTCAATCCGGGCACCAACTCCACCGTCGTGCTCACCAACCCGACCATCCAGGAAAACGAGATCGTGGTCTTCGTCGCCGCCGCCCCTATCGGCGACGGCGAACTCGGCCTCACGACGACCGGCGGCTACAGCGCCTCGGGCACTCGCACCTGGCTCGACAAGGTCCGCAACCGCGGCCAAGCCGGCGCTTCCGCGACCCCCAAGACCGACTTCAGCACCTGGGGGGGAATGATCACCTTCGACTCCCAGGCCAACTGGAACTTCACCACGAACCCCCCGGATCGCGCGCAGTACGACTTCAACAGCGTGACCCTCCACGAATTGATGCACGTCTTCGGCTTCGGCCTCGGCGAGCCCGCCTTCACCCGCAACATCACCGGCTGGAACGGCTCGACCGGCAAGTACACCGGCGCCGCCGTCACCGCCATCGCCGGGGGATCGCTGACCATCACCGGCGATAGCGGCGTCGCGGACCACTGGGCGCCCGGCACGAGCATCGACGGCCTCGAATCCCCCTTGCAGCCGGCCCTCGTTCAAGGTGTCAAGCGCGGCCTCACGCGGCTCGAATACGCGGTACTGCAAGACCTCGGCTGGGAAGTCTTCTCCGGACCCGTCCGCACGTCATCCGCACTCGCCTCCGGGCCCGTCCTCTCCTCCACCGCCACGGCCGCCGACATCGGAACCGCGAACGCCATCGCCTCCACGATCCCCGCCGGTCGGTTCTCCGTCGGCACGTCCGCGGGCGTGGTTACCTACGGCTCGGTCGGCGAAATCCTCACGACCTCGCGGCCCGTCGATCCCGGCACGAACTCTGCCACCCGCGTGGCCACTGCGGACGTGACCGGCGACGGCATTCCCGACTTGATCTCCGCCTCGGGCCCCGG
>Ga0105044_10006218_pt1 | contig 16412 bp, 12 predicted proteins | sample MAT01_FD_78092 | JGI IMG/M metagenome (GOLD analysis project Ga0105044, IMG submission 78092) | Freshwater microbial communities from Lake Fryxell liftoff mats and glacier meltwater in Antarctica - MAT-01 | ecosystem: Environmental > Aquatic > Freshwater > Ice > Liftoff microbial mat | place... | reverse complement strand
GGTGGCGGTGGATCGTTCAATCCTGGAAGCAATGTACCAACTGCTATTTATATACCATCTCAAAATGAGTTGACCGCAGGATCAGTAACACTCACATTGACCACATTTGGCAATGGAACATGCTTACCGGTCTCCGATCAAATGACAATCACTTATACACCGCAACCATTAGTAAATGCGGGAGTAGACATCTTTGCCTGCGTCGATGCACTTTCTATCCCCTTGGGTGGAACGGTTACTGGTCCAACTGGCTCAGGTGTGTGGTCAACATCAGGTACAGGAGTTTTTGTTCCAAATCAATTTAATCTAAACGCATCGTACAATGCTTCTGCGCAGGATTCGCTCCTCGGTGGAGTAACCATTACGCTCACGAGCACCAACAACGGCCTGTGTAATCCGGTAACTGATCAATTGAGCATCTTTATCAATCCGGCCGGAACCGCCAATGCGGGACCAGACAGAAGCGTTTGTGCAAACAATACTGCAGTGCCACTTACGGGTGTCATCGGAGGTGCAGCCAGCACCGGATTCTGGACAACTTCAGGTTCAGGTGCATTTTCACCCAATGAAACTTCGCTCAACGTGACTTATATTCCAAGTCCGGCAGACGTTTCGGCAGGCACTGTCACTGTGACTTTCTCCGTAAATTCCTGTAATCAGGCTTCCGACAATGTGGTCATCACCATTACGCCGGCACCCGTAGTCAATGCAGGATCAGATCTCACGGCGTGTTCTTCTGAAGCGAGCATCGCGTTAAATGGACAGGTTTCAGGTGCAAGCGTTACGGGTCTTTGGACAACAAGTGGTTCAGGAAGTTTTAGCCCAAATGCCAATGCACTTAATGCTACTTACGTTTTCTCCGCAGCAGATATATCAGCCCAAAACGTTCAGCTCACGCTCACTGCGACCGGAATTGGAAATTGTATTGGCGTGTCGGATCAACTCAATCTAAATATTTTCCCTCAGGGAACGGTCGAAGTTGGAAGCAACATCATCGCTTGTGCCAACAACCCAGAGGCGCAATTGTCTGTATCACTGACGGGAGCTTCGCAGGGAATATGGTCATCAAACGGTACCGGAACTTTTGCCCCTGAGCCAACATCACTGAACGCGACCTATGTGCCAAGCCCGGGCGATCTTGTAAACGGAACGGTCAATCTGGTTTTCACAGCAACAAACAGTTGCAACCTCGCTACAGATTTTCTAACCCTGAGCTTTACCCCTGCCCCTGTCGTAAATGCAGGTGCTGATCAGGCGATTTGTGACGAGGTACTGCCATTTACAATAAATGGTACCATATCGAACGCAGGCGGAGGACAGTGGAGCAGCACAGGTTCCGGATTTTTCCAAAATGCGAATAACCTCAATACTTTTTATGTAGCCAGTCAGGCCGACATAGATGCAGGAGGCGTATTCCTTTTGCTGACTTCCACTGGAAATGGCACCTGTTTCCCGGTAATAGACACTTTGCAAATTGAAATCAATTCGGGTGTCATCGCCGATGCTGGCCCCGATCGGGAAGCTTGTATTGATGCCGGACAAATCCAACTTTTTGGAGCCATATCGAATGGTACAAACTCAGGCATATGGACAACTTCCGGAAACGGTACTTTCTCACCGAATGCCAACAGCGTCAACGCGGTATACAACTTTACACCGCAGGATGTTGCGGGTATATCGGTTACTTTGACCCTCACATCTACAGACAATGGAATTTGTCAGCCGGCAGAAGACAGCTTCGTCCTTACATTTGGCAATGCAGCATTCGTATTTGCCGGAGCGGATGTTACCGTTTGCCAGACGGCAGAACTTATTCAACTCAATGGACAGGTAAGTGGTGAAAGCAATACCGGTACATGGACTTCTACCGGAACAGGAACATTTTTCCCTTCGGCTAATTCATTAAACGCCGCGTATGAACCCTCGGCCGCTGACATAAGTGCGGGTACCATCAGCCTAACCCTTACATCGACCAACAGCACGCTTTGTATCGAAGGATCAGATGTGCTCATTGTGACCTTCCAACCCAATCCCACAGCCAATGCCAACGCAAATGTGCTGGTGTGTGGTGCGCTCGCTCCCGTGCAATTGCTCGGATCGGTCAATGGTGCGACAGGGGGAATCTGGTCTACAAGTGGAAGCGGAACTTTTCTGCCCAATGATTCGGTTCTTACTGCATTGTACACCCCAACCTCAGCCGATAGTCTGATCGGTCAGGTAGTTCTCACCCTCACCACGTATGGGAATGGCAATTGTTTATCTGGTTCTGATCAGATGGTAATATCCTTCTCCGGCGCGGTAATTCCCAATGCAGGTTCTGATATCGAAATTTGCGAAAGCGCTACCAGCGTAGCCCTCAATGGCTCGACAGATGGACCGGGAAACATCAGCTGGACGAGCAGTGGCACAGGAACTTTCAACCCGAACAATACCACACCAACGCCAAATTATCTGCCCGGTGATGGCGATGCAACAACAGGCTTTGTATGGCTTTACCTGAGTGTGGATGACAATGGAAGTTGCCCTGGCCGAACAGATTCATTGAGACTGGGTTTTGACAGACTTCCGTTGATCGATGTGGCTTCTTCGGTAGAATCTTGCACGACCACGCCAGCCGTGACTGTAACATCGAATGTATCTTTTGAAGACGCACTACTTTGGACCTCAAACGGAACAGGAACTTTCAGCCCAAACACTTCTGCCACCAATGTGGTTTATACACCTTCAGCAGCAGAGGTTGCAGCCGGAACAGCCACGCTTACCCTTACCGCAACGTCCAATGGAGCATGCGGAAGTACGGGCGAAACGGTTACCGTAAATATCATTTCTCCAGCTACGGTTAATGCAGGTGATGATCTTACCCTTTGCGCAAGCGAAGGGGGCGTGCAACTTCAGGGCCAGGTGGAAGGTCCAACCCAAACGGGCATATGGTCTACCAACAGCTTCGGGAGTTTTGATCCGGGCGCAGATATTCTTGATGCCACCTATGTTTTTGGCGCGACAGATATCATTGTAGGCTCTGCTCAACTTGTGCTGACTTCGACCAACAATGGACCTTGTCCGGCGGTGAGCGATGCCGTGGTTATTACAATCAATCCTGTACCTGTGGTAAATGCCGGAGCAAATCAGTTTGTTTGCGCAAGCGCAGGCACTGTAGATCTGGCAGGAACTGCAACAAATGCCGAAAGCACTGTGTGGTCTTCAAGTGGGGATGGTGTATTTCTACCTGGATCGGGCGATTTGATCACAAGTTATATTGTCGGCAATCTGGATGTATCCAACGGTGCCGTAACATTGGTTCTTACCGCAAACGGTTTGGTCGGTTGTGCATCTGTCTCCGATACAATGACGGTAGATTTATCCAACCCCCTGACAGCAGGATTTTCTGTGTCTCCGGCTTGTGAAGGTTCGATAACCCAATTCACCGATCAAACTGAAGTTCTTGCCGGAACTATTGTTTCCTGGACATGGGATTTTGGAAATGGGAACATCTCCAACCAACAAAATCCGGAAGTGATTTTCAATGCCACGGGAAGTTTTAACGTAAGTCTTGTTGCACGTAGCTCTCTGGGATGTAACGACACCCTCACGCAGATCGTGAATGTGGCGGCGAGTCCGGATGCCAACTTCCTGATTAGCGACAATCCGGCCCCTATCGATTTTGATATCAGTTTTGAAGACACTTCAGATGGCGCTGTTTCATGGCAATGGTACTTTGGAGACGGGTTCGGGGAGTCTGTTTTGCAAAATCCTTCCTATGCATATCCGGAAGAAGGAAACTATCTGGTAAGTCTTGTAGTAATCGGAGAAGGTGGTTGTCAGGACAGCACATCCAGACCTGTGAACATCGACGGATTTTTGGTACTACCACCCCGACTGCCCAATACCTTTTCGCCAAACGACGATGGCATGAATGATATCTATTTCGTACGCGGTGGACCTTTCCTTGAGATGGACTTCCGGGTGTACGATGGATGGGGAAGCGAAATCTTTCAGACCATCAGCCAGGACATTGGGTGGGATGGTACGGAAGGTGGAAAACAATCACCAACCGGCGTGTATGTCTACACCATCAAAGCGACAAACCTTTCAGGTCAGTCATATGATTATTCTGGTCGAATCACCTTATTGAGATAAGCATGAAAACCCTAAAAACATACCTTAGAATAGCTGGTTCGTGCACAATCGCGGCCATTTTTGGCGGAAGCCTCCATGTGCAGGCCCAGGATATGCACTTGTCGCAATATGATGCTGCGCCTATCATGTTCAATCCGGCCAATACCGGCATGCTGAAATTTACGGACCTCCGTGTGGCTGCGCTCTACCGAAGTCAGTGGGCCTCTCTGGCAACCAACTTTACCACATTTGGCCTTTCTTTCGACATGGCTATCAACGACCGTTGGGGTGGTGGAATTGTTTTTGTAAACCACGATGCGGCCAACGTCATCGGAACCTCCAATTTCCTGGTATCAACAGCCTATCAGATCACCGACCCAAACAACACCAAATACATGTTGTCTGCAGGTGTGCAATTGGGATTTTTGTACAAAAGGATCAATACCAACGGGATGATATTTGATTCGCAGTTCGACGGATTTAACTTCGACAATGATTTGCCAACCAATGAGCAATTTAACCGTACTTCCCGATTTATGATGGATGCAAACATGGGATTTTCTTTTAAATCGACAGACCGGACCAAAAAAATCAATCCATTTGCCGATTTTGCTGTGTTTCATGTCACCACACCCAATGAAGCTTTTATCGGTGAGGCCAATTCAAAACTACCTATGAGATGGATGGCCAATGTTGGCGCCCGAACGGAGGTGTCGCGAAATTTGGTGATCGACCCTTCTGTAATCTGGATGCGGCAGCGCGAGGCGCAACAATTTCAGATTACGGCCCTGGCCCATTACGAAATTAGCGGAACGCCTTATCAGGTAATTGGCGGTTTGGGTTATCGAACTGAAGATGCCGTGATCATTCATGCAGGGCTCCGGCACAATGCCAATATTTTTCGAATTTCTTATGATGTCAATGCAAGCGGTCTGAGTTATTACTCAAACAACCGGGGAGCTCTTGAATTTACGGCCATTTACAGGCCAGGCAGAAGAACTTCGAGGGCTATTTATTAGGCTTGCTGCAAAGTATTTTTAGATTCGTCTAAACATCATACCTTTGTGCTTCTATGAAGTACGCGGTATTCCTGGTTCTTACTCTTTTTGGTTGCGCTTCCGCGGAAAAACCTGAGAATGGAAAACTAAAAATAGTTTGCACCACAGGTATTATTGCCGACGCAGTGAAACACATGGTGAATGATTCCTGCGAAGTGCAGGCGCTCATGGGGCCAGGCACAGACCCACATTTGTACAAGCCCACCAAAGGCGCTCTCGACCTGCTTTCAGAGGCCGACATCATCATCGCCAATGGCCTCCATCTCGAAGGGCGCATGCAGGACATTCTGGAAAAACTTTCCCGAACAAAAACGGTAATTTTTATGGCCGAAACACTGCCTGGTGAAGCGCTGATTTATTCAGACGCGTCCGCCAAAATTCCCGACCCCCATATCTGGTTTGATGTGATGTTGTGGCGACAGGCCACGGGTAATTTGGGTGAACAGCTCAGGGCTGTAGCTCCGGCCTGTGTCGAATCTGAAAAAATGAACGCTTACATCAATGGTCTGGATACCCTCCACGAATGGACGGGCCAACAGATTGCCGGGATTCCGCATTCTCAACGCATATTGATCACAGCCCACGATGCCTTTTCGTATTTCGGAAAAGCATACGGAATGGAAGTCATCGGGCTTCAGGGCATTTCTACCATGGCCGAATACGGCATTCGCGATGTGACAAACATGGTTGACCTCATTACCGAAAGGGGAATCAAATCAATCTTTATCGAATCCAGTGTTTCATCCCGATCGGTGGAAGCCGTAATAGCTGGCTGCCGGGAGCGCGGATTCAATGTGTCGCAGGGAGGCACCCTGTATTCTGACGCGCTCGGAGGCCCAAACAGCGGCGCTGAAACCTATTCCGATATGGTTCAACACAATGTCTCAACCATTCAAAAAGCCCTGCAATGACCGTACTTGAAGCGCATAACCTCACTGTAAGTTACGACAAACAGCCCGTGCTCTGGGACATCGACTTCGAAATACCCTCCGGCCAACTCGTCGGCATCATCGGCCCGAATGGTTCAGGAAAAACCACACTGCTCAAAGCCGCCATGGGCATTCTTCCCGCTGACAGCGGTTATGTACGCATTTTCGGGAAACCGATCAACGAAGTAAGGGAAAGGATGAGCTATGTGCCTCAGAGACAATCTGTCGATTGGGATTTTCCGGCCACGGTCATGGACATCTGCGAAATGGGCAGGTACAGACAGGGCAAACTCTTCGGCCGTTTGTCAAAAATCGACCGGGAAATAGCCGCCGATGCCCTTGAACGCGTGGGCATGACCTCCTACCGCAACCGACAAATCGGTGAATTGAGCGGCGGACAACAGCAACGTGTATTTATAGCCCGATCACTGGCCCAGCAGGCAGAACTTTATTTGATGGACGAACCTTTTGTCGGCATCGACGCGGCCAGCGAAGAAACCATCATCGCCCTGTTGGAAGATATGCGCTCCGAAGGCAAAACGGTGGTGCTCGTCCACCACGACCTGCATACCGCCATCGAATTTTTCGACTGGATTGTGCTGCTCAACACCCGCCTGGTAGCCGCCGGCCCAAAAGCCGACGTGCTCACCGAAGAAAACCTGCGGACCGCCTACGGTGGAAAATTGAATTTGCTAAGCAAGGTGACAGAACTCATCCGCAAAAAAGAATATCCCCTCCGGGAAAAACGCCGCACTGAATAATTCCATGAACAGCAATCTCCTTTGGGTACTGGTGGGTTGTGCGCTGATTGGCGCCGGAGCCTCACTCGTGGGTTCCTTTGCCTATTTGCGAAAAAAATCACTGGTGGGCGATGCGGTGGCCCACGCCTTGTTGCCCGGCGTAGCACTCTCCTTTCTCATCTTTGAAGAGAAAAGTCTCTGGGTTTTATTTCCAGGTGCGCTCATCGCAGGCTGGCTGAGTTTACTCAGCATCGAAGGCATTACGCGATACAGCAAAATAAAATCAGATACAGCCATCGCGATCGTTTTGAGCGTATTTTTTGCGGTTGGCATTGTGCTACTTACCCACATTCAGCAGGGCAACTATGGCAATCAGTCCGGCCTTGATTCATTTCTTTTCGGAAAAGCCGCAGCCATGTTGCCGCGAGACATCTCGCTTTTTATCACGGTCGATCTGGTTTTGATCGCGGCCATTTGGCTGTTTTATCCCTACCTGAAACTCTATTCTTTTGATGAGGCCTTTGCGCGCTCCGTCGGCCTTCCGGCAAAAAGACTCGAATTCCTGATTTCCACCCTGACCGTGCTCGCCATTGCCACGGGCATTCAGGCGGTGGGAGTGGTATTGATGGCAGCCCTGATTATTACTCCGGCTGCGGCGGCCCGGTTTTACACCAAAAGATTGAGCTCCATGCTTGGGCTTGCCATGGCTTTTGGCGTGGTGAGTGGCGTGGGAGGCGTATTCATTTCATATCTGGCACCATCGATGCCTACAGGACCGTGGATTGTGGTTTTGCTGAGTTTCATGGCCATCTTCACATTTATCTTTGCGCCGCACCGGGGTGTTTATCAGCGTTATATGTCGCAGGTGAGGCACCGCAGGAAAATGAACGACGAAAACGTTTTGAAACTTCTTTATCATCTCGACGAAGCCAATCCCGGTTTAAATTATTCTTCCACCGACCTCTCGGCAAAACGGTATTTTGAATCGGGCCCTTTGCAGGAAACGCTCAAAAGACTTTCACAAAATGGCTTGCTCAAGTCGATCAACAGCCGCTATAAACTGAGTGAAACCGGTCACCACGAAGCCATGCGTGTGGTGCGCCTGCATCGGCTTTGGGAACTGTATCTCAACGTGCGTATGAACATCGCCGACGACCATGTGCACAATGACGCCGAAGCCATCGAACACATCATCACGCCCGAACTGGAAGAAGCACTGCTCAAAGAGCTCGGATACCCCGCCCTCGATCCACATTCATCCATCATTCCTGGTGTAAAACCCGCACTGCCATGAACGATTTCTGGATCATATTAACAGGTGTTCTGGTAGCCGTTAATTGCGGTTTGCTCGGCGCCTTTCTGATTTTGCGCAAGATGTCGATGGTGGGCGATGCCATTTCACACGCCGTACTCCCGGGCATTGTCATCGCGTATCTCGTAGCCGATTCGCGCAATGGAGTGGTAATGCTCATCGGTGCCGCCGGATTCGGTTTGCTCACCACATTCCTGATCGAATGGTTTTACAAAAGAGCCCGGATTCAGGCCGACGCATCGATCGGAATCACATTCACCTGGCTTTTTGCCATTGGGGTGATTCTGGTAAGTGCCTTTACGGGAAATGTGGATCTCGATCAGGAATGCGTGCTTTACGGTGACATCGCTTATGTGCCTTTTGACCTGCTTTTTTGGAATGACCAAACGTTTGGGCCAACACCGATTTGGCTTCAAAGCGGCAATCTCATTCTGATTTTAGCCACGATTTTCATCGGTTACCGCGGGCTCTTCATTACCAGTTTTGATCCGGGATTTGCTACTGGATTGGGTATACGCACCGGCGCATGGCATTACGCGCTCATGGGAGCGGTATCGCTCACCGTTGTGCTCAGTTTCAATGCCGTGGGCGCGATTCTGGTGGTGGCATTTCTGGTGGTTCCACCAGCGGCGGCATATCTGATCAGCAAAAAACTTCCCACCCTGCTCTGGCTCACCGTATTGTTTGGTATTTTATCCGCAGTAAGTGGATTTTACCTCGCCGTGTGGTGGCAGGCCTCCATTTCGGGCAGTATGGCCGTGGCAGCAGGCTTTTTATTCCTCGTGGTTTTTATACTTTCGAAGTTGATAAATGTCCGGCACAAAAAACACGAATCGATCCGTTTTAGCGAAAGTCATATCATAGCACCCACGCCATGAATTCACACATCGAAGAAAATTATCTCAAGGCCATTTACAAGCTCAGCCTTTCGGCAAACGGGGCGGTAAGTACTTCCGCGCTGGCCGCAGAAATGGGAGTTCAATCGGCTTCGGTTACTGACATGCTTAAGAAGCTGGCCGCCAAAAAAATGATCCGTTACGAAAAGTACCACGGCGTGGAACTCAGCAAAACCGGAATGGAGACGGCCACACGCATTGTGCGAAAGCACCGGCTTTGGGAAACTTTTTTGGTTGAAAAACTCGGTTTTGGATGGGGTGAAGTGCACGACGTGGCCGAACAGCTCGAACACGTACAGAGCGAAAAACTCGTGGACAGTCTCGACGCCTTCCTCGATTTCCCGAAAGTGGACCCCCACGGCGACCCCATTCCCGATAAGGACGGTGTGGTGCGCAAACGGCAAACGAAGGTGCTAACCGAATTAAGACCCGGAGAACGCGGAATCATTTCGGCAGTGAAACACGACGGGAAAGACCTACTCGACTACCTTGATCGCCACGATCTGGTGCTCGATAACCAGGTAGAGGTAATGGAAATCCTCGAATTTGACGGGTCGATGCAACTTAAAGTAGGCGGAAAAACGCAGTACGTTTCAGAAAAAATTGCAACGAATATTCTGGTGATCAAAAGCTGAACTGCAGTCATTGATTGCGGATTTATCAAGATGGTTCTGGAAAAATTTCAGGTCTGTAAAGCTTTGACTTGAAGTAGATGAACTACTTGGTATGCCAATAATAAGGGATAATTAAAAGCCAGACTTTTCTTATATTTTTCGTAGAGATGGGCACTCAAATAGAAACTGCACCCGGCGTACGAAGAAACAAATGTGTATATTCGGGATAAAAATACACATGAGAACCAACATTGTCATTGACGATGCACTTATGCAGGAAGCGCTGCAGCGATCAGGTCTCTCCAGCAAGAAGGCCACGGTGGAATATGCTCTGGAGCTGCTTATTAAGCTCAAGCGCCAAACTCAGTTCAAAGAATTCAGAGGAAAACTTCACTGGGAAGGAGACCTGGACGAAATGCGTCGGGATCAATGATATTGGTGTATTCTTCAGTCTGGATCGATTACTTCAACGGGATCGAAAATGAGCAAACGAATTATTTGCAGGCAAATCTCGGTGCGCAACCTTTCGCGACGGGTGATCTTATTCTGGCAGAAGTCTTGCAGGGCTTCAAAACTGAAAAAGCATTCAGGCACGCAAACAGTCTCTTTTCTGAACTTTTTTACTTCGACATGTTGGGAAAGGAGGTGGCACTAAAGGCTGCATCCAATTACCGCTTATTGAGAAAACGGGGACTCACCATACGAAAAACCATGGATATCATGATCGCCACCTTTTGTATGGTGCATGATATGCCACTGCTGCACAATGACAGAGACTTTAACGCAGCAGAAACACATTTGGGATTGAAGCGGGTGAACTTGTGAGTGATAACGCGTGATCAAATTGGTCTCTTTCATTTACATTGTCGCTCTCTCAACAACATAAGGCGAGAAAAGTGTCAGACCGGAATTCTGAATACATATCCCGAACCGTGGAGATTTTCAATCTGAATTCGGGAGTCGTGAATAAACCGCTTTCGGAGTTTTGCCACATACACATCCATACTTCGGGTGGCGAAATAGTCATCATTCTGCCAGATTTCCATGAGGGCTTTGCGCCGCGGCATCACCTCATTGGGATATGTACAAAGGATGGCCAGCAGGTCTGATTCTTTGGGACTCAGTTTGAGCTCTTCATCATGGACGGTCAGCAGTCGCTTTCGCGGAATGAAACGGTATGACCCGATTTCAAAAATTTCCGGAACTGATCTGCTGCCAAACCGTCTGAGCATGTTTTCTATTTTCATCAAAAGCAAATCCGAATCAAATGGTTTGGTGAGGTAGTCATCGCCTCCTGATTTATATCCTTTGATCTGATCTTCCTTCGCGCCCCGGGCCGTGAGGAAGATGATGGGGATATCGGAATTCAATTCTCTGATATCCCCTGCGAGGGTAAAACCATCCCGCCAGGGCATCATGACATCTAGCAAACACAGGTCGAATTTTGATTGTCGAAACCGACTGAAACCCAGATTGCCGTCGCGCTCCCACACCACCTGATAGCCGGATAAACCGAGGTAGTTTTTCAGCAAAGCGCCGAAATTTTCATCGTCTTCCACAAGTAGGATTTTCATTTTATCGCGCTGTTCGATCATACGGGAATTTTAAAACCAATTGTTGTACCTCGCCCCCGCTTGCTATCAAGTATCATCTCTCCACCATGCAGACTGATGATGCCCTGGGCATAACTCAGACCGAGACCAAATCCCTTTACATTCTGCAAATCACCCCGTTCCACCCTAAAAAAAACTTCAAAAATATGTTTCTGTTCTTCCGGACTCATACCAATTCCTCTGTCTTTTACCAAAAGGACAACGCCTCCTGTCTGCAATTCCGTGCTCACTTCCACTGCCGGCTTTTCACCACTGTATTTCAGCGCATTGTCGAGCAGATTGACCACGACATTGTTGAGGTGTTCTCTGTCACACAAGATTAGAGAAATGTCTGAATCTGCGGCAAATTGAATGGTAGCTTCGCGAGCCTCCGTCTGCAATTTCATGGAGGCGATTGCCTGATTCACCAATTCGTTGAGGTTTTCGGGATTTTTATGAATGATTAGATCGCCGCGCTCCAGACGTGCCAGTTGCAATATTTTCTCGACATGCCCAGTGAGTCTTGACTTTTCCTGGGCAATAATATTGGTGAGATATGTAATTTCTGTCGGATTGTGAATCACCTGTGGATGTCGGATAGAATCAACAGCAAGACCAATGGTGGCCAGGGGTGTTTTGAACTCATGGGTCATATTATTTATAAAATCCGTTTTAACCTCATTGAGTTTTTTCTGCCGCATGATGTAATACACGGTGGTACCAAACGTCGTCAACATGAGAATCGAAAATAGCAGCACCAATGCCATCAAACCGCCCAGTGAACGGAAAATATATGTGCCCTTTTCAGGAAAATCAAGTAGCATAAGCGCTTCAGATGGCTGTCCGGGAAAAAGAGATGCGCGGTATTCAAAATTTTCAGGATGAACATTGCGACTCCTGGAGTATTTACTGATCACAGAATCCCGTTCAGACGAGGCCAGACCATATTCAAAATTACTGAGCACACCATTGGAACGTAAATGAGCAGTGAGCAGTGAATCGAGATTTTTGCCTTCCGCAGTTTCTTTTATTGATGACTCTTTCCTGATCTGCTTTACGAGAACCTGCCGCATCGCAGTGGAGATCACTACCTGATTGCGCTGCACATCCTCTATAGAAATCGTATCAATATCCCTGATCCAGTCTTCTGAATGGTTTGCTGGATCTTGAATTTTAAACTCCCCTTTTATTTCTTTACCCAATGTACCCGATTCAATATCCATGGTTATGAAACTATCGCGCATCACGATAAAATTCCGCGGACCCGAAGCAGTCAAATATGATGTATCCGTTTTCCACGTACCCGGTACAAAAGCTTTATGATCGCTCGAAAAATCAAGACCATGAAAAGTTTCCTGAATCAAATTCTCGGCTGCATCCACTTCAAGTGCGGCTACTACATCATTTATAGCCCGCTGCACAGAAAGATCAAAGGCTTCCGATTTTTCCCGAATGGCGTTGCTCACCCAGTACCACTCAAGGGCTGCAATTCCCATGATGGAAAATGTCATTAAAACCAGAATGAAGGTGAACATTTGCTTTCGCATGGTGGGAATCGTGGTGTAAATTTAAGGGGGATCAGCAGCTTTCAATAAAACTTTAACCTTTCCTTAACCGCTTTTGACCAGCCGTTAACCATTCTGCCTGGAGTCGGAGCGTAATTTTGACTCCTAAACAAACTAAACATAAAATTATGAAGACAACAATCATTTTAGCACTGGCCAGCGCGGCATTGGGCTTGACTGCAATGGCGCAAAGCAACAAAGGCGAAGACAAAACCAAAATCAGTATTATCCATTACGAAGACAATGAAATTCAGGTGCACGACACCATCGTAGACTCAGAAAGTGGATATACTGCCGAGCAATTCATTCAGGCGAAAGGATTTCATGCTGAAAAGGTGGAAATAATTCACACCCAGGGTTATCACGGTAAGGTATCACATCCCGTCAAGCCGGAAGTATGGTTTATGAATGGCAAAGTCCTCACGGAAAATTATTCATTTGAGGAAGTATCAGATAATCCGTCGAGGGAAAAGACCTTTATGAAAAAATTTGTGATAGAAGGCAGTCCAAACGCAGACGGGAAGTCTCAAAAAAAAATTGTACTCATCGATTCGTCCGGAGAATTGATGCCCGGAGACAGCGCAGGGACAAATCGCACATTCCAGCTCAAATCTCCAAACTTTGAAATTAATGTAGATTCCCTTCCGGTCAAAATTAAAGGAATTAGCACTAATGGAACATCTCAAAAGGTGGAAGTCAAAAAAACAATCAATGATGATGGAGATGAAGAAACCCGTGTTTGGATTGATGGAAAAGAGGTAAGCCATATCATAAAGGGCCGGGGTGAAGATATTCATGAATTTCCTATAGGTCAGGATTCATTAAAAGAGTTCAAGCCATCTGAAATGATGATCAGCCATGATGTGTTCACAACCACCGATTACAGTGCGACCACAGAACCCTATCTGGCCCTTTTCAACAGATCGGCTGACATGGCATATGGCAAGCCATTTACAATTGCATTGGTAACCCCGCTCAACAGCAGGACAGATGAGCCGGAGGAACCAGCCGCAGTGAACAATGGAAATGATCAGATTGACAACCTCCACTTCTTTCCCAATCCGAATGAAGGTAAGTTTCGTCTGAGTTTTAATGTGCGTCAGGAAGGCCGAACTTCCGTGCGCATCTATTCCATAGAAGGCAAAGAGGTATATACTGAGGAGCTGGGACGCTTCTCCGGTGTTTACGAAAAGGAGATTGATATTTCCAATTTAGCACCTGGAACATATATCCTCCATATCGTAAAGAATAAAAACACAGTTGCCGAAAAGCTTATAGTCCAATAAACAATCTGATCCAATGAATAAGCAAATCATCATTTTGACTGCATTGATTCTTTGCAACCTCGTCAGTTTCGGTCAAAACTACGCAGAAGGGATAGCTTCTGCCTGGAAACTGTACGAAACCAAAAACCACCTCGAGTCGGCAACGAAATACCAAGAAACTTTCAGAAAAAACGACCACAAAGGCACCGCGACAGATCCATCAATTTAACGAAAGTGAAAAATATCCTGGACGAACGCAGATGGCTCGGAGCTAATGTGGTGGTCCCCCAAGGCCAGAGACAAATCTATGGCAGTCAAATCGGGCAGGATCCCAAAACAAATGAGATGTACGTATTGCCTCTTGATGATCCAGACGGTGTGGACGATCGCCGGGCGGAAGTAGGCCTTGGAAAACTCCAGGTCTATCTCTCAAACAGGGAATGACCTGGGATGTGGAGGCTTACAAAGTGGCGCTGCCTGAAATTGAGGCGCGGTCACAAAAGAAATAAAAGTCAAGAACTTTTAATAAAAAAAAGCTACCCTCGGGTAGCTTTTTCTGCGTTTAACATGAACGTTTATTAATCCCTTTATTGCAGAATGAGTTTGAAGCTGGCATTCGCACTTGCCTCGTCGGTCACTTCCACGAAATACATTCCCGGTACCACTGTGGCGGGCAATTGAATTTTTTACAAGGTCGGTTTGTTGCACGTTTTGAGAGAAAATCAAACGACCCGATACGTCGAGAATCCGAATTTCAGCAGATTTCAAAATTTCCCCGAGGTCCACAGATATTTCGTTTTTCGATGGATTTGGGAATATGCTGAGATTGTTTGCAAAAATAGAATTTGAAGATCCAAATAACTCATCCTGAAGGTTATTCAGATGACGTTACCAATTTCCGGCTGATTTTTTTTTAAATCAAAATTATACGATTTTTCAATTTTAACATTTTTAACTACCTTCCCCGCGATCATTAACCAATCAAAAACCGTTTCGACCATGCGACTAACCGTTTTTATCCTTTTTATAATTTCCGCGCTGGCAGGATTTTCACAAGAAACCATCAAATGTTTTTCCACGGAAGTGGAGCACCAACTACAGGAACGGTATCCGGAAAGATCAACCGAATCTGAATTTGAGGCGTGGATATCTCAAAAAATCACTACAGCTGACCCTAAATCCTACCGTGGAGTGGTGACTTTACCCATCGTTTTTCACGTGCTTCATGCGGGTGAACCCGTCGGCACTGGAAACAATGTTGCTACAGCTCTTATCACTGCACAACTTGAACAACTCAATGACGACTTCAGGCGGAAACCTGGTACGGCTGGGTTCAATACAAATCCCGTAGGAGCCGATCTTGAAATCGAATTTTGCATGGCCACTGTCGATCCGGATGGCAATGCAATGGAAGTTCCAGGGATTAATCGGATTAATACGGTGAGCATAGGCTTGAACGCACCAGGGTTCAGCACCAATTATCTAGACAACATTGTGAAACCAAATACCATCTGGAATCCAAACGAATATATCAATGTGTGGGTAACTCCCATCAACCTACTTTTCTTCACGGTGTTGGGTTATGCACAATTTCCCAGCGCCTCGGGATTGCCCGGTTTGGAGACAGGAACCGGTGGTGCACTTTCAGATGGTGTGGTGATCGCACCGCGAACTGTTGGCGGCGTAAATCTTCCCAACCCCATTGGGGGCGCGACGGGCAGAGGACGTACATTGACCCACGAACTCGGTCATTTCTTTGGGTTGCGACACATTTGGGGAGATGGCGGTTGTAATGTGGATGATTTTTGTAATGACACCCCGGTTTCCAACGCTTCCAACAACGGCTGCCAGATTGGCTCTGTTTCTTGCAGCAGTGCAGATATGGTTGAAAATTACATGGATTACAGCGATGATCTTTGTATGAATATTTTTACGCAAGACCAGAAATCGCGTGTGGATGCTGTATTGCTCAACAGTCCCAGAAGATCGGAATTGTTGAACAGTGCGGTGTGCTCGCCGGATATCACGCCTTGTACACTGCCCTTTCCACAAACTACCGATCTGGAATCAAATGTAACCACAAATGGTGTTGCACTTAGCTGGACGCCCATACCTGGGGCTCTTGGTTGTCAGGTAAGGGGAGGCACTTTGCAAAGTGGTTTTGTTCAAACATTTAATGTGTTTCAGCCCGAGGCTTCGGGATTTTTTGTCCCTGCTTCGGCACTTACCAATGGCACTGCGTATCAATGGCAGGTGAGATGTGGATGTTCTTTAAATCCGCCAATTGCGGGCCCATGGTCGGAAACATCATTCTTTTCTTTTGGG
>Ga0105044_10006211_pt1 | contig 16419 bp, 13 predicted proteins | sample MAT01_FD_78092 | JGI IMG/M metagenome (GOLD analysis project Ga0105044, IMG submission 78092) | Freshwater microbial communities from Lake Fryxell liftoff mats and glacier meltwater in Antarctica - MAT-01 | ecosystem: Environmental > Aquatic > Freshwater > Ice > Liftoff microbial mat | place... | reverse complement strand
TGTTCTTTCGCGAGAAGAACGGTATGATCTCGTTGACCACCCCCATACCGGGGATGATCATGATGTACACCGCCGGGTGCGAGTAGAACCAGAACAGGTGTTGGAACAGCAGCGGATCGCCGTCCATCGCCGGATCGAAAATCCCGATCCCGAACGCACGTTCGGCGGCCAGCATCAGCAGCGTGACGGCGAGCACCGGTGTCGCGAGCAACTGAATCAGGCTCGTCGCATAGAGCGACCAGACGAACAGCGGGAGTCGTCCCCACGACATACCAGGGGCACGCATCTTGTGGACCGTGACGATGATGTTCAACCCCGTCATGATCGACGAGAAACCCGCGATGAACACACCGATCACACCCGGTATCACGTTCGAGTGCGACGATCGACTGGAGTAGGGCGGATACAATGTCCACCCGGTCTCGATCCCACCGACGAGGATCGCCCACACGGCGAGGCTCGCCCCGATCATGTAGACGTACCAGCTCGCGAGGTTCAGTCGCGGGAACGCGAGATCCTTCGCCCCGATCATCATCGGGATGAAGAAGTTACCCAGCACCCCAGGGACGGCCGGGATCAGGAAGAAGAACACCATCACGACGCCGTGAGCGGTGAACGCCTTGTTGTACGAGTCCTGATCGAGGATCGCCCCGGTCGGGGACATCAGGTTCACGCGCACCAGCCCGGCCGCCAACCCGCCGACGACGAAAAAGATCGTCACCGACATCAGGTACAGCAGGCCGATGCGCTTGTGGTCGATCGTGAACAGCCACGACTGCCACGAATAATTCCAGTTGAGATAGTTGGTCTTCGCTTCCGGTTCCGGGGGCGTCGGAGCGAAAGCGACCACGGGTGTTGCGGCGGATGTACTCATGTCAATCTCCCTTCGAGCCAGTCGAAGCACCCACCGGCGCAGGATAGCTATCGGTCCGTTTCGGCGTATCACCCGCCTTCAGTGAGCGGATGTACGCGATCAGGTTGATGATGTCTTCTTCCGTTACCTGATCTTTGTATGCGGGCATAATCGTTGGATTCCACCCTTCGACGACCTTCTTCATCGGGTGCAGGATCGATTCGCGAATGTAGGTATCATCGGCGATGACGCTGCCACCGCCATGGAGCGGAACTCGCGATTTGTACAATCCTTCGAGGACCGGTGCACGCGCCTCCGCATTCGCCGAATGGCACGCGAGGCACTGCAATTTCTGGAAGAGCTGGCGACCTTCCCACGCGGGCGAACCATCCACCGGGTTCTTCGCACCCTTGCCATCGCTGGTCCCAGTCAGCCATTCCTGATAGTCCTCTTCTTCCATCACGATCACTTTGCCGACCATCTTCGAGTGTTCGGTCCCGCAGTACTGGTCGCAGAACAGGTGATATTCACCCACTTTGGTTGGGTGATACCAGGTCGAAACATAACGACCCGGCAGCACGTCCACCTTCGAGCGGAACGCGGGCACCGCGAAGTCATGGATCACGTCTTCGGAGGTGAGGATGAGCCTCACCGGTTTGTTGACCGGCAGCACCAGCGCACCGACGTACTTGCGGTCGATGGACGTGATCCCCTCGGTGTTCGCGCCGATGATCACCCGCTGGCCGTTAGGGTATTGTGCCTTCCACATCCACTGTTTGCCGACAACGTAAATCTCATCGGCCTCCGGCGGGGCGTGAATGGCGAAGTTGTAGACCCACGCCCCCCAGCCGAAGATGAAGAGGAAGATGATCAACGGCGACACGCTCCAGAAGAGTTCGAGCTGGTGCGAACCCATGATCCGTGGCGTCGGACCTTCGACCGCCGATCGACGGTATTTCACGCAGAAGAATGCCATCACGGCATAGACGCCCACGCCCGCAGCGACGGTGACCAGCATGATGAACCAGAACAGACGGTCCACGTGCACGGCCAACGTCGAGGCTTGCTCGGGCAACAGTGGCATGTTGACTGCGAACATGTCTCGAATCCTCAATGAAGACGATCGACCATCCGAATATTCAGGCAATACTCAATCAACAGTCTGGTCACTTCTTCGTTTACCTTTCGCGCCGCTTGAAACCGGCGCGAAAAGTAAACGGGGTATTTGTTTAAACTTCACTGCACCTCGCCGGGCATCGCGGCGATCAATTTCTTCTTCCGTTTCTCACGCCGGAACGCGACCACCAGCCCCACGGCGATCACCACCATCGTGATGATCCCCGCGATCCGCATCGCGAGCATCACGCTGAAACTGTACTTCCCCGTCGAATGATCGTAGCGGTAGCACATCAGCATCAGTTGCTCGCTGAGCGTCCCGATCTTTCCTTCCGACGCTTCGACCAGTGCCAGTCGCAGATCCCGCGACTGAAAATCGTCGTACTTGATCCCATAGAAGTACTTCGCGAGTGTGCCATCGGGCGTGAGCACCATGATCCCGCTGCCGTGAATGTACTCTTTGATCACACGGTCGTATTCGTATCGAAACCCGACCGCGTCCGTCAGCGAATCGATCGACGCCTTCTTGCCGGTCAGGAATCGCCACCCCGCATCGGCCCCCACGCGGGAGTATTGGTCGAGGTACGATTTCTTCTTGAACGACGCGAGTTCCGGTTGCTCCTTCGGGTCGAAACTCACGACGACGACGTTGAATTCCTTACCCACCGTGAACGCCATCGACCGCATCGCGTCGAGCAGGCCGTTCAGCACCTGATTGCACAACATCGGACAGCGATAGTACGCCATCACGAGGATCGTCGGCTTGCCGTTGACGCACTCGGCGAGCGTGATCGCCTGGCCGGTCTCGTCGCGGAACACCAGATCGAGCGGCACCTTGTCGCCGAGCTTCTGGTCGATGCCGACTTTCGGCATGTTCAGCGATTGCCCTTCGCTCGCGGGGGCGAGGCCGTCCGCAGTGAAGCCATTCAATGAACATGCAATCATCAGGGCGAATGTCAGGAATCCACGTCGCAACATCACTTCTTCTCCGCAACCAGCGGCTGACGGCCCCCACTGTTGGAGGCTTTCGGTCGCTTCGGGTCGGACTTCGGATCGGCGGCCTTTTCCTTGTCCAGAGCGGGCAGAACTTTCTGATCCTTCGCGACGACCAGTTCCATCGCCTTCTCGATCGGGATGCGAACCGTCTTCTCTTTCTCGTTGGCCCAGTGATAGCTGGTGAGTCCGAGTTTTTTCGCGTATTCGCCGTTGTTACGAAGGTCTTCGGGGTGGAACTCCGGTGAGTTCCCGGTCGGCAACGGCTGCGACGATCGGTTGAGCGACTGGTCACCCGCTTCACGCACCACAATCGCTTCGAGTCGTGGCTGATCGATGACCTTCGAGTAGGTCGAAGTCCGTTCGATTCGCTCATTCAGCGGCGGTGCGTTCTTCTCGACCGCCCACGGATTCGCGTCCTTATCCAGTTCGGGTGTCTTGCCCACCCAGAAAAAGAAGAGAGCCGTGGTCGTTGCGAAGGCGACGAAGAAGAAGATCACCACCGCGATCGGCACCGCCAGGATCGGCCCGCTCCCGAGGAGGTCCGCTTCGTGTCCCTGTTCGATCACTTCCTTCGGCACTTCGGAGAAGCCCGCCGAATCGTCCGGTGCGTGCAGGTTCGTCACGGTTTCGGGCCACTCGTTCGCACTGCTCGCTTTGGGTTCGTCAGCCATGATGAGCGTGCTCCTGATAGTGGAGGTGAGCTTCGTAAGTCGGCGTCTGATATCGGTCTTTGTACTGACCGATGAAGTAGAACACGTACAGTCCGCCCACGCCCGCCACCGCACCGATGTCCATGAGCCAGTAGAGCGGTTGACCGTCACGCAGGAACGTCGGTTCGATCCAGACGAATGCGTCGAACGCACAGACCGCGACCAACCCGCACGCGATCCAGAACAACGCCTTGCTGTTCGTCTTCACATCGCGATAGAGCAGGAGCATGAACGGCAGCACGAAGTGCAGCGCGAACAGTGCGATCATGATGTATTCCCATCCGCCACCCATGCGCTTCAGGTAGAACGGAATTTCTTCCGGCAGGTTCGCCACCCACACGAGCATGAACTGCGAGAACGAAATGTACGTCCAGAACAACGTCAGGGCGAGCATGAAGCTGCCGAGGTTGATCTGATCGAGTTTCGTCACCTGTCCCTTCAACGGTCCCTGAATCATTAATAGCAGGACCGCGAGGCTGAACGAGTACGCGCACAGAATTTGCGTCTCGCCGAAGATCACCGGGAACATCGTCGATGCCCAACCCGGTTCGAGCGAAATCACGAGATCGGTCGCGATCACGGTCACCAGCAGGGCGTGAATCATGATCCCCGGACCAGCCAGGCCCGTGCATTTCCAGAGCGAACTGTCGTTCTGTAACTTCGTCCCCTCGGCGGACCAGCGGTTGAGGAAGAACACGAACACGCCCCAGATGCCGAAATAAATACCGGCACGCACGAGCGCGAACGGGACGTTCAGGTAGTCGTTGACCTTGTGCTCCATCTCATGGACCATGTCCGCCTGTCCGCTGTCGAGCGGTTCGCCCGCTTCGTTCTTCACGACTTCCGGCAACGGATTCGCCCACCAGTACGGCGACGATCCACTCCAGAGCAGACCGATCACGACCGGAGCGAACAGCAGCACCATCACGAACAGCGAACGGGTGTTCGCCTCGAAGATGCGACGGAGCAGGTAGCCCCATCGACCGCCGGTGAGGTACTGAATCAACAGCAGCACGACACTGCCGATCGGCATGCACAGCCAGGTGACGTAGCCGACGAGGTACGATGCGAAGAACTGGCGAATTCCGCCCGTCTCCACCAATGCACCACGCAGTAGTCCGATGAACGCGAAGAGGCCGAAGCCGATGGCGGCGACCAGCAGCGCGAGGCTGCGGATTTTGAGCCAGTTCGGTTCATCACCGGGCGTCTCGGTATGACCGGGGACGCCATTCGTCGGGTGCCCGTTCGTCGGGGCATGATTGTGTTCGTTACTCACGGTCGCACCCTCACTTGTTCAACGCCTTTTCGGCTTCGGCACGGACTTCCGGCGGGAGATCGGCCAGTTTCGAGTTCTGGCTGAACTGCAACGTCCGCACATAAGCTGCGATGCGCCAACGGTCCGCGGGCGGGATCGACGTCGCTAACTGCGGCATTCCGCTGTAGCCGTTCGTGATCACCTCGTAGATGTAGCCGACCGGCACCTTGTCGAGTTCGATCTTCTGACCCCATCGGGCGAACCCGCGTGAGTATCCGCGTGGATGTCCGCGAAGTTCCTCCAGCGTCTCTTCCGGTTCGGTCGGTTCGAGTTTGACCGTGTGATACGACGGTGGTCGAAGGAACCCGCGTTCCACGATCTTTCCGCCGCCGTTGCCCATCACGCCGTGACACTCGATGCAGTACACCCCATAGCGTTCGGCCCCGCGACGAATGTCGCTCGCCGTCATCGCGAACGGGAACTTGTCGACGTAGTTCGCCGGAGCGAGTGCCCACTTCTTGTCGGCGGCCGCTTCGCCCTCTTCGGTTCGCAATCGTTCGCGATCGAGCGAACGCTTGCGACCTGCGGGCGTCAAGCCGCTGACGAGCGGATCGTCTTCGAGTCGCTGTGCCCGATGCACGGTCCCCTCGACGATCGGTCGCGCCGACTGCTTGTTCGGAAAGAACGACGTCTCTTCGTAGGGCCGATAATACGGCTGGTCGGCCATCTTCTGCTGACACGCCGGAACGATCATCAGCGTGCCGATCAGGAAGAGGAGTTTCGTGGTACGGCTCATACCGGCACCTCCTCGATCGAGATGGGTCCGAGGCTACTCATGTACGCCATCGTCCCCGTTTTGTCGAACTTCGGATCGTCCGCTTCGATGCACAGGAAGAAGCGATCGACGCTCGCGCGCTCGAACGTCTTCGAGTTGAACAGCGGATGGTGATACAGCGGCAGACCGCACAACGCGATCATGCCGAACAGTCCACTCAGCGACGCCGTCAGGATCGTCATCTCGAACGTGACCGGGATGAACGCCGGCCACGAGATCAGGGGGCGACCCGCGATGTTGAGCGGGTAATCGACCGCCTGCGTCCAGTACTGCATCAGGAATCCGCACGCCGCACCGATGAGTCCACCGATGAACATGATCGGTCCCATTTCGGACTTCGGGAAGCCGAGTGCGTCGATGACCGGCGACACGGGATAGGGCGTGTAAGCGTCCATCTTCGTGTAGCCATCGGCACGAGCTTTTTGGATCGCGGATACCAACTTATCGGTATCGTCGAACTCGGCGAGCATCCCGTAGGTTTGCGGTTCGTCGTGTCCGTGATCGCTCATGGTGCGTTCTCCATGATCGAGTGACCATCCTGCCCGCCACCCTTCTTCGGCAGCGATTCCCGCATTTCCGTGATCGAGATCATCGGGAGGAAGCGGAGGAACAGCAGGAACAGGAATGTAAATACACCCAGCGTTCCGATGTAGAGCATCCAGTCCCACATCGTCGGAGCATAACGACCCCACATCGACGGCAGGTACTCACGGGTGAGCGTGATCACGATCACATATCGCTCGAACCACATTCCGATCAAAACGATGATCGAAACGATGAACAGCGCGAGATCGTTGTACCGAATCCTCTTCGACCACAGCACCTGCGGCGCGATGAAGTTGCAGAAGATCAGACACCAGTACGACCACCCGTAAGGTCCGAACAGTCGCTGATACGTCGTCTGCGTTTCGTAGGTCGCGTGGCTGTACCACGCCATCCACACTTCGCAGAAGTAGCCGTAACTGACCAGCATACCCGTCGCCAGCATGACCTTCGCACAGTTGTCGAGGTGCTTGCGAGTGATCAGGTGTTTCATGCCGTACCAGTTTCGCATCGGGATCGCGAGGACGACCACACCTGCGAACCCGGAGAAGATCGCCCCCGCGACGAAGAACGGCGGGAAGATCGTGGCGTGCCACAACGGAACCAGTGCGACCGCGAAGTCGAACGACACGACCGTATGCACCGACAGCACGAGCGGCGTCGAAAGACCCGCCAGCATGAGGTACACTTTTTCGTATCGACGCCAGTGGATCGCCGAACCACGCCAGCCGAGTGCGAAGATGCCGTAGGCGATCTTCTGGATCTTGTTCTTCGAACGGTCACGGAGCGTCGCGAGATCGGGGATCAGACCGACGTACCAGAAGACGAGCGACACGGTGAAGTAGGTCGTCACCGCGAACACGTCCCACACCAGCGGGGAGCGGAACTGAGGCCACATCTGGGCCACGTTCGGGATCGGGTAGAGCCAGTAGAAGAACCACGGTCGTCCCATGTGCAGCAACGGGAACAATCCCGCGCACATGACCGCGAACAGTGTCATGGCTTCGGCGAATCGGTTGATCGACGTTCGCCAGCGTTGGTGCAGCAGGAGCAAAATCGCGGAGATCAGCGTACCGGCGTGGCCGATACCGATCCACCACACGAAGTTGATGATCGCGAAGCCCCACGCGACCGGGATGTTAATCCCCCATACCCCGACGCCGTAATAGAGCAGCACGGTGACGGAGTAGAGGAACGCGAGGCACGTCACGAACGCGATTCCCATCCACAGGAACCACTGTTTCGGCGTCTTGTCACCGTCGAGAACGACATCACCGATCTTCTCGGTGATGGCGCCGAGGTTCGGAATGCAACCGAGCAGTTCGTCGGTGTCATTCGGATCTTTGATGTACGAAGCCGTCGCCATTCTCAGTGCCCTCCCTTCGGCGCTGCTTTCACGCCGGGCATGTCGGGATTCGGGTTGCGGAGGGCGGCCAGATAAGTGGTCCGCGGCATCGTGTTCAGTTCCGCCAGCAATCCGTAGTTCGTCGGCTCCGATTTCCAGCGATTCAGTTCGCTCTTCTCGTCCATGATGTCGCCGAACATGATCGCGGCGGACGGACACGCGGCCTGACACGCTGTCACGATTTCGCCATCGACGATGTCACGACGTTCGCGTTCCGCTTCGATTTCCGCCGCACGCAATCGCTGGACGCAGTAGGTACATTTCTCCATCACGCCACGACTGCGGACCGTGACTTCCGGGTTCCGCATCAGCTTGAGCGATTCGGTCGCCCAGTCGCTGTAAGTGAGGAAGTTGAACCGTCGCACCTTGTATGGACAGTTGTTTGAGCAATACCGCGTGCCGACGCAACGATTGTAGACCATGTCGTTGAGGCCGTCGGACGAGTGAGCGGTCGCCGCGACCGGACACACGATTTCGCACGGTGCCTTTTCGCACTGCACGCACGCGACCGGCTGGAAGTGTGTCTCCACCGAATCGGCGTCCATCGGATCGCCTTCGTAGTAGCGATCGATGCGAATCCAGTGCATTTCGCGACCGGCGGAAACCTGATCCTTCCCAACGACCGGGCCGTTGTTCTCCGAGACGCATGCGATCAGACATGCCGAGCAACCGTTGCACGCATTCAGATCGAACACCATGCCCCAGCGACGACCCTTCTTCGGGTTCTGATCGTTGTAAACGGTCAGCGGATGAAGACGCGAATCGTGGTGCGGGGTCGGGGTCTTTTCTTCACCCGTTTCGTGCTTGTGCTGATGCGGACCGGGAATGTTCTCGTAGATCGCGTTCGATTCGCCGGGAGCGGCGGGTCCGACGCGAGCGAACATCGGTTCATGTTTCAGCCGCGCCAGCGTCCCGTGACGAACCGGCTTACGACCTTCCATGTTGTGGTGCATCTGCGTGCAGGCGATGATGTATTCGCCGTCGGTCTTTTTGACCTCGACGCCACCACCGAAATCGACGTGCGGGACTTCGGTCGTCTTGAGCAGATTGGCGTTGAAGCCGATGCCCGTTCCGACGCGACCGGCTCGCTCACGACCGAAACCGAGGTGGACAACCACGGCATCGTCCGGCATTCCGGGTAGGATCCAGATCGGCACGCTGAGTTTGCGTCCCTGGTAGGTGATCTCGACGAGATCGACTTGAGCGCGACCACGTTCGCCCGCCGTCCAGCGCGGGAAGATCGTCAGTCCGAGTTCCTTCGCCTTGTGCGGGCTGATATACGCGGCGTTGTCCCACGTCACTTTCGTGATCGGCTTCGGAACTTCCTGCAACCAGCCGTTGTTCGAGAATCGACCGTCGAAGATCGTCGGATCGGCACGGAACGAAATTTCCATGCCCTTCGATTCGCCAGCGGACGCCGCACCGTCCGCCCACTTCGCGCCGAGCTTCGGAGCATCGATCTTGAACGCGGATTTCTCGACGACGCCGGTCTTGAGCCACGTCTTCCACGCGAGGCCGAAATCACCGTTCGCGTTGTCCTTCGTGAACGACACCGCCCAATTGCTCTGAACCAGCGAATACCCGTCGCTTTCGCCCTTATTGAGCATCCCGGCGAGCAGTTCGAGGATCGACTTAGTGGCGTAGAGCGGAGCGATCAGCGGTTGTTGAATCGTGACCGTGCCGTCGTACCCACGAATGTCGCCCCACGCTTCGGTGTAGTGCGATTCGGGGATGTGCCACTGGCATTTGATCGACGTTTCGTCCTCGTACATTCCGAGGTGGATTCGGTTTTTGACCTTGTCCATCGCGGCGGCGAACTTCAGATCGGCGGGTGTGGTGTACACCGGATTGACGCTGAACACGAACAGCGTTTCGACCTTGCCACCGTCCATGTCGGCGACGAGTGCTTTCAGGTCAGCGAACTGATCGGACGGTCGCGATTCGAGCGTCGGCGTGACGAGGACCGTCGTCCCGATGTTACCGAGGACGCTGTTGATCGCGAGGACGAGAGCGTGAACGGCGGCGGGCTGATTCTCACCCGTGACGACGACACACTTGCCCTTGTGTTTGAGCAGATCGGCCGCGAGCGGATTGATCCACTTCATCGCGTTTTCGGGCAACGTGCCCGCGACGGGCGAACCAGCGACTTCGAGTTTCACTGCGAGTGTGCGAGCGAACTGTTCGATCAGGCTCGGTTTGAGTGCGAGTCGGTGATCGGCCTTCGAGCCAGTCGGGGTCGGGAAGTATTCGACCGCGTACAGCCGATTCATCTGTTCGGCGGTGCCGCCGTCTTCCTTGAAAGAACGCACCTTGCGGCGACTCGCGAAGTCACGAGCGTATCGCGTGCTGCCAGGACCGGACGACAGAACATCGCTATCGAGCGTGAGGACGACATCGGCTTTCGTGAAGTCGTAAATGACGTTCTTGTATTCGCCGAACGCCTTCTTCGTGCCTGCGCGGACGTTGTTTTCGCCGGTCGCGTCCCACTGAACCCACTTCGCATCGGGGAGCAGTTTGAGCATCTCGTCCATCAACCCGACGACGGTCGGTGACGTGATCGTTTCGGTGAGGAAACGGATCTTTTCGCCCTTGCCGACAACCTTCGTGTCGATGAAGTTGCGCAACTCGGTGACCAGCGAATCGTAGTTCTTCGTCGAACCGAACGCCTTCACGCCCTGCGAACGATCGGGATCGTACAGCCCGAGGAGTGAAGCCTGCGTGAGCGAATCGCAACCACCCTTGCTGCCGGGGTGATCGGGATTGCCCTCGATCTTGACGGGGCGACCTTCGTAGCTCTTGATGAGCACGCCGGTGCCGACGCCGTTGAGCGGGACCGCCGAAGCGTAGAAGTTCGGCAGACCGGGCGTGACCGATTCGGGCTGTTTGACGTAGGGCAGGATGGTGCCGCGCGTCATGGGTCGTGGCGAGCAGCCGACCGCTCCTGCGAGTGCGATCGACGCGCCCATCAGGGTGAGGAACTTCCGGCGCGAAACCGGATCGGTCCATTCGGTGGCGTTATCGGGGAATTCGCGGTGGAGCATTTCGCGGAATTCGGGCGTGTCGAGGTATTCTTCCATCCCGCGCCACATTTCCGGTCCGCTCGCATCGGGCTTCAGCGTGTTCAGTGGGTTCTCAGCCATGATGTCCTCAGAAAAGATTTGAAATTTGAAATTTGAAATTGGAAATTTGACGAACCCTCGAACATCCGTTCCGGCTCGTAAATTTCCAATTTCAAATTTACAATTTTAAATCTCCTTCTTTCTAGCGGTGGCACATGGAACAACTGGTCAACGTGCGAGCGTCCCGCACACCGTATTTGTCTTTCAGCAGCGCGCCGAGTTCCTTCTTGTCGGTCGGATACGGCTCCTTCGTCTCCGGGTCGATCGTGTGCTTATCGGGCGTCCACGTCATGCTGAAGACTTCTTCCTTCGGACGCAGATGACCTTCGGGAGCGCGGTGACAGCGGAGACACCACTCCATGAGCAGGGTCTTCGACTGGAAGATGAGCGGCATCTTATCCACCTGCCCGTGACACTCCACGCACCCGACACCTTTCCCGACATGGATCGAGTGGTTGAAGTAGGCGTATTCGGGCAGCTTGTGGACCTGGTTCCAGACGATCGGTTTGTCGTCTTTCCACGATTGCCGAACGGTGCCGAGCATGTCGGCTCCCGTCCACATCTGCTGATGGCACTTCATGCACACTTCCGTCGCCGGCAACCCCGCGAACCCGGAGGTCTCGACGGAATTGTGACAGAATCGGCAATCGATGCCGAGTTGTCCGACGTGGTGCAGGTGACTGAACGGCACCGGCTGTTCGACGACTTCGAAGGTGCCGGTAGCGTAGGACGATCGGTAGAACGCGACGAGGGCCAGACCCGTGCTGCCCAACAGCAGCGGCAGACCCAGAATCGCCACCTTCCCGAGCGTGTTGAAACTGCGATGGAAAATCTGCGCCATGGCGAGTCAACCTCGATGAGGGCTGATGGTGGTTCAATGATCCCAGATCAGGAACGCGATGCCGTTGAACAGTGTCATATCAATGATGATCGTGACGGCACACAATCCCATACCGAGCAGAGCGAGGTTTTCGCCCTTCATGCCGCCCTTCAGTCCGACGATCGTGCAGCCGAGGCCGATCACGAAGCCGAAGCACGCCAGCAGAAAGCCGAACGGGAACCACCAGAACACGCACATACTGAAGAAGCCGAGAGCAACCGAGGCGACCGCTACTCCGCGCAGCGGAGCACGAACCTCAGATGTCGTGTCAACCGGTGTTTCCATGCTCATCACTCCTGGTCGCGAGCGAAGGGAAGATGCCAAAACCGTGACCGGATTCGATCAGGGTTGATAACCGACTTTGTGCGACTTTTCACAATCTCGTCAATGGTGTGGCTACAATATCGAACGCGACGCCATCGGCCAGTGTCGCATTACGAGCGAATCTACTTCTGTTTCCACGCTGGAAAGGCAGAGTAGATGGTCACATCGGTAAAGTCAAGGAATCGAATCATTGCTATTTTCGAGAGTGCATTTTTTGATTTTGAGAATGGGAGAATTCATCGCGAAACGTACACCATACAACCATGCGAATCACCCCACACAAGGAGTACGAATGCGACCGCTCATCCTCTCCCTGATCGCGACGTTCTGCGCCGCGATGACGAGTTCCGCCGAGGTCAAAAAAGCCCCGTTCGGGAAGCTCCCCGACGGCAAGGAAGTCGATATCTACACACTGTCGAACGCCAAAGGCATGACGGTCAAAATCATGAACTACGGAGCGATTATCACCGAAATCCACGTCCCCGACAAATCAGGAAAAACGGTCGATGTCGCGCTCGGTTTCGACGACCTTCAGGGCTACCTCGACGGGCACCCATACTTCGGCGCGATCGTCGGTCGCGTCGCGAACCGCATCGGCAAGGGCACGTTCACGCTCGACGGTACGACGTACAAACTGGCGACGAACAATGGTCCGAACGCTCTCCACGGTGGGAAAGTCGGTTTCGACAAAAAACTTTGGCAGGCCGCGATCGTGAACGGGAAAGAGCCGTCGGTCTCGTTCACCTATATCAGCCCGGACATGGAAGAAGGCTACCCCGGCACACTCGGAGTGACCGTCATCTACACTCTGACCGACGACAACGCATTACGCATCGATTATCGTGCGACGACCGGCAAAGCGACGCCCGTGAACCTCACGCAGCACAGTTATTTCAATCTGGCGGGACACGATGCGGGCGACATCCTCGCTCACGAAATCATGATCGCGGCCGACGAATACACGCCTTCGGATGCGACACTATTGCCAACGGGGAAGATCGAATCGGTGAAGGGGACGCCGCTCGATTTCACGAAATCGACCGCGATCGGCCAGCGGATCAAGGACATCAAGGCGGATCCGGCGGGGTACGATCACAACTTCGTCCTGCGCGTCGGCAAGGAGTCGCCGTACCTCGCGGCGGTCGTGAAAGATCCGAAATCGGGACGAGTGATGAAAGTGATGACGTCGGAGCCGGGCGTGCAGTTCTACACCGGGAACTTCCTCGATGGGAAGAACAAAGGGAAGGGCGGAGCGGTGTACAAGCAGTACGGCGGATTCTGTCTCGAAGCGCAGCACTATCCCGATTCGGTGAATCAACCGAAGTTTCCGACGGTGATCCTGAAGCCGGGTGAAACGTATCGACAGACGACGATCTATCAGTTCTCGGCGGAGTGAGGCCAATCGACGAAGAATTCATCCGACCCCCGAGCGTCAGCGAAGCGGTGTGGCTCGAAGTTCCGTGTCGTCAGAAGAACCCCGCTACGCTGACGCTCGGGGTTCGGATGGAAAGTTCACTTCATCCCGCTCGTCGCCGTTGCTCGCGTCCGATTTGTTCGAGAATTCGCAATGGCGAGCGTTCCGGTTGTCGCAGTGCCTCGACCGGAACATAAAACGAATGCTCCAGCGCGAACTGCCCACGAAGCACGCCGTGGGCCAACCCGTCGGCGAACAGCAGCCACATCGAACCGGGTGCGAGCGACCACACCTTCCGCCGTGCGCGATCCTGAAACTTTTCGCTCGACTTCATCGCGTGGTGCAATCGAAGCATCAGTGAGTCGTAATGCGATCCGCCCGTCTGATCGCGGTTCCACAATCGCAGCCACGACGATGCCGGTCGGCACCATTCTTCGATCGTTCGTGTGGGGATATGCAATTCCGGAGCGAAGCGAGTCATCAGTTCGGGGAACGACTCCGACGTGACCCATACTCGCGGTTCACTCGGATTGAGGTTCACGAACAGTCGCAGTAATCGCCGACCGTGCGTCGGTCGCGTCGGGAAATTGTCGATGTGTAGCAAATCATTGCGCGCGGTGAATCGCAGCGGGCGCGTCGCTTCTTCTTCGGGTCGGAAACTCGCGCGGCCGATTTCCCACGACTTCGCGTAATCGGAAAGATGGGCACTCAGCCATCGAATCGCGGTCTGTGAGAAGCCCGCAAGGATTGATTGCATGCGCGATTCGGCCTGCGGAGTCGGTGAACGATATCCGCCAAGTCGCGTCGTGAGCGGATCGTAGCTGATGTTCTTGTGACCGCCGCTCGCCACTTCCTGATCGAACAGGAATTGCCGATCGTTGTCGTTGGGCAGCGGAAACGGGCACGTCGGGAAGACGACCAGTTCCGACGACTCCAGTCGCTCGGTCAGCTTCTCCGTGCTCATCGGAATCCCTCCCTTATGCCGCCTGTCGGGTCGCGTTTTCCTCGGCGAGAGGCAGCGACAACACGAATCGCGTCGGACCATCGGCCAACGGGACGAAACTCACATCCCCGCCGTGCTCGTGCGCCAATCGCCACGCGGTCGGCAATCCCAGGCCTCGTCCGCGACCCGCCGATCGTCCCGAATAGAACGGGTCGAACAGGTGTTCGCGTTGTTCCAGATTCGGTCCGGTTCCGCTGTCCTCGATCACCACATCGAGCCGGTCCGAAACACTCTTCTCCAGCCGAACGTGTACCCAGCCGTCCGCGAGTGCCGCTTCGATCGCGTTTCGCACCAGGCACGTCAGCGCGAGCGAAACCTGCCGTGCGTCACCGACCAACGGCAATGCGCACTCCGAATCGGAATAGTCGATGCGAATACGTTTCGCTTCGGCACTGTCGCGTAAATCGTGCAACACCCCCGCGACGACGGCTCGAATGTCGAGCGGCTGTTTCTGCGGCGGCAACGGTCGGGCGAATTGCATCAGTTCGCTCAGGATCGAGTGAATGCGGTGCGTCTGGCGTATGATCGCCTGCAACGCCGACTGTCGCGCTGCGTCTTCTTCGCGAGCGAGCAGATACTGTCCGTGCCCCGAAATGACGGCGAGAGGATTGTTGATTTCGTGACTCGCACCCGCCGCGAACTCTGCGAGTGCGGAGAGCTTCGCGTCGCGAAGTCGTGTTTCCTCGCTCATGCGCTGTTCGCATAAAGCCTGATGCAACCGATCGATTTCCGCTTCGAGCGGTTCGACAGCGGGCGTTTCCACGCTTCGCGACGATAACAATTCGATCAGCAGTGGTTGTGTGTACGGATCGACGAACGTGAGCGGTTCGGGTGGCGACTCGAATCGCGGAAGCGCATCGCGATTCAATCCGAGGCGATGTCGCAGTTCCTGAACGTCGATCGCGGGTGCGAGCATCAGCCCATCGGGTTTCGCATCGCAGATCGCGACCGCGAGTTGGACGATCGCGAAGAGTTCGCCGTCCGCGCCGAAATGTTGTGCGGTGCTCAATGGCAGATTCAGATGGCCGATGATGCTCGTGAGCCATGTGGGGAGGTGCCAACGCCATGCGAGACGTCGTGCGATCCCGCTTGCATCAAGCCCCCAGTGTCGCTGTTGGACGCCGAACGGATCGTGTCGGAACGCCTGATCACTGAGGCATCGCGACAGCGCATCGGCATCGGTGGCCGCGATGGCAAGCCATCCCAGCGGTGCGAGCAACCCGGCGATCCATGCGCGTTCGAGATCGACGCCCGATCGACTCTGTGCGAGCGATTCGGCGGTGCGAGCGATATCGATGGCGTGCGAGAGTATTCGTTGATCGCTAATGCGACCCGACGGTTCGCGTTGCAGACCGTTCAGAGCGGCGGTGAGCACATTCGCAGGAACGAATGTTTCGTGGTGCGAAAGAGCGAGCGTGACACAACCGGGATCACGGCGAACGGTGTTCCACCGTTCGGGATCGTGAGGACGAGCCAGAACCATCAGACTGGTCGCACCCGGACAGAGCCAGTGCAGACGAGTCGCACGTTCACCCGGCGAAGCAGAATGCACCTCGATCACTCCATTGATTGGTTTGATCCGTCGGAGCCGGAAGCGTGAGCGACGATCCACAGACGGTTCGTTGCTCACGCTTCCGGCTCTGACGATCGGGAGCCGGAAAGCGAGCGTCCGTATTTCAGCAGGTGCGGAGGTTCAGGGTGGACGGGATACTCAGCGTGCCGAAACGGGGGATTCCAGATCGAGCAGGACGCACATTCGTTCGATGAGAACGTCGATGTCGAACGGCTTCGGCAGGAAGTCGTCGGCCCCGGAGAGCTTCAGTTCCTGGATCTTGTCTTCCTCGATCATGCCCGAGACGCACAGGATGCGCACCTCTTCGAGCGTGGCATCGGCGCGAACGCGATGACACACTTCCTTGCCGTTGATGTCCGGCAGCATGACGTCCAGGACGATCATGTCTGATCG
>Ga0105044_10006210_pt1 | contig 16424 bp, 15 predicted proteins | sample MAT01_FD_78092 | JGI IMG/M metagenome (GOLD analysis project Ga0105044, IMG submission 78092) | Freshwater microbial communities from Lake Fryxell liftoff mats and glacier meltwater in Antarctica - MAT-01 | ecosystem: Environmental > Aquatic > Freshwater > Ice > Liftoff microbial mat | place... | reverse complement strand
TTGACGGACTGGACAGGCCGAGTTCATCGGACCAGATAGCCTTGACATGTAAGAAAAACAGGCTATTATTTCTTACATGAGCAGCACGAGAAAAACGACTCAATCCATTGATTCAAAGATACTTGCGACCGTTCACAGCGGCGGGCGAGGTTCCGTGTTTGTTCCCGCAGACTTTCTGGAAATCGGTAGCCGGGAGGCGGTCGATATCGCCCTCCACCGTCTCACCAAGAAGGGGACGATTCGCCGACTTGCTCGCGGCGTGTACGACTTCCCGAAAGAGCACCCGGTGCTTGGGCCGCTCTCGCCGTCCGCCGATGCGGTAGCCAAAGCCCTAGCAGGCCGCGACCGCACACGGCTTCAGCCAGCGGGGGCCTACGCGGCCAACGTTCTGGGCCTTTCCGAACAAGTGCCTGCGAAGGCGGTGTTCCTGACCGATGGCCCGAGCCGGACGGTTAAGATCGGCCCGACGACGATTCAGCTTCGACGGACCACCGCGAAGAACATGGAAACGGCAGGGCGGCTGAGCGGACTCTTGATCCAAGCCCTCCGCGAATTGGGCAAGGAGCATGTGACACCGGAGCGGCGCGAACACTTGAAGCGAACTCTGCCAGCCGACAAGCGGCGAGAACTCATCAAGGACTTGCGGCTCGCCCCGGCATGGATGCACCCGATCTTCCGCGAACTCGCCGGGGAGGGAGCATGAAGCTCGCATTCCTTGACTTGCCAGCGGACGAACGCCGCTTATACATCGAACAGGCGGCGGTCCGGCGGAACATCTCCCCGGTGGTCCTGGAGAAGGACTTCTGGGTGTGCTGGCTCCTGGGCATCCTGTTCGAGTCAGAGTTCGCAGGCAGCGTGGTGTTCAAGGGCGGTACGTCGCTGTCAAAGGTATTCGGGGTGATCGAGCGGTTCTCAGAAGACATTGACCTTTCGTTGTCGCCCACATTTCTGCAACTCCCTGAAGCGGGTACAAGCCGAAATCAAGCGAACAAGTGGATGACGAAGGCAGAGGCCACTTGCGGTGCCGCTGTGCAAAACAAGATCGGTCCTTCGATGGAAGCGGTAGTTGAGGGAGTGCTGGGAAAGGGTGAGCGCGCGTGGTTCGAGTTTCTGACGGAACCCAACACGAACTCGCCGGTACTCTTGTTTCATTACCCGTCGTCGCAGCCAGCAGGGTTCGAGTACCTCAGTCGTTCGGTGAAGCTTGAATTCGGCTCTCTCACCGACCAGCAACCGGTCGGCCGACACCCAATTCGCCCGTGGGTAGCCGAAGTCCTGCCCGACGCATTCCCTGATTGGCGTTGCGAAGTCGTCGCCTTAGAAATGGAACGGACCTTCTGGGAGAAGGCGACGATCCTCTACACGGAATACCACCGTCCGACCGACAAGCCGACACCAGACAGGTTCTCCCGACATTACGCTGATACGGCGGCGCTGGCAAAGCACCCGGCCGCGAAGAGCGCCCTCGACCGACATGACATCCGTAATCGCGTCGTGGAATGGAAAAGTCAATTCTTCGGCAGTTCGTGGGCGAACTACGAGAATGCGAAGCCAGGGACGTTCCGCCTCGTACCACCGGCCGAGCGGTTGCCTTCGCTCCGGCGAGATTATCAGGCGATGCGAGACATGTATCTCACTGAGCCGTTCAGCTTCGATGAAATTCTCGCGACCCTGTCCGATCTTGAGGACCGCATCAATCACAGCGGTAGCGGATGAGACGGCTGGTGAGAGGTCGTTCTGCCATGCAAAAATTGGCTCTTCCGCAGAATCTATGGGTACAGTACCGCGTGTGGCGGGTGCTGACCGGCGACGCGAGTCTGCGGGCCAACGAGGCCCTCTTGCTTCACAATGCCCGGGTCGCTGCCCAGATCACAGTTGCCCTCGCCCAGCGATGACAGCCTGATCCGGCCCGGATTTCGGCGGCAAATACCCACCTGCCTGCCCGCCTTGCCGACGGCACTGTCTCGCGCCGCATGGGTCGATACAGAGGGTGTGTCGTCGCCTTTCCCCTGCATGCTGCTGCGGAGGCGCCGCTGGCTCCTGCGGCTGGCGGCGGTGGCGTGGTGCGTGGCGATCCTGCTGCCGACGGCCGGGCAGGCTCAGCCCGTCGTCAAGCCGTGGGACGCCGTCCTCGTCTGTAGCTTCAATATTCAGGTCTTCGGCGAATCGAAGCTTGCCAAGCCGCAGGTTGTCGAGATCCTCGCTCGCGTCGTCCGCAAGTTCGACATCGTCGCGATCCAGGAAGTGCGGGCGAAGTCAGACGACATCATCCCGCGGTTCGTCCAGGCGGTGAATGCCGACGGCAGCCGCTATGCCCACGTGATCGGCCCGCGTGAGGGCCGCACGGTGAGCAAGGAACAGTACGCCTTCGTCTATGACACGACGCGGATCGAGCTTGATCCCACGTCACCGGCCGTGTTCCCTGACCCCTCCGATCGGCTTCATCGTCCGCCGATGTGTGCCCGGTTCCGCACCAGGATTCAGCCCGCCGAAGCGGCGTTCACCTTCTGGCTCGTCAATACCCACACCGACCCCGACGAGGTGCCGCAGGAGCTCGATGCCCTCACCGATGTTTTTCAGGCCATGCAGCGGGCCCGCCCCGATGAAGACGACGTGATCATGCTCGGCGACTTGAACGCCGGCCCGCCGCAGTTCACGGCCTTCAAGCGAATTCCCAACATCGGCTGGGCGGTGGCCGGCACGACGACCAACACCCGTCGCACGAAGACCTACGACAATCTGGTGTTCGCGTGGCCTGCCACCGGCGAGTACCTCGGCGCCCAGGGCGTGCTCGATCTCCAACAAGGCTTCGGAATTCCGCTGGAAAACGCTCTCGAGGTCTCCGACCACAATCCTGTGTGGGCCGCCTACTATCCCTGCGAAGCCCGGCCCTCGCCGCAGCAACTGCCGCTCGCTGGCCAGCCGGCATCCGTGCCCGTTCGGTAAGTCGCATTCGATTGTGGCGCATCGCCGTCAGGCTAGCGGGGAAGACTCTGCCGGATAGAAGCCCACGGCGATAGCCGTGGGGCTGCGGGCTGAATGCCGAGCCCGTTTGTCATCACGAGCGGGCTCGCCCAACAACTCGCCGTCCCCGTGGCTGGCGCGAGGGGCTTTTATTGAGCGTCATCGCGCAAGGTCGCCCCGCAGAACCCAGATGTGATTCAGCCCCCTGCCACCCAGGCCATCGTCTTCGTGACCAGGCGATCGAGGGCGGCGACCGAGAGCTCGAGGTGGTCGCGGCGAGTGTCTTCGATCTTGTTGTGGCTGATGCCGTGAAGGCTCTGCACGAAGAGCATCACGGTCGGGATGCCCGCGCGGGCCATCTCGGCAGCGTCATGCAGCGGGCCAGACGGCAGTCGGTGGCTCACGCCGCACGTCTCGCGGATTGCCTCGTCAGCGAGGTCAATGAGGGATGGATCAAAGGGCCGCGGCGGAATGGCCCAGATGCGTTCCCAAGAGACTTCCACGTTGCCTTCGGCTGCAAATCGCTCGCTCGCCGCAACCGCTTCCGCGTGCATGCGGGCGAGGGACTCGGGGTCGAGGTGCCGTTGATCGAGCGTGATGCGGCACTCCTCAACGACGCTTGTCACGATCCCAGGCTTCGTCGTACACGAGCCGATCGTGCACACCCCCTGACCACTCCGGCGGGCAATCTCGTAGATCTCGGATGACATCCGGGCCGCAGCTCGAAAGGCGTCGCGGCGACGATTCATCGGCGTGGAGCCTGAGTGCGCCGCCTGGCCATGAAATGTGACCGCATGCCGCTCGACGCCAAACGTGCCGAGCACGGCGCCGAGCGACAGGTCGAGATCGAGGAGCACAGGCCCCTGCTCAATATGGAGCTCGAGATAGGCCGCAGCCGTGGCACGCTCGCGACCGGCCTCCTTCACGCGAGCGAAGTCGATCCCTCCTTCTCGAAGGGCGTCGGGCAGCGTGATACCAGCCTTGTCCACCAGGCCACGGGCCTCGTCCATATCGAGGTTGCCCGAACACGCAGACGACCCAAAAAGGCTCTTGCCGAACCGGGCACCCTCTTCGTCGGCCCAGTCCACGACGCGAAGCGTGACCGGCGGGCGGCCGCCGTATTCGGCCGCGACGCGCCGCATCACCTCCACGCCAGCGAGCGTATTCAAGCAGCCGTCGAGCCAGCCGCCGTTCGGCACCGAATCGATGTGCCCTCCGATGAGCACGGCCCGCTCGCTCACTCCCGGCAGCGTCGCCCAGAAATTTCCCGCGGCATCGTCATGAATCTCCACGGGGAGCCCGGCGAAACGCTCGCGGAGCCACGCTCGCGCCTGCACCCATGTCGGCGTAAAGGCCACCCGCTGGGCGCCATCCTCGTTGCCCGTAAGCGAACGAAGCTCCTCCAGTTCACGAACGGTCCGCGAAGGATCGAGAGCAACCATCGGGGCATCTCCTGGTTCGTGACGTGAATGCCTCTGCTGAGACCAGCGAAGCCGCTCGCCGCTCACTTCCCCCGCGGAACAACCTCGAATCCGGCCACGGTGACACTGCTCCCCGGGGGAATCGAAATGCCAAAGATGCCTTGCGACCGGGCGGCCTTGTCGTCACTGACCTCGACGGGGCACTCCTGGCCGTTCACCCGGCAGGTGAGCTTCCCTGTCTGACGGATGAGCTCGATCTCGACTGTGTCTGCTGGAAGCTGTGCAGCCGCCGCCGTGGCCGCAGCCTCGCCCCGCGAGCCGGTGAAGAGGCCGCAAGCCTGACCAGTCGGGAGCGATAGAAAATAAAACCGGAAGGCGAAGTTGGCCGGGAGTTTCTGACTGTGCGTGAGCCATACCGTCTCGCCCTCCTCGGGAGCCGTCACCTCGAGCTGTCGCTGCGGGTTGACGACGCCGCGATCCCCTAAGGGAATCCGTCGCCAGCCTTCACCGTCGGGAACCTGAAAGACCCACTCGCGAGGGTCGAGGACAGACGCTGCAACCTTTGAAACCTTTGGAACTTTCACGAGCGCCGCACCAGGAATCGGGACATCGAGCTCAGGGAGCAGAGCTTTGACGTTGGCTCCAGCTCGCTCTGCGGCGGTCCAGTGCTGCCGCGCGAGTGCTCGATCGCCCTTGGCGTCCATCGCGTGGAGCGAGCCCACCCGCTCGTCGCTCGCCGCAGAGCCCTTCCGGATCGCACGCGAAGACGCCGCGACCGCAAGGGAGATTGGCATGTCACCGGACGTGTATCGCTTTGTCTGACCACGTACCTTGACCGCGAGCTGTCGCCCCGCAGTGTCATACTCGATGACAGCGACGAGGGCATCACCGATCTCGATCTCCTCAGTTCCTTTCAGCGTCCTACAGCCATCGTGGACAGCATCCCAGAAAGCCTTCAGGCGTTGCTGAATGGCATCGAGTCGCTCGGTAACAGCCTTGTCCGCGGCAGTCTTGGCCATCGCCTCGAGCCGCACGATCGCCTTGTCGCTCCCTTCGTAATCGCGGTGCGCCATGGCGATCCGCACCTGCTTGGCGACGTCGTCGAACGTCTCCGGAGGAGGATCAGCGGCCATCGCTTGAAAGGATGCCAGCGTCATGGGCGTACAAACAATCCTAGCGATCCTGTTCATGGCATTCATCTCGAAGCACGGCCCTCTTGATCGAACAGTTTCTCGGGCCACGCCGGGAGCCAGACCGGGGAGCCGCTTGAACCGCCATCATAGCCATTCGCCTGGTTCGCCGGGTCGGGTTGCGGTGTTCACCCCGCCGGGCTTTCTGCCGTATCCTAATCGTTGAGGTGGATGACCAACCAGGATGCCCCGAGGGCGCTGCGCGTGCCGATCACACCGCTTCTTCACGACGCCGCAATCGCCGCACGCATGGCGGAGGTGAAGCCGCCGCTCTCCCCCCAGGAAGCCCGCGTCGAGGCCAGCCGTTGCCTCTATTGCTTCGATGCTCCGTGCATTGCGGCCTGCCCCACCGGCATCGACATCCCCGCCTTCATCAAGAAGATCGCCTTCGACAACGTGACCGGCGCGGCACGGACGATCCTCGAGGCCAATGTGCTCGGGGCAAGCTGCGCGAGGGTGTGCCCCACGCAGGTGCTCTGCGAAGGTGCCTGCGTGATGCTCGATCTCGAGAAGGATCCGATTCAGATCGGACGCCTCCAGCGGTTTGCCACCGACCACGTGGAGGCCCACGGCATCAACGTGCTCCCCACCCCGGCGCTCAAAAATGGACGGCGGGTCGCGATCCTCGGGGCCGGCCCAGCAGGTCTGGGATGCGCGGCGGAGCTTGCGAGGCTCGGCTACGAGGTCGACATCTACGAAAAGAAGCCGCGGGGCGGTGGGCTCAACACCTACGGCATCGCCTACTACAAGATGAAGCCCGAGGTGAGCCTCGCCGAAGTGGCCATGATCGAACGCCTCGGCGTGCGGTTCCACTACGAGGCCTCGGTCGGCAGCGACATCACGATCGCTGACCTCGAAAAGAACCATGACGCGATTTTTGTTGGGATCGGCCTCGGACGGGTGCAGCGACTCGGCATTCCCGGCGAAACTTTTGGAGGGGTGCTCGACGCGCTCGACTTCATCGAGCAAATCCACACGCAGCCACTTGAGACCGTCCCTGTGGGCCGCCGGGTGGCCGTCCTCGGATGCGGCAACACCGCGATTGATGCCGTCACCCAGGCCCTGCGGCTCGGCGCCGAGAAGGCGACCGTGATCTACCGCCGCGGCCCGGAAGATATGTCGGCCTACGATTTTGAATACGAGCTCGCCAAGGCAGACGGTGCGACTTTTGATTTTCACGCCGTACCTGTGGCCGTGCTCGGCGAAGCGGGCCACGTCACGGGGCTTCGCCTCGCCCGCACTGAGGTCCGCGACGGCCGCGTCACGATCGCGCCCGGGAGTGAATGGACCGAGCCGGTTGACATGGTGCTCTTGGCCGTCGGGCAAGAGAAGCAGGGCTCGCTCCTCACCACGCTCTTTCCAACCTTGAAGCTCGATGCACGCGGCCGAGTGGTTGTCGATCCCGCAACGATGCAGACCAACATTCCAAACGTGTTCGCCGGGGGCGACTGCACAAGCGGCGGCCGAGAGGTGGTCAACGCGGTCGCCGAAGGAAAGAAGGCGGCCCGCGGCATCCATGCTCAGCAGGCCGAGGCATACGTAAGCGGCCCAGTCCAGCACTCACGCCACGGCGCCCCGAGCGGCACTGTTGGCTCCGGCTTTGATTCTCCCGTTCGTGCCCACGAGCTCGAGGCAGCCCTCGGCATCCGCATCACGCCCTAATCACCAGCCTCCGAGGGCCACGTCATGGCCGACCTCTCCTGCAACTTGGCCGGCATCAAGAGCCCAAACCCCTTCTGGGTAGCGAGCGGCCCTCCGTCAAACACGGCCTACCAAGCTCACCGCGCGTTTGAGGCCGGCTGGGGAGGCGTCGTCTGGAAGACGATTGGTGAGCCAATCGTGAACGTCGGCAGCCGCTACTCCGGCCTCACGATTGGCACGACTCGGATGGCCGGGTTCAACAACATCGAGCTCATCAGCGACCGCTCCCCCGAAGCCAACTTCCGGGAGATCGCCGAGGTAAAAAAGCGATGGCCCGACCGAGCCGTGATCGCCTCGCTCATGGTCGATACCCGCGAGCGGTGGCATGAGTTCGTGAAGCGTTCGGCTGATTCCGGGGCCGACGGCATTGAGCTCAACTTCGGATGCCCGCACGGCATGTGCGAACGCGGCATGGGCTCGGCCGTGGGCCAGAATCCCGACGTCGCCGAAACGATCGTGGGCTGGGTCATGGAGGCGGCCACGATCCCGGTGATCGTGAAGCTCACGCCCAACATCACAAACGTCGTGTTCGCGGCCCGTGCGGCCAAGAACGCCGGGGCCGATGCCATCTCGCTCATCAACACGATCAACAGCATCACGAACGTGAACCTCGACACGTTCACGCCCGAGCCGAACGTATCTGGGATGAGTGCCCACGGCGGCTACTGCGGCCCAGCGGTCAAGCCGATCGCCATGAATATGGTTCACGCCTGTGCGGCCGACTTGGCCGTCGGTCTACCGATCTCCGGCATCGGCGGCATCGCGAACTGGCGGGACGCCGCCGAGTTTATCGCGCTGGGGTCTACGAGCCTCCAGGTCTGTACCGCGATCATGCACTACGGTTTTCGTATTGTCGAAGACATGGTCGACGGCCTCTCGGCATACCTCGACTCGAAGGGTTTTTCATCGTTGAACGACCTGCGGGGACTCGCTGTATCCCGTGTCACCGACTGGAAGTATCTCGATCTCCATGCCAAGCGAGTGGCCCGCATCGATCACCAAAAATGCATCGGCTGCAACCTCTGCTACATCGCCTGCGAGGACGGGGCCCATCAGTGCATCGATCTCGTGGATGCAACGCCCTACGGCCTGGGGCCCGGCCGGGTGCCCGGGCGGCCAGTGCCGCTCGTGCGGGCGAACGACTGCGTGGGCTGCAACCTCTGCTCGATCGTCTGCCCGGTGGACGACTGCATCACGATGGTGCCGGTCGCGAGCGACCAAGAGCCCATGTCGTGGGAGAACTATCAGGCCGGGCTCGCCGCGGGCACGATGCAGCCGATTCCACCGCACCCGTGACGCGCGTGGGATGCCTTCAGGGCTATACTCGCCCGCCATGAAGCCTGTCGTTGTGTGTGGTCTCGGTCGGTTCGGCCTCCAAGTGGTGGAGGGCCTCCGCAATCAGGGCTGCGCCGTGACGGTTCTCACCGACGACACCACCAGCCGCGAGCGGGTGGACCGCGCGGTGGCGGCGGGGGCCAGCCTCGTGCGTGGTGACTTTCTCGCGCTCGCCGCACGGCGCGATGCTGCGATCCGCGACGCATCCGCAGTCGTGCTCACCACGGCCAGCGACGTCAACAATTTAGAGGCGGCTCTCGAAATCCGTGGCGAAGCTCCCGGCGTTCGCGTCGTGATGCGGCACTCGCAACCGCGGCTCTCGCGGCGATTCGAGGCTGACTTCGGAATCGCTGCGGCCCTCGCACCGGCCGACTTGGCCGCACCCGCCTTCGTCGAGGCCGCCCTGTCGGCCCCGTCGAGCAACGAACGTACGCGACCAGCCGGACGCCGGGCCCGCTACCCGCGGCGGCCCGTGCGCTTGGAGTATGTGGCCATCCCGCTCGTACTTCTTGGATTTTATGCCACCGCGATCGTCGTCTTTCGTCTCTCCATGGGTCTCACCTGGATTGATGCGACCTACTTCGCGACGACGGTCGTCACCACGGTTGGGTTCGGCGACATCAATCTCCACCAGGCGCCGGGCTGGCTGAAGCTCTTCGGCGTCGTGCTGATGTTTGCGGGCGTGTTGCTCATTGCGGTCACAGCCTCTCTGCTGGCGGTCTTCGTAGTGACGGGAACCGCGGACCATCTCCGCAACGAGCTCCGCGCCCGATGGCTGCGAAACCACGTGGTCGTCTGCGGCCTCGGATCGGTCGGCATGGCCGTGGCTCGGGATCTCTCCAGCCGCGGCACGCGCGTGGTGGTGGTCGACCCGCAGGCCGATGATGAGCTCCACCGCGAGACCAACCCCCGCTGCCCGGTGATCGTGGGAGACGCGACACGTGCGGTGATTCTCCACCGCGCGGGTATCGAGCACGCCAGGGCGCTTGTCGCCTGCACGAGCAACGACGCGCTCAATCTCGAAATCGGCCTCGCCGCCCAGTCAGTCGCCGAGGCTCGGCGGGGCGGCCGGCCGCTGCGGCTGGTGCTCCGGTGCTTTGACGCTGCCCTGGCCCGCCGGATCCACGCCGTATCCGACAGCTACACCCTTCTCTCGGAAGCGAAGATTGCTGCCGACGTGTTTGTGCAACGCGCTCTTGCCCCGCCCTCAGCCTGACGACCCGCTATGCCCGCTCCCTCCCCTACAGCCTCACACCTGGGCGACCCCGTCACGCGGCATATGCGGGACGACTTCGCCCGGCTCGCGGCCGATCACACTGTGGGCGAGGCCATTGCCGCCGCGCGTGCCGCACCGCCGAACGGGCGTATTGTCTACTTCTATGTCCTCGATGGCGATGGCCGCCTCCAGGGCGTGGTGCCCACGAGGCGGCTCCTTCTCTCGGCCGATTCCACTCCCATTCGCGACATCATGGTCACGCGAACCATCACGATCCACGCCTCGGCCACCGTGCTCGACGCCTGCGAGTTTTTTCTGCTTCACAAGTTCCTTGCGTTTCCTGTGGTCGATGACGAACGGCGGATGCTGGGGATCGTGGATGTTGACCTCTACACCGACGAGCTGGCCGACGTGGACCGCCGCGAGGAGCTCGACGACCTCTTTCAGCTCATCGGCGTCCACTTTGAAGACTCGCAGGCCCGGTCTCCCGTGGCAGCCTTCAAGAGCCGGTTCCCCTGGCTTCTTGCCAACATCGCCGGCGGCATCGCAGCGGCCTTTGTCTCGGGTCTGTATCAGGCCGAGCTCGAGAAGGCGGTGGCGCTCGCCCTCTTCGTGCCGGTGGTACTCGCGCTCGCCGAGAGCGTGGCGATCCAGTCCGTGAGCATCGCGCTTCAGCGGCTCCACGGCCGGCGACCAACGCTTGCCACGATCGTCGGCACGCTGCGACACGAATCGCTCACAGGCGTCATGCTCGGCGGGGCGAGCGCCGCGGCCGTCGCCATCGTGGCTCTCGCCTGGCTCGGTCACGTGGCCGTGGCCGTGGCTCTCCTTGGCGGCATCACCGGCGGCGTGGCCTGCGCGGCGGTCATCGGCGCAGCCATGCCCAACCTGCTTCGGCTCTTCGCCCGCGAGCCGCAGGTGGCAGCTGGCCCGGTGGCCCTCGCCGCGACCGACATGGTCACGCTCACGATCTACCTCGCCCTCGCCCGAATGCTCCTGAGCTGACTCTCGGAATGAGAGGATGTCGCCCCGCTGGCTGCGGGTATGCGACGACTACCACGGCCGACGTCGAGTAGACTGCGGGCGTTCACGACCATATCGCGTTGTCACCCCGTCGCATCTCTGAGTGCCCCTCGCCATGTCGCATCTCGATCCGGTTCCCGTGCTCATTGGCGGTACATGGAGGACCGTGACTGGTGTCCCCACGACGCCGGTCTTTAACCCTTCCGTGGGCGAGGCCATCGCCGAGACACCGCTCTGCGATGCAGCCATCCTCGATGAAGCGGTGCAGGCAGCCGCCGCTGCGTTTCCCGCATGGATGGAAACGCCACCAGTCGAGCGGGCGCGGATTCTGTTTCGCCTCAAGGTGATGCTCGAGGATCGTTTTGATGACCTGGCGAGGACCGTCACCCGCGAACATGGAAAAACGCCCGCCGAGGCGCGGGGCGATGTTCGACGTGGCCTCGAGAACATCGAGTATGCCTGCGGGGCGCCGAGCCTCTTGATGGGAGAATCGCTCGAGAACGTGGCCCGTGGTATCGACTGCGACGCCATCCGCCAGCCGCTCGGTGTCGTGGCAGGCATCACGCCCTTCAACTTTCCGGCGATGGTGCCGCTCTGGATGTGGCCGATCGCGATCGCGTGCGGCAATACGTTCATCCTCAAGCCCAGCGAGAAGGTGCCGCTGACGTCCAACATGATCGCGGCCCTCGCCCTCGAGGCCGGTCTCCCGCCGGGCGTGCTCAACGTGGTCCACGGTGGCCGTGAGGTGGTCGATGCGATCATCGACCACCCGCTTGTGAAGGCGATCTCGTTTGTCGGATCGACGCCCATCGCCCGCGACATCCACGCCCGAGGCTGTGCCCGTGGTAAGCGAGTGCAGGCCGCCGGCGGCGCCAAGAATTTTGTCCTGATCATGCCCGACGCCGACGTTGCTCCGACCGCAACAGGCCTCATGGAGGCCGCCTTCGGCTGCGCCGGCGAGCGGTGCATGGCCGGCTCCACGGCGATCGTGGTGGGCAAGGCCGCAGATACGGTGCTGCCCGAGCTCGTGAACATCGTCTCGCGACTCAAGGTCGGCCCCACCGATCGCGATCCCGCCGCCCAGATGGGCCCGGTGATCACGCGGGAACACCGCGAGCGGGTCTCCACCCTCGTCACGCAGGCAGCCGATGCAGGAGCAAAGCCCCTCACCGACGGTCGCACGACCCGCGTCGCCGAAGCCCCCGGCGGTTTTTATTTTGGCCCTACCGTCCTCGATCATGTGCAGCCCGGCATGGCGACGATGACCGAAGAGGTGTTTGGGCCGGTGCTCAATGTCGTGCGCATGGACAACCTCGACGCCGCCATCGAGCTTGCCAACTCGTCCCCCTACGGCAACGGCGCCGCCATCTTCACGGCTAGCGGGAAGGCGGCCCGCGAGTTCCGCCACCGGATTCAGGCCGGCATGGTGGGGATCAATATCGGTGTCCCAGCCCCAATGGCGTTCTTTCCGTTCTCAGGCTGGCATGCGTCGTTCTTCGGCGACCTCCACCTCCAGGGTCGCGAAAGTGTGGCCTTCTACACGCAGCAGAAAGTGACGACGACACGGTGGTTTGGCTCGGGCACGGGCACCATCTGGGCCGACCGATGACAGGAATCGGTAGGTTTTACTGCGTGCCGCGCCGAGGCCGACGCCTTGCTTCACTCGCGTCTCTGCTCATGGTTCTGCCCCTGTGCTTCGGCCAGGCAGCCGACGAAGCATGGGTGGGACCGCGTTACCTCGAGCCGGTAGAAAAGGTTCAGCCTGTCCGGCGTTCCTACGACGTTGTGGTCTACGGGGGCACGCCCGCGGGCGTCACGGCGGCGATCCAGGCAGCCAGCATGGGGAAGATGACGGCCCTGCTCTCGCTCAACCGTCACGTCGGGGGCATGACCTCCGGCGGGCTCACCGCCACCGACATCGGCAAGGCCGATTCGATCGGCGGCCTCGCCCGAGCCTTCTACGATCGCATCGGAGGGATCAAAGACTTCAAAGCCGGCCGCGCCGAAGAGGTATATCGCGAGATGCTCCGCGAAGCCGGGGTGACCGTCCTCGAAATACGGCCGCTGGCGGCCGTCCACCGTAAGGGCGACCGCATCGCGTCGATCACGACGCTCACGGGCGAGATTTTTGTTGCGTCAATGTTTGTCGATGCGACCTACGAAGGGGATCTTTTGGCTGCCGCGGCAGTTTCCTACCGCGTCGGCCGCGAACCCCGCGGGGCGTTCAACGAGTCACTTGCAGGCCAATGGCAGACGGTGTCGTGGAAGGGTATTTATCAGTTCTGCGGTCTGCCGATCAGTCCGTTTGTTACCGCCAGCGATCCGGCGTCGGGCCTCCTTCCCGAGATTGCACGCCACGCCGCGGGCACGCCAGGGCAAGGCGACTCCCGGGTGCAGGCCTTCAACTTCCGGATGGTGCTGTCGAACGCGGCACATCGCATCCCGTTTCCGAAGCCGCCCGAGTACGACCCCACGAGGTATTCGCTCCTCGAACGTTTCCTGAATGTCTCCCGAGAGATTCGCTGGACGCTCAACTACACCACGAAGCCGATGACCGACGGCCCCGTGCAGATGCGAAACGGCGACAGTAACAACGCCGGAAGCTTCTCGAGCGACTATGTGGACGGCAGCCACTGCTGGCCCGATGGCACCTTCGAGCCCGATTCCTTCGACGAGCTGCCCGCTCCCCGCCGGGGCCTTCCCGTGCCGCTCGAGGAGCTCTACGCGCTCCGGGAAACGATCTTTCAGAATCACGTGACATACCAGGTGGGCCTGATGTACTTCCTGGCGAATGACCCGCAGGTGCCGGAGTCGCTTCGCGAACGGGTCAACCGGTTCGGCCTCGATCCGGCAGAGTTCAAAGCGACCGGCCACTGGCCGCACGCGCTCTATGTCCGCGAGGGGCGGCGCATGGTCGCCACGTATGTCGTGACACAAGCCGATTGCGAAGGGAGTCGCACCGCGAACGACTCGGTCGGCCTGGCCTCCTATCCCATGGATTCCCACTTCTGCCAGCGGGTGGTCGTGGATGACAACGGTGTCACGACCGTCCGTAACGAGGGCGGCTTTTCCCAGCAATGCAAGCAGCCTTATCCAGTCTCCTATCGATCGATCGTGCCCAAGCGGGATGAATGTACGAATCTGCTTGTACCGGTCTGCCTGTCGGCATCGCACGTCGCCTATGGCTCGATCCGCATGGAGCCGGTGTTCATGATTCTCGGCCAGAGCGCCGGCACTGCCGCAGCCATCGCGATCGACGCTGGCACCGCGATCCAAGATATTGATTACCACGCGCTCGAATGCCGCCTTCTCGCAGACGGCCAGAAACTCACGTGGCCCCAGGAAGCCGCCCCACCACTCGAAAAAGCCTCCCCATGACGCTCCTCATCAAGAATGCCGACATCATCAACGCGGACAGCCGCTACACGGCCGATATCCTCTGCGACGGTGACACGATCGCCCGCATCGACCGCGGGATCGGGCCGCCTGCGGGAGCGGAGGTGATTGACGCCGAAGGCAGGCCTGTCTTTCCAGGCTTCATCGATCCGCATACGCACATCTACCTGCCGTTCATGGGCACATTTGCCCGCGACGACTACGAGACGGCGACCAAAGCCGCGCTCGTCGGCGGCACGACGACGATTTTTGAAATGATCTGCCCACCCCGTGACATGTCGCACGCCGATGGCTTTGCCCTCTGGCAGAAGCAGCCCGAGGGAAAAGCCTGCTGCGATTACTCGTACCACATGGGCGTCACACGGTTCGATGCCGACTCGGCAGCCCAGCTCCGCGCGATCGTGGCCGCCGGCGTCGGCAGCTTCAAAGTTTTTCTTGCGTACAAAGGGGCCTTCGGCGTGGACGACGCCGAGCTCTGGCACACGCTCTCACTCGCCAAGGAACTGGGCGTCGTCGTGACCGCACACTGCGAGAACGAAACGCTCGTGGCCGAGCTTCAGGCGAAGCTGCTCGCCGCCGGACGCACGGGCACCGATGCCCATCACGACAGCCGGCCCCCAGCCGTAGAGGCCGAGGGCGTTCACCACCTCTGTAGTTTCGCGGCACTCACCGGCGCGACGGTGTACATCGTTCACACGTCCTGCCGTGAGGCGGTCGAAGCCGCCGTCGCTGCCCGCGAGCGGGGTGTGAAGGTGTTTGTCGAAACGCTCATTCAATATCTGCTCCTCGACAAGACCTGGGCCGAGCGGCCCGGCTTCGAGGGGGCAAAGTATGTGATGTCGCCGCCACTGCGAGACGCCGCCAACCAGGCCGTCCTGTGGGATGGTCTCGCCAGCGGCCTCATCCAGACCGTCGCGACTGACCACGCCCCGTTCGACTTCGCGACCCAAAAGCCGATGGGCAAACACGACTTCACAAAAATCCCCAACGGCATACCCTCGATCGAAGATCGCGTCACGCTCCTGTGGACACATGGCGTCAAGACGGATCGGCTCACGCCCGAGCAGTTCGTCGCGGTCGCGAGCACCAACGCCGCGAAGATTTTTGGCCTGTGGCCTCGCAAGGGAGTGATCCAGCCTGGGGCCGACGCGGATCTGGTGATTTGGGATCCCGACTACCGCGGGACGATCTCTGCCAAGCGGCAGACGCAGGCCGTCGACTACAACGCCTTCGAGGGCATGGCCATCGAGGGTCGGCCGGCCGTCGTCACCGTCCGTGGCGAGGTGGCCGTCCGCGACGGCACGTTCTGCGGCGCGGTCGGCCGGGGACAGTTTCTGCGGCGGTAGGTAGGATGCCGTTCGGCTCAGGGTTCTCCCAGTGAGCAGTCAACAAAAACGATGGGCTTTGCTCGCGAATGGAGGCTCGTGTTGACGGCGGTCGAAAATGGCGGCGCCGGGACGTCGATGGTAGGCTAACGTCGAATTCAGAAGGCATTTCGGCGCAGGCGAGCAACCCATGACCACCGTCCAGCAAATTGAAAAAGCGATTGAGTCGCTTCCGCTGGTTGACCAGCTTCGGCTGTACCAGGACATGCCCCACTTGATCGGGCGTGACGCGGAAGACCTCGACTGGCAGCGCCTTGCCCTCGAAGAGTTCTTCAAGGACGACGATGCGGACGACGCCTTGTATGACTCAATTTAGGACCGGTGAGGTGGTGGCCGTCGAGTTTCCGTTCACGGACATGCGGGGGCGGAAACGACGTCCTGGCGTGGTGTTGGCATCCGACACAAACGATGTCTTGTTGGCTCGGCTCACGACGCACGACCCGCGTGATCCGTTTGACGTGCGGCTCGAGGACTGGGCTGCGATCGGGCTCCCCAAGCCCTCAATCGTCCGGTTGCTGAAGCTGGTCTCCATCGACGCCAGACTCGTCCACCACTCGATCGGCATTCTTTCACAGGCGGATCGGACGACCCTCTCGAATGCCGTCGAACGGCTCGGAATAGACATTGCAGCGCAGCTTCGTGCGTAGCCAAATGGAACCCCAGGAGAGTTCGAACGCGCCCCAGGGCGATTGCGCGATGATGGGTAGCCTGGCATGATTGGGCAGGGCCCGTTTTGGGGCGTGCTCGCAGAGCGTGCCGGCGCGCCGTAGTCCCGTAGTCATGGAAGACTGGC
>Ga0105044_10006209_pt1 | contig 16426 bp, 13 predicted proteins | sample MAT01_FD_78092 | JGI IMG/M metagenome (GOLD analysis project Ga0105044, IMG submission 78092) | Freshwater microbial communities from Lake Fryxell liftoff mats and glacier meltwater in Antarctica - MAT-01 | ecosystem: Environmental > Aquatic > Freshwater > Ice > Liftoff microbial mat | place... | reverse complement strand
TACTTCGGGTTCTCTTCGAAGCAGTACTTCAACGGCGTGTCGCGGCCCATCACGAGCGGGGGCATCAGCTTGGCAACCTTGTCGCCCATGCCGTACGGGTAGCCCAGCACGCGCGCTGCATCGCGCACCGCGTTGCGGGCCTTGATGGTGCCAAACGTGATGATCTGCGCAACGTGGTCGCGGCCGTACTTCTCCGCCGCGTAGCGAATCATTTCGTCGCGGTACCGCGAGTCGAAGTCCATGTCGATGTCGGGCATGGAGCTACGGCTGGGGTTGAGGAACCGCTCGAACAGGAGGTCGTACTTGATGGGGTCGAGGTCGGTGATGCGCAGGCTGTACGCCACCGCGCAGCCGGCAGCGGAACCACGGCCCGGGCCGACACGAATGCCCGCATCCTTGGCGTGTTTGATCAGGTCCCACACGATCAGGAAGTACGAAGCGAAACCCATGTTCTTGATGACCTGCAGCTCGTAGGCAACGCGCTCGACGACACCGGTGGGCAAGACTTCGCCCCACCGTTGCTTGGCACCCTCCCACGTGAGGTGATCCAGGTAACCGGCGTCGTCGTCGAAACCTTCCGGCAGCGGGAAGTTGGGGAGCAGGGGCTTGCCGAACTCGATGGTGACGTCGGCGCGCTCGGCAATCCACAACGTGTTGTCGCATGCTTCGGGGAAGTCGCGAAACAGCTGACGCATCTCGTTGCTGCTCTTCAGGTAATGCTCGGTGCCTTCGAACTTGAAGCGCTTGGGGTCGCTCAGCAGAGCGCCGGTCTGTACACACAGCAACGCGCCGTGCGACTCGTGATCGTCGCGATGCACGTAGTGCGAGTCGTTGGTGGCGACGAGCGGTGCACCGATCTTGCGCGCAATTTCGATGAGTTGCGGGTTGGTATCGCGCTGCGCCTGCAACCCGTGGTCCTGTAACTCGACGAAGAGGTTGTCCTTGCCGAAGATCTCCTGCAGGCGGCCGGCGTGTTGCGTCGCCAGCTTCTGATCACCCTGCAGCAATGCCTGCAGCACATGGCCACCCAGGCAGCCGGTGGTGGCGATGAGCCCTTCGGAGTACTTCTCCAGTAGCTCCCAGTCCATCCGTGGCTTGTAGTAGTAGCCCTCCAGAAAGGCGAGGCTGGCGAGCTGGATGAGGTTGCGATAACCCTGGTCTGTCTCGGAAAGCAGCGTGAGGTGGTAGTAGAGCTTCTTGCCGCCTTCGGTGTCGCCACCAGAGTCGTCGACACGGCCGCGACGCGCCGGGCGCTCGTGGCGCGAGTCGTACGCCATGTACGCCTCGGTGCCGATGATGGGCTTCACACCCTGCTTGCGGCACTCCTTGTAGAAGTCGAGCACCCCGTACATGTTGCCGTGGTCGGTGATTCCCAATGCCGGCTGGCCATCTTCCACGGCCTTCGCGACCAATTCGTCGAGGCGGGCTGCGCCATCCACCATCGAGAACTCGGTGTGGACGTGCAGGTGGGTGAACGAGTCGCCCACGGGCGCAGACCTCCTCGAGAAGCATGAATGTTGAACGGACTACACGGCTGTGATTCGCACGACCCTAGCCGCGTTTGGTGCCGTTACAAACAGGGCAACGAACGGGTCAACAAGTAGCTCGGAGAAGACACTCAGAGATACGTGCCGGGGCGTTCGCTCGCCTCGACCGGCCGGCCACCAGCACCGCCACCGGGCCCGCTCGGGGGCAACTGGCGCATCTGCTCGAGCTGCTGGCGGGCGACGTTCTGCTGCGCCAACAGGCTGAACTGAATACCGTGAAACAGCCCCTCGAGCCAGCCGACCAGCTGGGCCTTCGCGACCCGCAGCTCGCCCTCGGACGGTACGACGCCGTCCTTGAAAGGCAGCACCAGCATGTGGAGCTCCTGCTGCAGGTCGGGCGAGAGCGCCTCGCCCAGCTCGACGATCGACCGCTCGTAGATCTCCGCCATTCGCTCACGACTGGCTTCGTCGAGCGGGCTGGTACGCGCCTCTTCCAGCAGTTGCTTGATCATCGAGCCGATGCGCATCACCTTCGCCGGCTCGGTCACGGTTTCTGTGACCGGCTCGTCCTCGGGCTCGAGCCCGGCAACGACGGCCTCGGATGCCGCTGGCGTTGCAAGATGCAGCAATTGTGCGCTATCGGGCTGCGGAATCTCGTCGATCATGGTGGCTCCATCTTTTTTGGCTAGCTGTTCACGAGCGGTGGTCAACGATTGTCGGCAACTGTCGCCAACAACGGCACCAGCATCTCAGCAGATGTCAGCGAACCGTGCCGGCAGACCAAAGGATATGGGCCAGAATCTGCCGGGTCGTGGAAGCTGATCGGTTCGTGCGGCACTAGGGCAACGTCGCCGTAGCGGGCTGCGATTGGCGGGCTGACCGTGGGCCCGAACCAGCCAGCACCGATGATTTCGTCTCGACTGTGCACCCACGTGCTCGCACCGTGGTGCTCCATGGCGGCGGCCAACAGCTCCGCTTGCGCGCCGGGGCGTGCATGGAGCCAACGAAAGCGCCCCTCACCGCTTTGTTGCCGACACAGCCGTAGCACGTCGGCATGCGGCGTCACCAGCCGCTCACCCACATCCACCTGGCCGTGGTCGGCGGTGACGAGCAGCACGGCACCAGGTGGAAGTGCTGCGTGTACGGCGCCGACGAGCGCATCGACGAACTGCAGCTCGGCGTCGTAAAATGGCCCAAAGCCTCGCTCGTGGGCGATCTTGTCGATGCCGTCGTAGTAGGCGTACACCAGCCGGTCGCCCCGTCGCAGGAGGTTGCCCACCACTACAGCGATGCTGGACGGAGTTCGCCAGCCCGCTGGTTCGGACCCGCGTAGATGCGCTTCGGTGAACGCAGAGTGCTCGAGCTCCGCCTTGCTCACCACCGGCACCCGGTCGCCCATGAATGGTTCGAACGGTTGCGTGGTCCTTGGATCGATCTGGCGGCGTGCATCGCCATGCCCCGTGGACCAGCGCAGCACGTTGAGGATCTCTCCTGCCATTTCCATCCGGTAGCCGACAATGCCGTGCTCACCCGGCGTGAGACCGGTGGTGATGGACGTGAGCGCCGTCGCTGTGGTGGAGGGCGCAACCGTAGTGATAGGTCCGCCTGCCATTGCTGCCAGATTCGGGGCCAGCGCCCGCCGCGCCTGCAACTGCTCCCACCCAAGGCCGTCGAGCACGAGCAGTACTACCTGCTTCGCCGCAGCCACCAAATCTGGCATCCACGATGCTGCCCTGGCTCCTCGCGGCGCGAGCAGGGCCGGCACAATGCCGCGTACGTTGCCGGCGGAGTAACGAGGGAGGGTGGGCAAAGGGGGCACGCGGTCGTCAGTCCATCACCTAGCGACCCATCAGCGCCATTCTTGCGTTTACCACAAGCCCTCACGCACGCCCTACGATGGGAGCGTGCGTGTTTCAAGTAAGGGCGACTATGCGTGTCGGGCACTGCTGTCACTCGCGCTCCACGACACACTCAACGACGCGCCCAACGCCACGGCCCTGGGGCCTACATCGGTGCGCGACATCGCCGAGCGCACCGCAATTCCGCAGCCATACCTCGAGCAGATCCTGTTGGCGCTGAAGGGCGCCGGCCTGGTTCGCTCCAAGCGCGGCGTCGGCGGTGGATATGTACTCGCCCGCCCGCCCGCCGAAATTCGCATCAGCGAGATCCTCAGCGCCGTCGATGGGCCCATCAGCCTCGGCGACTTCGGCGAGCCGCACCAGGACGGGGCCTGCGACCACGAGGGTCAGTGCGTGCTGTTGGCAATCTGGAAGACCGCCGGTGAACACATGCGCCTGATTCTTGACGGGTTCACCCTGCAATCAGTTGCCGACGCAGCTCGTGGTACTTCTCCCTGGCCCGACGCCCTCGTCGGCGCCGGGCTGGTGCCGCTGCCCTCGTAGCGGCCGTCGTCGTTCAGTCTGAAGCTGGGTGTTCTCCGTCCCGGTCGCCGGGACGCAGGACACCCAGAACCACGCCTGAGACAATCCACGCCCAGAAACTCGTTGCGCGCGCAAATGGGGTGAAATGTGTGCCAGTGGACGCGTCCAACAACGGTGGAACTATGTCCCGAGTGCGGCTTCCACGTCGGCCAGGTCGGCAGGCATCGGTGAGATGAACTCGAGCGATTCACCGGTGACAGGGTGCAGAAGCTCCAGCGCAGCCGCATGCAGGAACGGGCGAGCGGGAAGGATGCCCGAGCGGATGCCGCCATACGTTCCGTCGCCCACCACCGGGTGTCCGATCGCGGCGAGATGAACGCGAATCTGGTGAGTCCTGCCCGTCTCCAGCCGGCACTCCAGCGACGACGCCTCCGTCGGCCGGCGGTACTCGTGCAGCACGCGATAGCGAGTGCGGGCGGTCTTGCCATCAACCACGACAGCCATCCGCATCGCATCACGATGATCGCGACCAATCGGGGCGTCGACGACTCCGACCGGGTTGGCGAGGTGCCCCCACACCAGTGTGCGGTACACACGGCCAACGTCGCGGGCGGCCAGCGCATCGACCAGCGAGTGGTACGCACGCTGTGTGCGAGCAACAGCCAGCAGGCCAGACGTACCGACGTCGAGCCGGTGAACTATCCCGGGGCGATGCAGCTCGCCGACATCTGCGATTTCGGGAAACCGTGCGAGCAACCCGTTGACGAGTGTGCCGTCAAGATTTCCAGCACCAGGGTGTACGACCAATCCAGCGGGCTTGTCGATGATGATCAGGTGGTCGTCTGCATGCACCACCGTGAACTCGACCGAGTGGTCTGGCGCCGGTGGTTCGGTGACAGGCAGGAACGAGGGGTCGACGCGAACGATCTGGCCCTCGCTGACGCGGATCTTGCCGGAATGCTGCACGTCACCGTCGATGAATGCGCCGCCCGCCGTCACCAGCACGGCTGCGTCGCTACGGCTGCAATCGGTGATCAGCGAGACGATGCGATCGAGTCGCTCGCCTCCCAACGCCGCCGGAATCTCCTCCTCGATCACGTGACTGCCTCCTGCTTGCTGAACAGTGACCACAGCACGAAGATCACGCCACCAACATTCACCGCCATGTCGGCGATGTTGAAAATCGGGAACCACTGGAAGTCGATGAAGTCGACCACTGAGCCATGCAACCAGCCGTCACCACGGAACAAACGATCGGCCAGGTTGCCCACCGCGCCACCGACGACGAAACCGGCTGCGATCGCCACCACTGGGCTCGAGTTCTTCCGAATGCCCAACAGGATGACGACCACGATGATCACGGCCAGGAGGCCGATGATCGGCCCGATTCCCTGGCCTTTGGAGAAGGCCATACCGCTGTTGAACGTGAGATTCCACTGCAATGTCCAAATGACATGCTGCGGCGGTTCGTTGGTCAGCACGTTGACAGCCCAATGCTTCGTCAACTGGTCGAGCACGATCACTGCCAGCGCAATGGCCATCGTGAGCCGCAGCCGATGCGCCGGCTGGACATCGTCGGTCATCGACGGCCGATCCCGCCGACCTTCTCCTCCACCAACACGGTGGCCCACGGAATTGCCTCGAGCCGCTCGCGAGAGATGGGGCGGCCCGACTCGATGGAGTACCCGTAGGTACCGACGATCAGGCGCGCGAGCGCAGCCTCGATATCGGCGACGGTTTGGCGGGCCTGAGCGCTGAGGGCAAGATCGCGCTCACGCTCGACGACCATCGTGTCGCCTTCGCCACCCTCGTCGTCGAACTGCACGTCGCCCATTTCCTGCTCGGTGATCAGCGCCAACGCTTCGTCTTCCAGCCGCACTGCTTGGCCGACGAGCGACGCCTTCTCCTGCAAGAGGAGCGCCCGCTGGGCGGTGAGGAACTTGGCGTCGAAGTCCTTGGTGTAGGAGATCCCTTCCTTGGTCACGCCACGAACTGGAGCCTTCTCGGGTACGACTGGTCCGATCTTTTTCGGCGCTGCTTTCGTTACCGGTTTGGCAGCAAGCGGCGTAGCGGTGGTGCCCGTGGCGGTTTTCGCCGAAGCAGTCTTGACTGCAGCAACTTTCGCCGGAGCCAACTTCGCCGGAACAGATTCGACTGGAGCGGCCTTCACCGGAGCGGCCTTCACCGGAGCGACGGCCTTGTTGGCAGGTGCCTTCTTCGTCACGACCGGTACGGCTGCCTTTTTTGCCACGGGTGCCGACGCGCCCTTCCTCGCAATTGCGGCCAGGGTGGCCTTCTTGACGGTAGCCGGCGCAACCTTTTTCGCCGGCACAGCAGCCTTCTTTGCTGGCGCTGGGGCGGCCTTCTTTGCAGGCGTGGCAGCCTTCTTCGGTGAAGCCGTGGCCGGTGCCTTGGCAGCGGCAGGGGCCTTCTTCGCGGGTGCCTTCTTGGCAGTCGCCATCGCGTTGAACCTCCGTGGTCCGGGTCGTCAGGCCGGGATGCTATCGGTCAGAGGCCGTTTCTGGGCCGATCCAAGGCACCACAGCCACCTTGATATGAATCGGCTCACCATCGAGGTCGACAGTGGGCTCGCCGTCCGCCCAGACCAGTGAGGTGGCAAGTGTCGCGTCGGTGAGGATGTGTTGAAACAGCTCAAGCTGGTTTCGCACTGCGCCCGACACGCCAAGTGTGAGGGTGATGCGATCGCTGACCTGGAGACCGGCGTCGCGGCGCGCCTGTTGCACGAGGCGAACGAGGTCGCGGGTGATGCCTTCCGCTTCCAGCGCTGGTGTCAACGCCGTGTCGAGGACGACAACGCCCGCACCGTCGGACAGCGGCGTACTGGCGCCATCGCCCTGCACCACCATCTTCAGTGCGTACTCACCGTCCAGCAGGGCAACGCCACCGGCGACGACACCAGCATCCGTACGCTGCCAGTCACCGGTCTTGACCGCCTTGATGACCTGCTGTACCTGGCTGCCCAGTCGCGGCCCCAGCGCAGCGGGCACCACCTGCAGGTCGAAGCTGGCCACCGACGCAACATCGTCGGTGAACTCCACGGACTTCACGTTCACCTCGTCGGCGATCAGTTCGCTGAACGGAGCCAATCGTTGCGCTCCGGCGACTGCGATGCGCAGCGAAGCCAACGGCTGACGCACACGGCGTTGGTGTGCCTTACGCAGTCGGAGTGCGCTGCTGCACACATCGCGGGCGAGGTCCATCGACTCGACGAGTTCCGCATCGGCCGGCACAGACGCGGCATCCGGCCAATCGGTGAGGTGCACGCTGCGTTCGCCGGTGAGTGCCTTGTACACAGCTTCGGTGGTGAGCGGCAACAGTGGCGCCAACGCACGGCACAGCAGCGCCAGCACGGTGTGCAATGTGTCGATGGCATCCTGGTCGCCCGCCCAGAAGCGATCGCGGCTCCGACGCACGTACCAGTTGGTGAGCGCGTCGAGGAAGCTGCGCACGGCACCGCACGCTGCAAAGAGGTCGTAGTCATCCATGGTTGCGGTCAACGTGACCATCAGGTCGTGTGTCTTCGCCAAGATGTAGCGATCGAGCACATCGCTGCTGTCCGTACGGAATGTGCCCTGCGTACCCGCCGCGTTGGCGTACAACGACAGGAAGTACCAGCTGTTCCAGATCGGCAGGATCACTTGACGAACGGTGTCGCGGATGCCGTCCTCGGTCACGACGAGATCGGTGCCGCGCAAGATCGGCGAGCCGAGGAGGTACCAGCGCATGGCGTCGCTGCCGTAGTTGTCGAACACCATCATCGGGTCCGGATAGTTCTGCAGGCTCTTCGACATCTTCTGACCGTCGTCGCCCAGGACAATGCCGTGGCTGACGCATGTGTTGAAGCTGGGCCGGTCGAACAGCGCCGTGGCCAGCACGTGCAACGTGTAGAACCAGCCGCGGGTCTGGCCGATGTACTCGACGATGAAGTCACCTGGGTAGTGGCTTTCGAACCACTCGGCGTTCTCGAACGGATAGTGCACCTGTGCAAACGGCATACTGCCGCTCTCGAACCAGCAGTCGAGCACCTCTGGAACGCGACGCATCATCGACACGCCAGTGGGGTCATCGGGGTTGGGGCGAACCAGATCATCGACGTACGGACGATGTAGGTCGGTCACGTCGACACCAAAGTCGGCCTGCAGTTGTTCGATGCTGCCGTATACGTCGAGGCGCGGATACTCGGGGCTGTCGCTCCGCCACACCGGGATTGGCGAGCCCCAGAAGCGGTTACGGCTGATACTCCAGTCGCGAGCGTTGGCCAGCCACTTTCCGAAGCTCCCTTCCTTGATGTGTTCGGGCACCCATCGGATCTGTTGGTTGAGCTCGACCATCCGGTCACGGAAGGCAGTGACCTGCACGAACCAAGAACTGATCGCGCGGTAGACCAACGGCTCGGCGCAGCGCCAGCAGTGCGGGTAGCTGTGCTGGTAGCTGTCGTGACGCACCACCACTCCCCTGCTCTTGAGTTCCTTGACCACCAGCGGATTGGCATCGAACACGTGCACGTGCGCCCAGGGCGCAACCTCGGCGGTGTAGCGACCGTGCTCGTCCATCGGGCAGATGGTGGGGATGCCGACGGCATTGCAGACGTTCTGGTCGTCTTCGCCGAACCCCGGGGCGAGATGGACGACGCCGGTGCCGTCCTCTGTACTGACGAAATCGGCGGCCAGTACATGAAACGCGTTGGGCGTGTCGGCGAAGAAGTCGAACAGCGGCGAGTAGTGACGGCCCACCAGGTCGGCGCCCTTCAACGAGCCGACTTGTGTGGTGCCGGCAAGCTCCTTCTCGTACGACGCAAGCCGCGACTCGGCGAGGATGTAGCGCTGGGTTGTCCCGTCGAGCTTCTCTTCCATGACGGCATAGTCGATGTCAGCCCCGACCGCGAGGGCAAGGTTGCTGGGCAGCGTCCAGGGTGTGGTGGTCCACGCCAGGATCTTCTCGCCCGTGTCCAGTTGGAATTGCACCGTGAGGGCCGGGTCCTGTCGGTCACGGTACACGTCGTCCATACGGGTCTCGGTGTTGCTGAGCGGTGTCTCGCAACGCCAGCAATAGGCCAGGACGCGGAAGCCTTCGTAGATCAGCCCTTTGTCCCAGAGCGTCTTGAACGCCCACATGACGCTCTCCATGTAGGAGGTGTCCAGCGTTTTGTAGTCGTTCTCGAAGTCGACCCACCGGGCCTGTCGGGTGACATAGCGGTGCCAGTCGTCGGTGAAGCGCAGCACGCTGGTGCGGCAGGCGTCGTTGAACTTGTCGACACCAAACTTGGTGATGGCCGGGTGACCGCTGATGCCGAGTTCCCTTTCAACGACCACCTCGGCGGGCAGCCCGTGGCAATCCCATCCGAAGCGGCGTTGCACCTGCTTGCCGCGCATGGTTTGGTAGCGCGGTACCGCGTCCTTCACGAAGCCGGTGAGCAGATGGCCGTAGTGGGGCAAACCGTTCGCGAAAGGGGGCCCGTCGTAGAACACGTACTCGTCAGCGTCGCAGCGAGCGTCAACGGACGCCTCGAAGGTCTTGTCGCCCTCCCAGAAGGCCAGTACCTCGCGCTCCACGGTGGGAAACGATGGATGCGATTGAACGGTGGGGTATGTCACGAGCGGCTCCTGTGCTGGATTGCACAGGGACGAGCCGATCAGCCCGCGGTACCACCCTGCTTGCCACGATTCGAACCCTCGGACTCGGTCGCAACCACTCGAACTACGCCAGCGATATCGGGCTGAACCCGTCCGGTTCTACTGGGCGCAACGGCCGCAACGGCCGACTCGCTGTTCTTCCGGAGGCTCGGAGGTGATGGCCTCGTCAACGCCGTCCGGCCACTCTATCGTCGTGGGTGACGCTGCCCCATTGGTCAACGAAGTTCGTCGCCAACGATGCGGAACGAATCGGTGGGCTCGACCGGTGCCGACGTGACCGGCACCTCCGCTGTCGACTCATCGAGCCCGAGTGACGCCTGCGCGGCCTGGGTGCTGGCCACTTCCTCGTCGAGTAGTCGCCACACGTTGTCCTGCGCATCGGTGTTGCCCGACATGGCAAGGGCACTGAGGCCTGCCGCACGATCTGGCATCGGCGAGACATCGACCTCGGTGGCGATGTGGTGGGGGGTGTCGCCCTCAGCCTGGGAGTGTGTGTAGGAGGATTGTGCCTCGGACGCATCGACTGCAGCCTGTTCGGCTGCGGGTATGGCCGCCACAGACGCCGCCGGGACAGCTGCCTGCGCCGATGTGGACAGAGGCTCGGCCGAAGCCGAGAGGAGCGGCCGACGCATCTCGCCCAAGCCACCCGGCACCCTGTCGACCAACTCCTGCAACTGCACGGCCGCGTCGCGCAGTCGCTCGCGCTGCGACTGCAGATACTGCTCGAGATGGTCGACATCACCGAGCAGGAAGTCGCGCCGGGCCAGCAACGACTGCACTTCGTTTTCGGCGCGAACGTGCTCGTCTTCGAGTGCGCGACGTGCCTCCGCTCGCGAGTCCTCGATCGTCGTACTCGCCATGGTGCGAGCACTGTCCAGTACGCGAGACGCTTCCTCGCGAGCCTGGGCGGTGATGCCGTCGGCCTGGGAGCGGGCTTCTTCGATGGTGGTATCGGCGGTGCGCTGGGCAAGTAGCAATGTGCGGCTGATCATTTCGGTGTCGCCGCCATGACTGGTGGGAGCCACCGCCTCGCGCGTGCCGCCTGCCACCTGCTGTGAAACCTCCTGCAACTTGGCGACTGCGGCCCGTGCTCTGGCCTCCATTGCAGTGGCCTGATTTTGCGCAGTCTCCACCGCCGCAGCTACCTGGGTGCGAAATGACTCGACTTCGTCGGGGTCGTAGCCCTTCTTGACCGTCTTGAAGCCGGTACTGCGAATCGTTTGCGGGCTGATCTCCATAGCTGCGATGTTAGGCGCGTGGAGCGCTCATATGATGCCCATGGAAGCGATCAGGCGTTGTAACCCGATTCGTCATAGGAGTTGGCCCGACCAATCGGCTTGAGCAGATAGACGCCCGTGGCCACCTTCTCCATACTGCCGTCGAGGCCATAGCACAGGCCGCTCGCGAAGTCGATGAGGCGCCGCGACACTTCACGGTCGGCCGCTTCCAGGTTCATGATGACCGGCAGTCCTTCCTTGAACTTGTCGGCAATCTCCTGCGCGGAATCGAATCGGCGGGGCCGCACGGTGTAGGGGTCGGCGCCGACTGCAACGGGAGCCACGCGAGGTGCTGGCACCGAGCGTGGGTTCGTGGGGCGAGGCTGCACCGAAGACTCGTCGTTGGCCGGCACGGGACGGCGCGAGGCACCGTCGTTGACCGTACTGGTGGGGAAGCTGGGGCGCGTCGGGACCGAGCGGACAGGGGCTTCCTGCTCGTAGTCATTGGCGTAACCGCGCTGGTGGCGCGCTGGCTCGTCGCGTGGCTGGCGGGCGGTGCGCTGAGGCCGCTCGGGTTCAGGCGCGACGTCGTACTCGTCGTAGGAATCATCGGGCCCGAGTCCCAAGTAATCCATTGCCTTCTTCCACATCGCCATCTGCTGTCCTCCTGCAATCGAGGAGGCTACCGCACGTGCGCGCCAGCGGGTGGACGCTCGCCGAAGAGTGCACTTCCGATGCGTACCTGCGTAGAGCCCTCTTGCACCGCAACCTCGAGGTCGTCCGTCATCCCCATCGAGCAGACCGACAGGCCCAGCTGGTCCCGCAGTTGACGAACCGCGCGGAAACCCTGCCGCGCAGACTCAGCACCGCCGTGTGTGGGCCCAACTGTCATCAGCCCTCGAACGGAGAGCCCGGCGTCCTGCGCAGCTGCGACGAGCGCCGGCACAGCATCCAGGGCACAGCCACCCTTTCCCGGCTCCGCCACTGCCGCCACCTGGATGAGAACGGTGGCGCCCGGAACGCGCTTGGCCAGTTCGGCGACCAGCGACAGTCTGTCCACCGATTCGTAGACCGACACGATCGGTGCCAACTGGCGAATCTTGTTGCTCTGCAACTGGCCGATGAAGTGCACTCCGAAGGGACGATCCACCGACCCCAGCTTGCTGACGATCTCCTGCGTGTAATTCTCGCCGACGTCGGGGCAGCCAGCCGCAAATGCAGCGAGGCACGCCTCGATACCGAAGGTCTTGGTGACCGGCAACACAGTCACATCGCCTCCGCCGGCATGTCGAATGCGGTCGCGCACCACCTCCAGGCGCTGAGCAACCAACAGGTCGAGCGCGCTCACATCACTTGAGGAAGGACGGCACGTCGAAGTCGTCGTCACCGTCGAGCGGGTCGTCACCGTCGTCGGCGAACAAATCCTTCAACGTCGAGGTGGGCTTTGCGTCGGGGACCGACTTGATGGACGGCCGGCCACTCGTGCTGGGTGTTGCGGTGCCGGTGTTGCCGCCATCCCAACGGTCGAAACCGGCGGCGATGACAGTGACCTTGACTTCGTCGCCCATCTCGTCGTCGATGACGGTACCGAAGATGATGTTGGCGTCTTGATGTGCCACACCATGGATGATCTCGGCGGCAGCGTTCATCTCGAACAAGCCCATGCTGGACGGCCCGGTGATGTTGAGCAGAATGCCACGTGCGCCGTCGATTGCAGCCTCCAGCAGCGGGCTGCTGATTGCCGACTTGGCGGCGGTGACGGCGCGGTTCTCGCCGCTGGCCTGGCCGATACCCATGAGCGCTGAGCCAGCGCTGGACAGAATCATCTTCACATCGGCAAAGTCGGTGTTGATGAGGCCTGGCGTGGTGATGAGGTTGGTGATACCCGAAACCCCCTGCAGCAGCACCTCGTCGGCCATCTTGAAGGCGTTGAGCACGCTGGTCTTCTCGTTGGCCACGGTGAGCAGGCGATCGTTGGGAATGACGATGAGGGTGTCGACCTTTTCCTTCAACCGCTGCACGCCGGTGTCGGCCTGCACAGCGCGACGACGGCCCTCGAAGCTGAACGGGCGAGTGACCACACCAATGGTGAGCGCATTCATGCTGCGCGCCACTTCGGCAATGATGGGTGCAGCACCGGTTCCGGTGCCACCGCCCTCGCCGGCGGTGATGAACACCATGTCGGCGCCCTTGATCATTTCTTCGATCTCGTCGCGATGCGTCTCGGCTGCGTTGCGCCCGACATCTGGGTCGCTGCCGGCACCGAGACCGCGGGTGAGGTCGCGGCCGATGTCGAGCTTGACGTCGGCGTCGCTCATCAGCAGCGCTTGCGCGTCGGTGTTGACGGCGATGAACTCGACGCCTTTCAGCCCTGCGTCGATCATTCGATTGACGGCATTGACGCCACCGCCACCGACGCCGATGACCTTGATGACAGCAAGATAGTTCTGGGGTGCGCCGGCCATCAGAAGGACCTCCGAGATGAGAAAAGGCGGTGGGTTTGGTGTGTGGGCACTGAGGTACCTGCTGGGGTTCGATGGTAGCGAATGGGCTGCTCAGTCAAGGTGATCCACCGGTTACCGGAGGCGCCGAACAAGGGTGAGATGAGCACTGTCGCTCAGTCTCGCACGAAACCGCAGGGTAGCGGTGGAACTCACGTCTTCAGCAGCGCACGACACCGGCGTCGGACGTACTGACATCGATCTGACAAAAGCCATCGAGGCCCGAGCGAACCTGCCTCAGTAGTCGCGCCAGCTTCTCGTCGAGGGCCTGTGCATCGCCCAGCCGAATGCCCACACCATCAGGTTGATCGTTGGCCAGCACCATCGTCAACGTGCCGGTGCCCGCATCCACTCCGACCGACAACGTGATGTTGCGAATCTCGGCGGGAAGGTTGGACACCAGTTCGGCGACCGACGCGTAGGGCGCGCCCGCAAACTGACCTCGGGCGGTGTCGGGGTTGTCGCCGGTGATCATGAGGTAGTCCGTCGGTTGCCCCTCGATGACGTCGAGTACCCTGCCTTGCACGTCGATGATTCGATACCGGCCGTCACCGCCCTGGAAGGCAGCGATCGGCACACGCTCGCGAATGTCGATGACAACGCGATGCGGGAAGTCGGTGGCGACACGAGCGCTCTCCACCCACGGCACTGCCTCCAACCGCGCCTGCGCCTTCGTGGTATCAACCAACAAAACCGGCTCTCCTTGCATGTCGTCGATGACGCTCTGCAAAACCGCCGGGTCGGTATACACCGCTCCCTGGACCGATACTTCTCGGACGTCGAAGATCGAGGACGCGAAAACTGCGATTGCAGCAATGGCGGCCATTACAACGCCGACGCCGATGCCTGCCCAGATCAGCCGTCGACGGCCCTCGGCGCGACGCACTGAAATGCGGCGAGCTCGGATTCGTGGGTCGATACCGCCAGCGCGCGACCTGGCCAACGGCGGTTCAGTCGAGGTGGTCCCGTCGAGATCGGCGATGACGATGATCGACCGTTCACCCGAATCGTCCACTGCATCGCGCCGCTCGTGGAACGCCTTCTCCTTGTCTTCGTCGAGGTAGACGCTGTCGGGCCTGTCGTTCTCGGCGATGACGATGGTGCGGCGCGGCGCGGCCGATTTGTCCGGCGGGGAGAGCGACTCGTCGAGATCATCAGCATCGTCCTCGAGAGCCTCATCGAGCGCGAGCGACTGCCCGGTATCGACGGATTCGATGACCTCGGGCGCGTCGTGCTCGTCGGTGATCCCGAGAATGCGGTCGATCGACGGATCGTCAAAGTTGTACTGAGGCGCCGATTCCTCGGAGAAGGCCTCGAGCAACTCCTCCAACACGTGCTCCGGCGGCTCGTCCGCGCCCGGTGGACGTGGCCGACTCATTCGACGCCCGCGGTGGCGAAGCCGACCAGCCGCACCTCGCTGCGCAGCTCGAAGCCCGTGGCCTCCCGCACCGCAGCGCGAACATGCTCCATCACCGCGCGGACATCAGCGGCGGTGGCTCCGTCACCGGCCTGTATGAAGTTCGCGTGCTTTTCGCTCACGAAGGCACCCCCGATTCGAAAGCCGCGGAGGCCCAACTGGTCGATGAGTACTGCTGCCGGCAACTCGCCGGGTATCGGGTTGACGAAGACGGAGCCGGCGTTCTGCCCGCCCGGCTGGTGCTCGCGGCGCCAGCGCACAATTTCCGAGACGTGTGCTTCTGCCTCTTCGGCATCGCCGAGCCGAAGTTGCAATCGGGCACCGAGCACCACCTGATGATCGCGGAGGTTCGAGGAACGGAACTGCAGATCCAACTCATCGACGGTCATCCACGCCTGCACAGCGGTGTGCAGGTCCAGCACGTGTGCTCCGATCAGCGAGGCAGCGATGTCGCTGCCGTGGCCGCCTGCGTTCATTCGCACAGCGCCACCAACCGAGCCCGGTACGCCCACAGCCCACTCGAACCCGACCAACCCGGCAGCAACGCAACGGCGTGCCAGCACAGGCAGCGCGACGGCCGCTCCGGCGATCACGGTGGAGCCGTCGAAGTCAATCCACTCGGCAATCGCCGACAGCGACACCGCAATCCCCTCGAAGCCGCTGTCCGCGACCAGCAGGTTCGAGCCGCGTCCGACAACGAGCACTGGAACGCCTGTCTCCCGAACGAATTCGGCGACCGTTCGTAGTTCGGCAGTGTCGCGCGGCGTGGCGAACACCGAGGCCGGCCCACCAACCCTGTAGGTGGTGAACGGACCCAACGGCTCGTCAGCCGTGGCGAAGCCCGCCATGCGTCGCAGCGCTGTCCGTTGGTGCTGCGCCAGACTCATCGTGGCGCACGCAGTTCGCCACGACGAGATTGCACCTCATCCGGCAGCGCTGCGATGTCGCCGCACCCCATCGAGATACAGACGTCCCCGTCGCGAAGTTCACGGGCGAGGAACTCGACGAGGTCGTCTCGCTTCGGCATCCACACCACGCGACTACGCGGGTGCGCGTCGATCACTGCGTTGACGACCAACTTGCCGGTGACACCGGGGATCGGTGCAGTGCCAGATGCGTAGATGTCGGTGAGCACCACGACGTCGGCGTCGACGAAGGCATCGCAATAGTCAGGCCACATGACGGCCATCCGGTTATAGCGGTTCGGCTGGAACACGACAACGACGCGCTGCCAGGCATCGCCACTGCAGCGGGCTGCGGCAAGCACAGCCGCGATCTCGCTGGGCAGGTGGCCGTAATCATCCACCAGGGTGGCCCCACCGTCGACCCCACGAACATCGAACCGACGCGCCACTCCACCGAACTTGGCGAGCGCGGCAGTGACGACCTCGAACGGCACGCCGACCGTCACGGCCATGGCCACCGCTCCCGTTGCGTTACGAACGTTGTGCAGCCCACGCAAGGGCAGGGCCACCGAGCCGAGAGCCACGCCGTGATGAATCACGTCGAACGTGAACGAGCCTGTTTCGGACCGCACGTTCGCGGCAACGAAATCTGCAGCTGTGGAGGTTCCGTACGTGATGACGTCGTGACGCGCGGCGAGGCGGGCAGTTTCTGGATCGTCGAGGCAGAGCACCTTTGGCCCGTCGATCTGCGACAGGTACTGATCAAAGCCGTCGAAGATCGCTTCCGGAGTGCCGTAGAAGTCGAGATGGTCGACCTCGACGTTGGTCAAGATCGTGCCGTAGAGCGGCAACTGCAGGTGGGTG
>Ga0105044_10006206_pt1 | contig 16429 bp, 13 predicted proteins | sample MAT01_FD_78092 | JGI IMG/M metagenome (GOLD analysis project Ga0105044, IMG submission 78092) | Freshwater microbial communities from Lake Fryxell liftoff mats and glacier meltwater in Antarctica - MAT-01 | ecosystem: Environmental > Aquatic > Freshwater > Ice > Liftoff microbial mat | place... | reverse complement strand
TCCGAACCCTGAAGCAGGTCGGCGATACCTCGCTCTACGTGGCCGGCTACTTCGCGGAGTCGCTGACCCGGTCGCTGGTCGACGTCGACTACTACGTCGGGCTCGGCCAGAACGCGTACGCGCAGCTCGCGCGCTATCGGGGCGGCTCGATCACCGAGGTCTACCTGGAGCTCGCGGCGAAGTTCCCGGCGTTCGTCGATGTGCTGACCAAGGTCCGCAAGCGGATCGCGATCGCAGAGACCAGCCAGATCTCCGACATCGGCAAGCTCTACGAGATCTGGATCCGCACCCGCGAGGAGTGGGTCGAGCAGAAATTGAAGGACGCCGGCGTGCTGGTCGATCCGGGTACCAAGGTGATCCAGTAGTGCAGACCCCACTGATCGTGCGCCTCCAGCGCGGGCTGGAAGCGCTGTACCGGGTCGAGACCGGCGTCGAGGTCGAGGACTACGTCATCTCTCCCGAGATGCGCGAAGCGATCGTCGATCCCCCGGCCCGCAAGTCGCGCGAGCAGCTGCTCGTCGCCGAGACCGGGAACGAGACGTCGATCGCGCTGTTCATCGATCCCGCGGCGCTCGCAAACCTACAAACCCACGATCCATCGCGATCGCTCGGCGATCACAACCTCGGCGACTTCCTGCTCGCGGTCGAAGGCGTCTCGCACTTCATCTACGCGATCTGCTGCGCGCGCGCGGATCGCCGCGTCACCCAGCTCGAGCTCGAGCTCCAGGCCGAGGTCGACAAGTACGTCACCTGCCTGCTGGTCACCAACGCTGGCGAGTCACTCTCGCAGGCGCTGCGCCAGCGCCTGTTCGAGGGCTTCGAATACGAGCCCGACCTCGATCACGACGAGCACGCGCGCTACCGCGCCGCCAATGACAACGCGCATCGCTACACCACGTACCTCGAACACCAGTTCGTGGCGCGGCGCCGGATCCCCGAGATGCTCGGCGAGCTGCGCCGGTTCTATCGCCTCGGGCTTGCCGCGAAGCTGTCGAACATCGCGCGCGCCGCGTAGTCCAAGACCTCGGTGGATCGGTCCCGATCCTCGAGCTGATCCGCGCGGCGGTCACGGCGCATGGGTCGCGCTACGAGCCGACGGATCGATGATGTGTGAAGGTCGTCGGGGGATCCAGGTCATGACGTTCGGATCCGAGAACGCCGCCACCGTGGCTTCCTTCTCGAACACCCTCTCGCCGGCACCGATCGTGAACGTGACGCGCACGCGGATCTTCTTCGACGGATCGCGACCACCAGGGACCAGGCCCCAGTCCGGGGCGGTCAGCGCGTAGCCCGCCGCCACCACCTCGCCGGGACCGACGACCTGATCCCACTTCGCGTAGCTGCCGTCGTTGGTCCACCGGGTCGCGGTGCGCACGTCGAGCGCTCCGATCGAGACGCCGGCTGCGTCGAACAGCTCGATCTTCGTCACCGCGATCGGCGTCTTCGCTCCGGTGGTCGACCGCAGCGAGACCTGGAGCAACGACTGCTCGCAGATCTCTGCCCGGAACGATCGACGCTGGGTGATGCCGGCGCTGTCGGAGACCCGGTCCTGCGAGAGCTTGCCGTCTGCGATCCCACCAGGGCAATCGTCGCCGAGCCGCACGCTGGCGATCGCGACCTCGAGCGCCGCCGCGTTGCCCTGCGGTGGATCGCCCGGCTGCGAGGATGTCCAGCAACCGGCGATCGAGATGAGGAGCGGCAAGCTACGCATCGAACGATGGTACCTCACGGCGTCGCGAGATGGCCCATCTCGACATCGTGCGGTTACTCAGTGCGTACCCGACCAAGACATCGAGAGGGCCGCCCTCCGGAGCCCCTGTCGTGAAGATGCTGACCGTCATGATGCGGACGTGACCTTTCACGTGCAGGTGCAGGTCTTAACTCTCACGTGCAAGTGAAACTGACTAGTGCGAGTGGAAGCGGAAGGTGATCTCCAACTTCTGATGCCCTGGACTTAGCCGAGGACGCGGTTGTCGATCAGCCGCGTGGCGCCGACGAAGACCGCCATCGCGAGCACGGCTTTTCCGGCGAGCGTCTCGACCGGCGTCAGCTCCGTCGCATCGCGGAGCTCGACATAATCGATCCGCGCCATCTCCGCCTCGATCGGTGCGCGTGCTGCGGCGACGATCTTCGCGGCGGAGGTCTCGCCCGACTTGACGACCGCCTCGGCGGCGGCGAGCCCCACAGACAACGAGAGCGCTGCGCGCCGCTGGTCCGCAGACAGATACGCGTTGCGCGAGGACATCGCGAGCCCGTCGGCTTCGCGGCTGATCGGCACGCTCGCGATCTCGACATCGAAGTCGAGGTCGCGCGTCATCCGGCGGATGATCGCGAGCTGCTGGTAGTCCTTCTCGCCGAACACGGCGACGTGCGGCAACGTCGCGTTGAACAGCTTGGCGACGACGGTGGCGACACCCGCGAAGTGACCGGGCCGGCTCGCGCCACACAGCGCCTGCTGGAGCTCGCGGACCTCGACGAACGTCTGCGCGCCGGTGGGGTACATGCTCGCGACGTCGGGACAGAACGCGAGATCGATCCGGCAGGTCCGCGCCTTCGCGAGATCGCCGGCTTCATCGCGCGGGTAGCGAGACAGATCCTCGGCGGGACCGAACTGCGTCGGGTTGACGAAGATCGTCAGGATCACGACGTCGGCCTTCGCGCGCGCCACACGGAGCAGCTGGAGGTGACCCTCGTGCAGCGCGCCCATCGTCGGCACCACGGCGATCTTGCGACCGTCGCGCCGAAGGTCCTCGACGCGCGCGCGCATCGTGTTCGGCGAGCGATAGATCTCGAACGGGATGTTCACCCGCGCAGCCTAGCGCGCTTCAGGGCTGTGGCTGGCGCACACCGTTGCAGACTTCGCTCGCGCGCTGCTCGCCGATGTTCTTCGCCCCGACGAGGAGGCAGTTCTTCGCCTCCGCACCACACGACACCTGGCAGGTCTGCTTGTCAATGTCCCAGTCGCACGACCCGCGCTTGGGATCATCGGTCGACGACGACAGACAGGCGACGCACGTCTTCTGCGCTGCGCAGATGTCCGTCTTCGACATGACAAGTGATGGCGGTGCATCGCTACCGCCGATGTTGGAAGGAGCTTGCGCGGCCGGCTTGCCGCCGCAGCCGAACACCAGAAACGCGATCGCGAGCGTACGAGACATGTCGCACGCTACCGCAAGAACCTCTCAGCAGCTGGTGATCGCCTCGACGCAGTCCTGGACCTTGGTGGTCAGCTGCGTGAGGGAGCGGGCGCTGAAATCGAACGAGCAATCGAGCGTATCGACGTGCGCGAGGCACTTGGTGCGCGCGGCACAGCTGGTGGGCGGTTGGACGTCGAACAGGCGCATGCTGCTCTTGGTCTGCGCGCACAGCGCCTGGAGCATCGTGTCGTTCGCGCAGGTCGCAGCGCGCTCGCAGAAGTGCAGCGGCACCTCGAGCATCACGGCGTTGCCGCCGGTGATCGCCGAGCGACCGGGCCGACCGGTGGGCGGAGGCGTGGTTCCCCCGGCGAGGTCGTCGTCGGGATCGTCGGGGATGTCGATCTTCGCGCCCGGCTTGTTGTTGTTGTTGTTGTTGTCGTCGTTGTCCGACCTCGCGGGCGGCAGATCCTTGGGCGGCAGCGGGTTGGTCTCCATCCGCTCCGGTGCCGGCAGCAGCTTGCCCTTCGTCTGTTCACCGCCATCGGCGGCGGTGGACTTGCCGGGCGGCCAGACCATCAACACCACCGCGGTCACGATCGCGACGACGGCGAGCACGATCACGATCAGCGGCCAGCTCTTCCACCAGGAGGCACGCGGCGCCGACGGCGAGTGCAGGCGACCAGTCGGACGCGGCGGCAGGATCGTCGAGGCGTGCTCCTCGTACTGACGCGCGAGTTGCATCGGCATCGCCACATGTTGCGCGGCGACAGGAATCGGCGCGTACGCACCGTGCCCGATGCTGTGCCCGTTGTTGTGCCGGTTGTTGTGCCCGTTGTTGTGCCCGTGCCCGTTGGTGGTGCTCGTGCCGTTATAGTTGTGGTGGCCGTTGGTCGGTGCGTGGGTTGCCGCCGAGTTGGTGGCGATGATCGAAGGCAAGGCCTGCGCCGCAGCCGGACGACCGCCGCGAACGTTGGCGAGGTCGCCTTTGCAGTGCTTGCACTTGCCGGCGATGGGGTGGATCAAGCCACCACACATCGGGCACGGGACACGAGCATCACCAGGGCTGGAGCGCGCGGCGGCCATTGGGAACATGCTGCCAGGCGAAGGCCCTGGATGCAAAGCGATCTACGCGGGTGTCCGTGGGGCAATCGACATTGCCAAGACAACGGCGGCAACCCATGGTGCGCGAGTGGCACGGGTTATTCCGCCGAAGATCACCGAACATCAGGTTTCGGTCGTCGGACTCGATCCCCGGCACGACGGCGTGCGGATCGCCCAGCTGTCGGACATTCACGTCGGCAGCCTGACCCCAGCGTCCCACATCCGGGCCGCGATCGACGCTGCGAACGCTGCCAAGCCCGATCTGATCGTGCTGACCGGCGACTACGTGTGTTGGAAGCGCTCCGAGGTCGAGCTCGCTCGCGAGCAGCTGGCCGGCCTGCGCGCGCCGCGCGTGCTCGCGGTGCTCGGCAACCACGATTATTTCGTGTGGGGATCCGGCGTGCGTGCCGCCCTGGAGCAACACGGCTACGAAGTCCTCCGTAACCAGACCACGGTCGCCGATGTGCGCGGCGCGCCGCTCCCGATCGTCGGGATCGACGACCCGGTGACTCGCCACGACGATCTCGATGCCGCGTTCGCCGGCGCGCCCGCCGAGCTGCCACGCATCGTGCTGTGCCATGCGCCGGATCGCGGGCCCGAGGTCGCGAAGCGCGGCGCCGATCTCGTGCTCAGCGGTCACACCCACGGCGGTCAGATCTACATCAAGGGCATCACCGATCGGATCATGCAGAAGGTCGGGCTGCGCTATCGTCGCGGCATGTACGACCTCGGCACGATGCCCGGCACCAGCCGCCGCGCGACGCAGATGTACGTCACGCCGGGGGTCGGCTTCTCGGGCATCACGCGCCGCGCGGGCGAAGGCACGAGCGCCGAGGTCGCGCTGCTGACGTTGCGCGTCGCCAGCTAGCGAGACATGCAGGCGCCGCTCGGCAGCCGCTCGTAGATCGAGCACTCGGGCAAGGGCGTCGGTTCGGGCTCCGCCACCGGCTCCTCGATGATGCGCATCGATCAAGCCGGGCAGCAGCGTGGCGTCGCCGAGGTCGATCACGCGCGCACCGGACGGCACCGGCACGCGCGCGCCGGCGGCGACGATCGTCATCACACGCACCTGACGTTCGAGGCCACCGACGACTGGCAAGCCGACGAGCTGTCGACGTTCAAGCGCGAGCCCACCGAGCGCGCGCTCGAGGCGACCCTGTACGCACGCGCCACGCTCGAGGCCGGGTTCACCACCGTGCGCGACCTCGGGTCCTCGGATGCGATCGACATCGGCCTGCGCAACGCGATCGCGCGCGGCCTGATCGTCGGCCCGCGCATGCTGGTGGCGAGCTCGGCAAGCGTGAGCTGCGCGGAGTCGACCTTGTCGGATCATGCCGGCCTTGACGATCACGATGCCGGGCGACACCAGCTGGTCCGACCTGCCGTCGTAGAGGTGGCGCGCCTTGAGCGCGTAGGTGATCGACGTGCTGTCGGGGTTCGCTGCCGCGGTCGCCACCAGCACCGACGACACCACCACCGCCACCACCGCCACCACCACCACCTCCTCCAGATTACGCATGCCCGGAGCTTACCGGTGCTCGGCGTAGATCCGGAGCCCGAACTGGCCCGGCGGTGAGCGACGCCAGGTCTCGATCTGCGCCCTCGCGGCGCTGGGATAGACATCGAGCGAGGGCAACGAGCCGCCGTACTGTGCGGGCAGCAGGATCGGCGCGGCGAGCGATGCGAACGTCAGATCCGCGACGGTGAAGTGGTCGCCGATCAGATATCGCCGACCATCACCGAGCTGCGCACCGACGGCGGAGAACGCCTCGTCGATCTTCGCGCGCGACCGCTCCGCACCTGCCGCGTCGACCTTGAGGCCACGCTTGATCAGCGCGAGCGCCACGGGACGAGCCGCCTTGAACGCGATCGCCTCCCAGCGTGGCACGTCCTGCAGGATCACCTGATCGAGGTCCTTGCGATCGAGCAGATGGAAGTAGCTCCACCGCCGTGTCGCCGGGCCGAGGTGGCGATCGAGCTCGTCCTCGACCGCGAGGGCCTCGTCGCGTCGTGCCGGATCGGTTGGATACAGCGAGCCCGGCCGGAGGCCGTCGGCGTACGCGACGATCGGGGTCGAGTCGGGGATCACCTTGCCGTCGTGGATCAGCGCCGGGACGGTACGCCCGGCTCCCGCCCGCAACGTCGCCTGGTAGTGAAACATCGGGAGGTGCCCCTCCTCCTCGAACGCAATGCCCGCGACCTCGAGCGCCCAGCGCGCCTTCTCGCAGTAGTGTGAAAACGGGATCGTGATCAAGCGTGCCGTCATTCGTGCCTCATCGTTTACGAGCCATCGCGCCGCGAATCATGTCGGTGAAGCCGGTCTGGCCTTCGACCAGCATCGCATCGAGCTCGCGTCCGACCCCGACCACCTTCTTGAACATCGGGAACGCGAGCACCGCGATCAACGAGATCGTGATCCCGAGCGCGAACCGGATGCTCGCCATCCCGATCCAGCCACCGGCGCCGAAGCCAAGCACACCGAACCGGAGCAGCGTGCCGAGCGGCTCGCCGATCTCCGCGAACAGTTGACGCGAGGGCAGCCCCGAGCGCGGCTTCTCGAGCGCGACGCTGTCTTCGGGCGCTGGCCGCTTACGCGGTGGTGGTCCCTTCGCGAGCATCGAGATCACGTCGCGCGCGCGCTGCGGACGCTGCCCGGGATCCGGATCGGTCATCGCGATCAGCGTCCCGCGTAGCCCAGGGTCGATCGAAGGCAGGTGCCGCTCGAGGTCCATCCGCAGACCCTTGCGCGGGACGTCCTCGGGCTCGATGCCGCCAAGTAACGCGACGATCGTCGCGCCGAGCGCGTAGAGATCGGTCGCAGGCGTCGCCTCACCATGCAGTTGCTCGGGCGCCATGTAGCCGAACGTCCCGACCATCGTCGAGCCGCCGCGCTCGCGCGCCGCCTCGAGCACACCCCCGAAATCGACGAGCGACAGCCGGCCATCGGGTGCACGCAGGATGTTCGACGGCTTGATGTCGCGGTGGACGACCACCGGCGACCGCGAATGCAGATAGTCGAGGATCTCGAGCGCGCGGAGCAGCACGTCGCGCACCTCGGTCTGCGAGAGCCGGCGCTTGTCCGTGAGGTCGCGCAGGTTCTCGCCCGGCGAGCGCTCCATCACGAGATTGAACGTGCCGGGCGGATCCTCGAAGTTCGCGAGGTGGCGCGGGATGCCGGCATGGCGGAGCTGGGACAACACCTTCGCCTCGCGCTCCATCAGCTCGAACGACTTCCAGGTGCCGCGCGGGGTCAGGCGCTTGACCACGACCAGCCGGTTGCCCTCGTCGCCCTTGAGCCACTCGTCGCGCGCGAGGAACAGCTCGCCCTGCGAGCCCTTGCCGAGTCTCGGCCCGAGTCGGTACCGCTCTTTCAGCAGCGGGCCGTCGAGTGCCAGGGACACCCGTGCTTGATAGCAAATCTCTGGCCGGGCGGCGCCACTTCGACCATTTCAAACCGGGGTATCGTCGAGACCTCATGCGTAGCCTGATCCCGATCGCGCTCGTCGCGTGCGCCGCCACCGCCGATCCGATGCGGACGTCGCCGGTCGCCGCCGAACCCGCGGATCCCTATCCCGATCCCCATCCCTCTGACAGGCGGGTGCCGCAGCCCGCGGATGGCTCGCCGGAGCTTCGCGTCAAGCAGGTCGTCGATCGCTATCGCGCAGTCGCGAACCTCCCACCCGTGATCCTCGATCCGGTGCTCAGCCGCGGCTGCATGGAGCACGCGAACTACATGAAGCTGAACCAGGACACCGATGCGATGGCGGGGCTCAACGCGCACCATCAGCGATCGAACCTGCCGGGCGCGACGCCCGAGGGCGCGAAGTGCGGGAAGGCCGCGGACCTGTTTCCGGGGGTTTCGGATCTCGTGGTCGCCGTCGACGGCTGGATGGCCGGGCTGTATCACCGGCGACCGATCATGGATCCGACGCTCGGGAGTATCGGCGTCGGCTACGCGAAGCTGCCCGATGGTTCGTACATGGCGGCGATGATGTTCGTCGACGGCAAGGATCCGGCAGCGGCGGCGAAGTGGCCGATCGCGTATCCGGCGAACAACCAGCCCGACATCCCGCTCGACTTCGGCAACGAGATCCCGAACCCGATCCCGGGCGGTGGGCGTGCTGGCTATCCGATCACGCTGCAGTTTCCACCGTTCGACAAGGTCACCGACGTCAGCGCGAAGCTGCTCGACCAGGCCGGCAAGGTGGTGCCGTTCTACCTCTCCGATCCCGAGCACCCGGCGACGTCGTTCGGTCAGTACGGCGTGGTGTGCTTGATCCCGAAGCTGCCGCTGACGCCGCGCACGACGTACACGACGACGGTTTCGGGTACGTGGAGAGGCAAGCCTTTCCTGCAGACCTGGAAGTTCATCACGCTCGGGCTGCGTGCGGTCGACGCGCACGACGAGGCCGCGGTGGTCAAGGCACTCAACGTCGCGAGCACGCTGCGCGGCACCGTGCTGCACGGTGGGATGATGGATAGCGAGACCGCGTTCCTGCAGATCGGCGAGCGCCAGCTCAAGAACTACAAGATGATCTCGGTGCTGATCCCCAAGGCAGTGTGGGCGTCGCTCGGCGGTCGGCCGGAGCGGTTCGTCGGCAGAACGATCGACGTCGATGGCACCCCGCACCTCGTGCAGGGCCAGTACATCAACGTCGTGATCACGGTCGCCGGGCAGCTCCGGCTTGTTCGATAGGTCGATAGGTCGATAGGTCGATAGGTCGATAGGTCAACAGGTCAATAGGGCTCGAACGCGGCCTTCGATTGCTTGCGGCGGTTGAACGCGGCGAGCTCGGCCGAGGTGTACGCCTTGCCACCGATCAACCGGGCGCGGATGTAGCCAACGACCAGCGCGCGCGCGGCGCGACCACCCTCGACGATCGCGGTCTCGCCGGTCTCCGCGCAGTCGTCCCAGAGCTCGAACAGCGCCTGCTTCTTCTGCGTCAGCGGTGCGGTGCTCGCCGTCAGGACGTCGAGCTGCTGCTGCATCAGCTGCGCGGATCGCGCGAGCTGTTGCTGCTTGTAACGCGTCCCGATGTGGACGCGTTCGGCGCGCGTCGCGTCGAGGTAGCGGAGCTTCGCGGCCGCGTACGGATCAATCTTCTTGCGGCGCATCAGCGCGTCGGTGATGTCGAAGCCGCCGCCCATCACCGGCACGGCGTTGCCGTGATCGGGGCGAGTGTCCTTGTCGGCGCCACGATGGTTGTTGAGCGCGACCTGCTCAGGATCGCCGGGCGTCTTGTCGTCCTTCGCGTACCAGGCGGCGACCGACTTGCCGAGCGCCTTCGGGAGCTGCGGCAGCTTCCGCGGATCCGGCCAGGTGATCCGGAGGTTGCGGCCATCCTTGAGATCGACCGAGCCGTCGCGCTGCACGCGCGCGGTGAAGACGCCCTTGTTCGAGCGATACGTGCCGTTGCCGCTCGGCGCGAGCTCGCCGGTCGGCTCGACGGCGACGACGGCATCGGTGCCGCGTGGAATCCGCTCCTCGCCATCGCGCCGCATCGCCGGTAGCCGCAGATCGACCGCCCCTGGACGCGGCGTACCGCGCATCGTGAACAGCGCGCTGGGAGTGTGTGGCCCGACCTCGGTGGCGGTGGCCCACGACCGAGTGGTGGTGGTCGATGTCGATGTCGATGTCGATGTCGATGTGATCGAGTACGGCGTGGCGGTCGCGCGCTTTTGTGGCAGGTCCGGCGTCGCCAGCGGCGCGGCCACGAGCGTTGCGAGATCGGCGGCATCGAGCGTTGCGAGATCGGCGGCATCGAGCATCACGAACTCGACCGGAACCCGATCCGGCGGCGACGTTACGAGCTCGAGTTTCGGCGTGTCCAGGACCGCTTTTTCGACCGGCGGTGGCTCGTACCCGACGGCCGCGGTGACCACGATAGCGTGCACCACACCCGAGATCGTGATGGCCAACCCCAGCTTCTTCACGGCGTCTGAACCACTATGCATGCGAAAGCGTTGCCAAGTCAGGGCTTCGACACCTGGGCCGATGCCGCTGACACATCACCTCGCCATGAACTTACCGGTGACCCCATGATCGCGAGTCTCCTCGCAAGGTTGTTTCGCTCCACACCCGGAGCGGACCTCCGCGCGGCTCGTGGTGGCGACAAGCCCGCCATCGAACGCTTCTACGAGGCCCACGTCGACGGCCTGTATACTTTTGTCTACTACCGTGTCGGGCGCGACACGTCGCTGGCCGAGGACGTCGTCCAGGAGACGTTCACGATCGCGATGTCCCGGCAGGCCGAGTACGACCCCGTGCGGGGCTCGGTCGGCAGCTGGCTGACGGTGCTGTCGCGCAACGTGATCCGGGATCACCTGCGTGCCCACAAACGCAGCGACGAGCTCGCGCAGATCTGGGACAAGATCGACGCGACGCTCGCGCAGAACTTCGCCGCGATGGCCGAACGGCCGTTGCCGGGTGAGGTGCTCGAGCGCGCCGAGACCCGCGACCTCGTCCACATGGCGGTCGCCAATCTACCGGAGCAGTATCGCAACGCGCTGACGCGCAAGTACGTCGATGGCGAGAGCCTCGAGACGCTGGCAGGCGAGCTCGGGATCTCCGTCGATGCAACCAAGTCTCTACTCGCACGGGCACGCCGCGCGTTCCGCGACACGTTCGCGACGCTGTCGGCAAACCTGGCGGAGGTGCAGTGATGTCGAAGTCGAAGTCGAAGCCTGACGAAGGAATGCTCGAGCGCAACGTCTCCGGTTTGCTCGAGGCGGGTGGTGAGACGCCGCGGATCGCGGACGCCGCACGCACGCGCATTCGCGCGCACCTGATGGAGAAGCACGCCACCGCTGCGAAGCCCGCGCGGTCACCGATCTTCGCGATCGGCCTCGGCCTCGCCGCGACCGCCGCGGGTGCGTTGATCGTGACGAAGGTCGCCGGCAGCGGTGACTCGATCACCACGACGACTCCCGAAGGCGCGACCGAAGGCGCGACGTGGATCGCGCACGAGAGCGGCAAGGTCACCAAGCTCGGTGAGCGCAAGGTGCGCGTCGAAGGTGCGGCGTTGATCGACGTCGAGCCCGGCAAGGGTACGTTCACCGTCGAGACCGCGCAGGGCACGATCGAGGTGATCGGTACGCGCTTCGTGGTCGACGCCCAGGCGGATCGCACGAGCACCGCCGTCGTGCGCGGCTCGGTCAAGCTGGCAACATCGGCGGGCAGCGTCGTGCTGCACGCGGGCGAGCAGGGCATCGCCGAGCATTCACGACCGCCGACGCGCGGCCCGGCACCGCGGCTCTCGCATCTGGTGTCGTGGGCCGAGCAGGCGCGCAAGAAGATCGAGACGGCGGTCAAGCCGCTGCGCAACGGCACGCTGTTCGCGCGCGAGCCCAACAACCCGTGGGTCCCCGAGACGCCGCTGCCGATCGTCAAGCTCGGCATCGACGTCGTCGTCGAGAACCAGGTCGCGCGCGTCGCGATCGATCAGACCTTCCATAACCCGAATCCGCAGGTGATGGAGGGCATGTACCGGTTCGCGATTCCGCCCGATGCCTCGCTGCAACGGCTCGCGATGTACGTCGAGGGCAAGCTCACCGAGTCGGCCGTCGTCGAGCGGATGGCCGCGCGGCGGATCTACGAGGACGTCGTCTATCGCCGCCTCGATCCCGCGCTGCTCGAGTGGGCCGGCACGGGCCGGCTCTCGCTCAAGGTCTATCCACTCCCCGCCAAGCAGGACAAGCGCCTGCTGATCGCCTACACGCAGAGCCTCCCGAAGCTGTACGACGACTACACGCTCACCGTGCCGCTGCCGGAGGTCGACTTGCCCGTCGGCGAGCTCGGCTTCGACGTGCGGATGAAGGGCTGTGCGAACTGCGAGCTGACGTCGACGTCTCACAAGATCGAGGTCAAACGCAGCGGCGACGACGCGGTGGTCAGTTACCGCCGCGGCAACGTCACGATCGGTGACTCGCTCGTGCTTCACGTGCGCGACACCCGGAAGAATCCGACCGTGGCGTCGTTCGCGCAGGGCACGGAGCGCTATCAGATGGTGCGTGCGCGGCCGGAGCTGGCCCCGCAGGCGCGGGAGTACCGCAACAAGACGTGGGTAGTGCTCGACGACGTCAGCGCGTCTCGCGATGCGCTGACCCGGCGTGCGCAGCACGACATGATCGACGGCTTCCTGCGCGAGCTCGACGAGGATGATCGGATCTCGATCATCGCGTTCGACGTCAACGCGCGCACGAAGCTCGCGGTGACCCGCGTGCTCGACGTCGATCGGCGCGCGGTGCGGGCATCGCTAGCCGAGGAAGGCAATATCGGCGCGACCGACTTCAATGTCGCGCTCGACGCGGCGCTGAAGATGCTCGAGGGCGTCGACCCGCGCGATGCGAACATCATCTATCTTGGCGACGGCATCATCTCGAGTGGCACGCGCCAGCTCGACAAGCTGCGCGCGAAGCTCACCGGCAAGGCGCACTTCATCGGCGTCGGCATCGGTGACGGTCCCGACACCCAGACGCTCGAGTCGCTCGCGGCGGCCACCGGCGGCTACTCGACAACGCTCGATCTCGCCGACGATCTCGGCTGGCGCGCGTTCGATCTCGTCGCCGCGCTGCACACGCCGCGCGTCGCGGGCCTCGAGGGCAAGCTGGTCGATGCGCAGGGCACCCACGTGCCCGCGACGGTCTACATCAAGACGCCGCAGCTCGCCGATGGCGAGGAGCTCGAGCTGGTCGCGAAGCTGGCGAGTGATCTGACGCCGGCCGTGGTCGAGCTGACCGGTACGCTCGAGGGCGCGCCGTGGAAGCAGCGCATCCAGCTCGCGAATGCAGACACCACGGCCGGCTACCTGCCGCGGTTGTGGGCGCAGCAGCACATCGCCGCGCGCTTGCTCGCGAAGCACGAGCCGGTGAGCGTGCCGCCGTGTGTCGATGCACCGGCGCCTCAGCCGGTGAGCGTGCGCGGGCGTAGCCTGCCGGTCGTGCCGGCCGTGCCGGTCTGCAAGACCGAGCGCGAGCTGCGCGAGGAGCGGGACGAGGGTATCCGCAAGGACATCGTCGCGCTCGGCAAGCAGTACTTCCTGCTATCGCGCCACACGTCGCTGCTCGTGCTCGAGAACGACGCGATGTACAAGAAGTACGGCGTCGAGAAGGGCACGGGCGATACCTGGGCGCACTACAAGGTGCCGGAGAAGATCGATGTCGTGTCGCGGCCGACGCTGACGCTCGACATCGCGAGTGACGCGGTGCTGATCCGCCGTCCGGTGCAGGCGTTCTACAACGCGGGGTACTTCGATCCGAACATCGTCCAGTTCGAGCGCCAGATCGGCGGCGGCCTGGGCAGCGGCACCGGGTTCGGCTTTGGCGGCTCGCGTGTCAGCCTCGGTCTCGCGAGGGGCCCGCGCACGATCGAGACCGCGTCGAGGGACATGCCGAAGGCGGAGGCCAAGAAGGCTACCGAGGAGAGTGGTGGCGAGCGCGACGACAACGACGGCGAGGCGCCGACGGATCGCAAGGTGCTGCTCGACGAGGCCTCCGACAACCTGAGGCAGCGCACGACCGTGTTCGCCGACGAGTTCGACAGCCGCGGCGGCGGCCGCGGCGATCTGCAGCCACCACGTGAGTCCGGGCGGTTCTCGATCGATGGCAAGAGGGGGAAGTCGGCCGGGTGGGCGCGACCGATCAGCTATCCGTCGCGGCTCGGCTACCCGACCGATCAGGCGTACGACGATCTGACGACGTTCCTCGTCGGGCTCTACCCGGATGCCGCCGACGGCTTCCGCAAGGAGCTCGAGATCGCCGCCGCGGGTCAGCAGACCCACGCCATCGACGACGCGGCCAGACAGCTGCTGACGGCGGCGCGCGCCGCGGTGCCGACCGGCGTCTACCGCTGGGGTGACCTCGAGATCGTGGTCGACCCCGCGCACCAGCTCGGCTGGCGCCGCACCACCGGGATGGACCTCGCGGAGACCGCGTCGTTCGACGGCAAGACGTTCACGCGTCGCTACACCGAGCTCGGCGTCGACGTGACGCGCGCGGCGCCGGACGATGCGGTCGCGCTCCAGCTCGCGTACCTCCCGCTCTGGATCGCCGAGCCCGCGCAGTACGCGCGGTGGTTCGAGGTCTCGGCGAAGGGCCGCGAGGTCTCGCTCTCGAAGCTGGTGCAGCGCAGCCCGGGCAAGACCAAGGCGGAGCTCGCGTACGTGCTGGTGTTCGATGCGCAGCATCACCTGACGCAGATCCGCGATGCCAAGGGCGAGAAGCTGCTCGAGGTGACGTGGGGCAACATCGGCCCGACCTCGATCAAGAGCGGCGCGACCACCAGCACGATCGGGTTCTCCGGCTTGCCGATCGCCGACGCGGTCGCGTGGGCACACGGCTCGACCGCGCCCGGTGTCGCGATCGAGATGCCGATGCGCGTCGCGCCGTACTGGGAGGCCAAGGCGACCAAGCTGACGACCGGTTCGGCCGAGTGGCGGTACGCGCAGCGGCAGCGGATGGCGAGCCTCGCGGCGATCAACGATCGCAGCACACTGCTGACCACCGTCGAGCTGCTCCGCAACAACGGCGGCCTCGAGCTCGGTGACCTGACGCTCGCCAGTGGCGCGCTCGCGACGGCGACCACCGACGCGCAGTTCGCGAAGGCGATCGAGAAGCACGCATCATCTCCGATCGCGCAGTACCTGGCGACGGGCCGGCTCTACCTGCAGAACCAGAAATCGGACCGGATGAGGGCGAAGACGACCAGCGGCCTGATCGGTGCGCTGTGGACCCTGCGCGAGGCGACGGCGCTGTTCGTCGCCGACAAGGACACCCAGGCGGTCGACAAGATCCTGTCGCTCGGCGAGCGTGCCCCGGAGCTGCGCCTGATCGGCGTCGGTGCCTCGACCAATCGCTATCGCATGAAGCCGGCCGACATCATGCGGCTATGGGACAGCATCGCGAAGGGTGACTACAAGAACCAGGCGCGCGCCCAGGCAGCGCAGCTGCTCGCGGGACGCGGTCAGTACGACGCGGCGGCAGCGCGCGTGGTGTCGCTGGTCGAGGATCTCGATCTCGAGGCCGCTCCGCCGGTGCTGCAGTCGCTGCAGTACCAGTTCCAGCAGTCGCGGCGCGGCCAGGCGGGATGGCAGCTGGTGTGGTCGATGTGGCGCGACAAGGTGCTCGCGAGCTCGAGCTACGAGCACGTGATGTCGCTGGTGCCGCTCGCCTCGAGTCGCCCGATCGATCTGCCGGCGATCCTCGCGCGGGCGGTCCAGCTCGCCGGCAAGGACGTCGATCGGCTGGTCGTCGTCGCGCGGCTGGCGATCACCTACGGGCAGGCGGCGCTCGGTCACGCGATCCTCGAGCCGCTGGTGAAGCTGCACCCGACGCGCGAGCTGCACCAGCTGGTGGGCGCGATCGCGCTCCAGCAGGGCCGCTCGGCCGATGCGCTGATGCACTACGAGGCGGCGCAGGATGCGGCCGGCGACGATGCGGTGAACCTGTCGACGATCCGCAGCGAGCTCGCTCAGATCATCACGATCGCGCGTCAGCTCGCGGTGCAGTCGCAGGGCACGGATCGTGCGAAGGCCGTCAAGCGCGCGCTGTCATGGGGGGCCAGGTGGCGGGCGATCGATTCCGGCAATGGCCAGATCGATTCGCAGCTCGGCGAGCTCCTGCTCGCGGTCGGAGATACCAAGGAAGCATGGCGGCATCTGTCGTCGGTGATCGAGCGCGATCCGATGAGCGGTGACGGCTATGCCGCGGTGGCGCAGGCGTTCGAGAGCCAGGGTCGCGTCGCCGAAGCGGTCGACTACTGGCACCAGGCGATGATCCATGACCAGACCAACCCGACGCACCGGATGCGCAAGGCGCAGGCGCTGATCGCACTCGGCAAGACCGCCGAAGGTGACGCGGTGCTCGCCGAGATCGCGGGCCGCAAGTGGCACGTGCGGTGGGACGGCATCGTCTACCAGGTGAAGTCGATGATCGATCGTGCGAAGCGCCCAGGCGGAGATCAGCTGATCGACGAGTAGCGCCGTGTAGAATGACGTGTGATCACGCGTCGTGAGCTGATCCTGAGGAGCGCCGGGCTAGCCAGCCTGGCGCTCGTCAGTTGTGGCGACAACGCTTCTGATCGCGATCTCGCGGTCGCGATGGTCGAGCCGACGACCGATGCGGTGATCGTCGCGGTGTGGGCACGCGAGGCACGGGCAGTGACGATCGAGATCGACGACGGCGGCTTCGTGCGC
>Ga0105044_10006204_pt1 | contig 16429 bp, 13 predicted proteins | sample MAT01_FD_78092 | JGI IMG/M metagenome (GOLD analysis project Ga0105044, IMG submission 78092) | Freshwater microbial communities from Lake Fryxell liftoff mats and glacier meltwater in Antarctica - MAT-01 | ecosystem: Environmental > Aquatic > Freshwater > Ice > Liftoff microbial mat | place... | reverse complement strand
GGGGGCGGCGCTCGCATAGAATGCGCGGCAGGAGTATGTCCATGATCCGCCGCCTTGCGCCCGCGCTGCTGCTCGCCCTCGCCGCGCTCACGTCTGGTCCATCGCTCACGGCGCAAACGGGCAGCGTCACCCTGCGCGCGCCGCTCATGCTCGACGGCCGCGGCGGCTCGCGTTCAGACGTGGCAGTGACTGTGAGCGGCGGCAGAATCACCGCTGTGGGCACCGCCGCCGGACCGGTCACCTACGACCTCACCGGCCTCACGCTGCTCCCTGGCTTCATCGACACGCACGTGCACATCGGCTGGCACTTCGACGCAAGCGACCGCTACGCCACCGGCCCCGAGCCGGCCGATCAAGCCGTGCTCTACGCCGCCGAGAACGCCTGGGTCACGATGATGGCCGGCTTCACCACCGTGCAGAGCGTGGGCGCCGCGTCCGACAAGGCGCTGCGCACGGCGATTGCGCGCGGCGTGTTTCCGGGTCCGCGGCTGCTCAGCTCCCTGGGACAAATCGCCAACCCGAAGCTGACACCCGACGAGCTGCGGGCCGCCGTGCGCACGTTCAAGGCCGACGGCGCCGATCTCGTGAAGATCTTCGCCTCGGCCAGCATCCGCGACGGCGGCGTGCCCACGCTGTCGCAGGTACAGCTGGATGCCGCCTGCGGCGAGGCCACGGCGCAGGGTCTGCGATCGATGGTGCACGCGCACGCGGCCGAGGCCATGATGCGCGCCGCCCGCGCCGGCTGCACCGTGGTCGAGCACGGCGGGCTGGCCAACGCCGAGGCGCTCGCCCTCCTGGCCGAGAAGGGCGTGTGGTTCGATCCCAACATCGGTCTCGTCACGCAGAACTACCTCGAGAACCGCAAGAAGTTCCTGGGCATCGGCAACTACACCGACGAGGGCTTCGCCTCGATGGAGAAGGCGCTCGGCCTCAAGGACGCGATGTTCTCGGCGGCGCTCGCAACCAAGGGCCTGAAGATGGTGATGGGCACCGATGCCGTGGCCGGCGCTCACGGCCAGAACATGCGCGAGATCCTCGAACGCGTGAAGTCGGGTCAGGCGCCCGCCGAGGCGATCAAGTCGCTCACCTCGCTGGCGGCCGCGTCGATGAATCTCGAAAAGGAGATCGGCGCCATCGCCATCGGCCTGCAGGCGGATCTGGTGGCCGTCGAAGGCAACCCGCTCACCGACATCACCGCGCTGCAACGCGTGCGCTTCGTGATGCGGGGCGGGAAGATCTACAAGAACGAGCGACGCTAACGACCGCGAGGCGGTCATGACTCCCACCAGACGCGCGTCCTTGGGCGCACTCGTCATCGTCGGCGTGCTGCTTCTGCCGGCGGCGATCGACGCCGGCCAGGGCACACGCGCGACGGTCAGCGGCCACGCCACCACGGTCGATGGCCGCGATGCCGCGGGCGTGGTCGTGCGGACACTCGACGGCCGCGGACTGACGGTCGCCGACGCGCGCACCGACGACCGCGGGCGCTTTCACGTCGACGCGGTCGCGGTTGGCACCTACAGTCTCGTGGCGGACACGGCCGACGAACGCGCCCGGGCCGTCCCGCTGGCCGTCGAAACGGCGTATCCCATCGAGCTCGACATTCGTCTGGCACCGCGCATCGAGGCGTCGGCGGTGGTACGCGCCGGCCTGGAGTCGCCCGCCGTCACCGCGCGCGCCACGCTCAGCGGCGACGCGATCCGCCAGGCCCCGGCGCGGCTCGGCAGCCGGGCGCTGCAGCAGGCCCTCGCGACCATGCCCGGATGGTCGATCGGCGGGCGGCGCAGTGCCGGCACGAACGGCACGCGGCTCCCGCCGGCGGCCCCCTTGGCGCGCGCGTGGCCCTCGGCCTCGACCTGTCGGCCGAACGCTCGAACCGCTTCCTCGATCCGGTGCATCCCGACAACTTCCACAACCGTGGCGGGGCCTGCGCGGGCACGGTCCGTGGCGACGCCGCGTTCGGACCGCACGACCGCCTGACGGCCTCGGTCCAGATGGGCCGGGCGCGCTTCGACGTGCCGCACGGCGCAGTGCAGGAGGCGGCCGGACAAGGCCAGCGGCAGACCCTGCGGCAGCGGGCACAGCGCGCCTCGTGGCAGCGGGTGTGGTCCGGTGCGGCGGTGAGCCACGTGGCCGGCTCACACCGGCGTATCGACGCGCAGCTCGCTGACACGCCGGCGGCCACGCCGTTGTTCGTCGAATCCGATCGCCGGCACGACCGCGTCGGCGTTGTCGCAAGCCTCACCGTGGAGCGCGGGAGCCATACGCTCAAGACTGGCGCCGAAGCCGCCCGGCTGGTCATTGACGAGTACTTCACCTTTGCCGTCACCGACGATGACCTCTGCGAGGACGCCGGGCTGAGCGACGCTGCGACGGCGTTCTCGCCGGCGCGGCCGTTCGTGTTCGCGGGCGACGTGCCCCAGCACGCGCAGGAGAGCGACGACGATGGCGGCGGCGCCGACCTGGCGCCGGAGCGGCAACACGCGTACGAAGTCGGCGTCGAACATGTGATGGGCACGACCGGGCGCGTCAGTGCCGCCGCCTGGCGCCGCGACGTGCGCAACTACACCGATCCCAACGTGTTCTTCGGCACCACCATCGTCTTCCCCAACAGCGTGGTCACCGGCCGCGCGCAGGGCCTCGACCTGCGCGTGGACGTAACCGGCATCCGCGGCTGGTCGTCGTTCCTGACCTACACGCTCTCGAAGGTAGAACAGACAGGTCCGGTCAACGGCGGCCTGTTCCTCGAAGACGAGATCGGCGAGATCGACGCGGGCACGACCGTCACCCCCGATCACGACCAGCGGCATGCTGCCGCTGCGGGACTCACCTTTGCGCCCGCCACGCGCCGCATTCTCGCCACGGCGATTGCCCGCTACGAGAGCGGCACGCCGCTCGACCTGGGCGACCTCGATGACGACGACGCCGAGGAACTCGGCGAGCGCCCCGGCGCCGAGCGTGTGGACCTGGCGCGGCCGGGTGCGGCCACGCCTGGTGGTCGACCGGGCGGTGACCACGCGGCTGGCACGAGTGGCGCGGCTCGAGATGTCGGTGCGTGCGAGCGTGCTGAACGCGTTCAGCTTCGGCAACGCGTTCAGCGGCACCCACTTTGGCGCGCCGCGCACGTTTCGGATGGACGTGCAGGTGTCGTCGACTGACGCCCGCCCCTGTCATGGCACGACTAGTACTCCTTCCCCTCAGATTGTCCGGGACCCAAATCGCCGGGCTGCCGCCGAAGTACTCGATCATGCGCACGTGCGCGTCGACCCACGCGGGCAGCTCCTGGCTGCGCGTGGCCTCGGCATAGGTCAACCCGCTGGCGCCGAGCACGCCGACGAAGAGTTCGACGACGACGACTGCCCCCGTCGTCGCGTCCACCAGCGACGGCCGCTTCCCGGAGAAATCGACAAACAGCTTCTCGCCAGCCCGATGCACCTGGCGCATCGACGGCTTCAGCGTCCGCGCCCACTGGCGATAGCGCTCGCAGTTCACGATCCCCAGAATCCGTGTTCACCATGGCCAGGATCGGTGTTCACGATGACCGGAATCGCTGTTCAGCAAGGAGTTCGGCGTTCATGCGGTCACCGCCGACGACATCGAGCACGACGGCGGGATCACCGACCGCATTCTCGACGAGATCGAGTCGAGTGAATTCCTGGTTGCGGACATGACGGGCGAGCGTCCGAACGTCTACTACGAGGTAGGCCATGCGCACGCGCGAAACAAGCGCGTCATGCTCTACCGGAAGGTGGATACAAGGCTGCACTTCGACCTCGCGCATCGAAACTGCCCGTAATACGCAAACGTCACGACACTGAAAGCGATGCTGCGGAAACGCTCGGAGTCGGTGACCAACAAGCCGAAGAAGTCGTAGCACCAGCCAGCGGACCACCCGGCTGCCTCTCTGGGCGGGACGTGATATATTCATAGACCTATTCATGGCGACCACCGTACACATTCCAGATCCCTTGCTGAAGTCGGTGGACCGTCGCGCGAGGGCGCTCGGCATCAGCCGAAACCGCCTCGTTGTCCGCGCGCTGGAGCAGGCCATCAACGTGCGCTCGGGCTGGGCACCAGAATTCCTGCAGCGGCTGCGAGACGTCGACCACGAGACGAGCACGGCGGTCGACGAATTGCTCGCCGCGGTCACGCGGGCGCGACGCTCGAAGGAACCGCGCGACCTGTGATCTACGTGCTGGACACCAACGCCGTGTCGGCACTGATGAAAGGCCGCCCGGCCGTGGTCGAGCGACTCGCGGCCGTCGCACCGGCCGACGTCGCCATACCGCAGCCGGTACTCGCGGAGATCGCCTTTGGCATAGAACGGCTGCCACGTTCGAAGCGCCGGGCGTCGCTACAGGGGCGCTTCGAGCTCATCGCCTCAGAACTCCCACGAGTTGAGTGGACCGATGCCGTCAGCCAGATGTTCGGCCGTATCAAGGCGACCCTGGAGCGCCGTGGAACACGGATTGAGGACTTCGATGCGGCCATTGCGGCGCATGCCCTTGCTCTCGAAGCAACACTCGTCACGGCCAACCTCGACCACATGATCCGCGTCCCGGGGCTTCGCGTCGAGGACTGGGGTTAAGGCGCCGTCGCCTCTTCAGGGTCAGGTGAGCTGTTCGACGTCGCCCTATCGCCGCCAGCGGCCGGTAATTACGACTAGTTCGACAGGCTGGCGCGAATGGCGCGCGTGGCGGTGTCGAGGTCCTGGCTCGTGTTGAAGAGGGCCACCGAAGCGCGCACGCGGCCCAGTTCGCCAGTGACCAGCACGCGTTCCGCCTCGAGCGCGGCGCGCAGACGTTCGGGATGCGGCGACTCGAAAGCAATGCTGGCCGCCCGCGCGGCGGCCGACGCCGGCGTCATCACGGGCAGACCGAGGCCGATGAGCCGATCGCGCAACTCTCCCGAGAGCGCCAGCGTATGCGCCTCGATCGCGTCGATGCCGCGGTCGAGCAGGTAGTCGAGCGCGCCATCGAGCGTGTGCAGGGCGCCGTAGGCCGGGTTGCCGGGTTCGAACGCCTGCCCGGTCGCGAGCGGATGCGCCAGCGGTGGGGTCTCCCACGCCGGCCGCCGCTCCACTGAGTGCCAGCCGGCGAGCCGCGGCCGCCACTCGGGCACGCGGGCGCGGTTCCAATAGGCAATCGCGGCGCCGTGCGTGCCGAGCAGGAACTTGTAGCAGCAGCCGAACAGGAAGTCGGCCACCGGCGCGTGCACGCGCACCGACCCGAGCGCATGCGATGCGTCGACCACGAAGAGCGCGCCCACCCGGCGCGCCACCGCGGCGTAGGCCTCGAGGTCGTGCCGCTCGCCGGTCAGGTACGACACGTGGCTGAGTGCGACCACCCGGGTGCGCGCGTCGACGGCCTGGGCAAAGCGTTCCAGCGGCGCCTGCCAGCCGGTGGGAGGCACACACCGCACCTCGACGCCGTGCCGGGCCTGCGCGAGCCACGGCAGCAGAAGCGACGGAAACTCCCAGCCCTCGAGCACCACGTTGTCGCCCGGCTGCCAGTCGAGGGAATCGGCCAGCAGGCTCACGCCGTGCGCCACACTCGACGGGAAGCCGATGTCGGCGGCGTCGGCGCCGATGAGCGCCGCCACCTTCACCGCCGCCCGCGCCCGCGTCTCTTCGTTCACACGTTGGCCGGCAAGACCGCGGCCCTTGGCGTGAGCGTAGCGCTCGAGCGCCGCCAGGTGACGCGTCAGCACCGGCGACTGGCCGCCCGAGGCCAGGTGGGTGACGCCGTCGAGATGAAGGAAGTCGTCTGGCAGGGTCATCGGTGTCCGGGCAGCCACGCCGGCAAGCGACGGCGGGCGGCAGCGGCCAGGATATAGCATCTGGCCAGCAGAGCACTCCGGATGTCCCATCGGATCGGCACGCCCAGCACCTGCTTCCGGACGCGCAGCAGCGGTCCGAGGTGGTTGTAGAGGGCAATCCGGCGGCGTACTACGGCGGTGCCCGACGGGCCGAAGTAGGCGAAGCACCGGCTCCAGAAGTCGTTGTCGCGGGCGATGCCCGGACTCCACGCCCAGCGCACCTGCCGGAGCACCGCGTGATGACAGATCACGGCGCCGGTGTCGATGCGGGTGCGGGCTGGGTCGAGCGACGGCAGCCGGCCGCGGTTCATGTTGGTGTCGCCGACGATCATGCCGACGAAGCCGGCGGCGCTGTACTCGCGGTAGACGCGGTACATCTCCTCGAGACAAATCGTGTCGTCGTCGAGCAGGTAGAAGTAGCCATCCGTGACGGCGTCGAAGACGGTATTGCGCTTGGTCACGATGTCGGTGTCGTCGCAGTCGATCTCGTAGAGCCGGATGCGGGGATCGGTGATGATGAACAGGTGGTCGAGCGGCGCGCGCCGGGAGGTCTTGACGATGTGCCACACGATGTCGTCGTGGGGCGGCACCGACCGGTAGACCTCGTCCAATAGCTCGTAGCGGAAGAGCGGCGTGACGAGATGCAGCATGCCGCTAGCGGGGCGCCGCGACGTTGTCCCGCACCACGCGGCACGGGTGGCCGTAGGCCACGACGCCGGCCGGAATGTTCTTGGTGACGAGCGAGCCGGCCCCCACCACCGAGTCGGCGCCGATGGTCACGCCGTCCACCACGTTCGCGCCCATGCCGATCAGCGTGCGCGCGCCCACGTGCACAAAGCCGGCGAGATTCGCGCCGGGATTCACCGTGACAAACGCGTCGAGGCGCGCGTGGTGCCCGATCGACACGTTCCGATTGAGCGAGACGAACGCGCCGAGGGAGGCGAACGCCGCCACCGACACCAGGCTGTTCACGTGCACGCCGGCGGCGAGCTGCGCCGTGGAGGAGATGGCCGCCGTGCCATGCACGATGGTCGTGAAGGTCAGGCCGTGCGCCTCGAACGCCGCGGAGATCGCCTGTTTGCTGGCCGGCTTGTTCACGCCGAGGAAGGCCGGCGCCGGCCCATCCGGATGCATCGGGCGATCGCCGATGGTGATGACGAAGCGGGGGTTGGCGAAGGGCCGGAGGTCGGCGCGGGTCACGTTGTTGACGATGTGGATCGCGGGAAAGGCGCCGCGCGACTCGAGGTTGTCGAGAATCATCGTGACCGTCGGCTCGCTCAGGCCCAGCAGGATCAGTCGCGTTGGTTCCATGGCGCCAGGGTCTCGACCGCCCTAGAGTATCGTTCGCAGTGCGTGACGCGCAGCGAAATCACGGCCCTGCTGGCCGGTGTCGAGGGGTAGCTCAGTGCCGGCGAGGCGGCGGCGCTCTTCGCCTGCGCCCGCCGCTGCCGTGGCCGCGGCGTGATCGTCGAAATCGGATCGTGGAAGGGCCGATCGACGATCGTCCTGGCTGCCGGCGCGCGCGCTGGGGCGGGGGGGCCGGTTTACGCCGTCGATCCGCACCAGGGGCTGCCGCAGCTCGGGGGCGAGCCGACGTTCGCCGCGTTCCAGGCGAACATCGCCGCCGCTGGCGTCGCCGACCTGGTGCGACCCCTCCAGCAGTGCTCCGCGGAGTCCGCGCGAGTGGGCGCCACGCCGCCGGCGCCCGACTGAGCGCCCGCGCCCGTGCTACGCGTGCGGCAGGCGCGGCGTCCAATACTTGAGCGCAGGCGTGGGAATGACGTTGCTGGCCAGGGCCATGAGCACCAGCATGGTGAACATCTGCTGCGAGATGACGCCGATGTCGTAGCCCACGTTGATCACGATCAGCTCCATCAGCCCGCGCGCGTTCATCAGCACGCCCAGAATCTTCGCGGCCACGTGGCCCTGGCCCGAGAGACGGCCGGCCAGGTAGCACCCGCCGAACTTGCCCGCCATGGCCAGCGCAATCAGCAGCACGCACCAGCCCCAGGCTTCGACCGTGTCAAGCGAGCCGATCCGCGTCCGGAGCCCGGTGAGGGTGAAGAAAATCGGCATGAAGAGCACGTGCACGAGGGTGCCCACGCGCTGATTCCAACCCGTCACGAACGCCCGCTCTTCGTGCACCAGCAGGCCCATCATGAAGCCGCCGAAGATGGCGAAGATGCCGATGGCGTAGGTGGCCAGCGCCGACACGAACAGCAGGCACAGCACGAACGCCACCGTCTCGCCGCCTGGCCCCTGGCCCGGCGCGTCGCGCCGCACCAGGCGCTGCAGCACCGGACGCACGAGGAACCAGCAGGCCGCTACGTAGACGGCCAGGGCGCCCAGGCTGCCGGCGAAGGTCACTGCCGAGAATCTCGCGGCGGCAAGCGCCGTGACCACGGCCAGCAGCAGCCAGCCGATCACGTCGTTGATGGCGGCCGCGCTGATCGCGATGACGCCGATCGGCGCGCGCGTGAGCTTGAACTCGAGCAGGATGCGGCCGAGCACCGGCAGCGCCGTGATCGAGAACGCCGTGCCGATGAAGAGCCCGGCGATGCCCGGGTCGACTCCGGGCGCCAGCCGGGCCGCGGTGGCATAGCCGAAGAGCGTGCCGAGTGCGAACGGACACAGGATGCCCAAGGTTGCCACCCACAGCGTGGCGCGCCGGTGGCGGCCGTGGCGGAGCAGGGAGAAATCGAACTCCATGCCGATCTCGAACATCAGCAGGATGAGCCCGATCTGGCTCATGATCGTGAGTGGCAGCGGCGACACCGAGGCGAACACCTGCGCGAACAGATCGGGCGCGAGTGCCCCGAAGAGCGACGGCCCGAGCAGTACGCCCACGAGGATTTCGCCGACGACCCGCGCCTGATGGACGCGCGCGGCCAGCGACCCGGCGATGCGGCCGGCGGCCACGATGATACCGAGCTGCAACAGCACGCCAGACAAGACCACTTCGGTCTGGTGCACTGATGACTGAGCGATGTCGGCCAGGGCTGACATGCGCCAGGTTCCGTCGGTGTCCGCCAGCCGCCGCTAGGGACGCTTGTAGATGCGGCCGTCTTTCATCACCAGCGCCACCGCGCGCAGGGCCGCGAGGTCGCGCGTGGGGTCGCCGGCCACGGCAATCAGATCCGCGAGCAGCCCCGCCTTCACGCTCCCGACCCGATCGCCCTGGTGAAACGTGGCGGCGTTGCCCGAGGTGGCGATGCGCGTGGCTTCGGCCGGGGTCACGCCGGCCGCCACCATCATCTCGAGTTCACGCAGGTTGTCGCCGTGCGGATACACGCCCACGTCGCCGCCGAAGCACAGCTTCACCCCGGCCTGCATGGCGGCCTGGAAGGTCGCGCGCTTGGCGGCGAGACGTGCCGGCTCCGGCTCCTGGCCCGGCTTCCAGCCGGCGTACTGCGCGGTGGCGTGGCCGGCGGCGAGGGTGGGACAGAGCGTGACGCTCTTCTCCACCATCAACTTCCAGATCTCGGGCGTGCCGGCATCGCCGTGGTCGATGGTCTCGACGCCGCCGAGAATGGCGCGGCGCATGCCCTCGGGAGTGGCGGCATGGGCGGCCACATAACGCCCGCTGCTCCTGGCCACCGCCACGATGGCGACAATCTCTTCGACGCTGAAGGTGGGCCGCGCCTCGCCGTTCGGTCCCCAGCGGTAGTCGGCGTAGATCTTCACGAAGTCGATGCCGTGCCCGATCTGATTGCGTACCACGCGGGTGACGCCCTCGACGCCGTCGGCTTCTTCCGCGCCCTGGGGCACGGTCATCTCGGGCGCGAAGCCCTTCGGTCCATAGGTGCCGGTCGCCACCATGGCGGGTCCCGACACGAGCATGCGCGGACCGGGGATGATGCCGTCGTCGATCGATCGCTTGAGGCCGATGTCGGCATAGCCGGCGCCTTCGCTGCCGAGGTCGCGCACCATGGTGATGCCGGCCATGAGCGTGTCGCGCGCGCTCACGGTGGCGCGAGCCACGCGGTAGGCGACGGATTCGCGCAGCACCTGGTCGTTCCACGTGGTTTCGTTGTAGGGATGCAGCAGCAGATGCGAGTGGCCCTCGATGAGACCGGGCAGCAGCGTGAGCCCGGGCAGCGCCACGCGCTCGGCGCCCGGCGGCACGGTGAGGCTCGCCACGGGTCCGGCGGCGGCAATCATGCGGCCGCGCACCAGCACGCCCCAGCCCTCGTGCATGGCCGTGCCGTCGTAGACTCGGGCCGGCTGCAGCAGCACCACGGCCTCGGTCTGCGCGCTGCCGGTCAGACCGGTCAGCATCATCACGGTCACGATCGGCAACGCGCCGCGACGCACGCTCAGGTAGACCTTCCGACTCACGCTCAACGACGTCATGCAACAAGCTCCTGCGCCTGCGTGCGCCGCTCGGGCGGCACGGCTCGGGCCGCTCAAGCATAGCGCCAGCCGGTGCTACGATGCCGGCGGATGCAATCAGCGGATGTCGTCATCGTCGGCGGCGGGTGCATGGGCGCCGCCACGGCCTACTACTTGAGCCGCCACGGCGCCGGGCGCGTGGTGCTCCTCGAGCGCGACGTGCAGCTCGGCACCGGCTCCACCGGCAAGAACGCCGGCGGCGTGCGGCACCAGTTCTCCGACCCGGCCAACATCGCGCTGTCGCGCGAGTCGATCGCGCTCTTCGAGCGCTTCGAGCAGGAGGTCGGCAGCCCCATCGACTTCTGGCAGGACGGCTATCTGTTCCTCTTGTCGAGCGACGCGAGCGTGCGGCAGTTCGCCGCCAGCGTGGCGCTGCAGCGGTCGCTCGGCCTTCACGTGGACTGGCTCACGGCGGCCGACGCCGAAGCCATGACGCCCGGGCTCGACGCCACCGACGTGCGCGCTGCGACGTTCTGCGCCAAGGACGGCATCGCCGATCCCAATGGCGTGACGATGGGCTTCGCGAAGGCAGCGCAGGCCGCAGGCGTCACCATCCTGCGCGACACCGAGGTGACCGGCATCGACGTGGCGCAGGGCCGCGTGGCGGGCGTGCGCACGTCGGCCGGCGACATCGCCACGCGCGCGCTGGTCAATGCCGCCGGGCCGTGGGCCGCGCAGGTGGCGGCCATGGCGGGCGTGACGCTGCCGGTCGTGCCCGAGCGGCGCCACATCTTCATCGCCCAGCCGGCCCCAGGCGTGAGTTGGGACGACGCGGCGTATGCCGGACGTACCCCCCGCTCGCGGCTCATGGTGATCGACTTCGAGACCACCTTCTACTTCCACCGCGAGGGCGCCGGCCTGCTCTTCGGCATGGGCGATCCCACCGAGCAACCCGGCTTCGACACCACGGTGAAGTGGGACTTCCTGCCCGACGTCACGAGCGCCGCCGTGCGCCGGCTGCCGGCGCTCGCCGACGCGTCGGTGACGCATGCGTGGGCCGGCCTCTACGAGATGACGCCCGACCACAACCCGGTGATTGGATCGCTCGGCGTCGACGGGCTCTATGCGATTGCCGGCTTCAGCGGTCACGGCTTCCAGCACGCCCCCGCCGCCGCACGCCTGCTGGCCGACGTAATGCTCGGCCGCGATCCGCACTTCGACCTGACGCCGTTTGCGTTCGCGCGCTTCGCGAGCGGAGCTGCGCGCGGCGAACATCACGTCGTGTGATCGCGGGTGCCTGTGCAGGCTGCTGGTCTCACCCCTGTCGCCCCTGACGCGCAGACCCAACCTGGTTGGGATCTGTTCCTGATCTTCGCGGCCGCCAATATCGTGGCGACGACGCTGCAAGTGGGCGCGTCGCTGGCCAGCGTGACGGCGCCTGCGCAGATGCTCGGCGTGGTGGCCGTGGGCGCCGTGCTCGGCGCGGGCCTGGTAGCCGCGCTGGCGCCGGTGGGCTCACGGCTCGGCGTGCCGTCGATGGTGGCGGCGCGCGCGGTGCTCGGCCACACGGGCGCCGGCGTGGTCGCGACCGTGCTGTTTGTGACCAACTTCGCGTGGATTGCCGTGAACAACGTGATCGCCGCGTCGGTGTGCGCGCGATTGCTGCCGCTGCCGCTCGATGAACGCGGTTGGGCGGTCGTGCTGGGCGTGGTCTCGACTGCCGTGGTGGCGGCCGGCCCAGGCGCCGTGCGGCGCGCCGACCGCTGGGCCGTGCCGCTGATGGCGGTGGCCGGCGTGGCGATTACATGGGCGGTACTGCGGTTGCCCGCGCCGCCGGTCGGGCCAGCTGCCGCGGCGGGCGCGGCCGGATTCTCACTGCCCTTCCTGCTCGATGTCGTGATCGGCTACCAGGTGTCGTGGCTGCTCATGTTCGCCGACTACTCGCGCTTCACCCGCGCGCCGCGCACCAGCGGCTGGGCGGTGTTCCTCGGCCTGGCCGTCACCGCGCTCTGGCTGATGCCGCTTGGCTGGCGGCTGGCCCGCCACGCCGGTAGCGCCGATCCGGGCGCCATGCTGGCCGCCGCCGACACCGGCATGCTGGCCGCTGTGCTCATCACGCTGGCCACCGTCACGACCAACTTCGTGAACGTGTATCTGTCGTCGCTCGCCTGGCGCAGCGTGATGCCGTCGGTGCCAGACCGCGCGGCGGTGTGGATCGTCGGCCTCGTGGGCACCGCCCTCGGCGCGGCCGCCGGCGCCTGGCTCGACCGCTTCGCCGGCTTCATGACGGTCGTGGGTTCGGTGCTCGTGCCGGTGGGCGGCGTGCTGCTCGCGCACTTCGTGCTGGGGCGCCGACCCACGGTCGTGGCCGAGCTGTATGACACGCGCGGCCGGCTCGCGGGCGTGCGCTGGCCGGGCCTCTCCTCATGGCTCATCGGCATCGCCGTCTATTACGCCGTGCCCACCGTGCTGCCGTCGGCCGGCGCCACCGTGCCGAGCCTGGCGGCGGCGGTCGCGGCGTATCTGCTGCTGAATCGCCGCAGTTGGTGACGAAACTCGTAACGGGGTCAGACCCCTTTGGCACGGCTTCCGTGCCATAGGGGTCTGACCCCGATATACTCGACGGCCGTCCCCAAGGAGCGCCCGTCCCATGTCTCGAATCCTTCGCCTTGCCCTGGCCGCCGCCGTCGTGTGCGGCCTCGTTCCGATGTCACCCTCCACCCGCCTCGCGGCCCAGGCCGACAACTCGCAGGTGGTGCCCGCCAGTGCCTATCAGGGGCTGCGGTGGCGCAATGTGGGCGCGGGGCGCGGCGGGCGCGTGACCGGGCTGGCCGGGGTGCGGCAGCAGCCGCACACCTTCTATATCGGCGCCTCGGGCGGCGGCGTATGGAAGACCGAAGACGCCGGCATCACCTGGAACCCGATTGGCGACGGCCAATTCACCACCGGCTCGATCGGCTCGATCGAGGTGGCGCCCTCGAGCCCCAATCACGTGTGGGTGGGCACGGGGTCGGCGCCGATCCGCTCGAACGTGATCATCGGCCGCGGCGTGTTCAAGAGCACCGACGCCGGCAGAAACTTCCAGTTCATGGGACTCAAGGACGTGGGCCAGATCGGCGGCATCCGAATCCATCCAAACAACCCCGACATCGTGTGGCTCGCGGCCTCCGGCTCGCCCTTCGGCCCCACTGCCGACCGCGGCGTCTACAAGACCACCGACGGCGGCAAGAGCTGGAAGAAGACCCTGTTCGTGGACAACGAGCACGGCGCGCGCGACATCGAGGTGGACTGGCAGAACCCGAGCGTGCTCTACGTGGGCATGTATCGCGGCTTTCGCAAGGGCTGGGACATCATCAGCGGCGGGCCGGCCGACCAGGGCGGCATCTACAAGTCCACCGACGGCGGCGAGACGTGGAAGAAGATCAGCGCGGGCCTGCCCGCGAAGCTCATCGGCAAGATCGACCTCGACATCGCCCGCAGCAACCCGCGCGTGCTCTACGCGATGATCGAGGCGCCGGGCGCCGAGGGCGGCCTCTACCGCTCGAGTGACGCGGGCGAGAGCTGGGCCAGCGTGAACAGCAGCCAGCGCCTGCGCGCGCGGCCGTTCTACTTCAACTACGTGCACGTCAACCCCGTGAACGAGAACGAAGTGTGGGTGAACGAGCTCGGGCTCCACAAGTCGAGCGACGGCGGCAAGACCTTCACCAGCACGGCGACGCCGCACGGCGACAACCACGGCATGTGGTTCAACCCCGACAACCCCGACATCATCCTGCAGGTGAACGACGGCGGCGGCAACGTGTCGCTGAACGGCGGCAAGAGCTGGTCGTCGATCCTCAATCAGCCGCACGCCGAGTACTACATGGTGGGCGTGGACGAGCAGCAACCCTACAAGCTCTACGTGCCGCAGCAGGACAACACGACGCTCATCATCCCGAGCAACCCGAGCGTGTCGTGGGGCCTCGATCATCCCGCCGAGCTGTGGGTGCAGGCCTCGGGCTGCGAAACCGGCCAGATCTGGCCGCGCAAGGACGGCTCGGTCGTCTGGGGCGCGTGCAAGGGCGAAGTGGGCCGCTACAGCGTGGCCACCGGGCAGGAGACGCACTACTGGATCTACCCGCAGAACCGCTATGGCCACGACCCCGACGAGATCAAGTACCGCTTCCCGCGCCAGACCGTGGTCTATCTCTCGCCCCACGACGACAGGATCATCTATCAGGCCAGCCACGTGCTGCACCGCTCTGTCGATGAGGGCGTCACGTGGCAGACGATCAGCCCCGACCTGACCGCGCGCGAGCCCGAGTATCAGATCATTCCGGGCACGCCGATCACCCGCGACATCACCGGGGAAGAGGTCTACAGCTCGATCTACGCCATGATCGAATCGCGGCTCGAGAAGGGCGTGATCGTCGTGGGCGCCAACGACGGCCCGGTCAGCATCACGCGCGACAACGGCAAGACGTGGAAGCGCGTGACGCCGAAGGATCTGGCGCCCGGCGGCCGCATCCAGACGGTGGAAGACAGCCCGCACAAGAAGGGCACGTTCTACGTGGCGGCCTACCGCTTCATGCGCGAGCACGACCTGAAGCCGTACCTCTACAAGACCACCGACTACGGCGACTCCTGGACGCTGCTCACGAGCGGCACCAACGGCATCCCCGTGGATCACCCCACGCGCGTCGTGCGCGAGGACCCGAAGCGCCAGGGCCTGCTCTACGCCGGCACCGAGTTCGGCGCGTTCGTGTCGTTCAACGACGGCGCGTCGTGGCAGGGCCTGCAGCAGAACCTGCCGGCCACGCCGGTCACCGACATCAAGGTGCACAGGAACGACGTGGTCATCAGCACGATGGGTCGCGGCCTGTGGATCATGGACGACGTGTCGCCGCTGCAGCAGCTCGCCAAGATGCCTGCCGCGCTGCCGGCGGCGTATCTCTTCCAGCCGCAGGACGCCATGCGCTATCGCTACACGCCTACGCCGGCCTCAGGTTCCGAGCCCGAGTACTCGGTGCCGGGCGCGCACTTCGACCTCTACTTCGCTGGTGCGCCCACCGACGCCACGCTCGAGGTGAAGGACGCCGTGGGCGTCACCATCCGCACGTTCGCGGTGGCGCCAGCGCGGGCCGCGGGCGCCGGACAGGAGATGCGCAATCCGTTCCAGCGCATCGGCGGGTCCACGGCCGTGCAGGCGAGCGCGGGCATGCAGCGCTTCACCTGGGACATGCGTTATCCCGGCGCCTGGGCATCGAACGCGCCGAGCGGCGGCGCCGGCGGACCGCTGGCCGCGCCGGGCAAGTACTCGGTGTCGCTCACCGCCGGCGGACAGACGCAGACGCGCGCGTTCGCGCTCGTGGTCGATCCGCGCGTCACGCGCGACGGCGTGACGCAGCTCGATCTCGATGGACAGCTGGCGTTCCAGATCAAGGTGCGTGACGCCATCAGCGAGGCGCGCAAGCTGGCCGAGAGCGTGAACCAGGCGATGCAGAAGGCCAGCGTGCGTCCGCCCGCTGCTGCTCCCGTGGGCCAGCGGCCGATGGACATGACCTTCGAACACCCGCTGCAGAAGGTGTGGGCGACCATCAACGACATGCCCGGCGCCTATCCGCAACCGATGCTGCTCACCCAGTTCCAGAACGTGCAGCGCATGATCGGCCAGGGCGACCAGCGGATCGGCAAGGACGCCGTGGACCGCTACACCGACCTGATGAAGGATCTGGCGGCGGTGCAGGCGGAGTTCACGCGGATTCCCTAGCGGGGTTCGGGTCACCTCGACGGCGCTGTGACCCGTCCATGCCACGATTTCGCCTCACGTGTCTCAGTGGTCGGAAGGCAGGACGCGCCCCGACGTCTGGAAGCGCCGGTAATTGCGATACACCGCCGTGCCGCGACCCTCGCCGTCCGACACGTAGCGCTCTTCCAGCCGATCTGGCACCAACATGCCGAGACTGGCATCGGCGCGAAAATCGACGCGAATGCGGTGCGGAGAGGCGCCAGGCGCCGGAGAATACACGGTCACGTCGGCACGGAGCAGCGCGCCGTCGGCGGGACGAATCCAGGCCCGGATGGCGGTGCGGTTGAAGCGGCCCGTGTCGTGCAAGACGAGCCGGCCGGGCTCGTGCTCGCGAACGAAGACTATCGCCGTCCCGCCGCCGGCTGCCTGGCGCGCGACGGCGATATTGACGTGTGACGCATGGCGGCGCGCCAACAGCTCGAGCGGGAGCGTGGGCACGTTCATCGTGCGCGGATGCCCGAGATTGTGGCGCGCGTTGCTCGCGGCGATGGC
>Ga0105044_10006203_pt1 | contig 16430 bp, 16 predicted proteins | sample MAT01_FD_78092 | JGI IMG/M metagenome (GOLD analysis project Ga0105044, IMG submission 78092) | Freshwater microbial communities from Lake Fryxell liftoff mats and glacier meltwater in Antarctica - MAT-01 | ecosystem: Environmental > Aquatic > Freshwater > Ice > Liftoff microbial mat | place... | reverse complement strand
GTAAATTCCACACCGGCTTTCTTTTTTACATTCCTCAGCTTCGAACCAAGTTTATCATAACTTTTATAATGCGTTCCCTCTCCTAATAAATGCAGGTCGAGATCACTAAGCGGAGATTTTATCTCTTTGACTTTTTCTGAAACATTTTTACTTTTCTCTTTTCGGGAAGCTTTATTTTTTTTTGACATATATTTGGTTTGAAGAAAATCAGCAAAAGTTTTTGAAAATTAAATTCATTAATAACATAAATAAACTTTAGAAAGGACTTAGGAATAAAATCAGGGTTGTTATTTTTGTAAATCACAGGTCATATAAATTGCAATTTCCTGATTATTAATTTTTGGATCATAAAGTTTAAGATTCATTCCGGTAATCTCAAATTTACTTTTTTTATAAAATTGTATCGCAGGTACGTTTGTGTTTTGAGTTTCAAGTTCTATGAGTCTGATATTTTTATTGCCCGAATGTTCTTTGATTTTTTCAATCAGTAACCCTCCAAAACCTTTACCTCTCTGCTTTTCCGCCACCAATATGTTTTCAATGTAAAGTGTATTATTCCACTTTCTTTCTTCACATAATATAAATCCGGCTAACTTGCCGTCTTCATAAACACCAAATGAATTATTTTCTGTAAGAATTTTTTTATAATATTCTATGTCCTTAACTGTAATATTCCATGTTTTCTTATAATGTTTTTCTAAATCTTTTATGTAAAATGAAAATGCAAATTTATTTTCACTTTTACTTTTTTCAAAATCATAAATTTTATCAGAAGAATATCCGTTGTGTCCGAGAGATTTTATTTCACCGGAATTTAAATTCAAAAGTTGTGATATTTTTATCATACATTTTTCTTATCGTAAAAATATTGATTTACCATTACTTATAAATTATTTATCCTTAAAAAAATAAAAATGTTTAAATAAAAATAGCATTAATAAATTTTAAAATTAACCTAAATCAATTAATCAAATTAAAAATTTTGAAATTGTATGATAAAATCAAAATCAATAGTTTGAAATAAATAATTTAATGACTTACGAAGATATTTTAAAAAAGCTTGTAGAAAAAGACGAGAGGTTTATGATTCTTACGGCAGAGAATCGTGCAGCGATAAGGAATTTACCCGATCAGATCGGCGACAGATTTATCGATACGGGAATTACAGAACAGACTATGATAGGCGTTGCTTCAGGTCTGGCACTGCGTGGACGGATTCCTGTAGCACATGCACTCGCATGTTTTCTCACGATGAGAGCGTTCGAGTTTATCCGCACTGATGTCGGCATTGGAAATTTACCTGTTAAACTTGTTGGTGGAGTCGCAGGATTTTTATCCGAGGCAAATGGTCCGACTCATCAGGCGATTGAAGATGTTTCAATTATGCGCGGAATTCCAAATGTGAATGTTTTTTGCCCGGCAGATGAAGAGGATATGCTGATTGGAATGGAAAAAGTTTTGGAAAGCGACTCGCCGTTTTATATTCGCTATAATAATTTGAAACCGGTATTTAAACATTCTAAAGATTTTGAAATCGGCAAAGCTGAAGTAATTTCAGAAGGAAAAGATGTTGCGATTTTAGTTTACGGTATTTTGTTTAAGCAGGCAATTGAAACAAAAGAAATTCTTGAGAAAGAAGGAAAGTCTGTAGGGTTAATAAATTTACGAACCATTAAACCGGTTGACGAAGAAGCAATTATATATGCTGCAAATAATTCAGAACTTTTAATTACTCTCGAAGATCATTTTATAACAGGCGGGCTTTATTCTATAGTTGCAGAAATATTTTTAAAAAATAAAATTATGTGTAACGTTATGCCTTTTGCTTTGAATGATAAGTGGTTTAAACCTGCGCTCTTACAGGATGTACTTGAGTATGAGGGATTTACGGCAGATAAGATTGCAAAGCAGATTTTAGATTTTTGATTGAGGATTTTAGATAGGTTAAATGTTATGAAAGTTTTTTAAAATAATTAATTTTTTACAAAATAAATTTCTCATGCCGAATAAACCCGAGTTCAATAAAAATTTTCCCGACATTACGGAATCGAATAATTTATATGAAAGAAGCACCGGGCTGATACCCGCTTATACACAGACTTTGGCGAAAGGTCCGACACAATGGATTAAAGGTGTTGCGCCAAAGTATCTGAAAAAAGGAAAAGGATCACATGTTTGGGATGTTGACGGAAATGAATTTATAGATTACAATATGGCGATAGGTCCGATTGTATTGGGATATTGTTATGATAAAGTTGATGAAGCAATAATGAAGCAACTAACAGACGGAATTACTTTTTCTTTAATGCATTCATTGGAAGTTGAACTTTCAGAAAAAATCAGAAGCGTCGTTCCGAATGCAGAGTCAGTGAGATTTTCAAAAACAGGGTGTGACGTAACGACTGCGGCAGTCAGGGTTGCCAGAGCATTTACAAAACGTGAGAAAGTTTTGTGCTGCGGATATCACGGCTGGCACGACTGGTATATTGGTGTGACCGACAGAGATGCCGGAATTCCTGCAAGTACAAAAGATCTTACATTCACTTTTAATTACAATGATGTTGATTCATTGATTCAGTCAATTGATGCCGATACAGCCTGTGTGATACTTGAGCCGTTTGTTTTTGAAGAAGAAAAAAATGATTTTTTAAAAGAGGTCTATGAAGTATGTAAAAAAAACGGGACACTTTTAATTTTTGATGAGATGTGGACAGGATTCAGAATTGCTGTCGGAGGTGCACAGGAATATTTTGATGTAAAGCCTGATCTTGCATGTTACTCCAAAGCAATTGCCAACGGAATGCCGATTTCAGTGATTACGGGAAGGGAAGATGTAATGAGATTATTTGACAAAGATGTATTTTTCTTTACAACATTCGGCGGTGAAGCCTTGTCAATGGCAGCTGCGATGGCAACTATAGATGAAATCAAAAAAAAGAATGTACCACATTTTTTGTCAAATCAGGGTCAGAAATTAAAAGACGGTTATAATAAAATTGCAGCCGGACTTAAAATGGAAAATTATACAAAATGCTCCGGATATAATTGCAGAACAATTATTACATTTGATGCAATTGCAGGAAATCCGCCTGAGATGAAATCTTATGTGCAGCAGGAAATGATAAAAAACGGAATTCTCTGGTCGGGATTTCATAACATGTGTTATTCGCATACAGATGAAGACATTGATTATACTTTGAAAGTTTATGAAAAAGTATTGCCTTTATTAAAAAAAGCTGTTGATGAGAAAAATGTGAAAGCATATTTAAAAGGAGAGCCAGTAGAGCCGGTATTCAGAAAAACAAGTAATTTTAATATTAAGCCGAAGTTAGTTGATTAGTTAAATAGTTGATTGGTTAAATGCTAAATAAATATATATTAATTTGAACAGTTAAAATTTATTTAAAAAAAATTAATGATTCTTTAATAAAATATCGTTAAGTTATATAAAAATTTTTTACAATTATGGCAAAATTAAAAATTGGTAACAGAAAAATCGGTGACGGTGAGAGTGTTTTTATAATTGCTGAAATTGGAATTAATCATAACGGTTCACTCCGGCTTGCAAAAAAACTAATCAAAGGTGCAGTGCTGACCGGCTGTAATGCCGTGAAATTTCAAAAAAGGACACCCGAACTTTGTGTGCCGAAAGATCAGTGGAATATAGAGCGTGATACACCCTGGGGAAGAATGACTTATATTGACTATCGTCATAAAATTGAATTGAGTTTAAATGATTATTCTGAAATTGACCGCTATTGTAAAAAATATAGTATCGACTGGTTTGCTTCATGCTGGGATGAGGAATCGGTTGACTTTATTGAGCAATTCGATCCGCCATTTTACAAAGCTGCTTCAGCTTCGCTTACAGATTTTTCTTTGTTAAATAAAAAAAGAGCAACAGGAAAACCTCTTATGATTTCTACCGGTATGTCAACTCTGGAAGAAATTAATAATACAGTAAAAACAATCGGCAGAGATAATTTATTAATTGCACATTCTACTTCAGCTTATCCGTGTAAACTTGATGAATTAAATTTAAAAATGATTCAGACTTTAAAAAATTTGTTTCCCGAAATTCCGATAGGATATTCCGGTCATGAGACCGGACTTGCACCAACTTATGCAGCAATTGCTCTCGGCGCAACATTCATAGAAAGACACATAACTCTTGACAGGGCAATGTGGGGAACTGATCAGGCAGCATCAGTCGAACTCGGAGGATTCAAAAGACTTGTTGAAAATATCAGAGATATTGAATTGTCACTTGGAGACGGTGTAAAGAAAGTTTATGAAAGTGAAATGGGACAGCGAAATAAATTAAGAAGAGTTAAGAGTTAATGGAATTTTATATTAATGAAGAAGACTCTAAGAAAAAGTTTTAAATGTAAAACTTTGTATCTTAGAGTCTTTAGTTTTTAAGAAAAATAATTTATAAAAATTTAATCTTCATAAAATTCAACTTTCCCTGTTTCCAAATCATACATTGCACCGACTATTCCGATTTCACCTTTAGTCAGCATTTCATTTAAAATTGGACTTTGCTCTCTGATAAGTTTCATTCCGAGAATAACATTTTGCTTTGCAACATCCTCGACGAATTCAGTATTCTTTGAATTTCTTTCACCCGAAGTTTTTACTTCAGCTTCTGCAATTTTAATTTTACTTAAAAGCTGAGTCAGATTTCCGAGTTCGACATTATCACACGCACCTTTTATTGCTCCGCAGTTAGTATGACCGAGCACAACTATTAACTTGGCACCTGTGACTTTACAAGCAAATTCCATGCTGCCGAGAACGTCTGTATTCACAATATTTCCTGCGATTCGGGCATTAAAAACATCACCGATGCCCTGATCGAAAATGAGTTCGGATGAAACTCTCGAATCAAGACAACCAAGAATTACCGCAAAAGGATACTGACCGGAAGAAGTATGAATGACTTGTTCATTCATATTTCTATGCAACATATCACCATCGAGAAATCTTTTATTTCCGTTTTTCAGAATTTCCAAAGCTGCTGCAGGAGTCATCTCTGACATACTTTCTTTTGTCTGAGTAACATATTTTGATTGTGAAAAGGAATTGCTTGAAACTGTGAACATTAAAGCTAAAATAAATGATGTTATAAACTTTATTTTCATTTTTTTATGTTTTGATTAATAAATTTTTAATAATATTGGCATTTAAATAATTTATTACAATATTTAATTTATAGTATGAATATAGAAATAATATCTTTAATAGTAATAGTAATCGTTGCTATTGCAATGGTCTTACTTGAAAAATTATTTCCATACACAAAAGATCAGAAAATTTTCCGCGAAGGATTTTTTAATGATATTATTATGTATTCGATCGTTCAGAGCTATCTTCTCGGATTAATCATTTTCGGATTTTTGAACTGGGTAAAATTTAATACAAACCTTTATCAATACAGCATTGTCGGCAACTGGCCCATTTGGACACAGGTGATATTTTTTCTCGTGATTCATGATTTTTATATTTACTGGTTTCACAGATGGCAGCACAATAATAAAATTTTATGGCGGACACATGAGGCGCATCACTCTCCGAAAACTGTTGACTGGCTCTCAGGATCTCGTTCGCATTCATTTGAAATTTTAATTAACCAGTCTGTCGAATTTGCTCCGATAATTTTACTTGGTGCCGCACCGGAAGTAGCAATTTATAAAGGGATGATCAGTGCAATCTGGGGAATGTTCATTCATTCAAATATTAACGTGCGTTTGGGAAAGTTGCAGTATTTTATTAATGGTCCGGAAATGCACAGATGGCATCATTCTGATGAAGGCGGAAAAGAATATCAGAATAATTTCGGAACGAAGTTTGCTGTGTGGGACTGGATATTCGGAACAGCTTTTTTACCAAATCCTGATGTCAGAAAACCTAAGCAATTCGGGCTTAGTGACACACCTGATTATCCTTTGTCGGTTACATATTCAATTAAAGAGAATAAGAAAAATAATTTCGTAAAAGTTGTATATACTGATATTGTAAGTTATATAAAACAGCATCTGTATGCATTCCGGAAATTTTAATTTAAATTCTTACCGAGTTTAAATTAATTTCTTTTATAGTTTCATTTATTTTCAGATTTAATAATTCTTCCAAAGAAACCGGAATCACCATTGACCAGTTTCGCCCGCCGACAGTTCCGGGAAAATTAATTCTGAATTCATTATCACTATAGTTCTCTAAAATATTTTCATCGAGATACAGATATTCCATTATCAGTTGAATACTGAAAATAGAATTTCCACTGCTGATTTTTTGCAATGAAGATTTTATAAATTTGGTTGTGGTATTATGATTTATCTCACTTTTCATTTCCAAATATTTCAAAAAACTTTTCTTTTCATTGAAAGAAGTATTATACATTTCAACAAACTCTCTTCCTGTGTCATTACTTAAACCCAATATATTCAGCAGTCTACCTTTATCGGAAATTTCATCTTTCCAATACAGCCTTCCGTTCCGTGAAAAATTTTTATCAAATAAAATGTCCAGAAGTTTTGAATAAGTATTACCGTCTGTATGAAACTTTTCACAGGTTTGTTTAAAGAGAAGTTCGTCAATAGTGCCCGCTTCATTTTTCCACCATGCCGGAAATGAACTTGAGTCGTGAGTAGATAAAGTTGCAACAGAATTAATTCTGTATTCTTTCGGATTAATAAAATTAATATCCGAACTTTTTTCCCATCTTTGAACATTTATTCCGGTAACTCCAAATTCTTTTAAAACTTTCTCAGAACAATCCGGCACAGTTCCCAAATCCTCTGCACACGGAAGCATGTCCGAACTATCAACCATCACTTTCAAAATTCTACTTCCGTGATCTTCCCATTGACGTTCGTCTTCGGGATCAAAATTTCCTGTCAGTCCGCCGGATTCAACAGGAGTTTTCAAATCAATAGTCCAAACTCTGAACAATCCTACAAAATGATCTATCCTGTACATGTCATAAAAGTTTTCTGCATACTTTAATTTTTCACGAACGTAACTGTAATTATCTGCAATGATATTATCCCAGTTATATGGCGGCATTCCCCATCTCTGACCATTTGAGAAATACATATCCGGCGGTGCTCCGGATGAAAGCTGAAGTTTAAAATAATTTTTATATGCCCAGACGTCTGCACTGTTGCGTCCAACAAGAAAAGGAATATCACCCATCAGAAAAACTTTTTTGCGTTTTGCATATTTCTTAATTGTTGTCATTTGTTCATACAATTGCCACTGAAGCCAGAAGTAAAACTGCACATCATTTTCATAGTTTTTTAAAATCTTTTCAACAGTAAACGGGGCAATGTATTTATATTTCAACTCCCATTCCGACCATGTTTTATTTTCGTTTATGTCAGTTAATATTTTATATACACAGTAATATTTCAGCCAGTGAAAATTTTTATCCGAATAAATTTTAAACTTATCTAAATCCTCAATGTTCACCATATCAAAAATATTTTTCAGAAGTTTAAGTTTTTCATTTTTAATATTGTAATTTATAAAAGTTTTCCCCGCCGGAAAATCTTTTTTTAACTTCCGCATATCTTTTCTAAAAGGCTTTAGCTCAACTTTTCTTAATTTTTTTATTGAAAGATACATCGGATCCAGTGCAAAAGTACTTATGGAATTATAAGGAGCGAAGTCATAACCAAGTTCGTTCAATGGAAGAAGCTGTATGACCGACATTCCGGTTTGATTACACCAGTCAATCATTTTTCTTAAATCCGGAATTTCACCTATGCCAATACTGTTTTTTGTATAAATAGAAAAGAGCGGAAAAGCAACACCGGCTCGTCTTTGAACGCCTGTGTTATTCCACTTTGAAGATGAGAGTGAATTTAAAAGTGTGTTATAGTTCAAGTTTGTTTAATGAGCCACGATTTTAATCGTGGCTTTTGAGAAAACCGTTTTAACGGTTTTCGTAAATTAATCCGTGCTTATTAATTAATAATTGATATTCCTCTTTAAAAGAAATTTTCTTATGATAACTTTTCTGATTTTTTATAAACTTTTCTACTTTCCCTACGTTTGATTCGCTAACTGAATATGCAGAATATCCTGCTTCCCATGAAAATTTTGAGTCAGTTAAATTATTATGATTTATCCAATATGAAGATCCTGCTTTCATTGTTTTCAATATCTCTGTTATTGCATAATTTGGATTCAATAAAAATAGGGCATGAGTATGATTTTCAGTCCCATTTATTATTTTTGTTTTTGTGTTAAAGGATTCTTCTAATTCCTTTTTAATGAATCTGTATAAAACCGGTTCCAGAGTTTCGTTTATTAAAGGTAATAAATCCTTTGTTCCGAATAAAGCATGAATCCAGATTTTTGAGTATGACTTAGCCATAATTTTTTTTCCTTTGATTGATTTAAGAAAACCGTTAAAACGGTTTTATAAAATAATTAAAATTATTTTATCCACCTAACAAATTTCCCGTCTTACCTACTTTCTTACCTCTTTCAGGTACAAATCTCTCCCGTCACTATACTCAGGTTTATTGCTTTTACTTTCTGCCAATCTTTCTAAAAATTCATTTTCAATATCTATTCCCGTAATCTCAAAAGAAATCTCCATCGCACGTGCTGCATATTCGAGAATCTGTATCGTCTCTATTCCCGATATATCGGAAAAAAACCAACCGCAACTCGTGAACATTAGCATCGAATACCTTTGCATCTCCATTAATTTTATACATAAATCTTTTTCAGATTCTGTTAACTTTTTCTTTGAATTTTTTTTGAAGAATTTCATTTTTTGTTCATTATATCCTTCTAAAGAATCTTCAAAAACCATATAAATGTATTCATTCCTTGCTTCCCATTCATCTTTTAAAAAATTACTGCCGATATTTTCAAATAAAAATGCAAGCTCGTCTCTCAAATAATTCAGACTCTCGCGTAAAGGTTTTCTCCATTCCTGTGAAGGAAAATCGTCAGTCCTTCCGCAACCGCAATTTTCTTTCCATCTTCCAACTCCATGAAGACAGCTCCATGAAGTTCCTTCCCCGTTGATTCCTTTCTTTATCCAAACTTCGTTTTCAGGAATATTCGCAGATAAAAACTTCCCAAAATTTACAATTTCATAATCCGAAACCGGAATTAACTCAGAAAATAAATATGAAAGTGTTCGCTCTGTGTATCTTTTGTGATGTCCGAATGTTTCGCCGTCAACTGCTACACTGATTAAATTTTCTTCAGTTTCATTATTCACAGGAACTTGTTTGATTCTGTTCAGCAATTTTTCTGCACTAAAAATATGATCATCGAAAGCAATATTTTTTGAAAGAGGTCCGTCATAAAAAATTATATCAATATAATTGAGCGAATTATTTTCCTGGAAATATCTGTACGGAATTTCTGTTTCAATATTTCCCGATGAAACGTCTGTCCAGTTACTTTCTGTTTCTTTGTTCTCAATTTCAATTTTTCTTGTGAATTGTGCCTGAGACGGATCGAGAATTATATACTTTACTTTTTCATCAATAAGAACTTCGAGAGTTTCAATATTACAGGCTGTCTCCGGAAGCCAAATCCCTTCTGACTCCCGCCCAAAGTGTAGTTTAAAATCTGCCAGTCCCCACTTTATCTGAGTAATTTTATCACGCTTATTAGCAAGCGGCATTATCATATGATTGTAAATCATCGCTATTGCGTTGCCGTGACCTTCGTTTTTATCACAACTCTTTTTATCTGCATCAATTATTTTGCTGTAAGTCTTCTGATGTTTGTTTTTTATCCAATGCAAAAGTGTAGGACCGAAATTAAAATTAAAATATTCATAATTATTAATTCTGTTAATTACATCATCATGCTTATCTACTATCACTGCTTCACTGTTCGGCTTGTAGCACTCCTGTAATATTCTCTCATTCCAGTCATGAAACGGTGCAGCAGAAGGCTGTGTCTCTATTTCATTTGTCCATGCATTCTCTCTTGGCGGTTGATAAAAATGTCCATGAATGCATAGTTTAATTTTATTATTCAAATTTTCTTATGTAATTTATTTTTGTTTGCAAACTAAAAATAGTAACTCAAATATGTTAGTAAGAAATTTTTATTGTAATTACGTATAAGCTTTTGATAAAATCTTTATTGTTAAAAAAATAAATTGTTAATAAAATTAACACAAATTATAAAAACAAAATAAATTTTCATCTAAGACAGCAAATAGTAGTATTTTAAAATAAAAAGTCTTTTATATTGATCTGAAAATTTTTAACCTTTATGAAAATTGCATATGCTTTTTTAAATAAATTGAACATTCAATGCCTGCTTTGGAAAACAGATGTTACTCAAAGCAAGGATTATGTTATTAATATTTCCGGGGTGAAAAATAAAAAATTGCAATATTGCGAGGAAATTTCAAAAACCACTTGTGCCACATTTTAAAGATGTGGCACGAGTTGTTTTTATATTTTATTAATATAAAAAAAATTCTTTAAAAAAATTCACTTTATTAATTTCCTGTTCTTAAGCTTTTTCCGGCAATACCAAATCGTGTGTTTATTATTTAATTCCTTTAAAAACAATTGCTTTATAGTTATATTGCAAAAGCAAAAAATGAATTTTTATGCTATTATTTGTATTTTAAATTTTTACCCGCACTACAAATCAAATATTTTAAATTAATTCTGAATTATCTAAATTTCTAAATATATGGCTTTTAAAACAATTAAATTTTCAAATAATAAGACCAATGATATAATGGGAACTCTGCGAATCAGGGTTAAAGAATATTTTGATTCAAAAAACCTTGCCCGTTATGGAGACTCTTCTATGGTTTGGAAAACCGTTTTCATGATTTCTCTATATTTAATTCCTTATTTCCTTATGCTTTCCGGACTTGTGACAAATACATGGACTATATTCGGTTTATGGCTTTTGATGGGTTTTGGAATGGCAGGAATTGGTTTTTCGATAATGCATGATGCAAATCACGGTTCGTATTCAAAAAATGAAAAAGTAAATAAATATCTCGGTTACTTAATTAATATTATCGGCGGCAGTTCGGTCAACTGGAAAATTCAGCACAACGTTCTTCATCATTCATACACAAATATTGACGGCTTCGACGAAGACATCAGCATAGGCAAAATGCTCAGGTTTTCTCCGCATCAGCCAAGATTATTTATTCACAGAGCGCAGCATATATATGCCTGGTTCTTTTACAGTTTCATGACATTAAACTGGATTATCAGTAAAGATTTTCTGCAACTTTTCCGTTATAACGAAAAGGACTTAATTAAAGCTCAAAAAAGAACTTTCAAAGGTTTATTCATAGAGTTAATTATTTCAAAACTTTTTTACATTTTTTTCTTTGTCGTAATTCCTGTTATTTTATTGCCTATACCTTGGTGGCAGACATTACTTTTTTTCTTTATAATGCATGCTGTTGCAAGTTTTATCGTCGCAATAATTTTTCAATGTGCTCATATAATGCCGACTTCCGATTACCCGCTTCCCGATGACGATGGCAATATTGAAAATAATTTTACTTTACATCAGTTGCTGACCACTGCTAATTTTTCTCCAACCAACAGACTTTTTTCATGGTTCATTGGCGGTCTTAATTTTCAAATCGAACATCATCTTTTCCCTAATATCTGTCACATTCATTATAGAAATCTTTCCAATATCGTAAGGGAAACTGCCGCTGAATACGGAATTCCTTATAACGAACACCCGAATTTTTACAAAGCTGTGAAAAATCATATTATAATGCTCAGAGATCTTGGGAAGTATGATGACCTTCCGGAATATTATAGTATATAAACTTAAATTTTGATTTTTTAGAAATTCTGCTTTTACGTTCTGTAATATTCTTAAAAAAATATCTTTTATATAATTCACTATTTTATTTTTTATTAATTTAAAAATAATATTATGATTAACCGGGCCTTCTTTTTTGAAAATGCAAAGAAACATCTTTTTAATGGTAAACTCAAGCAATCTCAGGTAGATGGAATGAATGCAATTTTGGATGAATGGGAAAAAAATTACGCTGACGAAGACGACAGGTGGCTTGCATACATGCTCGCAACTACCCATCACGAAACCGACCGCCGGATGCAGCCGATTGAAGAATACGGCAAAGGTAAAAACAGACCTTACGGACAAAATTTAAAAATGAACAGAAGTCGTTACTCAGATACAACTAATTTATTTTACGGAAGAGGTTTCGTACAGCTTACATGGTATGAAAATTATGAAAAAGCCGGAAATAAACTGAACGTTAATCTTATAAAAAAACCGGAAAGAGCTCTCGAACTTAACATTGCAACGAAAATAATGTTCCTCGGAATGATGGAAGGCTGGTTTACCGGAAAAAAACTTTCGAATTATTTCAATGATGATTCGGGTGATGTCTATAACGCAAGAAGAATTATTAACGGAACAGATAAGGCAAGTCTGATTTCAGATTATGCTTTTGATTATTATGGAAGCATAAGTTATTAATCAAAATTTTTATGGCAAATTCATATTGCAGTTTTATAAATAATCTGAAAGAAAAAGAATTTAATGTTCACAGAGAATATCACGATACTCAATACGGCTTTCCGATTCCTGATGACGATGAATTATTCGGACGGCTTATACTTGAGATTAATCAGGCGGGGCTTAACTGGACGACTATTCTTAATAAACAAAATTCTTTCAGAAAAGCTTATCATAATTTTAACATAAAAAAAATTGCGTCATATAAAGAAAAAGATTTCAACCGTCTGATGAGTGATGCCGGGATTATCCGTAACAGATTAAAAATAAATGCCGCAATTGAAAATGCAAAAACTGTTTTAACTTTGCAAAAAGAATTTGGTTCATTTGCAAAATGGCTCAATCATAATCATCCTTTGACGAGAGAAGAATGGACAAAAATTTTTAAAAAAACTTTTCGTTTTACCGGAGGTGAGATTGTAAATGAATTTCTTGTCAGCTCTGGTTATCTGCCAAATGCTCACGAAGAAACCTGCGTAATTTATAAAAAAATTATAAAACAAAAACCCCTGTGGCTGAAACTGAAAACTTTATAATTCAGTTTTTTGGCGGAGCAATTACATCAAGGTCAATTAGTTTTTGTTCTTCAGCACTGATAGAACCATAACCCCAGATCCCGCCTGAGGATTTTGCAACTTGTTTTGATAATCCAATTAAACCATTGTAAAAAGCAGATGCAAAGTTATTATCAAGCTTTGGTAATATTTTATTAATTTTAATTAGTTCTGAATTAATTTTTTCAGTTCTTTCGTTTACATCCAAAGGTAATTTTTCAAGATATTCTTTCATTGAATCTTTGAATATTATATCGACATCAACAAAATAACTCTGAAGTACAAAATCATTATCTTCTGCCCTGAAATGTATAATTTTTGCTCCCCAATCTGTTTCTTTTTCTTCTATTTTTCCTTCTGCACCGGCAATTAATATAGTAACCAGAATAGGTGCGTTTAACATCAGGTTTACTTCTTCTTCATTAAGATATTTAAATTCAGGTATCATATAATTTTAATTTGTTTTATCTAAAAAACACAATTTTAAATTAAGTATAAAGGAAAATTTTAAAACCTTGTAATTGTATTTTTGAATTTTACACTTTACACTTATAGTTTTGAGTTTCAAAATACTTCCATTATTACAATATTGCAATAATTAAAATAATAAAATTTGTCAAAAGAAAAAGAAGTTCAAAAAGAAAATCTCGGAAAGTATTTCTTATACGGAGTGGTTGTGGCATTGCTATTACTGGTATTTTACATGATTTTTTACAAAGGTGATAATTTAATTCAGGAAAATCAATTAACACAGGTTAAAGAAATTATCTGGAGTGCTGAGTCTGACTCTGCTTTTATTAATTCCTGTTTTGAAAAATACAGATTGCAGGCAAAAGATGATGTTTCCAAACAGGGAAATGCAAAAACTTTTTGCAGGTGTATGCTCGAAAAAATTAAAACCAAATATAGTGAAATTGATATAGTAAGAATGACAGATGCTGATATTAAAAAATGGGATAAGGAATGCAGAGATGAAATCGGTAATCCGGGAAGTATAAAAAAATGAAATTAATTAATAATAATAATATTACCGATCCTTCTGTAAATCTTGCACTCGAAGAGTTTTGTGTGAGAAATCTTGATATGAAATCTGATTATCTTCTTTTTTATATAAACGAACCTTCTTTAATAATCGGCAAACATCAGAATACTATAGAAGAAATAAATCAGACTTTTGTAAGAGAAAATAATATTAAAGTTGTCAGACGAATTTCCGGTGGCGGCACAGTCTATCATGACTATGGAAATTTGAATTTTAGTTTTATGACAAAGCACTCACAGAATAGTATACATAATTTTAAATTATTTACTGAACCTGTGATAAAAGTTTTACATGAACTCGGAATAAATGCAGAGCTTAACGGTCGTAATGACATCACTGTCAACGAAAGAAAAATCTCGGGAAATGCCCAGTTTACGGATACAAAATCTATGTTTAGTCATGGTACGCTGCTGTTTGACACTAATCTTGAAAGTGTAGCAAATGCACTTAATGTTAAACAGGAAAAAATTGAAAGCAAAGGAATTAAATCTGTCAGAAGCCGTGTAGCAAACATTAAAGAATTTTATAATAATAATTTCCCTGAAAAAAAATCAGATTTAAAAATAGAAGAATTTAAAAATATTTTAATTAATTCCGTGTTTTCTGAATATGAATCAATACCTGTTTATAATTTATCGGATGAAGAATGGAAAAAAGTCTTTGCTTTATCGGAGTCAAAATATAAAACATGGGAATGGAATTTCGGAAGATCACCCGAATTTAATATTCAGAAAATAAACAGATTCAGTTTTGGTCAGATTGATGCCAGAATAAATGTAAAAGACGGACTCATTCAGGAAATAAAATTTTACGGTGATTTTTTGGGTTACGGAGAAATGTCCGACATAGAAGATAAATTAACAGGCGTGAAGTATGAAAAGAGTTTTTTAACTGATTCTTTGAAATCTTTTGATTTAAATAATTATTTCGGCAATATAAATATAAATGAATTTATAGCTTTTTTATTTGAATAATTTTCACTTATTTGTGTATACAATCTTTCGGGAACTTTTTAAGTCTTCTGAAAGGTTGTCAAAATACCTGGCCAGTCCAGGTAATCGTTCTTTCATATTTTGTTCTTCCTTTAATTTAATCTTCATACAGCCCGTATTTCTTTTTATATGTCGTTGTATGGAGATTTTTTTTTACTCCTTCTGGTCTTTCTGATCTTCTTAAAATTATAATTTTTTATTACATCCTGAAATGTAATCAACCGTGACGGAATAAAATTAATTTTACCGTCTAAATTATATTTTTCCGTTTTTTATTTTAATATTAGCTTTTTTTTGTAATTCGAGAAAATTTGCCCGCCTTGCCGAAGCAATACGTGGCAGGAGCAATTCGCCTGCCCGCCGCGTGGCAGGTGGTAAAGCTTTTCAAACGTTTAGATGGATGTGAGATTTATTCGATTATTATAGGAAAATCTGTTTAAAAACTGGCTGTAACATTTAGGAGAAATTAGAAGTAATTTTAAAAATTTATTTTTTTGTTATATATTATTTTTCGGGAACTTTATATACAGTAAAAAAAGTTGTGAATTTTAACTCGGCCAGTCCGGGTAATCGTTCTTTCATATTTTGTTCTTCCTTTAATTTAATCTTCATACAGCCCGTATTTCTTTTTATATGTCGTTGTATGGAGATTTTTTTTTGAATTCATCCGTTTATCAACTCTTTTGCGCTTTTTTTAGCAGATTCTGTGACTTTTTCACCGCTGATTAATTTTGCAACTTCAGCAACTTTCTCTTCTTCTGTAAGTGTTTTTATAATTGCAACTGTCGTTTCCTTCTCTTCTTTTTTACTTACATGAAAATGTTTATCACTCATTGCTGCAATCTGCGGTAAATGTGTTATACAAATTATCTGATGAGTTTCTGATAAATTATGAAGTAATTTTCCGACTTTTTGAGCAATTCTTCCGCTGATACCGGCATCTATTTCATCAAATATTAATACCGGAATTTTATCTTTCTCCGATAAAACTGTCTTTATAGCAAGCATTATTCTCGAAATCTCCCCACCTGATGCCGATTTGTTTAATGCTGAAAAATCAGTTCCTTTATTCGTCTTTATAAAAAATTCTATGTCATTATATCCTGAATTTGAAATTTTATAAAATTCTTTTCCTGATTTTATTGTATAAAAATCATCTTCGATGCCTTCACTATTTTTTATTTCAACTTTAAATTCTGCTGAATCAAGTCCTATTTCTTTTAAAAGTATATTTATTTCTTTTTCTAATTCTCTTGATTTTTTATGTCTGAGATCAGAAATTTTTTTAGCCGATTTATAAACTTCTTCTTT
>Ga0105044_10006202_pt1 | contig 16430 bp, 15 predicted proteins | sample MAT01_FD_78092 | JGI IMG/M metagenome (GOLD analysis project Ga0105044, IMG submission 78092) | Freshwater microbial communities from Lake Fryxell liftoff mats and glacier meltwater in Antarctica - MAT-01 | ecosystem: Environmental > Aquatic > Freshwater > Ice > Liftoff microbial mat | place... | reverse complement strand
GCCGTCGAGGTGGAGGGTGGCGTTGACCTCGCCCGAGGCACCGATGCGCCCGAGGAAGGGGAACGAGTCGATGGCGAAGTCGACCTCCTCGACGTCGATCCGGCCGGCGTTGCGGAACTCATCCTCGACCCGGGCCTCGACGAAGCCCTTGGCCACGACGTCCAACACGACCAGGACCAGCAGGAGGACCACCAGCAGCCCGACCGTGACCACCAGCTTCCTCATCCGTCCTCCCGGCCGAGGCCCAAGGCGCCGTTCAGATTGCCCGACCGCAGGCCTTCGAGGTCCAGGGTGACATACCTGTAGCCGGCCGCCCGGACGACCGCCACGACCTCCGGGCGACGGTCCAGCACGGCGGCGAGGTCACCGACCGGCACCTCGATGCGGGCCAGGTCGTCGTAGTGGCGGACCCGCAGGTCGGCGAGGCCGAGCGCCCGCAACCCGGCTTCGGCCCGCTCGACCTGGCCGAGCACCCCGACCGACACCTCGGTGCCATAGGGGACGCGGGACGCCAGGCAGGGGGCGGCAGGCTTGTCCCACACCGCCAGGCCGAGGTCCCGGGCCGCCGTGCGGACGTCCTCCTTGGTCAGACCGGCCTCGACCAGGGGGAACCGGGCCCCCCGCTGCCGGGCGGCCTCCTGACCGGGACGGTGATCGCCCAGGTCATCGACGTTGACCCCGAGCAGAACCGTTGCCTCGGCCTCGTCGGCCAGCGGGGTGAGTGCGTCCATCAGGGCGTCCTTGCACCAGAAGCAGCGGTCGCCGTCGTTGACCCGGTAGGCGGCGCGGGCCATCTCCTCGGTGGTCACCTCCTGCCACCGCAGGCCCCAGTCCGCGGCCAGGTCTCGGCAGGCGTCCCGCTCGGCCGCGGCCAACGAGGGCGAGACGGCCGTGGCACAGAGCACGCGGGCCGCGCCGAGTGTCTCGGTGGCGACGTAGGCCAGCAGCCCGGAGTCGACCCCGCCGGAGAAGGCCACCACCACCCGGTCGTGGTCACCCAACGTCTGGCGGAGACGCGTGACGGGGTCAGGGACGGCCATCGGTCACCTCGAGGCGGATGCGCTTGTTGGCCTTGCCCTTGGACTCCGTCCTGACCACCCGCACGCCGCCGACCTCGGCGGTCGAGGCCACGTGGGTGCCGCCGTCGGCCTGCTTGTCCAGGCCGACGATGTCGACCACCCGGATCTCGGTCACCGACTCGGGGATCATGTTGACCTTGGTCCGGATGAGGTCCTCGTCGGTGACGGCCGTGTCCCGGGGCAGGAACCCGACCTCGATGGCCCGGTCGGCGGCGATCTCGGTGTTGACCAGCTCTTCGACCCGGGCGCCGAAGCCCTCGGGCAGGGGGTCGAACTCGAAGTCCATCCGGGCCGCCAGCGGGGTCATGTTCCCTCCCGTCACCGCGGTGCCCCACTCGTTCCAGATCACACCACAGAGGATGTGGAGCGCGCTGTGGGTGCGCATGAGGCCGTGGCGGCGCTCCCAGTCCAGGGTGCCGGTGACCACCGCGCCGACCGCGGGCACGGCTCCCTCGAGGGTGTGCCAAGCATCGGGCCCCTGCTTGACCACCTCGGCCACGAGGGCGTCGCCGGCGTCGCCCGCCAACATCCCGGTGTCGTGGGGCTGGCCGCCGCCCGTGGGGTAGAAGGCGGTCCGGTCGAGGCGGACCCGGTTGCCATCGACCTCGACCACCGTGGCCGTGAAGACCTGCCGATACGCGTCGTGCAGATACAGCAGTTCGGTGCTCAACCCGGCCGGCCTCCTCGTGTCCGCAGGATTGTGCCTCTGTTACAGGTCGGTTGCGCGACGGACACGGGACGGGGTGACGGCCTATGCTCCCCCGGTCGTGGCATTGACGCCACGGCATGCTGCTTTTCCGAGGGGAGAATGATGCGAATCAAGACACGCCTGTGGCGTCTACTGGCCATGTTGTTCGCTTTCACGCTCGTCGCCGCTGCCTGCGGTGACGACAGTGGAGACGACACGGCCGGTGACGACACGACCGATGACACCACCGACACCACTGAGGCCGACGGCGGCAGCGCTGACGGGGTCCTGGCCTTCGGCGGCCTGCTGCCGCAGACAGGGGACCTTGCGTTCCTCGGGCCACCCGAGGAAGCCGGCGTCCAGTTGGCCATCGAGGACGTGAACGCCGCCGGCGGCGTGCTCGGTGCCGATGTCACGTTCGATCCGGGTGACTCCGGTGACACGAACACCGACATCGCCAACCAGACCACCGACCGCCACCTGGCCAACGGAGTGGACGCCATCATCGGCGCCGCCTCGTCGGGGGTGTCGTTCACGGTCATCGACAAGATCACCGGCGCCAACGTGATCCAGTTCTCCGGGGCCAACACCTCGCCGGACTTCACGGAGTACGACGACAACGGGCTGTACTTCCGTACCGCCCCGTCCGACGTGCTCCAGGGCCGAGTCCTCTCGGACCTGATCGTTGCCGACGGCAACGCCACGGTCGGGATCATGGCTCGCCAGGATCCGTACGGTGAGGGCCTCCTGCAGTACACCGCAGAGCCCCTGGCCGAGGCCGGTGCCGAGGTCCTCAACGACGGCGGGGTCGTCTATGACCCGGCGGCGGAGAACTTCGACGCCGAGGTGGGCGAGATCGTCGCCGCCGACCCTGACGCCTTCGTCATGATCGGTTTCGAGGAGTCCGCGCAGATCCTGACCTCACTGTTCGAGGCGGGCTACACGCAGGGCGACAAGAACATCTACCTCGTCGATGGCAACATCGGGAACGCGCTGGGTGAGAACTTCACCGAGCCCGGGATCCTCGAGGGCATCCGCGGCACCCTGCCTTCGGCTGAGGTGACCCAGGAGTTCAAGGACCGCCTGCTGGAGATCGATCCGGCGCTGGAGGACTACTCCTACGCTCCTGAGAACTACGACGCCATCATCATCACCGCCCTGGCCGCCGAGGTGGCCGGGACCGACGATCCGGTCGCCGTTGCGGCGGAGATCAACGGGGTGACCCGCGACGGCACCACCTGCACCACCTTCGAGGAGTGCGTGGCCCTCGTCGGCGAGGGTGAGGACATCGACTACGACGGTGTGGGCGGTCCCTACACCTTCGGTGATGCCGGTGAGCCCACGGAGGCGAGCTTCGTCATCCAGCAGTACGGGCCCGACAACACCATCGATGACAGCCTGAACGAGTACCAGTTCGCGGCGATCGAGGGCTAGTCCCCTCGGTCCGAACGGACCAGCAAGCGCAGAGGGCCCACCCCTTCGGGGGTGGGCCCCTTGCGTTCTGGTGAACTGCGCCTCGAGGTACGGCTGCAACTCGGGCGGGGCCGTGTAGCGGCTACGCGAGTCCCTCGGCTGAGGGAAACCGACACCGAGGCAGGGATGGGGGCGTGGTGTCAGGCCGACGTCGTCGGGGGCGAAACCGACGCCATTGCCACGCCCCGTGACCGATCGCCGGTGCTCGACCTTGTCTGGAGGAAATACCTTGCCGATTCCGCAAGGTATTTCCTCCAGGCGTCGCGAATGCGGGCCGCGATCGGCTGAACGGCCACGGAGGGCGAGAAGCGAGGTCGTGCGCGCCCCCGACGCGCCACAGCGGCACCCCACGCCCCCGTCCCTGCCTTCGGTATCCCCGGCCGGGAGGGGCTACGCCTTGGCGAGGGTGCCGAGGTAGAGCTCGATGACCTTGGGGTCATGGAGGAGGGCGTCGCCGGAGTCGGTGTAGGCGTTCTGACCCTGGTCCAGGACATAGCCCCGGTCACAGACCTGGAGGCACCGGCGGGCGTTCTGCTCCACCATGATGATCGAGACGCCGGCCTGGTTGATCTGATCGGCCCGCTGGAAGACCTCGCTCTGCAGGGCGGGGCTGAGGCCGGCGGAGGGCTCGTCCAGCAGCAGCACCGAGGGCTCCATCATCAGGGCCCGGCCCATGGCCAGCATCTGGCGCTCGCCGCCGGACAGGAGCCCGGCCCGCTGGTCGGCCCGCTCGGCCAGGCGGGGGAACATGCCGTAGACCCGGTCCCGCTGGGCGGCGAAGGTCTTGGGCGCCTGGTACACGCCCATCTCCAGGTTCTCGGCGATGGTGAGGCGGGGGAAGACGTTCTCCCGCTGGGGGACGTAGCCGATCCCGGCCCGCACCAGCTTGTGGGCGTCCTGGCCGGTGACGTCCTCGCCCCGGAGCGTGACCGTGCCCTCCCGGACGGGCAGGAGGCCGAACAGGGCCTTGATGAGGGTGGACTTGCCGGCCCCGTTGGGGCCGATGATGCCGACCAGCTCGCCTTCCCGCAGCTCGAGGTCACAGCCGTTGAGGATGTTGACCTCGGGCACGTAGCCGGCCACCAGGCCCCGGGCCTCCAGCAGGAACTCGTCACTCATGGTTCGTCCCCTGCCGGTTCTGCTGGTTCTGTGGGCTCGTCGGCCAACGCCTCGACCAGTTCCTCACGGGCCTCGACGATGTCGCTCTCCTGGTGGGCGTGGGTGACGGGGCCTTCGGCCGCCGGCTCGCCGTGGTCGGTGCCCAGGTAGGCGTCGATCACCGCCGGGTCGCCGGTGACGTCGTCGTGGGTGCCCTCGGCGATCACCGTGCCCTCGGCCATGACCACGACCCAGTCGCTGATGTCCCGCACGACGTCCATGTCGTGCTCGACGAAGATGACCGACATGCCCTCGTCCCGCAGGGCCTTCACGTGGCCGAGCAGGGACTGGGTCAGGGCCGGGTTCACCCCGGCCATGGGCTCGTCGAGCATGACCAGGGCGGGCTCGGTCATGAGCGCCCGGGCCATCTCCAGCAGCTTGCGCTGACCGCCGGAGAGCGTGCCGGCGTACTCGTCGGTCATGTGGGCCATGCCGAAGCGGTCGAGCAGGCCGATGGCCCGCTCCCGCAGCATCTCCTCCTGGGCCCGCCAGGAGCCGGGCAGGAAGGCGGCGGTGAACTTCTCGCCGGTCTGGTCGACGCCGCCCAGCATCATGTTGTCCAGCACGGTCATCTTGGACAGCGCCTTGGTCAGCTGGAAGGTCCGGACCATGCCGTGGCTCGACATCAGGTGGGCCACCGAGCCCCCCATGTCCACGCCGTTGAACTCCCACGTGCCCGCGTCGGGGGTGTCGAAGCCGGTGAGCAGGTTGAACAGCGTCGTCTTGCCCGCCCCGTTGGGGCCGATCAGGCCGGTGATCACGCCCCGCTGGATCTCGAGGTGGTCCACGTCGACGGCCTTGAGGCCACCGAACCGGCGCTGCACGTTGTCGACCACCAGGATCGGATCCGGCTTGGCCACGCCCGGGCGGCCCGCCACGTCGGCGAGGACGCCGGCCGCGGCGATCGGGCGGTGGGACCGGGTGACGGCCAGGGCCGCGGCCATCTTCCGCTTCGGGCCCAGCAGGTAGAAGGGCCCGGCGATGAACCCGAAGAAGGCGATGGCCACCAGCCACACCGTGCGGGGCCGGTGCACCGCCTCCCAGGCCGAAGGGGGCTGGGAGAACGCGTCGATGCCGGCGGTCACCCAGAAGGCGACCCCCACCGAGGCCAGGATCAGCGCGATGGCGCCGACGAGGTCAGCCATGCCACTCACAGCTCAAGGGCCATCTCCTGCTTGTTCCCGAAGAGGCCCTGGGGTCGGAAGATCATGAGCAGGGCCAGTCCGGCCCCGACGAGCATGAACCGGACCTGGCCGACCTGGACGCCGTCCATGATGTTGTTGATCCCGAGGAACCGGTTGTCCACGGCCTCCCGCAGGAAGTTGTCGGTGAGCGACAGCAGCATCCAGAAGATGATCGAGCCCACGATCGGCGTCCACACCCGGCCCAGGCCGCCGAGGATGAGCACCGTGTAGAGGAAGAAGGTGATCGGCGGCGAGTAGGAGTCGGGCTGCACGGTCTGCGAGCCGATCGAGAGGACCATGCCGGCCAGACCGCCCATGACGCCGCCGATGATGAGACTCTGGACCTTGTAGCCGTAGGCGTTCTTGCCCAGGGCCCGGGCCGCGTCCTCATCCTCCCGGATCGAGCGCACGACCCGGCCCCACGGTGCCCGCATGAGCGCAAAGGTGATCAGGGTGACGATGGCGACGATCGCCCAGCCGAGCAGGATGATCCACAGCTGGTTGCCGAAGAAGCGGAACGGGGCGATGCCGTACTCCTGCTGCGGGTCGAAGGGGTTGAAGTAGTAGAAGCCGCCGGCGAAACCGTTGATGCCGTTGGACCCGCCCGAGAACTCGCGCAGGGACACCGAACGGAAGACGGTTCGTATGATCTCGGACGCGGCGATGGTCACGATGGCCAGGTAGTCGGCGCGCAGGCGCAGAGCGGGCAGGCCCAGCAGCAGGGCCAGGATCACGCAGCCGAGGATCCCGACGATGAAGGCGGTGGCGGGGTGCCACCCGTAGTAGGTGATGCCGATGCCGACGCCGTAGGCGCCGATGGCCATGAACCCGACCTGGCCGAAGTTGAGCAGGCCGGTGAAGCCGAAGTGCACGTTGAGCCCCATGGCGGCGATGGCGAAGACCGCGGCCTCCCGGCTCACCCCCGCCCGCAGGGCGTTCTCGATGATGTTTCCCCAGTCCACGTGTCGCCCCTCAGCCGATCCGCTCGCGTTGCCCGAAGATGCCCTGCGGTCGCACGACGAGGATCAGGATGAGCAGGGTGAGCGCCGTGACGTTCTTGAGCTCGGGGGAGATCCACAGGGTCGAGACCTGGATGATGATGCCCACGATGAGGCTGCCGACGAAGGCGCCGAAGGCGGTGCCGAGCCCGCCCAGGGTGACGCCGGCGAACATGAGCAGCAGCAGCTTGAAACCGAACTGCCAGTCGACCAGTTCGCTGCTGGCGAAGATCACGCCGCCCAGCGTGGCCAACGAGGCTCCGGCACCCCACACGACCAGGATCACCCGGTCGACGTCGATGCCCGACGAGCGGGCCAGGTCCGGGTTGTCGGCCACGGCGCGGATGGCCTTGCCGGTCCGGGTGTGGGTCAGCACCAGGCCGACGCCGGTCAGGACGACGAGGGAGAGCCCGATCGACCAGAGGTCCTTGGGCACCACCGTGATCGGGCCCCAGTCATAGGGGGTCTGCACGGCGAAGTCGAGGAAGGCCTTCGGGCGGCCCCCGTAGATGTAGAGCACCAGGTAGCGGATGACCAGGGAGACGCCGATGCTGATGACCAGCATGGCGATCAGGCTCGTGCCGCGGTGGCGGAGGGGACGCCAGAGGACGCGGTCGAAGCCCGCACCCGCGCCGAACATCACGAACAGACCGATCAGGGTGGCGAAGGGCAGCCACACACCGGCGTCGTTCAGGTACCAGACCAGGATCGTGCCCACGACGACCACCTCGCCGTGGGCGAAGTTGGTCAGGCCGGTCGTACCGAAGATGAGCGAGAGGCCCACGGCCATCATGGCGATGACCAGGCCGAACTTGATGCCCTCGACCATGAGCTGCAGGAACCGGTCGACGTCGCTCGACTCCACCCGCGAGCTCACCGCCCCTTCCTCCTGCAGGGCGAAGAGGACCCGCTGGGTCTCCTGGGGGCTGACCTCGACCGTGCGGCTCAGCGCGTCCGGGTCGACCAACTCGACCCCTTCGGGCACCGTGTCGGGGTCCAGCGCGACCGTGTACTCGCCCGGGCCGGGCACCTCGAGCAGGAACACGCCCTCGTCGTCGGTCTCGCCGGTGCCGACCTGTTCGGTGCCGGCGGTGACGGTGAAGGCGACGCCCACCGCCGGGGTCTCGACGGCGTCGTCACCCTCGCCGACGTCGTAGGTGAGGGTGGCCGACACGGAGGTGACGCGCTGCTCACGCTCCTCGTCGGCGACCTGGCCGGACGCAGGTGCTCCCAAGAGGCCGATGGCACAGGTGACGAGGACCGCGGGGACCACCACCGCCCGGATACGCAACGTCCCTGTCGTCTCCCCTCGGACCCACCCCTACGGTGGATCGCCGGAGTCTAGAGAACCCCGGGCACCGCGCAAGTTTCCGGAAGGTGAACGGACCCGCTCAGGCCAACCCGAGCTCGGCGACCAGGTCCTCGACCGGGGTCACCAAGCCGCTGTAGAACGGGCCGAACTCGGCGTAGACGGCGGAGGCCTCGTCGAAGCGCATCGTGTAGACGACCTCCTTGAGATCGTCGGGATGCACGGCGAAGAGGGTCACACCCCACTCGAAGTCATCGAGGCCGGTGGAGCCGGTGACCACCTGCAGCACCCGCCCGGCGAACTTCCGGCCGGAGGTGCCGTGCTCGAGCATCAGCTCCTTGCGACGGTCGTAGGGCTCGGTGAACCAGTTCTGCTCCGGCACCCGCTTCTTGGACATCGGGTAGAAGCACCACGCCGTCATGCCCTCCGGCGGGAGCTGGGGGTGCAGCCGCGGGGTCTTCATCTCCTCGGGCATGCCCTGGGCGTACTCGCTGACCTCGGTGAGTGAGACGTAGGAGTCGACGACCTCGAGGCCGGCCGCCTGCAGGTCGGTCTGGAGGCGGCGCTGACGACGGAGCTCGTCGCCGAGGACCATGAACGCGAGATCGGCCTTGTGGCCGAGCACGGCCACCGGCACGACCTGGTCGCCGGCGCCTTCCGCGGCCTTGACCGCGGCGATGACCGCCTGGGCGTCGGTGGTGGCGGTCGGCTTGCAGAAGAGGTGGAGGACACCCCATCCGACCTTGGGGGAGAGGAGCTCGGCCATGGGCCCACTGTACGGCTGGGCCGGCCCGCTGACCCCACCATGTGTAAGGCTTACCTTACATGTTGTCGGCTGTCCGCCTCCCGCAACGACACCGGGGCGCCTGGCTCGCCCTCGTCGGCGTCGCGAGCCCCGCGCTGGCCGTGGTCGTCATCGCCACCCGGCCGGGAGCGACAGTCGAGGACCGGTCAGCGCTCGCCCCCGAGGTGCTCCGGGGCGTAGAGGTTGAGCTGGCCGTCACGGGCGAAGCCGGCCAGTTGCAGGCCGGCGGCCCGGGCGGTGTCCACCGCCAGCGCGGACGGCGCGCTGACGGCCACGACGGCGGCGAAGCCGGCGGCCCAGGCCTTCTGCACGATCTCGAAGCTGGCCCGGCCGCTGACGAAGAGGCCGAGGCCCGTGGCCGGCAGCGCCCCCTCCAGGAACAGGTGTCCCACCACCTTGTCCACGGCGTTGTGGCGACCGATGTCCTCCCGCACCAGCAGGGTCGTCCCGTCCCGGTCGAAGGCGGCGGCGGCGTGCACGGCGCCGGTGGCGGCGAAGAGCTCCTGGTCGACGGTCGCGTTCGCCGCGGCCTCCAGGAGGAGCTCCGGGGGGTACGGCTCGGTCACCGGCAGGGGCGACAGCCGGTCGCTGAGCTCGTCCAGCGTGGTCGAGCCACAGAGGCCACAGCTGGAGGTGGTCGTCGTCAGCCGCGGTGTCGGGACCGGGGCCCGGCCGCCGGTCTCCACCGAGACAGCGTTGAACTCGGTGCCGACTGCCGAACCGGTGCCGCAGTAGCGGCACCGCAGGACCGGCGCCCCGCCCAGCAGGCCGTCGGTGAAGCAGAGGCCCACGGCCAGCTCGAAGTCATGGCCCGGGGTGCGCATCGTCGTGGCCACCAGCGTCCCGTCCAGGTCGACGGCCAGCGGCTCCTCGACGATCAGGGCGTCGGGTGTCCGGGCCAGGACCCCGTCCCGGTAGCGGTGGGTCAGCGTCGTGACCGTACGACCCCTCATCGGACCGAGGGTACCGATCGGCCCGGAAAGGGGCGAGCGTTCCCCGGGGCCCGGCCGCACGGCCGGGCGCGGTCCCGTCCGGGGTCAGGCCCGGGTGAGGGTCGCCGCCAGATGGTGGGTCATCGGATGACCCACGGCGGCCATGGCCAACGTGGAGGTCAACTCGTCGCCCGTGACCCGGTAGGTCCGCTCCACCGCAGTCACCTCCTTGGCCGTCGCGGTGGCCACGACCGACGTACTGGCCAGGTCGACCACGCCGTCGGCCACCGAGCCCAGGCTGAGCTCGGCGTGACCCGTCGGGTGGCTGATCACCACCTCCACCCGGCCCTCGGGCAGGGGCCGCCAGTACCCCATCTCGGTGTGCAGCGGGGCGCCGTCGTCCCGGTCGGTGGTGCGCTGTGTGTAGAGCAGCACCGGCTTGCCGCCGTGCCAGAACCGCACCTCCTCCCGGTACGAGAAGTCCCGGATGTCGCTCGGATAGGACCCTTCGCCCTCCCCCACCCACTCCCCCAACAGGAAGGCGAGCGGCTCGAGGGCGGAATGCAGAGGAGGTGTCGACACGGGACCTGAAGCTACGCCCGGAAAACGCAGGAGACCGGCCCGGAGGCCGGTCTTCTGCTGATCTTCGGACCAGGGGTCCCTAGAAGTCCATGTCCCCGCCGCCGGGCATGCCGGGCTCGGCCTCGGGCTTGTCGGCGATGACGGCTTCGGTGGTCAGGAACAGGGCGGCGATGGACGCCGCGTTCTGCAGCGCCGACCGGGTCACCTTGGCGGCATCGATGATGCCGAGCTTCATCAGGTCGCCGTACTCGCCGGTGGCGGCGTTGAGGCCCTCGGTCGGGTTCGGGAGCTCCCGCACCTTCTCGACGACCACACCACCCTCCAGGCCGGCGTTGACGGCGATCTGGCGGAGCGGCTCGGACATGGCCCGCTGGACCAGCCGGGCGCCCGTGGCCTCGTCGTGCTCGGACTTCTCGAGCTTCTTGATGACCTTCTCGACGGCCTCGGCGGCCCGCACCAGGGTCACGCCACCGCCGGTGACGACCCCCTCCTCGATGGCCGCCTTCGTCGTGCTGACGGCGTCCTCGATGCGGTGCTTCTTCTCCTTGAGCTCGACCTCGGTGGCGGCACCGACCTTCAGGACGGCCACGCCCCCCGACAGCTTGGCGAGACGCTCCTGGAGCTTCTCGCGGTCGTAATCGGAGTCGGTGTTGTCGATCTCGTTCTTGATCTGCTGGATCCGACCCTGGATGTCGTTGTCGTCACCGGCACCCTCGACGATGGTGGTCTCGTCCTTGGTCACCACGACCTTGCGGGCCGAACCGAGCAGGTCCAGCGTGGTGCTGTCGAGCTTGAGCCCGACCTCCTCGGAGATGACCTGGCCACCGGTGAGGATGGCGAGGTCCTGCAGCATCGCCTTGCGGCGGTCACCGAAGCCGGGGGCCTTGATGGCCACGGACTTGAACGTGCCCCGGATCTTGTTGACGACGAGGGTGGCCAGGGCCTCGCCCTCGACGTCCTCGGCGATGATGACCAGCGGCTTGCCGGCCTGCATGACCTTCTCGAGCACGGCCAGCATGTCCTTGACGGCCGAGATCTTGGAGGAGACCAGGAGGATGTAGGGATCCTCCAGCTCGACCTCCATGCGATCGGGGTCGGTCACGAAGTAGGGGGAGATGTAGCCCTTGTCGAAGCGCATGCCCTCGACCAGCTCCATGTCCATGCCGAAGGTCTGGGACTCCTCGACGGTGATGACGCCGTCCTTGCCCACCTTGTCGATGGCGTCGGCGATCATCTTGCCGATCTCCTCGTCGGCGGCGGAGATGGAGGCGACCTGGGCGACCTGGCCCTTGTCGTCCACCTCGACCGAGAGGTCCTTGATCGTGGCCACGGCGGACTCGACAGCCGCCTCGATGCCCTTCTTGAGGCTCATCGGGTTGGCGCCGGCGGCCACGTTGCGGAGGCCCTCTCGGACCATGGCCCAGGCCAGGACCGTGGCCGTCGTCGTACCGTCACCGGCGACATCGTCGGTCTTCTTGGCGACCTCCTTGACCAGCTCGGCGCCGATGCGCTCGTAGGGGTCTTCGAGATCGATCTCCTTGGCGATGGAGACACCGTCGTTGGTGATCGTGGGGGCGCCCCACTTCTTCTCCAGTACGACGTTGCGGCCCTTCGGACCGAGGGTGACGCGCACGGCGTCGGCCAGCTTGTTCATGCCGTCTTCGAGACCGCGGCGGGCCTCTTCGTCGAAGGCGATGGTCTTTGCCATTCGGGTGATACTCCCTTTGAGGATGTTGCGTTAGCACTCTCGCATCGAGACTGCTAACAGCAAACCACGGGGACACCCGGAATCGCAACACCGACCGCCCGGAAATCTGGCGGGCGGGACCTCAGGACCCGACGTGCTCCCGGGCCAGGAGGACGTGGTCGACCGCCGCCAGCACGCTCTCGGCGTCGACCGGCTTCACCAACTGGGCCTCGGCGTGCAGCAGCATCGCTTCGGCCGCGGCCGCCGGGTCGTCCGGTGGGGTGAGGGCCACGATCGCGGGGTGGGGACCGGGGACCTCGTCGCGCAGCGTGCGCAGCAGGGCGATGCCGTGGTACGCCGCGCTCACGTCGAGGACCACGACGTCGGGATGACGGGAGCGGAGCATGCCGACGGCGTCACGGACGGATCCGGCGTCGACCACCACGTGGCCCGCCGCCGCCAGGGTGACCCCGAGTTGGGCCCGCAGGCGCAGGTCGCCGTCGGCGACCAGCACCCTCCCGATTCCGCTCATGGTCTCGGTTACGACCCCGGAAGCCCCGAGGTTGACCCGAATGAGCCGTACGGCCTAGTACATCTGCCGGACTCCGTCCGGCCGGCGTCGCCGTCGTGGAACGGCCCCCCAGCTGCTCCGCTCCGTCACACTGCTCCGCCTCCGGCTCCGCCAGCGTCGCCGTCGTGGGACGACCCCCCAGCTGCTCCGCTCCGCTGCGCAGCCTGGCTGCTGGCCAGAGTCCTCAGCTCAGCGAGCTAGCCGCCGGCTACGGCGGGGACGATGCTGACGGTCTCGCCGTCGAGCACCGGGGTGGCCAGACCGTCCAGGAAGCGGACGTCGTCGTCAGCCACGAACACGTTGACGAAGCGGCGCAGCTTGCCGTCCTCGTCGAGCAGCCGGTCCTGGAAGCCCGGGTGGACGGCTTCGAGGGCGTCGAGGACCTCGACCAGGGTGGCCCCCTCGACCGCGACGGTGGACTCGCCCCCGGTGAGGGTGCGGAGGGTGGTGGGCACGCGGACGGTGACGCTCATCGCGCTGTCCGCTCTGGGCGGCTACGCCGCCGGGCCGCTCGGGCCACCGCTTCGCTCATGCGCTCTCCTCTTCCACGGCGTCCCGCAGGGCCGCCAACGACGGGTCGATCGTAACGGCGCGCCCCGCACGACCACCACCGACCACGTGACGGCCACGAGGTCGAGCGGCCCGAAGCAGCGGTCGCGGTACTGGACACCGAGGGGCCGGGTCTCGTGGCCACAGGCCCGACAGGCCAGAAGAGGTCCGGGGTCCGCCACGAACCCCATTCTCGGCGGGTTGGCCATACCGTGCGACATCGATGGCTGCGGTGCGCACCTTCCACCACGCCGGCTTCGCCGCCGACGACCTCGTCGCGGCGAAGGGGAGCCGGCGGGTCTCGGTGTGCCTGCCCGCCCGGGACGAGGCCGCCACGGTGGGCGAGATCGTCGCCGCGGTGCACCGGACCCTGGTCATCGGGACCCCTCTCGTGGACGAGATCCTGGTGCTCGACGACCACTCCACGGACGCCACGGCGCAGGTCGCGGCGGGGGCCGGGGCCCGGGTCGTGGGGGCCGGGGACGTGGCCCCGGAGTTCGGTGACGAGCCGGGCAAGGGTCAGGCCCTCTGGAAGACCGTGCTGGCCAGCACGGGCGACCTCATCGTGTGGTGCGACGCCGACCTGCGTGACTTCGACCCCGCGTTCATCACCGGGCTGCTCGGCCCGCTGCTCACCGAGCCCGAGATCCAGTTCGTGAAGGGCTTCTACGAGCGGCCCGAGACCCGGGGCCGACCCGGTGGCGGCCGGGTGACCGAGCTGCTGGCCCGCCCGGCCCTGGCCCTCCTGCACCCCGCCCTGGCCGCCATGGTCCAGCCCCTCTCCGGCGAGTACGCCGCCCGACGCTCCCTGGTGGAGGGGCTGCCCTTCGTGGAGGGCTACGGGGTGGACATCGGCCTCCTGCTCGACGCCCTCGCCGCGGTCGGCCTGAAGGGCCTGGCCCAGGTCGATCTCGGCGCCCGGTTCCACCGCAACCGCAGCCTGGCCGAGCTCTCGATCCAGGCCACCGAGGTGCTCCACACCATCCTCGACCGGGCGGGCGTGGTCGACCTGCCCGACGCCGTCGTGCTCGACCGGCCCGCCGCGGGCCCCGCCCGCGTCCGCATCGGTGAACGACCCGCGCCCTGCTCCGTCGACACCTACCAGCGTCGCACCGCCTGAGAGCGGGCCGCTAGAACGGGTCCATGAGCACCACGGATCTCTTCTCCCTCGACGGCCGGGTCGCGGTCGTCACCGGTGGCACCAGCGGCATCGGACGGATGATCGCCGACGGCCTGATCGACGCCGGGGCCAAGGTCTACGTGGCCTCCCGCAAGGCCGACGCCTGCGCACGGGTGGCCGCCGAGCTCTCCGAGCGCGGCACCGCCGTCGGCCTCCCCGCCGACCTGTCCACCCAGGCGGGCTGCCAGGCTCTGGCAGCCGCGGTGGCCGAGCAGGAGGACGCCGTCCACCTCCTGGTCAACAACGCCGGGGCCACGTGGGGCGCCCCGCTCGAGGAGTACCCCGACGCCGCCTTCGACAAGCTCTGGGCGGTCAACGTCAAAGGGGTCTTCCACCTCACCGTGGCCCTGCTCCCCCTGCTGCGGGCCGCGGCATCGGCCGAGGACCCGGGCCGGGTCGTCAACATCGGCTCGGTCGACGGGATCCGGGTGCCGGTGATGGAGACCTACGCCTACTCGACGACCAAGGCCGCGGTGCACATGTTGACCCGCCACCTCGCCACCACGCTGGCCCCGGACCACATCACCGTGAACGCGGTGGCCCCCGGGCCCTTCGACAGCAGGATGATGGCCTTCGCCCTCGATGACCCGGGCATCCGGGCGGGCATCGCCCAGTCGGTCCCCCTCGGTCGCGTCGGCCGCCCCGACGACATGGCCGGCACCGTGGTGTTCCTGGCCTCCCGGGCCGGCGCCTACCTCACCGGCGCGGTGATCCCGGTCGCCGGCGGCATCACCGCCTGAGCCGCACCGGGCGTCGGCTGGAGGACCGACAACGACGGCAGGGATGGGGGCCTGGTCGATCGGCGGCGGGTCGTCGGTGCCCTTGCGACCTGGATCCCACGGTGCGTGAGCGAATCGTCGGGCCCCTCGCGGTCTGGAGGCAACAACTGTCGGATTCCGCAAGGTATTGCCTCCAGACCCAGCGGTTGAGCCGGGCCGGACGGAATCTCGTCCCCGTGGGTGGTGACGTCGGCGATTCTGCCCCCGGCAGCTCGGGCCGCGACCCCGCGTCCCCGTGGTGGCGTCGGTTTCGGTAGGGCTGAGGGTCAGGCGGCGGTGATCGGCGGGATCCGGTCCGCCCAGGGCGCGGCCGCTTCCAACTGGGCCGCCACCTGGATCAGCTGGTCCTCCCGACCGAAGGCCGACACCAGCTGGACCCCGACCGGGAGCCCGTCCTCGGTCCAGTGCAACGGCAGAGAGATCGCGGGCTGGCCCGAGATGTTGAACGGCGCGGTGTAGAGCACCACGACCGTCGACATCGCCATGCCCGCGAGGGGGTCGTCCGGCCGGCTGTCGAACGCGCCGAGCGGAGTCGGCAGGACCGGCATGGTGGGCAGCACCAGGACATCGTGCTCCTCCCACCAGGCGGCGAGCTTGCGGGTCCAGGTGTGCATCTGGTCGAGGGAGTCCAGGTACTGGACGGCCGTCACCGTCTTCCCGAGCTCGGCGAGGGTCGCGGTCGCCGGCTCCACGTCGCCGGCGACCAGGGGCTGGCCGACGAGGGCCTCGAGCCCGAGCACCTCCTGGGCCGTCCAGGCGCCGAAGCAGGTGGTGAAGTGACCGATCAGTTCCTCGCTCTTCAGGCCGTCGGGGGTGGAGTCCTCGATGCGGTGGCCGAGGCCTGCGAGCAGGCCCAGGGTGGACTGGACCGCCGCCGCGCAGGCCGGCTCGGTGGGCACGGCCCCTCCCGGGTCATCGACCATCCAGCCGACCCGCAGCGCGCCGGGGTCGGCGCCGACCTCCTCGACGTAGGGGCGGGCGGGGGGCGGGGCCTGGTAGGGGTCGCCCGGCGCCGGCCCGGCGATGGCGTCGAGGGCGCCCGCGGTGTCGCGCACGGAGCGGCTGACGACGTTGCGGGCCACGAGGCCGGCCCAGGCCTCGTTCTCCGGGGCGTTGGTGTGCCGCGCCCGGCTGGGCTTCAGGCCGACCAGCCCGCACGCGCTGGCCGGGATGCGGATCGACCCGCCGCCGTCGCCGGCGTGGGCCATCGGCACCAGCCCCGCCGCGACCGCGGCTGCCGAACCACCGCTTGAGCCGCCCGGTGACCGGGATGGATGCCACGGGTTGTGGGTGGCGCCCTGGGTGGCGGGCTCGGTCGTGGGCTGGAGGCCGAACTCGGGGCAGTTCGTCCGGCCGGTGATGACCAGGCCGGCCGCCTTGTACCGGCGGATCAGCTCGGAGTCGGCGGCGGGCGTGTACCCGTGCTTCTGCAGGTAGCGGGTGCCGGCGTGGTACG
>Ga0105044_10006200_pt1 | contig 16433 bp, 17 predicted proteins | sample MAT01_FD_78092 | JGI IMG/M metagenome (GOLD analysis project Ga0105044, IMG submission 78092) | Freshwater microbial communities from Lake Fryxell liftoff mats and glacier meltwater in Antarctica - MAT-01 | ecosystem: Environmental > Aquatic > Freshwater > Ice > Liftoff microbial mat | place... | reverse complement strand
GTGCACCGCGACATGGGGGTGGGCGGGTTGTGGCTGGTGATATTCGACCGGATGCCGGTGCTGCTTTACGCGCTGAATTCGTCCATCGTGTCGATTGGCGCGACGGTGATCGTGCTGTTGGCCAGCAGCATGGCGGGGTTCGCGTTTTCCAAACTGGGATTCCGGTTTTCGGGCCTGGTCTATACGCTGATCATCGCCGCGATTTCGGTGCCTTTGGCCGCGACGATCCTGCCCAACTATCTGAACATCGCCAAACTGGGCGGCATCGGCACCTGGTGGGGGCCGATACTGATGTATGCCGCCCTGGCCACGCCGTTTTCGGTGGTGTTGATGACCAGCTTTTTCCGCGCCCTGCCGGACGAACTGACCGAAAGCGCGGTGGTCGATGGCGCGTCCTACTGGCAGATCTACACGCTGATCATGCTGCGCATGGCAGGGCCCGCGCTGGTGACGGTCGGGGTCTTGTGTTTTCTGGGCACCTGGAACGACCTGCTGATCGGGCTGTTGTTGCTGCCCGATCCGGCGATGCGCACGATCAGCGTCGGCGTGGCCACGCTGCAGGGCGTGCGGGCCAATGCGATGGACAATGACATCATCCTGACCGGATCGCTGATCAGCGCGATCCCGCCCGTCGTCGCCTTTATCCTGTTTCAGCGCCACATCGTTACCGGCATCACCTCGGGGATCACCAAATGACCGCCAGACCGCTGCGCAGCGCCGAATGGTTCGCGACCGAAGGCAAATACGGCTTCATCCCGCGCAGCTGGATGAAGGCGCAAGGGTTCGGCCCGGAACTGTTCGATGGCCGCCCGGTGATCGGCATCTGCAACACCTGGTCCGAACTGACCCCCTGCAACCGCCATCTGCGCGACCTGGCCGAGCACGTGAAGCGCGGCGTGCTGCTGGCGGGGGGCTTTCCGCTGGAATTTCCGGTGATGTCGCTGGGCGAGCCGCTGATGCGGCCCACCACGATGATGTTCCGCAATCTGGTGGCGATGGATGTCGAAGAAACCATCCGCGCCAATCCCATCGACGGGGTGGTGCTGTTGGCCGGTTGCGACAAGACGACGCCCGCCCTGCTGATGGGGGCGGCCAGTTGCGATGTGCCGGCGGTGCTGGTGTCGGGCGGGCCGATGCTGAACGGGCGGTTTCAGGGCCAGGTGCTGGGGTCCGGCACCGATGTGTTCCGGCTGGACGACGCCTATCGCACTGGCGCGCTGGACAAGGCGGGCCTGGACGCGGCCGAGGCGGCGATGAGCCGGTCGGCCGGGTCCTGCATGACGATGGGTACCGCGTCCACCATGGCCTCGATCGCCGAAGCCATGGGCATCGCGCCCACGATGAACGGATCGATCCCCGCCGCCGACAGCCGCCGGTCCGTGCTGGCCGAAACGGCGGGCAAGCGGATCGTGGCGCTGGTGCGGGACGATATCCGCATCTCGCAGATCCTGACCCGCAAGGCATTTGAAAACGCGGTGGTGGTGACCGGGGCGATTGGCGGGTCGACCAATGCGGTGCTGCATCTGTTGGCACTCGCCGGGCGGCTGGGCGTGCCCTTCACGCTGGACGATTGGGACAGGATCGGGCGCAACGTGCCTTGTCTGGTCGATCTCAAGCCCTCGGGCCGCTTTCTGATGGAGGATTTCTACCATGCCGGCGGCCTGCCGGTTGTGCTGTCGCGGCTGGCCGGGCGGTTGCATCTGGATGCGGCGACCGTCGACGGGCCGCCGCTGGGCGCCGTGATCGCCAAGGCCACCGGCTTTGACGACCAGGTGATCCGCAGCATTGAAAACCCACTGACGCCCGATGGCGGGCTGGTGGTGCTGCGCGGGAACCTCGCACCCGGCGGCGCGGTGCTGAAACCGTCCGCCGCCACCCCCCGCCTGATGCAGCATCAGGGCCGCGCCGTGGTGTTCCAGGACGCCGCCGATTTTCGCGCCCGGGTCGACGACCCCGCGCTGGATGTCGATGCAGACTCAGTTCTGGTGATGCTGAACGCCGGCCCGCGCGGCTATCCCGGCATGCCCGAGGTTGGCAGCATGGCGATCCCGCGCAAGCTGTTGGCGCAAGGCGTCACCGACATGGTCCGCCTGTCGGACGCAAGGATGAGCGGCACCGCCTATGGTACCGTGGTGCTGCACATCGCGCCGGAATCGGCGGTGGGCGGGCCGTTCGGCCTGATCCGGACCGGCGACATGATCGCGCTGGACGTGGCGGGGCGCAGGCTGGATCTGCTGGTGGATGCTGCCGAACTGGACCGCCGCCGTGCGGTCTGGCAACCGCCGCCACCCGCGCATGATCGCGGCTATGGGCGGCTGTATCTGGATCATGTCCAGCAGGCCGACCTGGGCGCAGATTTCGATTTTCTGGTTGGTGCCAGCGGCACCCCCCCTTCCAAAGTTTCCTTCTAGGCAAAGGTCCGTCCCATGTTTCACTCCTTCACCCCCCGCCAGAATGGCCCCTTGCCCAAGGATTGGGACCTCTTGTTCGCAGCACTTCTGTCGGACGCGCTCGATGCGGTCGGGATCACCGATCAGGCGATGCAGCCGGGCATCCGCCCGCTGGACGACACGCTGAAACTGTGCGGCCGGGCGCGCACCGGGCTGTACGCCGAGGCAGGATACATCGCGCCGGACGTGAACCCGTACGAGTTGGAGATTGCCATCGTCGACGACCTGCGGCCCGGCGATGTGGCGGTGTTCGCCTGTGGCGGGTCACGCCGGATCGCGCCCTGGGGCAGCCTGCTCTCCACCGCGACGCGGGCGCGCGGCGCTGCGGGTTGCGTGACCGACGGTTTCGTGCGCGACACGCGCGAGATCAGGGCGATGGGCCTGCCGGTGTTTCACGGCGGCATCGCGCCCCTGGACAGCAAGGGGCGCGGGCAGATCGTGGCGACCGACGTGCCGGTCCTGTGCGGCGGCGTGCGTGTGGCCCCGGGCGATCTGGTATTCGGCGATGCCGACGGTGTGGTGGTGATCCCGCAGGCGGCCGAGGCCGAGGTGCTGCGCCGGGCCTTCGACAAGATCAAGGGCGAGCATCATTCGATGCGAGAGCTGAAGTCAGGCAGCTATCTGCGCGATGTCTATGCCAAATACGGCGTTCTTTGATGGCACAAATCCAAGGCAACGCCAAAGACACAATCTTCACGCGGGTCTTCCGGATCGAGGGGACTGCGATTGCCTTGGTGTTTGCGCTGCTGATCCTTCTGTTCCTGATGACGGCGCCGACGGCGTTCAGCAGCTACCAGATCTGCATGAGTTTCCTGGCCAGCGTTTCGCCGCCGTTGATTGCGGCGCTGGGCCTGACGCTTGTCGTGGTTGCCGGAGAGATCGACCTCAGCTTTCCATCGGCCATGGCATTTTCCGGCTATGTGTTCTGCATTCTGTTTCAGCAGTTCGATCTGACGTTTCTGGCCGTGTTCGCGGCGCTTGGCGTCGGCGTTATGATGGGTTTTGTGAACGGGCTGGTTATGACACAACTTGGCATGCCATCCCTAATCGGCACACTCGCCATGCTGTTTTTTTGGGGCGGGTTTCTGACCGTCGTATCCGGCGGCATCTCGATCGCCATTCCCACCATCCGCGACATCTGGGTCCATGCCGTTCTGGCCGGAAGGATCGGGGTGCTGCCGGTACAATTCCTCTGGTCGCTCGCCCTCGCCGTGGTGATCTGGTTCATTCTGAACCGGCATCGCTTTGGTGAAAGCCTTTTGTTCATCGGCGACAGCCGCAAGGTCGCCCGGGTGGTCGGCATCGCGACCGACCGCGAAAAGATCAGGTTGTTCACCCTGATGGGCGGCCTTTCGGCATGTGCCGGCGTCATCCTGACGCTTGATACCGGACCCTACATTTCACCGGCGGGAATGGGATATCTGCTGATCGTCGTTGCGGCCGTCTTTATCGGCGGAACGTCGATACTCGGCGGGTCGGGCAAAGTCATCGGCACCGTGTCCGGGTCTCTGATTGTCGCAGTCATCAAGGCCGGATCGGTTGCAAGTGGAATCCAGGCTCGACTTCATCCGCTCGATCAAGGCCGGCGGGCGGACCTGCATCCATATCGAACACAATATCCACCACGTGCACGAGGTCTGCGACCGGATCATCGTGCTGGATCGTGGGCAGGTGGCCCTCGACACACCGACATCCGACCTGACTTGTGCGCAACTGACCGAGTTCCTGATGTCGCTGCACGGCGCTGTGCACCAACAGGCCTGCCCCCCCTGGTGACCTGTTTCTGAAACCATCTGCCCCGAAGGAGCCCAGAATGACATCCAGAGCCCGCTGCGATTGCCACGTGAACATCTGGAACGACGAGGATGTGCTGCCGCTGTATCACCAGCAGCTTTCGCGGGTGCGTGCGGGCGAGATGGCACCCAAGGCCGATGCCGATACCCTGTTCGGCGAAATGGCCGGGGTCGACCGTGCCATTGTCTTTGCGTTGGGTTATGGCGATAGCGTTGGCGTCCAGAGCAGCGACGAGACGACGGCCGCATGCGTGACAAAATACCCTGACAAGTTCGTGGGTTTTGCCTATGTCGATCCGCGTCGCCCCGATTGCATGGAACGGTTGCACCACGCGCATCGCTCACTGGGCCTGAAGGGGGTCAAGTTCGGGCCGATCTACAATGGTGTGCCGCTGTCCGACCCCCGGTTGGACCCGGTCTATGCGTATTGTCAGGCCAATAACCTGCCCCTGACGATGCATATGGGTACCACCTATGCCCGCAATGCCCCCATTGACATGGGCCGCGCCATCCATGTCGAACCCGTCGCGCTGCGCTATCCCGATCTGACGATCATCATGGCCCATATGGGCCACCCCTGGCATGAAGAGGCGATCGTCGTCGCCCGCAAACAGCCGCGCGTCTTTTGCGAGGTGTCTGCGATATTCTATCGACCCTGGCAATACTACAACACGCTCATCTGCGCGCAGGAATACAAGATCACCGACAAGATCTATTTCGGCACCGATTTCCCGTTTGCGCGGGTCGATGAATCCGTCGATGGCCTGCTGACCATCAACGACCAGCTTGCCGGCACCAGCCTGCCCCGTGTCAGCGACGAGACGATGCAGCGCATCCTGCTGTCCGATCCGCTGGCCGACTGGTGGCACGGCGACAATCCACTGAAAGGGTGATCGGGCATGGCGACGGTCGCGATCAACGGCGTCGGCAAACGGTTCGGCACGCTGGACGTGCTGCCCGAGGTGACGCTGGCCATCCCCGACGGGGCGTTTGTCGCGCTGGTCGGGCCGTCTGGCTGCGGCAAATCCACCCTGCTGCGAATGATTGCGGGGCTGGAGGAGGTCAGCTGGGGCCAGATCGTGATCGGCGACCGCGACGTGACCGACATGGCCCCCAAGGACCGCGACATCGCGATGGTGTTTCAGAACTATGCCCTGTATCCGCACATGACCGTGGCGCAGAACATGGGCTTTTCGCTGCGGATCAACCGCTTGGCCAAGGGTGACATCGCGGCCCAGGTTGCCCGCGCCAGTGGCATTCTGGGCCTGGACGCGTTGCTGGACCGGTTTCCGCGCCAGTTGTCGGGCGGCCAGCGGCAGCGGGTGGCGATGGGCCGCGCCATCGTGCGCAACCCGGTGCTGTTTCTGTTCGACGAACCGCTGTCCAATCTGGACGCCAAGCTGCGGGTGCAGATGCGGGCCGAGATCAAGGACCTGCATCAGCGCCTGGGCACCACCACGATCTATGTCACCCATGACCAGGTCGAGGCGATGACCATGGCCGACCGGATCGTGGTGATGAACAAGGGCCGGGTTGAACAACAGGGCAGCCCGATGGATCTGTATCGCCGCCCCGGCAACCTGTTCGTCGCGGGGTTCATCGGCTCGCCCGCGATGAACATCCTGCCCGCCACGGTGCGTTCGGGATCGTCGGTCATGCTGGCCGATGGCACCGAACTGCCGATAGGGGCGTCGGTGCGGGTGACGCCGGGTCAGCCGGTCCAGATCGGCATTCGGCCCGAGCATCTGTTGCTGGCCCCGGCGGGCGGCCTTGTCGGGCGGGTGACGATGGTCGAACCGACCGGTCCGCATACGCATCTGCATGTGTCGCTGGCCGGTCAGGACACGATCATGGTGGTGGATGGCGGCGTCAGTCTGGACCGCGCCAGCACCGTCAACATCACCATCGCACCCGAACAAATCCATGTCTTTGACAGTGCCGGCGGCCAGCGCCTTAACGCGGATCTGGGCCCCGCTTTGCCCTGAACGTCAGGCTATGGCGCAGGATCAACCCGGCCCACGCCGGGGGTGATACCAGCCGCCCCAGACCCGCGCCAGAACAGCCTGATACGGCGCGACCAGTCTGCCGCTCCGGCCAGGGCGGCTGCCTCCGATCTGCCTCCGATCTGGCCCCGATCTGGCCCCGATCTGGCCCCGATCTGGCCAGCACCCCCAGTGGCGAAGACAGCCTGACCAGCCGCGACCTGCCGGGCAAGGATGACGGAACGTATTTCAAAATCGTGATTCTTTGCAAACGCCTGCCGCAGGCTGATGTCAGGCCGATGCATGGCCTGGTCAACACAACCACGCCCGTTGACAGGTGAAGCTCGGGGCCTCTAAGGTTCGGGATAGCCCGACTTGCCGCGCTCCGTTTGCGGGCTGCAACAAACAAGAAACCTGAATGCGGGCGCGGTGAAAAGAATTCCCCAAGGGAGGAAATCCATGTCTGACGAGCTTGAGAAGCTGAACGAAGTCGTGCTGTCGCGCCGTGATGTGTTCAAGACTTTGGGGGCCACGACCGTTGCCGGTGCGCTGCTGGCCACCGCCGGGTTCGAGCCTGCGATGGCGCAGTCACTGATGGCCTCGGCCAGCCCGATCAAATGCGCGATGAGCAATGCGGGCCTGCAGGCCAGCTGGTGCGCGCAGGGCAAAGAGGCTGCCGAAGCCTGGTCCAAACTGATGAATGTCGAGATGACCTGGTTCGACGGCGAGCTGTCGGCGACCAAGCAGCGCGCCACCATCGACAACATGGCGACCCAGGCCTGGGATTTCGTCGCGGTGCAGACATTCGGCATCGGCACGTTGAACGATCCGATGATGCGGCTGACCGCAGCGGGCACGCCGATCATCGCGATGGACACGATGATGGCCCCCGAAGGCCAGTTGCAGATCCACACCTTTATCGCGCCCGACAACATCATGATGGGTTCGGTCACCGCGACGGCGCTGTTCACGGCGATGGGCGGTGCCGGGCAGGTGGCGATGACGCAAGGCGCCTTGGGCCATTCCGGCGCGCAGGGTCGGGCCGAAGGGTTCCGGCAGGTGCTGGCGAACTATCCCAATATCGAGCTGGTCGACGAACAGCCCGCCGATTGGGACGTGACCAAGGTGGCCCGGATCTGGGACGCGCTGCTGACCCGGTTCCCGGATCTGAAGGGCGGGTTCTTCCACAATGACGACATGGCGCTGGCCGCCGGCAACGTGATCCGCGCCAAGGGCCGCGAGGGCATCCTGCTGTCGGGCATCGACGCGATGCCGCCGGCGGTGAACGCGGTGCTGGAAGGCTCGCTTGTGGCGACCGTGCGCAACCCGTCCTGCCGTATCCACGGCTGGTCGATCGCGGCGGGCGTGGCGGCGGCGGTGGGCGGCGAAGTGGCCGGCACCGACATCCCCCCCAACATCCTGGCGGATGGTCCGGTCATCACCGCGGCCACGGCTGCGGGCCATCTGTGGCTGCAGAAGAACTTCCTGATCTGATCGGCACATAACCCCGTGTCTCAGGATCAGTTGACAGGTTCCGGGGGAACATCCGTTCCCCCGGGCCCCCATGGTCCGGCCCCGGTCGGACAGGTGCCACTGCTGGAAATGAAGGGTGTGACCAAGCGCTTTGGCGGCATTGCCGCCCTGCGCGACGTGGATTTCGCGATCCTGCCGGGCGAGATTCACGGCCTGGTCGGTGAAAACGGTGCCGGCAAATCGACCCTGATGAAGATCATCGCCGGGGTCTATGCGGGCTTTGACGGCCAGATGCTGATGGGGGGCGCGCCGGTGCATTTCCGGTCTGCCGCCGATGCACTGGCCGCCGGTATCGGCATGGTGCATCAGGAACTGTCGGTGGTGCCCGACCTGAGCGTGGCCGAAAACGTGTTTCTGGGCACGCAGCCGGTCATGGCCGGTGCGCTGGTGGACTGGCGGTCGATGAACCGGCAGGCAAAGGCGCAGATCGCCAGCCTGGGGCTGGACATCGACCCGACGACCCGGATCGGCGCGCTGCCGGTGGGCCTGCAACAACTGATCGAGCTGTCGCGCGTGCTGTTTTCCGGCGCGCGGATGATCATTCTGGACGAGCCGACCTCGGCCCTGTCCCCGCCCGAGGTAGAGCGGCTGTTCACCGTGCTGCGACGGTTGCGCGGTGAAGGGCGGAGCATCATCTTCATCTCGCATTTCCTGGACGACGTGCTGGCGATTTCCGATCGCGTCACCGTGTTCCGCAACGGGGCCAAGGTGGTGACGGCGGAAACCCCGACCCTGACCAAGGACAGCGTGATTTCCCACATGATCGGGCGCGGCTCGGTCAACATGCACATGGGCGAGAGCGCGGAACTGGCCAGCGATGACAGCCGCGACGTGGTGATGTCGGTCGAAGGCATCAGCGATGGCCGCGCCCTGCGCGATGTGTCCCTGAAATTGCGCAAGGGCGAGATTACCGGCGTCTATGGTTTCATGGGCTGCGGGCAGATCGAACTGTCGCGCGCCCTGTTCGGCAAGATCGGTCTGAAAAGCGGGCGGGTGCTGCTGGATGGCAAGCCGGTGCGATTGCACTCGACGTCGCAGGCGCGGGCGGCGGGGATCGCCTATGTCCCCGAAAGCCGCCGGATGATGCTGTTCCGGACCGAACCGGTGTACAAGAACATCTCGATTGCCATTCTGGACCGGATCGGGCGGCTGTTCCTGCGCCCCAAGGCCGAGCGTGCGATTGCGGACGGCCATGCCAAGGACCTGCAGATCCGACCGCCGACGCCGGATATCGTGCTGGGCAATCTGTCTGGCGGCAATCAGCAGAAGGTGGCGCTGGCCAAATGGCTGACCCATCTGCCAAAAGTGCTGATCCTGTCGGAACCGACACGCGGCATGGATGTGGGCGCGAAAGAGGATGTGATCCGGATCGTGAAATCGCTGGCCGGGCGCGGGGTTGCCGTGCTGGTCCTGTCGACCGAGCCCGAGACGATCCTGACCCTGGCCGACCGGGTGACCGTGATGAAGCGCGGGGCGGTGGCGGGTGAGTTCACCCAAGGCCATATCGAAAAAGCCGACCTGCTGGCCGCCGCCTGATGGCCCGCCGGCACAGGCAGAACAAAGGACGCGCACGATGACAGCTTCGGTTCCGACGACGGGCAAGGGGGGGATCAAACGGTTTCTGGCCGACCAGATGCGCAACATCGCGCCGGTGTTCACCCTGATCGCCTTGATCGTGTTCTTTTCCACCCAAAGCCCGGTGTTCTTTTCGGTGGCCAACGGGCTGAACATCCTGTCCAACGCCTCGATCACCGGGATCATCGCGGTCGGGCTGACCTTCGTGATCCTGACGGCGGAAATCGACCTGTCGGTCGCCGCCATTGCCAATGCGATCGGCATCACGATGGCGTTCTTTACTGTCCAGCCCGATTACGTGAACATCGCGACCGTCGCTTTGCCCGGTCTGCTGGCGATCCTGCTGACGCTGCTGGCGGCATTCGGGCTGGGCTCGATCACCGCATTCGGCGTGACGCGGATCGGGATTCCGTCCTTCATCATGACGCTGGCGATGATGCAGATCGCCAACGGGATATCCGCCCTGCTGGTGCGCGGCCAGATCGCCTATGTGTTCCCCGATTTCATCACCACGCTGGGATCAGGCAATTTCTATGGGCTGCGCTGGTCGATCATCGTCTGCATCACCTTCTTTGTCGTCGCCCATATCGTGCTGACCTACACCCGCTTTGGCCGCTATGTGTACATGGTCGGCGGCAACCGCGAGGCGGCAGAGTATTCCGGCGTCAATGTCCGCGCCGTCATCGCCGCCGTGATGATCATTTCCGCGATGTGTTCGGGCGTGGCGGGGATGCTGGGGGTGGCCTATTTCGGCTCGGCCCAGCAGAACGGCTTTGACGATTTCCTGCTGACCGCGATTGCCGCCGTGGTGGTCGGCGGCACCAGCCTGTTCGGCGGGCGCGGCGGGATCGGCAATACCATCATCGGGCTGTTGGTGCTGGGCGTGCTGAACAACGGGCTGGACCTGATCAGCATCGACAGTTTCCTGAAGATCCTGATCCGCGGTCTGATCCTGCTGGCCGCCCTGATCATCAACGTCTATGCGCAAAAGCTGAAAGAAAGCACCGGCTGAGGTTTCCCCGATGAAAAAGCTACTGAACGCCCCCGCCGATTATGTGGACGAGATGCTGGCGGGCCTGTGTCTGGCCCATCCCGCCCATTACGCCCAGCCGGAACCCCGCGTGATCACCCGGGCGGGCGGGGCGGTGCCGGGCAAGGTCGGCATCGTGACCGGCGGCGGGTCGGGGCATCTGCCGGTGTTCACCGGCTATGTCGGCAAGGGGTTGCTGGACGCCTGCGCGATTGGCGATGTCTTTGCCTCGCCCTCGTCCGATCAGATGGCGGGCGCGATGCGGCATGCGCATGGCGGGGCCGGGGTGTTGCGGCTGTACGGCAACTATGGCGGCGACGTGATGAATTTCGACATGGCGGGCGAGATGCTCGAGATGGAGGATATCGCCTGCACCACCGTCGTGCTGGCCGATGACGTGGTATCGGCCCCGCTGGCCGAACGGGGCAAGCGGCGCGGCGTGGCGGGGATGATCTATGCGTTCAAGATCGCCGGTGCGCGGGCCGAACAGATGGCCGATCTGGCCGAGGTGACGCGTGTGGCGCAAAAGGCCGCCGATGCCTGCCATTCGATCGGCATGGCGCTGACCCCCTGTACCGTGCCGCTGGCGGGCCGCCCGACATTCGACATCCCCGATGGCCAGATGGAAATGGGCATGGGCATCCATGGCGAACCCGGCATCTACAAATCCGCGATCAAGACCGCGAACGAGGTTGCGGACGAGATGATGCAACGCCTTGCCGCCGACCGTGCCTTTGCGCGCGGGGGCCGGGTGTCGATTCTGGTGAACTCGCTGGGCGCGACCCCGGCCGAGGAACTTTACATCCTTTACGCCCGTTGCGCGGGGATCCTTGCGGCGGCCGGGGTGACGGTGGTGATGCCGCTGGTCGGCCGCTATGCCACCTCGATGGAGATGACCGGGGCGACGATCACCATCTGCCATCTGGACGCCGAGCTTGAGGCGCTGCTGACCGCCCCCGCCGATTGCGCCTTCTGGCGGGTGTAGGCGCGGATGACAGGGTTCGCCACCGATGACCTGCGCCGTACGGCGACCCGCATCGCGGCCCATGCCCAGACGGTTGCGGCGGAACTGAACGCGGCGGATGGCCAGTTGGGCGACGGTGATCTGGGCATCACCGTATCGCGTGGCTGGGCCGAGGTTGCGGCCAATGCGGCGGCCATGCCCGATGATGTGGGGATGGCGTTCCTCGACTGCGCCAAGGCGTTTCAAAAGGTGTCGTCATCGTCCTATGGCACCTTGACCGCGACCGCCTTCATGGCGGCTGCCAAGGCGTGCAAGGGCCGCGCAACCGTGCCCTTTGCCGAGGTGCCTGCCCTGATTGCCGCAGCGCGCGATGCAATGATGGCGCGGGGCAAAGGCAATCTGGGCGACAAGACCGTGCTGGATGCGCTGGACGCCATCGCCCGCGCCACAGTCGGCCAGAGCGACCCCGCCCGGTTGCTGGCGCTGGCGGATCAGGCGGTGAATGACGCGCTGGCGGCGTTCCGCGACCACGAAAGCCGCCTGGGCCGGGCACGGATGTTCGGCGACAAAAGCCGGGGCCTGGACGACCCCGGCATGTTGGCCCTGCGCCGGGTGCTGGACGGGATGTTGTAAGGGCGCGGGATTGGTGCGTTTCCCTGTACTTGCAACAGGAAATGTTTCCCGATAGTGAAATTGCAACGCCAATAGTCGGGGGTTGCGATGGCCAATCTGCCTTTGGACGATGCGGCCAGCCTGCCGCGCGGCAAGCCAGCCTTTGACCAGGACCCACACCGCGTCCGCGCGATCAGCGAACGCAACCTGGAGGCCGCGATTGGCCGCGAGGTGCGCAGTTTCCGCCGCCAGCAGGGGATGACGGTGGCCGATCTGGCCGGGGTCACCGGCCTGTCCATCGGCATGCTGTCCAAGATCGAGAACGGCAACACCTCGCCCAGTCTGACCACGCTGCAAGTGCTGAGCCATGCGTTTTCGGTCCCGGTGACGGCGTTCTTCAAAAGCCATGAAGAGCGGCGCGAGGCACAGCATGTCAAGGCCGGCACCCATCTGGAAATCGAGCGGCGCGGAACGCGGGCGGGGCACCAGTACAATCTGCTGGGGCATATCGGGTCCAACGCCTCGGGCGTGGTGGTCGAGCCCTATCTGATCACCCTGACCGCCGAAAGCGACACGTTCCCCGCCTTTCAGCACGAGGGGCTGGAACTGCTGTACATGCTTGAGGGCGAGGTGGATTACCGCCACGGCGACGCGATCTATGCGCTGAAACCGGGCGACAGCTTCTTTTTCGACGCTGATGCGCCGCATGGCCCCGAGGTGCTGGTGAAACTGCCGGCCCGCTATCTGTCGGTGATCTGCTACCCGCAAGGATAGCGCAGCGCGCCCCAACCACATGCAAAACCCCTTCACCCGCCGAAAACCGCCTGTCTTTCGGGCAGTGTCGAGTAGTTTTGCTTGACATACGGGCGCGCTGGATACTTGCTTGCAGGAAAAGAAGTTTGCCGGAAGGAAAATTGGCGCAGCAGGGCGGCGTCTGATCCGGCACCAAGGCGGCCCTGTGGGAGGGGAACGGATGTCGGACGTAACGCAACGGGTCACGGCGATGCACAGGCGTGACGTGCAGATCGCCTGGGCCTTTGTCATCGGGCTATGGGTGGCGATGCTGTTTGTCGCCTGGGCGACCTGGGACCTGGCCCCGGACGGCGCGGCGCGGGTGCTGCTGATGATCGGCGGCGCGGTGATCCTGGTGTTCAACACTGCCGCGATCATGAAGATGCTGGCGCATTACCGCCAGGACCGCGATTTCATCTATGGGCTGGATATCCGGTTCCAGGACGAAGCCCGCGGACGAAAGGGCTGATCATGGCACATTACACCCCACCCGTGCAAAGCAAGCTCAGCCAGCTTTTCGACGTCGTCGTGCTGGTGGTGCTGACCATCGGGGCTTTGTTCGTGCCGCTGTGGCTGGGCTTGGCCGGATCGACCAAATCGGTCGCCACCCCGGTCGAAAACCCGACCTGGGACACGCTGGGCCAGACCCCGGTGCAGGCCGCGCAGTATGAGGCGCTGGGTTATGACCCGGCTTCGGCGCATGATCTGATCCTGGCGCGGTTCGACTACAGCTTTTCCATCGGCGCGCTGGTGATCATGATCGGGGTGGTCTTGCTGTATTACGTCCTGATCCTGCGTTTTTCGGACAGTGAATACCGCGACGTGATCGCGGAAAAGTTTGACGGCAAATAGGGGGCAATGCGATGCAGACCTGGAATTACATCGAATACATCGCCTGGGGCCTGTCGGCGGCCTTTGGCCTGTACATGCTGATCGACTGGTTTCGGACCGATACCAGCTATTCCGAAGATGTCCTGACCTCGTCCCGCGAGGGCGAGCTTGAGGCCATGACCGAAGCGCGCAAGGGCTGAGGGGGGGGCATCATGGCAAACACTGACATCACTTCGAAAACCATGGACGGCATGGGTCCGCATGGCATCAAGGTCGGCCTGCTGCGCGTGCTGGGCCCCGCGCATGTCTGGGCGCTGGGCGTCGGCATCGTGCTGGTCGGCGAATACATGGGCTGGAACTTTGCCGTGGGCAAAGGCGGCGCCTATGCCGCGCTGATCGCCTGCTGGTTCGCGGGGATCCTGTACACCTGCGTGGCGATGATCGACAGCGAGGTCACCTCGACCGTTGCTGCCGCCGGCGGGCAATATACCCAGGCCAAACACATCGTCGGCCCGCTGATGGCCTTCAACGTCGGGCTATACCTGACATTCGCCTATACCATGCTCGAGGCCGCGAATGCGATTACCGCAGGCTATCTGATTTCGGTGGTGGCGGGCATGTCGGGCCACGAGGGCGCGCTGGACCAGCGACCTTTCATCATTCTGGTCATCATGTTTCTGGCCTGGCTGAACTATCGCGGCGTGCTGGCCACGCTGACCTTCAACCTTGTGATCACCGCCGTGGCTTTTACGGCGATCCTTGTGCTGTTTCTGGCCACCAGCGGGGTACTTGGCGGCGGGATCATGCAGCATGAAGCCCTGATGGAGGGGCAGGCGGCCTTGCCCTATGGCTGGATCGGCGTGCTGGCGGCGATGCATTTCGGCCTGTGGTTCTATCTGGGGATCGAGGGCACGACCCAGGCGGCCGAGGAGGTTCGTTCCCCCGCCCGCGCTTTGCCGTTTGGCACGCTGGCCGGGATCATGACCCTGCTGATCGCTGCCACCCTGACCTGGTATGTCACCGTCGGCGTCCTGCCGTGGGAGTATCTGGGCGACGGTGTGAACGGATCGGTGGCCCCCCTGTTCGACACGGCGCGGCTGTCGGGGTCGACCGGCCTGCTCTGGCTGTTGGGCATCGGCACGCTGTTTGCCACATTGGCATCGGCCAACGGCTGCATCAATGACGCCAGCCGGGCGTGGTTTTCGATGGGCCGGGACAAGTATCTGCCGGGCTGGTTCGGCGCGGTGCATCCGAAATACCGCACGCCCTACCGGGCCATCATCTTTCTGGTGCCGATCGCGCTGATCTTTGCGCTGGGTGCGCCGCTGGATCAGGTGATCACCTTCTCGATCCTGTCGGGGCTGTTGACCTATACCTTCATGCCGCTGAACATCATCATGTTCCGCCGCAAATGGCCGCTGAACACGATCAAGCGCGGTTATGAACACCCGTTCCACCCGCTGCCTGCCGTGGTGCTGCTGACGCTGTGCGCGATCACCTTTTTCGCGGTGTTCCTGGGCTATGGCACCCAGTTGGTGGCGATGATCGGGTTCTACATCGTGGTGTCGCTGTGGTTCCACTTCTGGCGCTATCGGTTCGTGCATCGCGGGGCGCAGTTCACCATGCCCTGGCCAAAGCCACGGGGCTATTGACCCGGGTCCGCGATGCTGACCCTGCTGACCCAGGCGGCGCGGCGGCGAAATGCCAGCCGCGCCGCGTACTTTTCGGCGCTGGCCCCGCTGTTCGACCAGATTGCAATCCGGCTGGAACCCAGCGGCCTTCCCCGCATGACCGGCCATCACGGCGACCATGCGTTTGACCTGCAGGCAGTCCCCGACAGCCTGACCTTTCGCAAACTGCCTGCACTGTGGGTCATGGTGACGTTGCCCGAACTGCTGCCCGTTGCCGCCACGCTGGACGCGATGGCCCGGCCTTCGGGGCAAGAGCCGTTTTCGCACCATGCCAGGTTGCCCCAGTCGCTGTCGGTCCCGGCCGGCCTGCCCGACAACATCGTGATCCGCACCGACGACGCCGCCCTGGCACCGCGCGACCTGATCGCCCGGCATGGCGTGGTTTTCGCCGATCCGGCGGTAAAAGAGCTTTTGATCGCGCCCAAGGGTCTGCGCATCGTGATTCTGGCCGAAGAGGCTGACCGCGGCCGCTATCTGCTGTTCCGCGATGCCGAGTTTCACGGCGGACCGCTGCCCGCCGCCCGCATCGGTCCGCTTTTGTCCAGGCTGATCGCGGTCAGGGCCGATATCATCGCGGCGACGGCCACCGCATGAAACCGGTCAACGCCTATCTGGTTCTGGCTGCGGCCATCGTCCTGCCCGGAGCAGGGCAAGTCCTGAACCGTCAGCCCTGGCGCGGGCTGATCGTGGTGTTCTTCACCATCCTGCTGGGGGCCTTTACCCTGAAAACCGCAGCGGTCGAGGTGTCGTTCGTCGGCAAGTTCGCGGGCGGCTTTTTCGTATGGGCGATGGCGATCCTGGACGCCTACCGGACCGCCCGCCTGCGCACGGCGCTGTGGGGCCAGCACCGGGCGGGCCATGCCGATCATGGCGGCCCGGCGGGCGGCTGAGGCGCTGTGGGGCCGGAACCGTGCTGCCCCTGCCTGTCATGGCGGCCCGGGGTGCGGCTGAATCGCAGCCAACATCGCGGGTGGGGTTTGGGGCGCGGTTAGGGCGCGGTTGGGGGCGCGGGGCGCGGGGGCGCAAGGCGGGGCGCGGTTGGGGCGCGGGACGGGCCGCGGTTGGGGGCGCCGGGCGCGGGGGCGCAAGGCGGGGCGCAAGGCGGGGCGCGGGTGGGGCGCGGGCGGGGCGCGGGCGGGGCGCGGGGGGGCAAGGCGGGGGGCGGTAGGGGTGCAAGGCG
>Ga0105044_10006199_pt1 | contig 16433 bp, 18 predicted proteins | sample MAT01_FD_78092 | JGI IMG/M metagenome (GOLD analysis project Ga0105044, IMG submission 78092) | Freshwater microbial communities from Lake Fryxell liftoff mats and glacier meltwater in Antarctica - MAT-01 | ecosystem: Environmental > Aquatic > Freshwater > Ice > Liftoff microbial mat | place... | reverse complement strand
GGCTTATATGGAGCTTGAAGATTAAATGGCACTTAAAATGTTTTTATGCAAATTAGTTCATCCTACACCAAAATCTGGGATACTGTTTAACAGGATGATTCAAATAAATTACCAATGATGTTTTCAGATGAAAACAGGATTCTCAAACGAATTTTGCCTAAATTATGGTCGCTTTTCTTACTGTACCATTTGCGCCATTTATATTTTACTCAATGATTTGTCCAGTGCATTTTTTCGAATGAACCAGGCGATTGTAAAGGAAGGAATGATATCAGTGAAAGGTGTGGCTTCTTCAAGAAAGTTTAAAACACCACCAATCAACCCCAATCGTCCGCCAAAAAGCTTATTAAAGATAAATGCCGAAATGGGTGCCCAAACAATATCCGAAAATTCAGCAACGAATGGAAACGCATAACTGGCCATACCAATCAAGTCCATTACAATGCAAATCGCAATATTAGGAAGTATTAATTTTTCTGTTTTCATGTTATGTAATGAACAATAAAATTAAATAAAAAGAATAAGTATTGGTTGTAGGCGAGGCCGAACATAAATAAATTTTTGAAAGTTTTGGCTAAAGGGTCTAAAGCTTTTTTTCTGCCTTTTACCTGGAATTACTAAGCCTGCAAAAAGGCATCCGGGTAGTAAACGGCACAAGTCTTAAAAATGTGCCTCGCCCCCCACGACCTTAACTGACCTCACCATCCTTCCTCTTCTCCTCTTGAGCGGAGGCGGTTCTTTCTCTATAATCTAAACTTTAGCTTTTCCCAATCCGCCTGAGAAATTCAGGCAAGGTAAATAATCGTGAGGTTTTATTCAACTGATCTTTACCCGTCAATACAATAATTTTATTCCTTGCGAAGCATAATAATTTAAAATATTTCAGGGATGTCTAGAAAAAGGGGAGTTATGGCATTTACCAATGAGTAAGCGACTTGCATTTTTACAACGTTATTGCGATGAATTTATCATTAGCTCCACCAGGTGTAAGATACCGAACAATTAAAGTAGTGCTTTATGATTAGTCGACATTAAAGGTCACTTAACATAAATACAATTAATATTAAACGTCCAACGAAAAGATGGTGCACATAAGAAAGAAGAAAACGAATGGGATCAATAGAGAAATTACGATTAAAACATTACTATATAAAACTTCACTTAATGAATTGCTGAATTAAGCTTTTGGTAAAAATTATCAAAAGAAATATAATTATAAAAAATCTTTAGCACGTATGAGTTTCGTCAAAAACTCTTAAGGTTTCGCTTTCACAATGTATTTGATCACTTGAATTATAAACTAAAACTGCCCAAATCATCTTTAATTCATCTTTAGCAAATTCATTTAAATAATTAATTATTTCTGTCGTTTCTTCTAAACAGGAATATATTTCATGTTCTGCTTTAACGCACAAGTTAAACTTGCCATTATCATATAATCCACCAAAGTCAACTGGTGTTAACCAAACTTCTGAAAACTTCTTTTGAGACTTTTTGCTGTATTCGCAAATTACCTCATTGATTTTTTTTATAAGTAATTTTGTATCCACAATTTGAATTTATTTATTGGAGTTAACAAATCTTGTGCATCCCTTTGTGTTTTGCCTGTTAAATATCTGTGACCTTCATTCCAATCTTTTATAATTGACTATGCTGCCTTAAATTCAAGATTACTTCCAATCTCAATTTCAAAAGGGCTAAAAATACCACTTAGTATCATTAATTGCTCCAGATCATGAACCCGGTAAGTTCTTGATATATCATTTTCGTTTTTAAGTAATTTAGCTCTATTGCCAAAATCAAAAAAATTGTCTATCCCAAGTGTTTTGCAAACTTTTTCTTTTAATAAAAGTTCTATGTGATACCCTGCTATATAGTATGCCCCATCAAACCTACCCCCAGCAATTAGACACTCCGCATCCAAAATCTTTTCATCTGCCAACTTAATTATATCTTCAAAACATTTCATTTCTTCTTATTGTTTTATTTATGTCAGATAAGTTCGCAGCTTATATGTTAGCTCATACGGTAATAGGAGATTTTTAAAATATTCCGTTATTTATAGTTAGATGATTTTCTTGTAGGTCTGCCCGTTATTGAGACATTATTATTAGCCCAAAATTATTACAGCATAATTCCTCTCTTCTTATTTTTGCTTTTGTCTTCTCTGCTTACTCTGTGACATCTCGAACAATAATAATGCTTTTATTGGGCCAATAATACTCAATGTAAAAATACCAATTTAATTTATTTTGGCTTCCATTTTTACACAAGCTTATTGCAAAAGCTTGACAGGGGCAGATTTATGGCACATTCATCATTAGGACAAAAAGATGATTCAAAGAAAAACCATTGCATAATCCAAAACATTCGGCACTGTGCAATGGTTTCTATGTAGTTAACAACGCACAGGACAGCTACCAATATTCAATTTACTGGCCGGATAACATACACTAGCGAACTACAGGTTGCTTTATTTTTATACGCATTTATATTAGATTGTAGTCCTTTCAAAACAGCAGCCACTAAATTTCCATGGCCATTTTTATATTCCTCGCTTAGCATCGATATATAAAAGGCATCCAGCCACATTGGTATGGAATCGACCAGTTTTAATCCATGTTGTGCGGTCAATTTATCCACAGCCATGGGCGAAAAATGATACAAATGCCGGGGAACATCATATGCAGCCCAATGCGCTTTGTATTGTTGAGCATCTAGTGACTTATAATTTGGCAACGCTATCAAAGCTACTCCATCTTTCTTTAGCACTCGTTTTATCTGATCCATGTATTCGTGCAACTGGTGTACATGTTCCAGTACATGCCACATGGTAACCACATCAAATTTTTCTGTAGGAAGATCAAATAATTTATCCGGCGTTTCTGCCTGAAGATTATATTTATCCAAGCATATTTTTCTGGCACCTTCATCTGGTTCAAGACCTGTTACCAACCAGCCCGATTGAGCTGCTTTGTGTAGAAAAGCCCCGGTTCCAGTACCGATGTCTAGTAAACGCCCTGCCTGCAAACCTTTTTCCAGGTTATTTTTCATCAGTTTCATTTTCCAGTTAAGCGTATAGTTTCTTGCTAATTTGTACACTTTGTTTACCAAGCCTTTTTCTGTATCCGAATGAGAAATATAAGTATCCGATTTATAGTATGGGCCAATGGCATCCTGGTTAGGTGCATCCTGCGTAAAACGAAGGCTGCATGATTCACATTCCCAAATATCAAATATCTCCTTTGACACGGTGTAATCTTTACATGCCAATACTTTTTGTATGGAAGTGGTGCAGCAGCAAGGACAGATTGTCCGGTTTATATTTGAGCCCATGAGGATTTTATAAGTGGCGGCAAAAATACAGCTTATGGTGTATAAATCGTTTTATGCAAGTTTCCCAAAAATGAATATTGTAAATGAAAAACCTTCGTCTCGTTAAGCAGTGTGTTTAAAGAGAGCGGCCCACTTCAAGTTTATTGTTTTGGAAAATTTTCAGCAATCAAAAAGATTCCGCAACATTTTTTTAAACGAATTCTTGCATTTATAAAATTTCTTATATAGATTAGAGTTAATATCAATCCTCCGCTTTAACATACAACGCTTAATTAGTACTTATGAATATTTTTAAATCCGACAGCTCTATTCTGCACCAGATTGCACCCATGACTTTTTTTTACCTCCGTTGCAGTGACTTGAAAAAGATTGATGGAAACCCTTTTTTAGACGCATTTTTATTTGCTGTAATTTCCAGGATCTTCAGCACATTATATTCTGTGATACCATATTCGTGCTTACCGTACATGCAGTTTTATTTATTTCGGATGATTGATGAAGCAAATACAATACCCCCTTAGACTTCAAAAAATTTAACTCAATCAAATTTTTTAAACGAAGGATAATCCCTGCCTTCAATCAATAAACAATCCGGGGATTCACCATAAAAAATAAAAATATGAATGCTTTAAAAAACAGAGTTCAGTTAATTGGCAATTTGGGTAATGAACCCGAAATAAAAAATCTGGAAGATGGTAAGAAATTGGCAAAATTCAGCATTGCCACCAATGAATCGTATCAAAATGCCAATGGCGAAAAAGTAAAAGAAACCACCTGGCATAATCTGGTGGCATGGGGTAAACAGGCGGAATTAGCCGAGAAATATTTGCATAAAGGTACCGAAGTGGTGATTGAGGGCAAACTCATCAACAGAAGTTATAATGATAAAGAGGGGAATAAAAAATACATATCGGAAGTTCAGGTGAATGATATGTTGCTGTTGGGTAGTAAGGAAAAGGTGTCGGATTAATGAAGTTTTCATTCAACCATCATAAACATTGAATATTGTTTGCTGCTGAATAAACATCATTCAATATTCGATGTTCCTTTAACTATAATGATATTTGCTTATTAAATCTCTTCTCATGATTCTTTCAGACTCTTTTCAGTTTGCATCTGACTTTATTAATTATACAAACGCTTCTATCTTTTTAACAGGAAAAGCGGGTACGGGTAAAACAACTTTTTTGAAACACTGCAAAGAAAGCAGCGTGAAGAATACTGCCATTGTTGCACCAACTGGTGTAGCGGCAATGAACGCCGGTGGTACTACCATTCATTCTTTTTTCCAATTACCATTTAATCCATATATCCCGGTCAGCAGAGGTTTTGATACACATGAAGGCGTAAATGATAAAAGCAGTTTGCTTGGCCGTCTTCGCATCAACAACGAACGCCGTGATGTAATGCAAAAACTGGAATTACTGATCATTGATGAAATAAGTATGGTGCGCTGTGACGTGCTGGATTCAATTGATGTTATTTTGCGGCATGTAAGAAGCCAGTATTCCAGACCTTTCGGCGGTGTGCAGGTTTTGCTGATTGGTGATATGTACCAGTTACCACCTGTTGTAAAGGATGATGAGTGGCAGGCCCTTTCTCCTTACTACAAAAGCCAGTATTTCTTTAACAGCCAGGTAATTGAAACCATGCCTCCGGTTTATGTTGAGTTGAATAAAATTTATCGACAGAATGATCCAATGTTTGTAAACGTGTTAAACCAGGTTCGTAACAATGAAATGGATCAGGAAGGTTTTGACTTATTACACAGCCGTTACTTACCGAAATTCAATCCAACAAAAGAAGAGAATTACATTACACTTACCACTCATAATAATAAAGCGGATGCGATCAATTTTAAAGAACTAAATGATTTAAAAGGGTCGCTGCAAAATTTTAACGCATTGGTTGAAGGTGAGTTTTATGAAAAATCTTATCCGGCCGATTTGCAATTAAAACTTAAAGTGGGCGCCCAGGTTATGTTTATAAAAAACGACATGGAAAAAGTTCGCAGATATTTTAATGGAAAAATTGGCATCGTTGAAAAAATTGAAGAAGATACCATTAAAGTATTGTGTAATGGAGATCAGTTGCCCATTGAAGTAAAGAAAGAAAAATGGAGAAACATTCATTATGTGGTTGACAAAACTACCAACCTTGTTGAAGAAAATGAAATCGGCTCCTTTACACAATTTCCACTAAGATTGGCCTGGGCTATCACCATCCATAAAAGCCAGGGACTAACATTTGAAAAAGCCATCATCGATGCTGGTGAAGCCTTTGCGCCGGGACAGGTTTATGTTGCCTTGAGCCGTTGCACCAGTTTAGAAGGGATGGTATTGCATAGCCGCATCAACAATAATAGTTTACACAGCGATAGCCGAATAACAGCTTTTGCAAAAACTCAAAAAACATCGGATGTACAATTAAGTTTACTTCATGAAGCCAAACACCATTTTCAATCGGATGAAATTAAACGGCTGTTTGATTTTTCTACCTTATTACTTGATGGTAAGGCGGTACTTTCTTTTGCTACTATACAGGCACAATCTTTTAATCCCCTAACATTGCCTTCGATAGAACAAATTCATTTAGCGATCACTAATATGGAAATGGTTTCAAGAAAATTTGAACCGCAGCTAATCCAACTGCTGGAACAAGAAGAACTTCCTGAAAAAAATCATGATCTACAAAAAAGATTGATTGCTGCCGCCAATCATTTTATGACAGATCTTGAAAAAATAAAAATCGCCATCAATAACTGTCCTGCCGAAACGGATAGTAAACTTGTTGCAACAGATTTTAATAAATTGTTGCAGGATTTGTTTAACGGTGTTTGTTTACGATTGCACCTGTTGCAAGGGTGTCGAAATGGCTTTATCGTGGATGAATATTTAAGGCATAAACGGAGTTACATCAAACCTTTTTTATCGGCCAATGCTTATGCCGGAAAATCTACACAGGTTAAAACCAATAGTCCACATCCTGATTTATATAAAATGCTTCGCAAAAAAAGAGACAGCATTTGTGATGAAAAAAACATACCGGTTTATCTTGTTGCTGGTAGTACCACTTTGGAAGAAATGGCATTGTATCTGCCGCAAACCCTGGATGCGCTAAACCAAATCAGTGGCTTTGGTCCTGCAAAAACAAAACAATATGGCGAAGCCTTTATTAATATCATCAGAGAGTATTGTGATTTGCATGATTTGCATACCAATATTGAAGCGAAGCCCATTAAAATAAAGCGAACAAAAAAATCTACCGAGATCAAAACAGATACCAAAACATCCAGTTTTCTTTTATACAAAGAAGGCAAAAGGATTGAGGAAATTGCACTGGAAAGAAATATCACAGCGGCCACCGTTGAAGGACACCTGGCTTATTTCGTTGGCTTAGGTGAAATTGATATCAACACTATTTTATCTGTTGAAAAACAGGATCTGATAAAATCCTCAATAGAAAAATTTGGCCTATCTTCCACAAAAGATATTAAAGAAAGTTTACCAGAAAATATTACTTATGGAGAAATAAGAATAGTAACGGCATCATTAAAAGTGGTGAATTAGTTAATCAAATGCATTCTTTGACGACAATTGAATTTGAAGATTTAGCTTCTGTGGGGATACTGATCCCTCAATTTAATTGGGACGTTCCGTTCAACTATTCTTTTTCAATTTAACAAGGCATTCTATCGATTTATTTTTGTAAAAAAAAACCAGGGTAGAAACCCCGGTAATTTTTAATCCGTACCCTATGAAAACTATCTTTATTAAATATTTTTTGAAACCCTCATTTGTATGCTTTCGATGATGTAAAAATATGTTGCATCAATTGCTTCTAAAAGTAGTTTGCATAATTTGTGCCAGTGTACAAGAACCTATACGGGCTTGTGTTTCATTGGTTTTAGGGCAGTGGATCAATCCAAAATTTGGATGTTTTTTCCGGAAGGCGGAAATAAAAAGAGGGGAATTCAATCATTATATTCGTTACACCTATATTGGTTTAACTGGCTTTTCCGGCAAACGTATTTAATCCTTTAAAAATAGGCATTGGTTTTTTTATTTTGCTGGAAGCTGACTTAAAATATTTGAACGAGATTACATCAACAAAGTTCATCAGGAATAAAAAATAATCAACAAACCAAAATAATTATCGTTCCAGCCTTCCACCATTTCCTCGTATACCTCATCCGGAATGTTGGTATGGGTTAACTCTGCAGACGTACCCTGTTTGTGAATATGTAACTTAATGGTTACAATTGAGTCATCTTCCTGTTCTCCGAAATACCATTGCTGCACAATTTTCTTTCCTTCTTCAAATGCTATGTTTTTGCCAACAATACTTCCTTCCCATAATGAGAACTCACTACCTGGGTCTGTGCTCATTTCAGCTTCTTCGCCGGTCCAAAGTTGAATGGTTGCGGGTAAGGTTAATGCGAGATAGACTTCTTCCGGAGGTGCCGGTATGATATAATATTTTTTATAATCCTTCATTTGTTACAATATTTTTTTAAAGATAAAGTGGTTTTTACAATCAACAATAAATGATATCTGCTGATGGTATTTAAAAGAACTACCTTGATCTGTTCAACTACTAAAATGATGGACAAATTTGATTTGCTGATTGATAGTTTCCTCAATAATAAAATTGGTGTAGATAAGCGTTTTATGAATGAATCGTTGTCAAAAGGCTTGCAGCAAAATATTATGCATTTACAAAAAGATGGCCTAATGACGGCTGCTGGTATTGGCAATGAAGAAGTGATGGATGCCAAACAAAAAATGAGGGGTGATAAAATTTATTGGATGGACAAAAGTCATTCAAATATATTTGAGCAGGAATTCCTGTCGCATGTAGAAGATTTTATTGAATACCTGAACCGTACATGTTATACTGGCATTAATGGCTATGAATTTCACTATGCTGTGTATGAGGCGGGGAGTGGTTATAAGCGGCACAAAGACCAGTTTAAAAATGACAACAACCGAAAATATTCACTCATTCATTATTTAAATGAGAACTGGGAAGAGGAAAATGGAGGTAATTTACTGATCTATCAAAATGACTCTGTGCAACAAATTCGCCCTGAATCACAAACTGCTGTTTTTTTTAAAAGTGATGAAATGGAACACGAAGTTTCAAAATCCAATCGCTGTAGAATGAGTGTAACTGGATGGTTAAAACGGATATAGATTGATTAATTTATAAACAAGCATCCCAAAGCATTTTCATATAAAGATGTCCTTTTTCTCTGGCAAAATTAATATTTCGATTTGGTATCTCTTCCGGATTTTTATAATGTTCCAACGCCTTGTCTATACTTGCTTCCCGCAATAAATGCAACATTGGATAAACAGACCTGTTAGTAAAGTTTGCTGCATCATTTATTGGTGAATTAGCAAACTGGTAAAGTGGATGAAAACTCGCCAACTGATATATTCCTTCGTAATCATTGTCCTCTAAAAAATCTTCTGCAAGTGCAACCATATCAAGATAATCATCAAAACTTTCGAACGAATTAGGGAAGATCAAAAATGATGTTTCAATATTATTATTTTGATCTAAACGGGTTAACTCATTTAAAAAAGAGTCCGAAGAAAATGTGGTAAATATTCCAGCATCTACCTGATAATGCACAGCCTTCAGCTTTATTACATTGGCTGCAAACGGACAAAAATTACATCCTACTATCACATCGTTGATCCATTTTTTTGTTTGGTCAATTACATTTTCAGATAATTCCATTTTTGTTAATTTTTACCCGTTTTTGAAGCTAACATTTATTATTTCATTCTTAATACAGACAACTTTTTGCATTTTGTAATTAAGGGTACACAAAAAGGGCGTTGCAGTCAATTTTCCTGCAACGCCTTTGTTAACGTTAATTTTTTTAATCAATCTTAAAATCAACCTTTACATCTCCCCACATCAACGAAACTGTACCGGATGGAACAATTGAAAATGTCATTTTTTCTGCAAGTGTTGCTGATTTTGTTGGTGTTGAAACTGTGCGTAAAGCATCCTCTGATTCTTTGTAACCATTTGATCCCCAAAGGTCTGTTTTCTTGTTAAAAATAATAGTCCATTCCTTTTCACCAGGTATCGTGTAAAGACCATATTTACCTGCTGCCAGTTTTTTACCGCCAATAGTTACGTCTTTACTTACTTCGAAGGTGGTCGATTCATTGGCTCCAGTGCGCCAAACTTCACCAAAAGCTGCAATTTCCTTACCGATGGTTCTTCCTTTTACAGAGGGTTGACTGTAATCAATCGTGATGGTTGTACCTTTTGTTGTAGTTACAGTTGCCTTAGCAGGAGGGCTTGGTCTTTTACTTTTATCTTGTCCACATGCTGTCATTGTAATTAATGATGTTGCTGCAATGGCAAATAAATAAATTGATTTTTTCATTTTTTTTGATTCCAATTTACAAAAATTGTTCCATTATCTAGTATTAAATTGGATCAGTGGAGAAATCAATGTAGTAATATATTTATGGATTTTATGAACGGTTTGTTTCTTACTGTCTATTATAAAATGACCGGTGTTATATTTAAAATATACTATCTGGTTTTAGGATTTTTTTTTGTGGTATTCAATAAAAAAGCTTCCCTTCGGAAGCTCTTATTGACTGATTCAAGTTTTCGACTGATGTAGTTTTTATAAAAATTATCGTCCAAAGTCATCCTGTACCCTCACAATATCATCTTCATCACTCGGATCGCCTGCATCTGTATGTCTCCATATTTCTGCAACAATTCCCCACCCCTCCAAACCAATAAGGCGATGACGTTCCCCCTGCTTTAATTGAATGATATCTCCTATGTTTAAATGAGTGGTGTCTTTTTCCTCATTAGTATCGCTGGTAATTACACCGGCTGTGCCACCAATCAGTTTCCATATTTCAGCACGGCGATGATGATACTGCCAGCTCAATCTCATTTCCGGGGCAACAATCAGAATTTTAGGACTTAGCTTACCCGTTATCGTTAGTTCATCCTTTGTAAGGTGAGAGAAATACAATGCAATAAATTTATCTGCTTCTGCTTCGTCTAAAACAAAAAATCCACCCCATGGCCGGGTGCTATCTAGTTTATCAACTTTTAAATTTTGCTGATGAAGATACTCTGCAACATTTTCGAAAACCAATTCTTTGGGTGTTTCAGGAGAAAAATGAAGTGACATGTGCTTTTAGATTTTGTTATGGATTGTTATTTTTTGATTGAAAACCGTTTTAAATCTTTAGGTAAGTTTTTAGGGAGAAAAAACTATAATTAATTGATAATCATTATTTTATGTAACTGCTATACTTTAAAATAAAAATAATTCTATTTATCTTGACATCCCGGCGGGTTAATTATTGAAATATCACCTACCCATAAACACCATCAATATTTGAACATCGCTTGGATTAACGCCCGAAATACGGGAAGCCTGGCCAAGTGTACGGGGTTTTATTTTTGTAAATTTTTGTCTTGCTTCGTTACTTAGCGAAACTAATTTATCATATCGGAAATTATCTGGTATGATTAAATCCTCCAGTTGACTCATTTTAGCCACCAATTCTCTTTCCTTGTTGATGTATGTTTCGTACTTGGTTAATATTTCAACCTGTTCAAGCGTTTCTCTTTCAAACTCCTTTAAAGCATCTTTTACTTTTGGTATTGCGTTTACCATTGCATCTAAACCAATATTGGGTCTTAGTAAAAGTTGTAGTGCCTTTTGTTTAAACACCAACGCAGACGATGCGGCAGTTTCCAGCAAAGGATTTACTTCATCTGGTTCAAGGAAAATATTGCTTAATATTTCTCTTGCTCGGCTTACCGAATCTGTTTTAATTATTACCTTATCCATTCTTTCCTGCGATGCCAAACCTAAACGATAGCTAATCTCTGTTAAACGAATATCTGCATTGTCCTGCCGCAGTAAAGTTCTAAATTCTGCCCGGCTGGTAAACATACGGTATGGTTCATCGGTTCCTTTATTGATCAGATCATCAATCAAAACGCCAATATATGCTTCGCTTCTTTTCAGCACAACCGGTTCTAGTTCACGTGCTTTTTGGTGTGCATTTATACCGGCCATTAATCCCTGGCAGGCAGCCTCTTCGTATCCGGTTGTTCCATTGATCTGACCAGCAAAAAACAGGTTATCAATCAGTTTAGTTTCCAGGTTAAACTTTAACTGGGTAGGTGGAAAAAAGTCATATTCAATGGCATATCCTGGTCTAAACATTTTACAGTTTTCAAACCCTGGTACCAATTTGAGTGCTTTAAATTGAACCTCTTCAGGTAGAGATGAAGAAAATCCGTTTACATAAATTTCAATGGTATTGAAACCTTCCGGTTCCACAAACAATTGATGCCGGTCCCTTTCTGCAAACCTGTTTATCTTATCCTCAATACTTGGGCAATAACGTGGACCTGTTCCCTGGATTCTTCCCTGAAACATTGGGCTCTTTTCAAAACCTGTTTTTAAAACTTCGTGTACAGCGCTGTTTGTATAAGTTATCCAGCAACTCCGCTGGTCTTTTGGCGCAAGCTTTGGTAAATCCAGATAACTAAATCCTATAATATCCTCATCTCCTTTTTGCTCCTCCATCTTTGAGTAGTCGAGGCTTCTACCATCTAATCTTGCTGGCGTGCCCGTTTTTAAACGATCGCTTTCAAAACCAAGTGAAACCAATTGCTCGGTTATACCGGTTGCTGCTTTCTCTGCCATTCTACCACCACCCAATTGTTTTTCTCCTATATGAATGATACCATTTAAAAAGGTGCCGTTTGTTAAAACAACTGACTTGGCTTTTACTTCATGTCCAAGACCCGTTTTAACACCCACTACCCTTCCGTCCTTTACTATTAACTCACCAACCATATCCTGGTAAAAATCTACATTCGGTGTATTTTCCAGCATCTCTCTCCACTTAGCAGCGAAAAGCATGCGATCGCTTTGTGCCCTAGGACTCCACATCGCAGGGCCTTTCGACCTGTTCAACATTCTAAACTGGATCATACTTTGGTCGGTTACAATTCCGCTGTATCCTCCCATTGCATCAATCTCTCTTACAATCTGTCCTTTGGCAATACCGCCCATTGCAGGGTTACAACTCATTTGAGCAATGGTTTGCATATTCATGGTTATGAGTAGTACTTTACTACCCATATTTGCGGCGGCGGCGGCGGCCTCACATCCTGCGTGACCGGCACCTACTACTATTATATCGTATTGTGGAAACATGTATCCTGCAAAGTTAAAGTAACTGTATAGTAATAGCGGAAGGGCTATTAGCCAAATTTTTTAAGTATTTCTCTTTCCAATAAAATATCTTCCAGGCTGGTGCCTGTGTTTAAACTATTGAATTCTTCTTTATCAAGGGTTAAGATTATCTCAAGATTATTTTTATTTTGAATGATATAATTCTCTATTTCTGTTCCACTAATAACATTGGACTTTTCTATTTGATCAATCTTATCAATCATTTTTAAGCAGACTGAATAACCTGTTTCACTAAAAAGTTGTTTAAAATAAGGCTTCACGGCAATTAGTTCAATTTTATTGCCTGGTGTTTTACCGGATTCAATATTCTGCACCCTAATATTGATAAAATTCCAGCAGAGCAAGATATCTTCTTCAACAGTAAAATCAAAGTAGCCTACAGGTACAATGTGATCGAATTGCCAGGATGTACCAAAATTATCCCAATTGAGTTCTCCGGTAAATTGCAATTCAATCCATTTTCTAAATTCATCAATGCTTAAACCAAAGTAAATAGCATAAGAAGGACTTAAGTTTTTCTCCAATACATAACGCCTTAGTGTAACCTGCCACTTCCTTTTCTCCCGAAACTTTAATACATTATCAGTTATTTCAGTTTTCGGCGTCCATTTTTTCCTTTCCATACTGTAAAAATAAAATTGTTTCAATAAGAAACTGTTACTCGTGAAACATTATTCAAATAAATTTCCTTAAATTTTAACGGTTAAAGATTGTAAAATCGTTCTAAACCCCAATTAACAACTCTATAAAAATAATGTTTCAATAAGAAACTGTTACCCGTGGAACATCAACCAAAATATAACTGAAGATATTTATCCTCAGCATCCGTCATCTTGCGTTTATCTGATGGTTTCTTATCCTTATACCCGCAAAGGTGTAATGCCCCGTGAAAGATAACTCTGTGCAGCTCATTATTAAAGGATGTACCTATTGATATTGCATTTTCCTTAACCCTGTCTGTACTAATATAAATCTCACCTTCAACTGGTTCAGATGCTCCTGAGAGACAAAATGTAATAATATCCGTATAATCGTCATGTTGTAAAAACTCCCTGTTGATGGATAATAAATACTGGTCCGAACAAAAAACATAACTCAATGACGAAAATAACATACGTTCTTCCTTAAATAGCAGATTGATAAATAACTTGAGACGCCTTCTTTCTGAAAGTTTTATTAGTGACGCATTGAAAAAAAATTGAACTGCCATAACTTATTTTAAAGGTTCTAAATTATCAAACAATTCTGATTGATACCTTTGCATCAACTAAAATAAGTAGAATGGAAAGGCGACTTTCAGATATTAAAGTAGGTAAAACGGTCATTATTAAACATTTTGAAAAGGATGACATATTTCTAAAGCTAATGGAAATGGGTTGTGTACCCGGCGAAACGCTTATTATTGACCATGTAGCTCCTTTGGGAGATCCAATTTCTATATTAGTAGCGGGATATCATCTGAGTTTAAGATTAAATGAAGCTGAAAATATATGGGTTGAAGAAATTGATACCATCTTATTGAAGAAATTATAATATCCTATTATGAAAATTGGTTTGTACTTCGGATCCTTTAATCCCATTCATGTTGGACACTTAATTATAGCGACCCACGTGATAAATACTACAGATCTACAACAAGTATGGTTAGTGGTTTCACCTCATAATCCATTAAAACCTTCCGCATCATTACTAAATGAATATCATCGGTTTCACCTTGTTCAATCTGCATTGGAAGGAGAATCAAAATTAAAAGCCTCAAATATTGAATTCCAGCTACCAAAGCCATCTTACACAGTTGATACAATATCTTATTTAAAGGAAAAATATCCTCAGCATGAATTTGCAATTATAATGGGCAGTGATAGCTTTTGTAACTTACCAAAATGGAAGAACTATGATGTTATCGTTAAAAAAAACCCACTATATATATATGAACGCCAGGGATTCAAAATAGTTAATAACCTAAATGCCAATATTTATACATTAAACGCACCGCTCTTACAAATATCCTCAACCCAAATAAGAGAATTGATTAAACAAAAAAAGTCTATCCGCTACATGGTTCCAGATATTGTGAAGGAAGAAATAGAACAAAATGGATACTACAAATAAAACAAACCGGCTTAAAAAATCAAACCTAGTAATAGACAAATCAAAACAATCACCGGAGCAGGTATCTTGGTAAAGCGCAGTAAAAATATAGTTCCACCTATTACGCTGAAGTTAAACAGACTGACCATATTTAAATGTAAAATGGAAATATCCTTTAATAGATAAAGTGTTGCTGCCCACATGAGCCCAACAACTACAGCGTTTATTCCTTCAAGTGCTCGGTAGACTACCACAAATTTTTTAAAATACTGCCACACAGGAAAAAAGAAAAGAATCAACAGCAGACTAGGAAGAAAAATAGCAATAGAACCGATAATACACCCTAATAGCTGGAATAACTTACCATCGCTCTTTAATGCTATACCTCCTGTATAAGAAGCAATAGAGAAAACAGGTCCTGGTATTGCCCTAACTATTCCGGCACCAGTTAGTATTTCGCTTCTATCTATTCTGATTATATTTTGTTTTTTATCAATAAATTTTGGTGCCCTCGGACGGGCCACATACTGGTCCAACATTAAGGGTATTAACACATCTCCGCCACCAAAAACAAAACTTCCAAACCTATAAAAGTTCTCAAATAGATTGTATGCCTTCCGATGGGGCCAATCCTGCTTACGGGCAGTTTCACTAACTAAACCCGCAACTAAAAAAACACCAACAAATAACCAAATATTTCTCCACCTAATTTGTTTGGGTTTGACCTTTTCTTTTTCCGGAATACGCCTATTGCTAAAATTGGTTGCAATACCACCCAGTACTAACATCAATGGAAAGACCCACGGTGTTTTAAAAAAAAAATAAGTTACTGTCATAGCAACCAGCATTATAACCTGCGTAATGGGATTCATCACAGCAATTTTAAAAGCCTTAATACCTGCATAAGCTAAAAATCCAATCGCCATTGGCTGAATAAACTGAAATATACTGGTGCTTAAATTAGCTGAACCAATTTCATTAACTAAAAAAGACAGCGCTCCCATAAGAAAACAAGCCGGAAAAATCCAAATAAGCAATGTTAATACAGCCAAAGTAACACCTCCCCTTTTATACCCAATTAAAGTAAGAACTTGTGTACTTGAAGCTCCAGGAAGCATCTGGCAAAATGAAACATAATCCATTAACTCCTCTTTGGTAAGGTCCCTTCTTTTATCAACAAAGGTTTTCATAACCATCCCTAGATGTCCTTGCGGTCCACCAAAAGCAGTAACACTATGTATTAAAATTGCCTTTAAGAATGATATGTGCCGGATTAAAATCAAATAATTAAAATCCTAAACTTAGCAATATTGTACTTCATCGTTAAATGTAAAATCATTAGAAAAATATAAACTAAGCTGATCTATTTTTTCAAGCCAATTTCTCTTAGCCTTTCATCAAGATACTCCCCTGCGGTAACATCAGGGTAAAGTTTCTTATGCTTTGTATCGATGCATACATCCAGGCATTGTAGACTCATTTCTGATTTTGGATGAAGAAAGAAAGGGATCGAAAAACGCGACGTATGCCACAATTCTCTTTCGGGATTAACCACTCTATGTGTTGTACTTCTTAATTTATTGTTCGTTAACCTTTGTAACATATCTCCAACATTCACAACAATTTGATCAGGCAAAGATGTGACTGGTATCCACTCATTCTGACGGGAAAGTATTTGTAATCCATCAGCAGAAGCCCCCACCAACAATGTTATTAAATTTATATCCTC